>Ga0302314_10019736_pt1 | contig 11180 bp, 10 predicted proteins | sample III_Palsa_N2_3_FD_200533 | JGI IMG/M metagenome (GOLD analysis project Ga0302314, IMG submission 200533) | Peat permafrost microbial communities from Stordalen Mire near Abisko, Sweden - III_Palsa_N2_3 | ecosystem: Environmental > Terrestrial > Soil > Palsa > Peat permafrost | place: Sweden... | reverse complement strand
CGCCGGCCTCGAGCGGCTGGCGCCGTACGATCAATTGCCGGGCAATGTCACGCTGCTAAACAACAGCGGCACGCATTCCCAGAAGGCCGGCGAGTTCGGCATCATGGCGGTGCTGATGCTGGCCAATCAGGTGCCGGCGCTGGTTACCAACCAGCGGGCGGGGACCTGGCGGAAGCAATGGGGTACGACGGTGGGCGGCAAGCACCTGACCGTCGTCGGGTTGGGCGGGATGGGCGCGCCGATCGCCCGCTGGGGCCGGCCGTTCGGCATGCATGTCACTGGCGTGCGCACCGTGGCCGCGCCTCACCCGGACTGCGACGAGGTGATTACGATCGCGGAGCTCGATGCTGCGCTGATGACCACCGACTACCTGGCGCTGGCCTGTCCGTTGACCCCGGCGACGCGTGGCCTGATGGATCGGCGCCGGCTGGGCCTGCTGCCGCGAGGTGCCGGGCTGGTGAACATCGGCCGCGGCGCGCTGCTGGATCAGGACGCGCTGTGCGATCTGCTGGACGAGGGGCACCTGTCCGGCGCGGTGCTGGACGTGTTCACGCCGGAGCCGGTGCCGGACGGTCACCGGCTGTGGACCACGCCGAACCTGATCATGTCGCCGCACACCTCGGTCGACGAGCCCGCCAGCTATAATGCGAACAGCCTGGACATCTTCTTCGCCAATCTGCTGGCATTGCGCGAGGGCACGCCGATGCCCAACGTGTTCGACACCACGCGGGGCTACTGACGGAGGGCGCGTGAAGCTCTGGTACTTTCCCACTGGGGGGCCGTCCGCAGGCGGCGCGTCTGATGGCAGCGCGCCCGCTGGCCTCACGATCGATAGCCTGACGCTGCACGAGGCTGAGGTGCCGCGCCCGGGGCGTGGCCAGGTGCTGGTGCGGATGCATGCGGCCTCGCTGAACTACCGCGACCTGATGATCGCAACCGGGCGCTCTGCGCGTGGCGCGCTGCTGCCCGACCTGGTCCCGCTGTCGGATGGCGCGGGTGAGGCGGTGGAACTTGGTCCCGAGGTGACCGGCGTTGCCGTCGGCGACCGGGTTGCGGCGTGTTTCATGCAGACCTGGCTGGGTGGTGAGATCTCACCCGACGACGCCGCCAGTTCGTTGGGCGGGGCGATCCACGGCGTGCTGGCCGAGTATCGGCTGTTCGACCAGCAGGGCCTGGTGAAGATGCCCGAGCATCTGTCGTATGAGGACGGCGCCACGCTACCGTGCGCCGCGGTGACGGCCTGGAACGCGCTGTTTCATGGGCCTCGGCCACTGACGGTCGGGCAGAGCGTGCTGGTGCTGGGCACTGGCGGGGTCTCGGTGTTCGCGCTGCAATTTGCCCGCGCGGCGGGTGCGCGGGTGATGGCGACGTCGTCCTCGGACGCCAAACTGGCGCGGGCGAAGGCGCTGGGGGCGGATGACGGGGTGAACTACCGCGAACATCCGGAGTGGCAGACCGTCGTGCGCGATCTGACCGGTGGGCGTGGCGTCGATCACGTTGTGGAGGTCGGTGGACCCGGCACGCTGCCGCGCTCGATCGAGGCGGCACGGCAGGGCGGCCACCTCCATTTGATCGGCGTGCTGTCCGGCGGCGGCACGATCGACCCGGCGCCGATGATGCGGCGTGGCGTGCTGTTGCGCGGCATCTACGTCGGCTCGCGCCAGATGTTCGAGGCGATGAACCAGGCGATCGCAGTGCACCGGATCGCCCCGGTGATCGACCGCGTGTTCGAATTCGCGGACGCCAAGGCCGCTTATAGCCACCTGCAGGCGCAAACTCATTTCGGCAAAGTCGTGATCCGCATCGCGTAGCGCTTCCGCGTTACGTCGTGCATCGCGTCACGTCGTGCATCGCGTTGCGTCGTGCATGGCATTGCGTCGTGCACGGCGTCGCGTAGTACCCCGGTCGCGCACCCGTCGGGGGGAACGGCGCAGCGCATGCCGTCATAGATGCAGCAGCGCAATGGTGTCACTACCGCATCATCCGGAGAGGCTTCCGGCGCTACGCCCCTGGCGCCGCCCGAAGAACAGCCCCATCAATCCCGTCAGCATGAGCGCGACCGTCGATGGCTCGGGCACGTTGGAAGGCGCCGGCAGGGCAGCGGGATAGCCCACCGGCAATTGCCCATAATTCAGCGTCTCGCTGTCGGCGCCTAACATCTCGCCCAGCGTCACGCCGTCGCCGGTTCCGACGGCAACGCGGTCTTCCAGGTTCGGCAGCGCGAAATCGTTGATGCCGTTGCCGCCATAGGTGCTGCCGATCACCGCGAACAACGCTTGATTGGTCGCGATCGACAACAGTTGGCCATCGGCGAATTGCCAGCCCACCGGCGCAACAGTGCCTGCAAAAAGGCTGAGCTCGCCGAGAAATGGTGTCCCATCCGGATCGACCCCGCCCGCGGTTGGAAATACACCTGACGTGGCGATGATATAATTCAATCCGAGCGTCGGCTGCTGGACGCTGAACGGCTGATCGCCGCCCAGCGTCGACATGGTCCCGTTCGACAGCCTCAGCAGTTGCGGCGGCAGGTTGGCGATGGTTAGCGTGGTGCCCTGGGACCCCACCATCGCGCCGAGCGCCAGCGGCGTTAGCCCCGGCGCGGCGCCGGCTCCGGCCGGGGCGCGTCCGTCGAGGTTGGGGACCGCGAACGTGTCCGGAAAGTTGCCGCCGTAGGTGTTGCCGATGACGGAGAACAGGGCCTGCTGCTGCTGGATTGGAAGTTGCTGGCCGTTGGCGACCGTCTGGCCGCCCGGCAACGTCGCGCCGGCATAGGTCAGCACCTGGCCGATCAAGGGCCCGGTCGCCTGCGGGCCGGTGCTGGAGGGGAAGAACCCTTGCGTCACGATCGCCTGGTTCAGCGCGAGCGATGGCTGCAGCGTCGGGACGGGCTGGCTACCGGCGTTGATGCCGCTCGCGCCGCCATAGGGTGGCAACTGGTTCGTGGTCAGGGTTTGCGTCGACGTGCCGTACGCGCTGCCCAGGGTGCGATTGGTCAGCCCGGCGCCCTGGCCGGTGCCGACCGCGGTGCGGCCGGACAGGTTGGGCAGGGCAAAGTCGTTGATGCCGTTGCCACCGTAGGTCGTGCCGATCTGGCTGAACAGCACTTGATTTGCGGCGATCGACAGCAGCTGCCCATTGGCGACGGAATAGCCGCCTGGCGCGAAGTTGCCGGCGAACAAGACGACCTGACCCAGATCGGCGATGTTGGCCGCAGCCCCGGTCCGCACCAGGTAGGTTAGCCCGAGCGACGGTTGCTCGGTGTCGATCGGCAGACCGTCGCCGGTGATCGGGCTGGCATGGGCGCCCGAGCCGGCGAGCAGTCCGACCATCTCGGCGGATGCCAGCACGATGACGAAACGAAGCGGGCGCAGGGTGCGGCGCATGGGGCGATTCCTCGGGCTGATGAGGAGGCGCATGTGCCGCCAACTCGGGGGCTGGTGGTATGAATCGACTCACACCAATTTTGCAAAACAGGGGCCCGGTGCAAAAAGGGGGGCACTGGCACCGCATCCGGAGCCTGATTGAAGGCCGATCAATTGGCTTTGGTAAATGCCTTCATCATCCGCACATTCGAGCCACGATGCAGCCGGGTTCATATTCGTCTGTTCGCTTCAGCCGTTCAATCAACATTGGCAGTTCGCCGGCTGGCGCGGGACGGCTGAACAGGTAGCCCTGGACCTCGTACACCGATGCTCCCGCAGCATACTCAATTGACGGCCCAAGATGGGTCCGATGATGCGGCGACGGCAAAACCTCAACGAGGGGCTGTTCACCGGGCATGGCGCCTCATGGCGGAGCGGCCAACATGGTGAATATTATGGGTCGATTGCGGCCATAGGCTGCGGGGCCCATCCCGACTGACGGATGGCCAGGAACACGACGACCGCCCGCCCCGCAACCTGTCAAAATCTCTGTGCGGAGGTACTTGTCGGCAATCGCATTTGGTGCCGGCCAAGCAAATCTAGGCGGTAGCCGACCCCATCGACGTGAGATCGCGGCTTCAACCACCCCCGCGTTCGTTCGATGAACAGTTCCGCCGCCTCCTCGCCCGTGCAAGGGTCAGCGGAGCGGCCGCTCCAGTTGACCAAGAGCACGACGCCATCCGCTGCCAGGCTGCCGGCGGCGCGCGCTGCTACCGCCTCGATATCCTTGCGCGAGAGAAAATACAGCACCTCGGACAATACGATGAGATCGAACATCCCGTCGGGCCACGCCTGCGGCACCTGCATGCGGACAAATCGAACCCAGGGCTGATCGGCACAGGCGGCCCGAGCGACTGTCAGCGGCTGCTCGACGATATCAACCGCCAGCATCGCCTTGCACCGCGGCGCGAGCACGCGGGTCATCTCGCCTATGGAACATCCTACCTCGAGCGCGGCGCGGAAGGACCGATCGGCCAGCGCCTCGATCGCGGTGCGGTATTTCGCCTGCTCGTACCCGCTCGTGCGAAATCGCCACGGATCCTCGGTCGCCGCATAGAGCCGCTCGAAATGGACCGGGCCGAGGGACCCTCGATCGTCGTTCATGGCAACACGAAGGTCTCCCACGGACCAGCCACTGCCTGCAGCAGTTTCACCGGCAGTCGAAATCCATCGGGATCGTCGGTGATCCGTTTGCCATATTGCGAAGCATGCGCCGCAATGGCGTCTCGTTTGGCGGGCAACTGCGCAGTCACGTCAAGCCGCCAGCCGAGGACGACGGTCGCGTCCACCAGTGTCTCATCGGCTATCGTCCATCCCCATACCGGATACGACAGGTGCCGCGCGCCGGCCCTCTGTGCCGTTTGTGCGGCGATCCGGGCGGCGGCGATGTGGTCGCAGTGGGGATCCAGCCGCGAGGGACCCAGAATCGTCGAGCACTCGAATTCCCGCATGCAGGCGACCAACCTCGTGACGATGGCGTCGAATGCCGGACCTTCATGCGGCGCCATTGTATCCACTTGGCGCAGGAACAGCAGTCGTTCTGGTGGCAATCCGAGAGCCTGCACCGCGCGTGCCGCCTCCTCCTCACGCAGCGCCGCCAGCCTTGCCGGCGGATACTCCTGGGAGCCGGGATGCGAACCGCTGCCATCGGTCAGGATCACGACCAACGGCGGGCGCGATTCGATGCAGCATCGGGCGATCAAACCGCCGCATCCGAGGCTTTCATCATCTGGATGCGGTGCCAGCACCAGGCAAGGCCCGGGACCGATCACGTCACTCAGGGTTCCGACCGGCAAAGTTTGCCAGCGCCAATGCAGCTGGGCCCCCGTCATCATAGTCCCGATCATCGTGGTCCGTGGCGTCATCATCACCTTTGGCAAACCGGCCGTCGCGCGAAATATGCCGCGGCGTCGGTCAGCACTTCGTCAGGCGCGGGCTGGCGCAAATAGGTCCCTAGGTCGCGGCAAATGCGCTCCACCGGGCTACCCTGGCGGAACGCCGACAGGCCGAGCGAACGTTGCACCAGCCGCATAGCATCCAGGCACGCCATCTCGATGGCAATGCGCGCGAGACCGACATAGGCGACGACGTGATCCGGATCGGCACCGGGCTGTTCCGCGGTGCGTGCGGCTTGGCGTAGCCACAGGCGGCTCGTTTCGCAGGCAATCATTGCACTGCCTAAACGTTGCAGTTGATGCGGGTCGGCGAGCCGGTTCGTCGTGCCCAGTTGCGTTTGCGCCAGCGCCAGCATCGCGCACAAGCCGCCCAGCGCGACCGCCGAGCTGCGCCAGGCGCCGGCGGAGAAATCGGGTTCCCGCATGTAGTCGCCCGGCTGCCCCACGCAGGCGTCCCCGTCGAGCACGCAGCCGGTGAAATCGACCGCGCCCGTCACCGCCGCCCGCATGCCTTGCAGCGGTGCGGCAAACGGTTCCACACACTCGCCAATATTCAGCGGCACCACGAGCATCTGCGCCTCGCCACTGGCGTTCGCCGCCATCACCAAGGCGCGCGTCGCGGCGCCGGCCGCCGAGCAAAACATCTTGCGCCCGGTCAGCCGAATGCCCCGCGACGTGGTGGCCATGCGCAAGCCGCCTTCCGGCGGATCGGTCATCCACAGCGCAAACAATTCCCCGTCAAGACTGTCCCTGGCCGCCGCGTGCCGCTGACTGGCAGAGCCGTGGCGCGCAATCATATGGCGCGCGTTGATATGCGCCTCGAGAATCCGTCCGACCGCGAGGTTGCCGCGACCGACCTGCACCAGCACGGCGGCCAGCCGGTCGGCGCGCGCCTCGGGTGTTTCGACCGGAGAAGGCTCCTCCTCGACCGGCAGGGCCATCGACAGCGCGCCAGCGGTGTGCAGGGCGACGATCTCCCGCGTCGGAAACGCTGCTTCCGCATCAAGCTTGCCCGCACGCTGCTGCATCCACGGCACCAACGCCGCGACGCGACCAGGCACTTCGTCATCGCGTTCGAATACCGTGGTAGAGTCCGTGGCGGATATCGTGGCGATGTCCATCGCGACCTGTCCTGTTCAGTCCGACATATCTGCGGCATCCCGCGGCCAACCACGCGTTTGGTCGTTCTGGGCCGGGTCCAGCAGAAAGCCAAGCCTCAGGCGCGCCGCGTTCCATACGTTGTGCTGCATCAGCAGTTCGCGCGCATAGGCAATCTGCCCGGGCAAATCCGCGAACCTCACGCGCCGACGCGGCAGCAATGGGCTGTTGGCCTCGATCTCCGCCCAGGCGGCCCCGAAGTAGGAGTCGCCGAGCATGCACAGAAGCACCTCACGCGGGATGCCCAGATCGGCGGCCAGGCCCATTCGCGTCATATGCGCGATATGCGGGTCCTGCCATGCCATTCGCACCCGGCGTCGGAAATCCGCGCGCCGATAGGCATCCACCGCCGGCTCCAGCCGGTCATCGGCAAATTCATCCTGCTGATGCATGCGGCGGCGGATCGTGTCAGCCATGCCGCCGGCCGCGCGGCCAATGACACGACCCGAGGCAGTGACCCTGATCGTCGGATCGTGCCGGACCCGGGCGTCCATCCGCGCCAGCAAGTTGACAAAGGCGCGATCCTCACCGGCGGCGATGGACGGAACGCCGCCCGAGCGCATGAACGCCGCCACGGTCACGCCGATGCTGGCGCCCGCGGCCTCGGTATGGCGGGGCCAAGGATCGGCGGGGTCCGGATCGAGCACAAAGGCGATCCGGTCCAACAGTTCCGTCAGCTCGCACTCGCGCGCGTCGTCTGCGTGCAGCTGCGCTGGAATGCGCGCGGCATCGATCGGATCAATCTCGACACGTCCGCATACCACGTCCGCCCCGGCTGCCAGGGCCAGAAGGTTCCGTTCAACCCAATCCTCGGCGACGACGGTGTCGGCGTCCGTGGTCAGCAGCACGCCGTCCGGGCCACCAACTTCGGCGGCAAGCCACATCGCCAACCGGCGAGCGCTTCCGGCGTGTGCATCAGTTGGCGCGAACACATGCCTGACGATGTGCAGCTCGAATGGCAGCGACGCGGAAAGCCTGTGGGCAATAGTCTCGGTCAAATCGCCGCAGTTGTTCAACAGCAGCAGGACTGCGTCCGGGAGCCTGGTTTGCCGCGCGAGCGCCAACATGCACCCGCGGATCAGGTCTGCCTCATTCCTGGCGGGAATTGCAACAACGGCGGTCGTCGCTAGCGGGTCTCGGGCGTTCCGAGCGACGCCGAATGACATATTCGCGCGCATCATGCCATTGCTAGAATGTGTCAAAACGCATACTTGCAGCAAGGCGCTGCGCCAAACTGGCGCGGGGCTTAGCGGTGGAGCGCGGCCTCGCCGAGGCTTCCTGATGCGCGACCCGGGGGGCCGTCACCGCGCCATTCGACAGGTGCTGCCGCGCGCGTTCGCGCAGCGTGATGTCGGTCAAGAAGGGCCTCGATCGCGGCTCCGTAGCCACTTGGCGCTCGCTCAAGTTGGTCCTCCGTCGTTTGGGCGGATGGCTAACGCTCCGGCGCACCGACGGTTCCCTTTCGTGCCTGGCACGGGCACAAGCCCGGCAGGGGCACACGGTCGGGCACACTTCGCAAGGGGGAACAATTCACGGCAGAGGCCCATTTCACAGGTACGGGCCGGTGTGTTCGCACGCGATACAGTTCGTCATGGGGCCGCATGATGAGTGCGTCATTTTTCAATCCCTCGCAGTACCCTGCGAGCAGGCAACCGCAGCAACGTCGATGGCCTAAACCGTATCGAACGGATATCGGTACAAATGCCGACCCGGTTCCAGGGAAGAGGTAATTGCTCACCGGCCGCCGGCATGACCGCCTAGCGAAGCGCTGGCGGTCTGACGCGTCGCGCGGATGGGACGGGAATTGGCCGCGGTCCGCAACCGTCCCGCCGTGCGCTCTCGGCTCTGGGAGGAGCGGCCCAGGGGTGGGTGCGGACCGCGGCAAAAAAGCAGCCAGCGGACACCGAGTTTCACCGAGTGCACACAAGTTTCACTGAGAGAAGAAGCGATTGCGCTGCGCGCGAAGCACGGAGGGGCACGCCAATGCATCCGCGTAAAACACGGTCGAAGTTCAAAACCACCAGCGCGAAGCGCCAATAAATCTTCTCTCAGTGCTCTGTGTCCGCTGGCTTGCTGCCGCTATCCACCCTGCACATCCAGATTCACGCACCGTAAACCAGAACACATCAACCTGTCCGGAGCATCCATGGGCGCTTCGCGCGGTGGTTAAAGCGATGGCGCTGTCGAAGTTGACACGATGGCTCCGTCCGTCTCACGAACCTCGTAGCGAACCGGCGCCCGAGATCAACATATTTGCTGGCAAGTGCGCTCACGCCGAAGGCATCCAACAGCTCAAGAGACTGAAGTGCCTGTCGCACCGACACTTCGAGATGCGGGTGATCCGCAGTACCTCCGTTGGATCTTATGCCAGGGAGCGGCGCCAGATCGACGGTGGGAACCCGATCGAGCATGACGGACGGGGGCCTCTGCCGGGCCATGCCCGCGAACCCCCGCCGCAACGCCACCATTGGCAGCCGTCAGTGGCGCGGTGTGTCGTCCATCGCCAGGCGTGGCGGTTGGGACAGATGCAGGATATCGGTGGCGATCACACGCGCCAGCCTGGCGTAGCCGCCATCGGCCATGTGCAGCCCGTCCGGCGACAGCATCTGCGCCGGGGTTAGCGCTCCATCGGCCAGCCAGTGTAGCATCAGGTCGTAGCGGCGGATCACCGGGACATTCATCCCCTCGCCGATGGCCCGCAGCGCGTTGCGATAGAGGACCGCATCGGCCTTATGGTCCAGCATGTGACAAAGCTGCGGTTCCATCAGCATCACATCGATATTCGCCGCCCTAATCTGCTGCACGCCGACAATCGTCTCTTGCACGAAGCGGGCGATGGGCACGGCCCGCAACGGGTCGTTGCTGCCGGTCTGCCAGATGATGAGATCGGGGCGCTCGGCGATCACATCAGACAGGCGGATCGCCATGTCGTCCGCATCCTCACCGCCGATGCCACGGTTGAGCACCGTGATTTGCTGGCTCGCTGGCAGAGTGGCCGTCAAATCCGCCTGCAGTCGGTTCGGATAGTTTGCTGCCGGCGAACTGGCGCCTACGCCCTCGGTCGACGAGGAGCCGAAGGCGATGATCCGCAGCGGCTGGTGCTTGGCCAGACGGAGACCGACATGCTTGAGCAGCACATGATCCGGCGACGGCGGCAGGGTGTTGGCGACAGCCGATGCGATCAAAGTGACCGCGAAAATCTGAGCACACAACAAGCGGCCCGCGAGACAACGCCATCGAGGATACATTCACGCTTATTTGTCACAGAATATTTGTATTTGCAAGCGATCTTGTGCCGGAAGCGGTCGGCATACGTGCGTCCGCGCTCTGCTTGGTCATGCCCAACTTGGCTGTGTCGACCTTGGCCGTATCAACCTCGGCCGTGACCAACTTGGCGGTACCCAACTTGGCCGTGCCCGATCGGATCCTGTCCAACTTGGCCGTGTCAAACTTAGCCACGTCCAACTCACCCGTGTCCACCTTGGCTGTGTTCAACTTGGCCGTGGCGGGCCGCCGGTAATGCTCCAGCACCAGGGCCAATGCGATCATCAGCGCCAACCCGATCCCGTTGGCCAGCAATTGCGTGGTCAGCGTGACGCCGAACGTGCGGAAGACCAGGCGGCAGATCATTGCCAGCATCGTGGCGAGCACAAACACCTCGAGCGAGTTGCGCCCGCACACGGCAAACAGCCGCAGGGCAGGCCGCTCCGCCAGAGCGCGGAACCGGGCGGAGCTCAGCGCGAGCGCGGCCAATGCAAGCACGTTCAGCAGCCGCAGCGGTGCCAACACCGTCTTGTCCGGTGCGTCGACCACGATCGGATGGAAGCCGAACCAGCCCCAGGTGTCCCACGGTGCCACAGCGACCAGCGCGAAGGCCAGATATCCCCAGGCGGCGGCGCGCAGCCACAGCGGGCGCGGCAGGTTGCCGTCGTAGCGACGCAGCATCAAGGCACCGACTGCGCCGATCACGAACAGAAACTGCCAGGCGAACGGGTTGAAGAACCAGCCGTTGCCGTCCAGCCAGTTGGTCAGGTTGATCGACGGGTCGATGTTGACCCACGCCCATAGTGCAAACGAGGCGAGCAGCGCGAAAATCGGGCCGATCCAGATCAGACCATAAATCACCGGGAACAGCCCCAGCAGCACGATGTAGAGCGGCAGGATATTGAGGCTCGCCGGCTGCGCTTGGAGCGTCAGGCCGTGGCGGAAACCGTTCAGCCCGCTATGCAGGAACGGCGCACCGCTCTCCGGCTCAATGCCGAAATGGCGTATCCAGGTTCCGACGACCAGCAACACGGCGACCAGCAGGCCGACCTGGAACAGGTACAACCGCAGGCAACGCAGCAACACGCGGCGCAGGCCAGTCAGCACGCCATCGCGCGCAAAACTGCCGCCGTAGGCCATCATCGCGGAAAATCCGGCCAGCAGCACGAACAGCTCGGCCGCGTCGGAGAAGCCAAAATTGCGCAGGGTCACATTGCTGAGCAGGTTGTCCGGCACGTGATCGATGAAAATCATGATCAACGCGAGGCCGCGGAGGACGTCCACGCGGGAATCCCGTGGAAGCTTCCGCGCGCCGACCGGAGCTGCTGTCGCATCGGACATGGGGGCTTATGTGGCGTTGCACCAATGCAGGGCAAGGAATGGATTGGTTAAGCAAGTGTGAAAAGTGCAACGGAATGTTTCCGCGAGGGGATGGCCGTGG
>Ga0302314_10019735_pt1 | contig 11180 bp, 9 predicted proteins | sample III_Palsa_N2_3_FD_200533 | JGI IMG/M metagenome (GOLD analysis project Ga0302314, IMG submission 200533) | Peat permafrost microbial communities from Stordalen Mire near Abisko, Sweden - III_Palsa_N2_3 | ecosystem: Environmental > Terrestrial > Soil > Palsa > Peat permafrost | place: Sweden... | reverse complement strand
CGCGGCAAATGTCGGAGCTGTGTGCTCGGCATGGGACAAGACTGCTGTGCTACGGCACGGTCGCCGGTGGATTCCTCAGCGAGCGTTGGCTCGGGCAGCCGGAGCCGCAGGAGCCGCTCGGCAACCGCTCGCTGACCAAGTACAAACTCATCATCGACGATGTCGGCGGCTGGGACTGGTTCCAGGCGTTGCTGCGTGCGTTGGCGCAGATCGGCACGAAACATGGCCGCTCGATCGGCTCGGTCGCCAGCCGCTACGTGCTCGGCCTGCCGCATGTCGCGGCGGTGATCGTGGGCGTGCGCTCGCGCGAGCATATGGCCGAGCATGCCCGGCTGTTCGACTTTTCGCTCGATGCCGACGACCATGCGGCGATTGCGGTGGTGCTGGCGCAGCGGCGTGCGTTGCCGGGCGACGTGTTCACGCTGGAACGCGACCGCAGCGGGCGGCACGGGCGCATCATGAAATACAACTTGGCCGATGCGTGAGGGGGCTTTTGCGCCGTGCCAAGCGAGACAACCAAACAAAAGGGGAATGAGGCGATGACCAAAAACCTGCTGCTCGGCGCAGCACTGTCCGCACTGCTGAGTGTGCCGGCCTTCGCGGACTGCAAGGTGACGATCGGCGTGGTCATGGAGCTGACCGGTCCCGCAGGACCATACGGCCAGGCCGGCGCAAAGTCGGTCGCGATGGCGTTCCGCGACATCAACGCGGCCGGCGGCGTGCTGGGCTGCACGCTGGTCGCCGATACGCGCGATTCGCAAAGCCAGGGCACCGTCGCCGTCGACGCGGCGAAACAGCTTGTCGAGATCGGGCATGTTCCGGCGGTGATCGGCGGCATCATCTCCTCCGTCACCATCCCGATCCTCACCGCCGTCACCGCACCCGCGAAAGTGGTGCAGGTGTCGCCCGCGTCGTCCTCGCCGACGCTGACGGCGCTTGGGCGCGAGGGCAAGACCAACGGCATCTTCTTCCGCACCATCACCTCGGACGCATTGCAGGGCGTGGCGGCGGCGAAATACGCGCTCGATCTCGGCCTGAAGAAACTCGCCGTGATCCATGTCAACAACGATTTTGGCGTGAACATGACGAAGGAGTTTTCTGCCGCGTACAAGGCGCTGGGCGGTACCATCACCAGCGTGACGCCGTACAACGAGAAGGCGGCGAACTACGACGCGGAAGTCACCTCGGCATTGTCGGGCGATCCCGACGGGCTGTATCTGGTCAGCTACCCCGTCGATGGCGCGACCATCGCGCGCGCCTGGATCTCCAAGGGCGGCCCGCGCAAATTCCTGCTCAACGACGGCATGAACAGCGGCGATTTTGTCGACGCCGTCGGCGCGAAATACCTCAACGAAGCCTACGGCACCTCGTCGGGTACCGAGGACAGTCCGAGCACCGACTACTTCAACGCCAACTACAAGGCGTTCTCCAACCTCGATCCCGGCTCGCCGGCGGCGGTGCAGGCGTACGACGCGGGCGCACTGGTCGGGCTCGCGGTCGCGGCCGGCGGTGCGGCCACGAGCGAGGCGATCCGCGACGGCATCTACAAAGTCACCGACCCCGACGGCACCGTGGTCACGGCCGGGGCGGACGGGTTCAAGAAGGCGTTCGACCTCATCAAGCAGGGAAAGAAGATCCGCTATGTCGGCGTGATCGGGCCGATCAGCTTCGACACGTTCGGCGACATCACCGGCCCGTTCCGCGAGTGGCAGATCGCCGATGGAAAGATCGTCACCAAGGGCCAGTTGACCACCGCCGACGTGGACAAGATCCGCGCGCAGATCGCCGGCAAGTGACCGGCGGCCGGCCAGCCGATTCGCTGGTCCGCGCGCTCTGGCACGACACCGCCGCACCGCTCCCGCCGTCCGCGGCGCTGCAAGGCGAGGCGCGGGCGGAGGTCGCGGTGATCGGCGCCGGCATTTTGGGGCTCTCCACCGCGCTCGCCCTGGCCCAATCCGGGGTGCGGGTGACAGTGCTGGAAGCGGCGACGGTCGGGGCTGGCGCCTCGGGGCGCAATGGCGGTCTTGTCGTGCCGAGTCTGCCGCGCATCGGCCCGTCGGACGTTTTCGCGGCGTTGGGCCAGGAGCGGGGCGGCCGCTTGCTGGCGCTGCTCGCCGGCGGTGCGGACGCGCTGTTTGCGCTGATCCGCGCCCACGGCATCGCCTGTGACGCGGTGCCGTCCGGCTGGCTCAACCCGGCGCACGCGGCGGTGCTGGCGCCGCGCGTCGAGGCGCGCGTTGCCGCGTGGCAGGCGGCCGGTGCGCGCTGCGTCTGGATCGACGCCGCCGAAAGCCGCGCGCGGCTCGGCAGCGAGCGGTATCACGGCGCGCTGTTCGATCCGTCGGGCGGGCACCTCGACCCATTGGCCTACACGCGCGGCCTCGCCCGCGCGGCCGTCGGCGCCGGGGTGGTACTGCACGAGGCGTCGCCGGTGCTGCGGGCGGAGCGGCAGGGCGGTGTCTGGCGCCTCCACACCGATCGCGGAGTGCTGGTGGCCGACACCGTGCTGCAAGCCACCAACACCTCGCCGCCCGGCCTGCCGGAACAACCTGGAGCGGCGCTGGCGGTGGCGAGCGTGCCGCTGCTGGTCTATCAGTTGGCGACGCCGGTTCTGCCGGCCACCGCCCGCGCCGCCGTCCTGCCGGGCAACGAGGCGTTTTCCGACACCCGCAACAACCTGCTGGCCGGCCGCTGGACCGCGTCCGGCCGCTTCGTCACCGGCGGCATGGCGGCGCTGCACGCGGGCGCGATGACCCGCCTGCCGGCGCGGCTCGCGAGGCGGCTGAAAGCGGTGTTTCCGGCGCTCGGCCCGGTGCACTTCGAAAAAGTGTGGCGCGGCCGCGCGGCATTGACCGGCGATTTCCTGCCGCGCCTGATCCGGCCGGCGCCCGGCTGGCTCGCCGTGACGGCGTGCAACGGCCGCGGCCTCGTCATGAACACCGTGCTTGGCCCCGAACTGGCGGCGTTCTTGCGCACAGGCGGCGAAGACGCGCTGCCGCTGCCGGTCACGCCACCACGCCCGATCCGTGCCCGGCCGCTGGCGCGGCTGCTGCCGCAACTGCTGCTGCCGCTCGGCGATCTTCAGGATCGGCGGATGGAGGCGGAGGCTAGATCGCTTCTGGCTCGGGGTCCGGCGCGCGGTTGAAATCGCGCAGCAGGTCGAACTGCGAGCCGATCCGGTTCGGCCCGGTGCACGTCTCGTCGCAGGACCGTGCCGGCCCGAACGAGACGTCCACGTACCAGTCGCTGCCGTTGGCGACGATGCCGCCGGCCGCGTTGTAGATCAGGACAAAATCCGGCCCGGTTCCGTCCAGCCCGTTACTGGCGTAGAAATCGACGCCGTACTGCGACAACGCCTGCGCCGTGCTGTCGTAAAGCGCGGCGGCCTCCATGCCTTGTGATGCGGTGTCGTCCAACGGGTCGAATCCACCCAGCATCGTCTCGTAGGCGGCCGGCGTCCACGTGGCGGCCGATGCCACGCCCGCGCAGGCGCTGGCGACGCCGAGCGCAAGCGCGGTGGCGGCGAGAAGTCGCACGGCGTCACCTCCGACCCTCCCGCTGGGCATTGTCGTCTCCGCCATGTTGCGCAACAGCATTCGAGTATCGAGTGTCGCGCAGCAGTGTCAACGGACGCTCCGGCGACCGGGGCGCCTCCGCCCCTTGCCGGGCGCGCGGGTTCCGTGCGACTGCCTGAGCCGTCGCCCGCAACGCCGGCGCGAGACCGGGTCCAAGGAGGGATGACGCGATGAACCGGACGCAACCGGGTGACAAGGGGCTCGCCGGATGACGCGGCCTGCGCCGGGCGCCGGGTTCCTGGTCGGCATCGACATCGGCACCCAGAGCATCCGGGCGCTGCTGGCCGACACGCACGGCCGCACCGTCGCCTGCGTCGGCCGCCCGACCCCCGCGATTGTGCTCGGCCCCGGCCAGGCCGAATACGACCCGGACGGGCTGTGGCGCACCGTGCTGGAGGCGCTACGCGACCTCGCGGGGCACGTGCCGCCCGGCTGCGAGGTGCTCGGCATCGCCTGCGCCAGCATGGGCGAGGCGTGTGTGCTGTCGGACGCGGCCGGGCAGCCGGTGGCCAATGCCATCACCTGGTTCGACCGCCGCACCGAGGCCGTGACCGCCGCGCTGGAACAAACCCTTGGCCAGCAGCGCGCCTTCCGCATCGCCGGCATCCCCATCGACCCGACTCTGACGCTGGCAAAATTGCTGTGGCACCGCGAAAACGATTCTCGCGGCTTCGCCCGCGTGCGCCGCGTGCTCAACCTCGCCGACTGGATCGCTTTCCGACTTTCCGGCGAGGCTGCGACCGATCCCTCGCTGGCGTCCCGAACGCTATGTCTAGACATGATCGCGCGCGACTGGTCGGCGGACATCCTCCGCGTCGCCGAATTGGATCGCGCCCTGCTGCCGCCGATCCGCCCGAGCGGCACATGCCTCGGGCCGGTGCTGGCAGACGTGCTGGCGGAGAGCGGGCTGCCGGGGCGGCCGGTGGTGGGCGTCGGCGGCCACGACCATGTCTGCGGCGGGTTCGCCGCCGGCGCCGGCCGGCCCGGCGTTCTGCTCGACAGCATGGGCACCGCCGAGGCGCTGTTTCTGACCGTGGCCCGGCCCGTGGTCACCGAGGCGAACCGGCATCTCGGCTTCTGGCAGGGCATCATCGGGCTGCATCGCGACGCGGCCTATCTTGGCGCCGGCATCAACTCGTCGGGCGGCACCATCGAATGGTTCCGCAGCCTGCTTGCCGATGCCGCGCATCCGGTGCCGGCGCGCGACACGCTGATCGCCGAGGCCGGCGATGTTCCGCCCGGCGCGCGCGGCACCGCGTTCCTGCCGCATCTCGCCTACGGCACGCCTCCCCACGTCGATCAGGCGAGCCGCGGCGCGTTCCTGGGCCTGACCGCCGGCACCAGCCGCGGAGCAATGTTCCGCGCGGTGCTGGAGGGGCTGGCGCTGGAGGCGCGGCTTGCGGTCGATGCCATGGCAGAACTGCCCGGCGCCGGGCGCCCGGAGGAGATCCGGCTGATCGGCGGCAGCACCCGCAACCCGCTGTTCATGCGCATCAAGGCTGCCGCCTATGGGCGCGCGCTGACGGTGGTCGGCGAGCCGGAGGCGACCGCGCTCGGCGCGGCGATGCTCGGCGGCATCGCCGCCGGCGTCTGGCCGGACATGGACGCGGCCCAGGGCGCGATCGTCCAGCAGCGCCACGTCGTCGAACCCGATCCCGGCTGGGCGGCGCTGTATGGGGAGCTGTTCGAGTCCGTTCATCGTCGCTTCTACGCGACGACCGCGCCGTTGCATCACGCGCTGTCGGCGTTCGACCGGGCCCATCCGGGCTGACCCTGCCGTTTCTGCATCTCAGGGCTTTACCGCGCGGCCGTGCCGGTCAACCATGCGGGCGTCCAAGACCAACACTCCACGCGTCGCGACATGGCGAACGTCGTGCAAGGTGCGCCTGACCAAGAAACAAAGGAGGATATCCGCCCATGAAAAAGCTACTCTGCGCCGCTGTCGCGGTGCTGGCGCTCGGCGCCGGCGAGGCCCAGGCCAAGAAGGTCACGATCGCCCTGATCCCGGGCCTGACCACGGACGCCTTCTATATCACCATGCACAAGGGCGCCCAGGCTGCCGCGGATGCGCTCGGCGACACGCTGATCTTCCAGGGCGGCCCCGAGTTCAACGTTGTGGTTCAGGTGCCGGTGCTGGATGCGGTCATCGCACGCCACCCCGACGTGATCCTAATCGCGCCGACCGACAAGGTTCAGCTCATCCAACCGCTGAAGAAGGCGATCGACGCCGGTATCAAGGTGATCACCGTCGATACGTTCATCGGCACCGGCAAGTACCAGACCGGCGCCGGCGACGCCGACTTCCCGCTGGCCTACATCGCCTCGGACAACATCCTGGGCGGCGAGATCGCCGCGCGTGCGCTGGCGAAGTCGATCGGCGACAAGGGAAAGGTCTACGTCTCCAACGTCAAGCCCGGCGTCTCCACCACCGATCAGCGCGAGGAAGGCTTCAAGGACGAAATGAAGAACCATCCCGGCATCACCGTGCTGGAGACGCAGTTCAATGACGACGACGCCAACAAGGCGGCGAGCCAGGTGCAGTCGGTGCTGGCGCGCAACCCGGATCTGGCGGGCGTGTTCGGCGCCAACCTGTTCTCGGCACTCGGCTCCTCGAACGGCGTCAAGCAGGCGGGTGCCGCGGGCAAGGTGAAGGTCGCTGCATTCGACGCGCCGACCTCGATCGTGCCGCAGCTCAAGAACGGTCAGGTCGACATCGCCATCGCCCAGCATCCGGCCGAAATCGGCTACTTCGGCGTCGTCGCCGCGCATGCGGTGATCAACGGCCAGTCGATCCCGACCGCGATCGGCACCGGCTTCACCGTGATGACGAAGGACAACATCGACGACAAGGCGATCAGCCAGTTCCTGTATAGCGACTGATCTGGCCGAACACGGTATTGCGTTTCACCGTCATGCCCGCGCAGGCGGGCATCCAGGCCGGCGCCGTCGTACTGGCCGCCTGGACTCCCGCTTTCGCGGGAGTGACGGGGGAATGCGCTTTTGACTGACCGCCCATAAGGAGCGTTCGTGTCCGCACCCGCCGCCGCCCATCCTCGCCCGGCCGAACAGCAATCCAACTGGATCGGCTGGATCGCCGCGGCCCGCGCCTGGCTGTTCCTGATCGTCCTGATCGTCGGGTTCGAGGTCTGGTCGCAGATCGCCTTCCAGGCGACGTTCGTCGGCAACCTGTTCAACATCAGCTCGATCGCCGTGTTTGCCGTCGCGCCGCTGCTGCTGGCGATCGGCCAGACCTTCGTCATCATCTCCGGCGGCATCGACCTGTCAGTCGGCTTCACCATGGGCTTTGCCGCCGTCATCGTCTCGCACGTCGCCAATCTGGTGACACCGTCGCTGGGGCCGGTGCTCGGCCTGCTGGTCGCCGTCGTTGTCACGGTTGCCGCGTCGGCGCTCCCCGGACTGGTGAACGGGCTGCTGATCGCGCGGCTGCGGGTGCCGCCGTTCATTGGCACGCTCGGCATGTACGGCGTCGTGCGCGGCGTCGCCTACCTGCTTGCCGGCGGCACCACCGTGCCCGTTGCCAACGATGCGCTCTCCTACATCGGCAACGGGACCATCATCGGCATCCCGGTGGTGGTGCTGCTGACGGCGCTGGCGATGCTGGTCCTGCACTACCTGCTGTCGCAGACCCGCTTCGGCCAGTACACCTACGCGGTCGGCGGCAACCGCGCCGCCGCCGTGCGCGCCGGCATCAACGTGCGCCGCGTCACCGTGCTGCTCTACATCCTCTCCGCGGTGTGCGCGGGCATCGGCGGCATCCTCTACGCAGGCCGCTTCTCGGCCGGCGCCGCGCAGGCCGGCGAGCCGCTGCTGCTCGACAGCATCGCCGCCGTGGTGATCGGCGGCGCCAGCCTGTTCGGCGGCTCCGGCACCATCGTCGGCACGCTGATCGGCGCGCTGATCGTCGCCGTCATCGAGTATGGCCTTGTGTTCATCAATGTCGAGCCGTTCTGGCAGTTCGTCGCCGTCGGCATCGTCATCATCATTTCCGTTCTGGTCGATCAGAGTCAGCGCAAAGGCGGGCGCGTCGATGAATGACATGGCAGCCCCCCTGCTCGAAGCGCGGAAGATATCAAAACGCTTCGGCGGCGTGCACGCGCTGGAGGACGTCGATTTCCGTCTGTACCCCGGCGAAGTGGTCGCCCTTGCCGGTGACAACGGCGCCGGCAAATCGACGCTGACGAAAATCATCTCCGGCGTGTTCCCGCCCGACAGCGGCGAGATCGCCTTCGATGGCAGCCACGTCGTGCTTGCCAACCCGCAGGACGCACGTACCCGTGGCATCGAGACGATCTACCAGGACCTCGCGCTGGCCGATAACCTCGATGTCGGCGCCAACGTCTTTCTCGGGCGCGAGCCGATGACGCGCTGGTTCGGCCTGCCGGTGATCGACCGCAAGCGCATGCGGGCCGAGGCGGCACGCACGCTCGACATGCTCGATATCGGGCTCGACCGGCTGGATCGGCCGGTGCGCGCGCTCTCGGGCGGGCAGCGGCAATGCGTGGCGATCGGCCGGGCGCTGCACTGGCAGGCCAAGGTGATGATCATGGACGAGCCGACCGCCGCACTCGGCGTGCCCGAGCAACGCAAGGTGCTGGCGCTGATCCAGTCGCTGAAGGCGCGCGGCGTCGGCATCGTCTTCATCTCGCACAACCTGCACGACATCTTTGCCGCCAGCGACCGCATCGTGGTGCTGCGCCGCGGGATCAATGCGGGGGAACGGACGACGGCGCAGGCGAATCCCGACGAGATCGTGCGCATGATGGTCGGCTAGGCGGGCCGCCCCCAGGGGCGGTATGGCGGGCGGTATCGCAGGATTGCTGACCTTGTGTGGTACCGCGTGGTAGCCTCCTGCCGACGCGCTTGCAGGGAAGCTACGTGGTCAAGATCATCCCGACCTCCCGTCCATCCGGTCCCGGCGGCGACGCCGACCCCGCACTTGCGGCGGTTCGCGCGCTGGTGAGCGCGGCCGGCGTGCCGATGGCGGTGTTCGACGGGCAGGGCGAGTGCCTCGTCGCCAACCCGGCTTTCGTGCTGCACGCCGCCCAGTACGGCGGTGGCCCGACCTCCGCCGGCTCGGGCGAGCAGCGCGTCACCTTCAGCCCGGACGGCCAGCGCGGCTGGAAGCTTGCGAGCGTCGCGGAGGAAGCCGGACAGGCGCGCACCGTGGACTTCATCGACGTGGTGGCGAACGCGCTGCCGATCATGTTCAACGCCAAGGACGCGCAAAGCCGGTACCTGTTCATGAACCGCTATCAGGCGGACGTGTACGGCATCTCCCCGCGGGAGGCGGTCGGGCGCACGGCGGCGGACCTGCTGGGCGACGCCTACGGCAGCTATACCAGCGCGATCGATGCCCAGGTGCTGCGCACCGGCCGTGCGACGCCGTTCTTCGAGGAAGCCTATGCCGGCGTCGACGGCGCCGTGCGCAACTGGCTGACCAGCAAGGTGCCGCTGGTCAGCGCAACCGGCACCGTCTGGGGCATCGCCACGGTTGCGTTGGACATCACCGAACGCAAGCTGCTGGAGCTGCGGCTGCGCGAGGCGAAGGAGCAGGCCGAGGTCGGCAGCCGCGCGAAATCCCGCTTTCTCGCCAACATGAGCCACGAACTGCGGACGCCGCTGAACGCCGTGATCGGCTTTGCCGAGATCATGCGGGAGGAAGCGTTGGGCCCGCTCGGAGCCCGCGAATACCGCGAATATGCCGGCCTGATCCTGCGCAGCGGCCTGACGCTGCTCGACCTGATCAGCAACCTGCTGGATTACGCGCGCGCCGAGGCCGGAAGCCTGTCGCTCGTGGTGACGGATGTCGAAATCCTGCGGTTGCTGCGCAGCGTCACCATCGGCGTGCGGGATGACGCGGCCGCCGGCTCCAACGCCCCGTTGCCGGCGGTGGACGTGGAGCCGCAGACCGGTATCATCGCCATCCGCGGCGACGAGCAGCGGCTGCGCCAGATGCTGCGCGCGCTGATCGGCAACGCGCTGAAATTCACCCCGGCGGGCGGCCGCGTCACCGTGCGGGCGCAGGCGCTGCCGGGCGGCGGCGCCGAAGTGGCGGTGGCCGACAGCGGCATCGGCATGTCGCCCGACGAACTGGAACAGGCGTTCGATCCGTTCTGGCAGGCCGACAACCGGCTCGGCCGCACGCGGGAAGGTGCTGGAATCGGCCTGAAGCTCGCCCGCCAGCTCGCCATGCTGCATGGCGGTTCGTTGACGCTGGAAAGCCAGAAAGGGCAGGGGACGCGGGCGATCCTGCGGCTTCCGCACGACCCTCCGGTGCCGGCGGACCGACCCCCGGCGCCCTGACCGGGCCGCGCCGCGCCGCCGGCGCGTCTGGCGCTGCCGGCGCGCTGTGGTAAGAAACAAGAGACTCCGGGCGACGCAGGCGGAAGGAACTGGGATGAACATGAGCGAGCCACTGGGTGCGCCAACCGTCGGGCGGCCTGGCAACGTCGCCAAGGCGCGCAAGACCTTGGTGTTCGCCAACGACAAGTCGAGCGGCAAGACGACGACCGCGAACGCGGTCATGGTCAGCCTGATCCAGCGCTACCCGATCCTGATGAAGACCATCGAGGTCCGCGAATACGAGCGGCATCCGCGGCTGGCGACGATCTTCCGGCGGGAGGACGGCATCGGCGCCGTGGTGCACCGCGACGCCCGCAACGCCGCCGCCTTCGACATGTCGCGCGAGCTCGCCTACGACCCGAATGCGACGCCCTGGGACGACCTGCTGTACGACATCGGCATCGGCAACCTGATCGTCGATCTCGGCTCCAACATGTTCACCGAGATCTGTCGCATCCTCGACGACGAGCCGCGCCCGATCTTCCCCGAGGGCGGCGACCGCGTCGCCGTCGCCGTGCCGGTGACGACGGCCGCCGACTCGATCGAATCCGCCACCGCCGCGATCGACGCGGTGATCTCCTGGGGCCCGCGCAGCCACGTGTTCATCGTCGAGCAGGAATATCTCGGCCGGTTCACGCCGGAGATGCACGACTGGAACGCCTATCGCGACCGCCTGATCGCGACCGAGCCCGGCCGCGTGCAACTGGTGCGGCTGGAACGGCTGTCGGTGGCCGACATCGGCTCGGTGGTGTTCAAGCGCATCGACCAGATCGTCACCGACGCGCAGGCGACGCTGCGTTCGGAGAAGCTGACCGGGGCGGCCCTGCTGCGCGCGCTGCGCAAGGCGCGGGCGGAGATCGCGTGGGGCAACCGGACGCTGGAGGCGGTACGGCCGATCGCGGACTGGTTTGCGGCGTAGGGGGGCCCTTCTCGGGGCGAATGGCCGGACTGGTGATTTGGATATTTCGGCGTGAGGCAAATCAGTCCCTTCGATGATGCTCGGCTGCTTTACGAACGGGCCGCAGGACACATCGAGGAATTTAATCTTACATTCGGCCGAAAATCGGCCGCCCCCGCATGGAGGGTTTCGCTTGATGCAGACCCGACGGGTGGATGTGAATGTAAACTTATATTAAATCGAGAAGCGCTAAGAAAATTGAAACCGATAGCAGCAGACATTGCCAATAATCTTATTCATGCGCTAGATCATGTTGTAGCCGCTTCAGCCCGAATAATGAACCC
>Ga0302314_10019734_pt1 | contig 11180 bp, 4 predicted proteins | sample III_Palsa_N2_3_FD_200533 | JGI IMG/M metagenome (GOLD analysis project Ga0302314, IMG submission 200533) | Peat permafrost microbial communities from Stordalen Mire near Abisko, Sweden - III_Palsa_N2_3 | ecosystem: Environmental > Terrestrial > Soil > Palsa > Peat permafrost | place: Sweden... | reverse complement strand
GTAGAGCAGCCGGACCCGCAGCTTGACGCCGAACGTCTTGCTGAGGCGGCTGACCGCCCGCAGCGCCTGCAGGGAGTTCCCGCCCCGGTCGAAGAAGCCGTCCTGGGTGCCGATCCGGGCCAGGTCGAGGACCTCGGCGAAGCAGCGGGCGACTTCTTCCTCGGTCGCCGTCTTCGGCGCGGTCAGCTCGGCGTCGCCGGCCGCTTCGTCGGCGGGCGCGGGCAGCGCGTTGCGGTTGACCTTCCAGCCGTCGTTGGTCGTCGGAAAGCTCTCCAGGTTCACCCAGGCCGCCGGGACCATGTAGTCCGGCAGCGACTCGCCCAGGTGCTTGCGCAGCTCGTCGACCCGCGGCGGCTCGCCCACCGAGGTGAGGTAGGCGATCAGCCGGTTCTCGCCGTGACGGTCGGGGCGCATGAGGACAACGGCCCGCCGGACACCCGGGTGCGTCTGCAGGGCGATTTCGATCTCCCCGAGCTCAACCCGCAGCCCGCGCAGCTTGACCTGGTTGTCGACCCGCCCGAGGAATTCGATCTGCCCGGCGGCGTTCCAGCGAACCAGGTCCCCGGTCCGGTACACCCGGCCCGACGGGTTGAACGGGTCGGCGGTGAACTTCTGCGCGGTCAGCTCGGGCTGGTTGAGGTAGCCGCGGGCGAGGCCGCTGTCGTCACCGCCGATGAGCAGCTCGCCGTTGATCCCCTTGGGGGCCAGGTTGTTCCAGCGGTCGACGACGTAGACCTGCCGGTTCGGGTGCGGGCGGCCGATCGGCGGCGACGTCTTCCACTCGACGTGGTCCACCTTGTATTCCGTCTGCGCGACCGCGCATTCCGTCGGCCCGTAGAGGTTCAGGAACGTGCGGCCCGGCAGGTTCCACTTGTTGACCAGGGCCGGGTCGAGCGCCTCGGCCCCGCCGACGATGGATTTCAGCGCCGGGAACGGTCCCGCCTCGAGCAGCGACTGCATGGCCAGGGGCAGGGCCGCGTAGCTGATCCGCTGCTCGCGCATGAGCGCGCTGAGCGCCTCGGGCGACTGGACGTCCTCCGGCGAGACCGCGACCACCGTCGCGCCGACGCCGAAGGCGGTCCAGATCTCGCCCTGCGACATGTCAAAGCTCAGCGCGGGCAGCTGGAGGAGCCGGTCGGCGGGCCCGAAGTCGAACGAGCGGCGGAACGACTCGCAGAACAGCGACACCGCCCGGTGCTCGATCAGCACGCCCTTAGGCACGCCGGTCGAGCCCGAGGTGTACAGCACGTAGGCGAGCGATTCCCCGGTCGCCCGCTCCGGCAGCGGCGCCAGGTCCGCTTCGGCCTCGATCGCCGGCCAGTCGCTGTCCAGTGGGACGGCGGCCCAGCCCGACGGGGCTGGCAGCACGGCCGCGAAGACCGATCGGGTCAGCACCACCGGGGCGCCCGTGTCCTTGATCATCAGGTCGAGCCGGGCGGTCGGCAGCTTCGGGTCCATCATCGCGTAGGCGCAGCCGGCCTTCAGCACGCCCACCATGGCCACGAACGCGTCCATCTCGCGATCCAGGACGATGCCCACGATCTGGCCGTGCTCGACCCCGAGCCCGCGCAGGTAGCGGGCCAGCTTGTCGGCCCGCCGGTTGAGCTCTGCGTAGCTGAGCTCGACGCCGCGGCACACCACGGCGACGTCGTCCGGCTTCGCCGCGGCCATCCGCTCCACGCTCCGGTGCAGGGGATCGGCCGAGTACCCGGCCGTTCCGCCGTTGCCCAGGGCGAGCAGTTCATCCTGCTCGGATCGCGACAGCAGCGGCAGCTGCGAGAGCGTCAGCGAGGGCTGGCCCGTCGCCGCGGTCAGCACGGTCTCGAGCTGACCGAGCAGCGCGCTGATGCGCCATTCGTCGAACAGGTCACGGGAGTACTCGACCGAGGCGCTCAGGTGATCGCCTTCCTCGACGAAGTCGATCGCCAGGTCGAAGCGCGACCCGGTCGCCGGCGCGGAAACCGGCGCGGCGGTCAAGCCGGGCAGGTCGAGGCCCGAGCCCAGGTTCGCGCTGCTGAGCAGCTGAGTCGCTATCTGGAACAGCGGGTTGATCCCGGCCGCGCGGACCGGCTGGACCCGATCGACGATGAGGTTGAACGGGACCTCCTGGTGTTCGTAGAGGTCCATGTTGGCGTCAAGCACCCGCTCGAGGAGCTCGCTGAAGGTGGGGTCGCCGGACAGGTCGGTGCGCAGCACGACCATGTTGACGAAAAGCCCGACGACGCGTTCCATGGCCTCGTCCACGCGGTTGAGCATCGCCACGCCGACCGGAATGTCGTCCTGGCCGGTGTACCGGCTGAGCACCACGTTCAGCGCGGACACGATGACCATGTAGAGCGAGACGTTGTGCGCCTTGGCCACGCTCCGCATCCGCAGCAGCAGCTCGTCCGGGTACGGCCGGGTGACCGAGCCCCCGCTGCCGCCCGATTCGGCCGAGCGGGGACGGTCCGTCGGGAACTCCAGCGTCGGCAGGCCGGCCAGCCGCTCGGCCCACCAGTCGAGCTCCTCGTCGAGGACCTCGGCCCGCATCTGCTCGCGCTGCCCGGTCGCGTACTCGCTGTAGGACGGCGCGGCCGGGCCGAAGCCGGGGTCGCGCCCGTCCAGAAGCGCCCGGTAGGCCAGGTTGATCTCGTGGTTCAGTACGCCGCCTGACCAGCCGTCGGTGACGATATGGTGCAGGATCTGCAGGAATACGTGGTCATCGTCGGCCAGCTTCAGCACCAGGTACCGGTACAGCGGCCCGCGCTCCAGGTCGAAGGGGACGAGGGCCAGCTCGGCCACCTTGTCCTGGATAAGCTGGCCCTCCTGCCCGGGAGATCCGCTGATCGGAAGGACCGGGAGTTCGACTCGGGCCGGCGGCGACGTGACCTGGAAAGGCACTCCGTCGACAGAATGGAAGGTCATGCGCAGCGCGTCATGCCGGGCCACGACGCGGGTCAGGCTGTCTTGCAGCACGTCCAGGCGGAGCGCGCCGCGCAGCCGGAAAGCCACCGTGATGTGGTAGGTCGTAGCACCGGGAGTGAGCTGGTCGATGAACCACAGCTGTTCCTGGCCGAAGGACAGCAGAGTACCGTCGCCTGAGGTCGTATATTCGGTCATTTCCCACTCCAGTAACTTTCGGGTGCGATTCACGGAAGCAAAGGGAGAGAGGAGGCAGCAGTCAATCAGATACAGCCGCCGGTGATCATTTTCTTATTGACCGATTTGGAGGTATCGCGATGAATGGCCGCTATGTGCTCGGTCTCGAAGAAATCGATAGGACGGGGATCGCGCTGGCCGGCGGCAAGGGCGCGAACCTGGGCGAGCTGTCCCGGATCGAGGGCGTCCGCGGGCCGGCCGGCTTCTGCGTGACCACGGACGCCTTCCGGGCGATCATGACCGCGGCGCCCGGCCTCGATGACCTGCTCGACCGGCTGTCGCGCCTGGACCCCGACGACCGGCAGGCGATCCGCGCGGTCAGCGCCGAGGTCCGCCAGGCCGTCACGGGAACCGCCGTCCCCGACGACCTGGCCGCGGCGATCACCGGCTCGGTCACCCGGCTCGGCGGGCAGGCGGCCTACGCCGTCCGGTCAAGCGCGACGGCGGAGGACCTGCCGACCGCCTCCTTCGCGGGCCAGCAGGACACGTACCTGAACGTGATCGGGCCGGCCGCGGTCCTCGGGCAGGTCAGCCGGTGCTGGGCCTCGCTGTTCACCGAGCGGGCCGTGACCTACCGCCTGCGCAACGGCTTCGGCCACGGCACGGTGGCCATGGCCGTGGTCGTGCAGCGGATGGTCTTCCCCGAGGCGGCCGGGATCCTCTTCACCGCCGACCCGGTCACCTCCAACCGGAAGGTCGTCTCAATCGAGGCCAGCTTCGGCCTCGGCGAGGCCCTGGTCGCGGGCCTGGTGAACCCGGACGTCTATCAGGTGCGGGACGGCGAGATCGTCGCCAAGTCGGTCACCGCCAAGAAGCTCGCCATCTGGGCCGAGGCCGGGGGCGGAACGCGGGAAGCGGCGGTCGAGCCAGCGCGCCAGGAGCAGCCGGCCCTGACCGACGCGCAGGTCGTGCGGCTCGCTCAGCTCGGGCGGCGGATCGAAGCGCACTTCGGGCCGCCTCAGGACATCGAATGGTGCCTGGCCGACGGCGAGTTCCAGATCGTCCAGAGCCGGCCGATCACCACGCTGTTCCCCGTCCCCGAGACCGGCGACCAGGAGAACCACGTCTACCTGTCAGTCGGGCACCAGCAGATGATGACCGACGCGATGAAGCCGCTGGGGCTCTCCCTGTGGCAGCTGACGACCCCACGGCCCATGGCCGAGGCCGGCGGGCGGCTGTTCGTCGACGTCACCCAGGCGCTGGGCTCGGCCGCAAGCCGTACCGGCCTCCTGACCACCATGGGGAGATCCGATCCGCTGATGCGGGACGCGCTGCGGACCGTCCTCGACCGCGGCGACTTCATCGCGGCCCGCCCCGGCGAGGGGCCGGGTTTCAACCCGGCTTTCACGGCACCCGCCTCGATCGAGACCGACCCGGCGATCCCGGCCGAACTGGTCGAGCGCAGCCAGGCCTCCCTGGCCGGGTTGAAGCGCGACATCCGGGAGCGGTCCGGGCCGGCGCTGCTCGACTTCATCCTCGCCGACATCCAGGAGCTGAGGCGGGTCCTGTTCGATCCGCGGGGCCTGCAGGTGATCATGGCGGGCATGCAGGCCGCCGCGTGGCTCAACGAGCAGCTGGAGGCGTGGCTGGGCGAGAAGAACGCGGCCGACGTCCTCACGCAGTCCGCCCCGCACAACGTGACGGCGGAAATGGGGCTGGCGCTCCTGGACGTCGCCGACGTGATCCGCCCGCATCCGGAGGTGGTGGCCTTTCTTCAGCGGGTCACGGACGACGAGCGTTTCCTGAACGAGCTGCCCGCGCTCGCGGGCGGACGCGAAGCCCGCGACGCCATCGTGGCCTATCTCGACACGTACGGCATGCGCGGCGCCGGCGAGATCGACATCACCCGGCCGCGCTGGAGCGAACGCCCGGTCACGCTGGTGCCCCTGATCCTCGGCAACGTCAGGAGCTTCGCGCCGGGCGAGGGCGAGCGGCGCTTCGAGCGGGGCCGTCAGCAGGCCCGGGCGAAGGAACTCCAGGTGCTGACGCGCTTGCGGGCCTTGCCGGACGGGGAGCCGAAGGCCGAGGAGGCCAAGCGGATGATCGACCGGGTCCGGACCTTCGCCGGGTTCCGTGAGTACCCGAAGTACGGCATGATCAGCCGCTACTTCGTCTACAAGCAGGCCCTGCTGCGGGAGGCCGAGGGCCTGGTGCGGGCCGGCGTGCTTCGGGAAACGGACGACATCTTCTTCCTCAGGTTCCCGGAGCTCCAGGACGTCGTGCGCACGAACCGGGTGGACGACCAGCTCATCCGCCAGCGCCGGGAGGCGTTCCGGTCGTATCAGGCGCTCACGCCGCCCCGGGTCCTCACCTCGGACGGCGAGGGCATCTCCGGGGCCTACCGGCGCGCCGATGTCCCGGCCGGCGCCCTGACCGGCCTGCCGGTTTCCGCCGGAACCGCCGAGGGACGGGCCCGGGTCATCCTGAACCTGGCCGAGGCCGATCTCGGAGCGGACGACATCCTGGTCACCGCCTACACCGACCCGAGCTGGACGCCCGCGTTCGTGGCGATCAAGGGCCTGGTGACCGAGGTCGGCGGCCTGATGACCCACGGAGCGGTGATCGCCCGTGAGTACGGCCTGCCGGCCGTCGTCGGGGTGGAGAACGCTACCCGGCTGATCCAGGACGGCCAGCGGATCCGCGTGCACGGAACCGACGGGTACATCGAGCTCCTGGAGCAGGTTCTCGGGCAGCCTCATGCGGCTCCTGATCCGCCTCCGCCCGCCTCGCCACGTTCGACCAGGCGCTCGCCCAGCTCCACCCCGATGTTTCCGACCTGATTCCGGTCGGCTGACGATCTCTCAGCCCGCTTCACGTCGGGGCCGGGGTCACCGACGGACGGGGTCATGGGCGGTCGGGGTGGAAACACGGTCCGTTCACTGGAAGGAATGTGATTGTCGGCTAGCGGCCGGGCCCGGCGGCGATGACTCCGGGCGGGGGCGGGTCGGCGTACAGCAGCTCGACCAGCGCGGCCCGGCCGGCGAGGACCTTCCGCTGGTTGACGTAACCCTTGTCGGTGATCTCCCCGGCGTCGAGGCTGGCCGGGCGGGCCATGACGAGCAGCCGCTCGACCCGGGCCGACGACGATCCGGCCGCGCGGTTGTACCCGGCCAGCGCCCGGGCCAGCAGGTGGCTGAGCTCGCCGTGGATGATCAGCTCGCCGTCCGGCTCTGGCTTTGGCTCTTCCCCGAGGGTTCCGCGGGCCTCGGCCGCGTTCAGCCAGGCCAGGGCGCACAGGCAGTCCCGGTTCTCCCCCGCGAGGACCACGTCGGACAAGACCGGCACGGCCGACAGCAGGGCGGTGCGCACCGCGCCGACCCGGACGAACGTGCCGGTCATCAGCTTGAAGTCCTCGGCCAGCCGGCCGCGGAACACCAGCCCGGCGTTCGGGTCGGCGGCCGCGGCGAACCCGACGGCGTCCCCGGACTTGTAGAACCCGTCGTCGTCGAACGCCGCCCGGGTGAGGTCCGGGCGGGCGAAGTAGCCGGGGGTCACGTTCGGCCCCTTCACCCGGATCTCGTACGCGCCCTCTTCTACCGGGACCAGCTTCACCTCCGTGCCCGGCAGCGGCACTCCGATGCAGCGGGCGTCGGTGAACGGGAAGTGGGCCGACGTGACCGCCGGGGCGGTCTCGGTCGCACCCCACGACCCGGTGAGCGGAACCTCGCGGCCGGCGGTCCGCTCCGCGACCGCCGACAGCCGGTCGCGCAGCGCGGCCGGGAGCGCCGCGGCCGCGTTGAACATCAGCCGCAGCCGGGAGAAGAACCGCTCCGCGAACTCCCGGTCGGCCTCCAGCGCCGGCACCAGCCGCGCGTACCCGGCGGGCACGTTGAAGTAGATCGTCGGCGGCATGTCGGCCAGGTTGGCGACCGTCGGCCCGAACAGGCCCGGCGCCGGGCGCCCCCCGTCCACGTACAGCGTCCCGCCCGTGGTCAGCACCAGGTTCACGTTGTGGTTGCCGCCGAAGGTGTGGCTCCACGGCAGCCAGTCCACGATGACCGGCGGCTCCCGGTCAAGGAACGGCCAGGCCTGCCTGATCATCCGCTGATTCGACGACAGCATCCGGTGGGTGTTCAGTACCCCCTTCGGGGTCCCGGTCGAGCCCGAGGTGAACAGGATCTTCGCGATCCCGTCCGGCCGCAGGCCGGCGAACGCCGCCGCCACCGCGTCGCCTGGCCGCTGGGCGACGAGGGCGGAGAGCCGCTCCGCCTCCTTCGGCAGCGGGCCGGCGCTCACGATCGCCGGGACGCCGGGCAGCGCGCCCAGCGCCGGGCCGAACGCGGCCGCGTCATCGGCGAACACCGCGCCCGGGGCGATGAGCCCGGCGATCGCCCGGATCCGGGCGTGATCTCGGCTAGCCAGCGAGTAGGCCACGCTCACCGGGGCCACCGGGACGCCGGCGGTCATCGCGCCCAGCGTGACCAGCAGCTGGTTCACGCTGTTCCCGGACAGGATCAGCAGCGGGCGACCAGAGCCGAGCCCCCGGTCGAGCAGCGCCTGCCCGATCGCGTCGGCCGCCGCGACCGCCGCGGCGTAGCTGATTGTGCGCCAGCTCCCGGCGGCCGGTCCGGCGCTCTCTCCGATCGCTCGTTCGGCGATCAGCGGCCGGTCGGGGGTCAGCCGGGCGTGCTCGCGCACGCTGTGCACCACCGTCACCGGGTAGTCGCCCAGCGGCTGGGCCGAGCGCAGCAGCCTGACGCCGGACTGGTCCGCGGGCTCGGCGGTGATCCGCGGCGGCGCGAACAAGGACACGGGGACGTCGTCGTTCCTGGCCATCTTCAGCTCCCGTTATTCGACGCACACCTAGGGATCCGACACCCATTTGTAGCGCTTTGGGGCGGTTCAGCTCAACCCCGGGCCGCGATCTTGATCATCGCGGTGCCGGTGTATCAGTAGAGCGATCGATCCGGCCGCCGAAGCTCGTCCTCACCCGCGACGCGTAGGCCGTGCGGATGGGACCGGTATGCCTTCCGGCATACGCGGGCACCGCAGGTGTAGCCGGCCGGCAGACGCCCCTCCGGGCGGCCGGCTCCTAGCGTTGGTGATGCCGGGGATACCGGCCTTACCCGATGGAGGACGTCGCGATGATTGAAGTGGAAGACCTCAGCAAGCGGTACGGGGACAAGGTGGCCGTCGACGGCCTGACCTTCTCCGTGCCCGCCGGGACGGTCACCGGCTTCCTCGGGCCGAACGGCGCCGGCAAGTCCACCACGATGCGGATGATCGCCGCGCTGGACGCGCCGAGCACCGGCAGGGTCCTGGTCAACGGCAAGGACTACCGGGCGGCCTCGGCGCCCATGGCCGAGCTCGGCATCCTGCTCGAGGCCAAGGCCGTGCACACCGGCCGGTCGGCCCGCAACCACCTGCTGGCCCTGGCGCAGACCAACGGCGTGCCCCGCCGCCGCGTCGACGAGCTGATCGACATGGTCGGCCTGACCGACGTGGCGGCCAAGCGAGTCGGCGGGTTCTCCCTGGGGATGGGGCAGCGGCTGGGCATCGCCTCGGCGCTGCTCGGCGATCCCCAGGTGGTGATCCTCGACGAGCCGGTCAACGGCCTGGACCCGGAAGGAGTGCTCTGGGTGCGGAACCTGCTCAAGGACCTGGCCGCCGAGGGCCGCACGGTGTTCGTGTCCTCGCACCTGATGAGCGAGATGGCGCTGACCGCGACCCGGCTGGTGGTCATCGGCCGGGGACGGCTGATCGCCGACACCACGGTCGAGGAGTTCGTCTCCCGGGCCGGCGGCATCAGCGTCACCGTGCGGACCCCGGAAACGGCGCAGCTGCGCCGCCTGCTGCTCGGCCCGGACGTCGCCGTGTCGAGTGACGGGTCCGATGTCCTCCAGGTCCGGGGGCTGACCGCCGAGCAGATCGGCCTGGCCGCCTGGCAGGCACGCCTGCCGGTCTTCGAGCTGACCACCCAGCGTGCTTCGCTTGAGGAGGCCTTCATGCGGCTGACCGACGACTCCGTCGACTTCCGCTCGCACGGCGCGGCCGGAATGGCGGTAGCCCGATGAGCGCCGTCCTTACCCCCGCGGCAGCGGCCGCGCCGACCGCGCCGGCCACGCCGGTGCTGAAGGTGACCCAGGCCCGGGTGCTCGTCTCGGAGTTCACCAAGTTCCGGACCCTGCGGTCGACAATGTGGACGCTGCTGGTCGCCGTGGTCTTGATGATCGGCATCAGCGCCCTGTTCTCGGCGGTGACCGCCAGCCAGTACCACACCTTCAGCGCGGCCGCCCTGGCTACCTTCAACCCGGTCAGCACCAGCCTGGGCGGCATGATGTTCGCCGTGGTGGCCTTCGGGGTGCTCGGCGTCCTGATGATCAGCGGCGAGTACAGCACCGGGATGATCCGGTCCTCGCTCACCGCCGTACCGCGCCGCCTGCCGGTGCTGTGGGCGAAGCTGGCCGTGTTCGCGGGCGTGATCTTCTCGGTCTCGCTCGTGGCCAGCCTCATCTCCTTCTTCCTCGGTCAGGCGCTGCTGAACGGCCACGGCCTCGGGGTGTCGATCGGCGCCCCCGGCGCGCTGCGGTCGGTCATCGGCGCCGCCCTGTACGTGACCGTGGCCGGCATGATCGGCGTCGCCCTGGGCGCGCTGTTCCGCAACACCGCGGCCGGGATCGCCACCTTCGCCGGAGTCTTCTTCGTCATCCCGCCGCTCACCGGGCTGCTGCCCGCCTCGATCAGCGACCACCTGTCCCAGTACCTGCCGTCGGCCGCCGGCGAGGCCGTCTGGGGCGGGGCGCGGGGCATCACCGACGCGCTGTCCCCGTGGACCGGGTTCGCGCTTCTGTGCGGGTACGCCGCCGTGCTCATCGCCGCCGCCGCCCTCCGCCTGCGGCGGGTCGACGCCTGACCGCGGGCGTTCGGGGGACAATGTCGAGCATGAGGATGAGCGGGGCCGCCGGGCACCCAGCGAACCGCACCGCGGGGCGCTGGGTGTTCGACGTGCTTGTCGCCCTGCTCGCCGCGGTGGCGGGCCTGCCCGAGGCGTTCCACGGCGACACGACCCGCCCGGCGCCGGCCACGCTCCACCTGGTCGCGCTGGCCCTGGTCCTGTCGGCCGCGCCGCTGGTCGTCCGCCGGATCTGGCCCGTCCCGGTGCTCGGCTGCGTGGCGGCCGCCAGCGTGGTCATCGCGATCGCCGGCGAGAACCACAGCCTCAACGGCGTCGCCCTGCTCATCGCCCTGTACACGGTGGCCACGCTGCGACCGCGCCGGGACACGCTGGCCTGCGCCGCCCTGATCGAGCTGGCCATCGTCGCCTGCACCATCTGGCTCGCGGGCAGCTCCTGGTGGTACCCCGCGATCTTCCTGTCCGGGCTGGTCGGCGCGGCGGTCGGGCTCGGCCTGTACCGCGCCGCCCGCCTCGCCTACCTCGCCGAGCTGCGCGACCGCGCCGCCCGGCTCGAGCGCGAGCGCGACCAGCAGGGCGCGCTGGCGGCGGCGGCCGAGCGGGCCAGGATCGCCCGGGAGATGCACGACATCGTCGCCCATCACCTCACCGTCATGGTCACCTTGTCCGACGCGGCGATCGCCGTGTCCGGCTCCTCACCCGAGCGGGCCGTCGAGGTGATGCGCCGGGTGTCGGCCACCGGGCGGACGGCGCTGGCCGATACCCGGCGGCTCCTCGGCGTGCTGCGCCAGCCCCCGGGCCAAGACTCCTCGGGCGGCGCCTCGGGCAGCGCGCGGCAGCCGGTGCCCGATCTCGCCCAGCTCGAGGCGCTCATCGACCAGGTCCGCTCGGCCGGGCTCGACACCACGCTCGAGGTCCGCGGCGAAGCACCGCCGGACGTGCCCGCCGGGGTGCAGCTCACCGCCTACCGGCTCGTGCAGGAAGCCCTGACCAACACCCTCAAGCACGGCGGCGCGGGTGCCCGGGCCACCGTCCGCCTGCGCTTCGAGCCCGGCGAGCTGCTGGTCGACATCGACGATGACGGTGCCGGGGCACCCGCGGGTGCGGGCGCGTCCTCGTCCGGGTCGGTCGGCGGCGGGCTGGTCGGCATGCGGGAACGAGCCCGCGCCTACGGGGGCGACGTGCGGGT
>Ga0302314_10019733_pt1 | contig 11180 bp, 8 predicted proteins | sample III_Palsa_N2_3_FD_200533 | JGI IMG/M metagenome (GOLD analysis project Ga0302314, IMG submission 200533) | Peat permafrost microbial communities from Stordalen Mire near Abisko, Sweden - III_Palsa_N2_3 | ecosystem: Environmental > Terrestrial > Soil > Palsa > Peat permafrost | place: Sweden... | reverse complement strand
GGCCGCGGTGGACTGCGGCGGCGCCTCGACCGGCTGCGCCAGCACCGGCAGCAACAGGGTGCGGCTCTCCCCCTCCCGCCCGCGCACGGTCACCCGCGCCGTGTGCTCGCCCTCGCAGCGACCCGTGATGCGCCCGAGGAAGCGGAAACCGGCGGTCCGGGACCCCGGGATCAGCGGGTAGTGGTTGCCGACATCCACCCGCTCCTCGCCCAGTTCCGCCTGGCCGATCGCTTCCTCGTCGAGTTCGACCTCGATCGCGTCGGTACCGGTCGGGCACAGCGCCCAGCCCTTGAGGTAGAGCGCGCCGTCCTCGGTCAGCGAGATCGCGTCGCAGTGGAAATGGATCTCCGCGGCCTCGCGCTCGCGCCGCCGGATCACCGGGGCTGCGGTGACCACGGCCGACACCTCGCGGCGGATGCCGCCCAATGCCGACACCGCGACGCGCAGGGTCTGCCCGACCAGACTTTCGTCCGGCACCTCAAGCTGCAGCAGGAACCCGGCGATCGGCGCGTTCGGATAGGCAGGATGCGCCTGGCCGACGTCATCGCGCGGGAGGTTGTGCGCGGCGACGCCGATCTGCTCGGCGTCGCGGAACACGCGCACCTGGTCAAACTGGGAAAGGCTGACCACCCAGCCGCGCACGCGCAGCAGGCCGATCTCGTTGATCCGTGCCTCCTCGATCGTGAGCACCATGGGCGCAAGCTTCGGCGCACCGGCGGCGCCGGCCGCGGCGGCCGCCTGCATGTGGCCGGCCGCCGGCCGGCTGGTCGACAGCGTCGCACCGGCGCCGTCGCTGACCACGACGGTGACGCTCTCCGCGCCGATCTGGTCCGCCGGCAACGACACCTGCAGCGCAAACCCCGCCATCGCGGCATTGGGGTAGGCGGGGAAGGCGCCGCCGACATCGGCCCGCGACAGCGCGCTGTCAGCGAAGCCGAGCGACCGCTGGCCATAGAACACCTCGACGCTGCGCACCTCGCGCGCCGCCAGCGCCCAGCCGCGCACATGCAGCACACCCGCCGGGTCGATCCGCGCCTCCTCCAACTCCAGCCGGATCGGCTCCAGCTCTGTCGACACCTCCAGCGTGGACGGCGGCGGCAGGACCACCGGGGCCGCCTCGGCGCCACCGACGATCTCCACCGCCACCACATGCACCTGCTCGCCGGCCGCCGTGCGGATCGTCAGCCGCAGTTCGGCGGGGCCGGACGGGTGTGGCGGCAGGCGGGTGATGAAGGTGAAGCCCGCGCGAGAACTGCCGGGATGGTCGGCGTGCAGTTCCGCCACGTCGGTGCGCGCCAGCCCGGTCACCGCGGCGCACAGCGGCTGGCCGTCGAGATCGACCAAGATGCTGGCAATCGGGGTCTCGGCGAGCGCCCAGCCGAAGCCCAGCAGCGATTCGTCGGCATGGATCACCGTGCCGGGCGTCGGCTGCTCCAGCTCCAGCATGACCGCCGAGGCGCCTTGCCCCAGCACCGCGACCTGACGGCTCGAGTCCTCGGCCGTCAGGTCGTCCCGGCTATCGGTCGGCAACGCGATCTCGTTCATCTGCTACCGCAACGAATGGGACGAGTCGACCGTTGGGGCGCGGGCGGGCAGCCCCGCTTGCGCCCCTGGGGGTCGGTCAGGTCTTGGTCTTCTGCGCCAGCACCCGCGCCAGATCGCCGACATTGTTCAGCGCATCGAGTTCCTTGGTGTGGAACTTGATGCCGTAGCGCTCCTCCAGCGCGACGATGATCTCGATCTGCTTGAAGCTGTCCCAGCCGGGCACGTCGCGCGCCGTCAGGTCCGGGCGCAAGGCCACATCGCGCATGAACACGTCGCGGAAGATCTCGGTCAGAACCGGATAGAATGCAGCCTCACTCATAGCGTCAGCCTTCCCTCACTTCGATGAACGTGTCCGCCGGGACGAAGCTGCCGAGGTCCAGCACGGCCCGGGTGGCGCCGGCGCCGTCCGCTTCCCCCGGCGTGAACCCGAGCTTGACGTAGTGCTCCCGCACCATGCCGTTCTTTTTGGTCGGGATATAGTCGCCCAGCAACCGCCTGGCGCCGAGAAGCTGCGCGTGCGCCGCGATCAGGTTGAGGCTGGTCGGCTCCACCTGGCGGCCGAGCACGCGGCAGCTCATCAGCCACGTGTCGATCAGCAGGTCTTCCTCGTTCGCCATGCGGCCGATCAGGATGGCGATGATGCCGTTGTCGCCGAACCGGTCGAGCAGCCGCAACTGCAACCCGAACGAGCGCGCGTCGCGCATGATCGCCAGCACGTCGTCCTCGGTGTAGCGGCGGGTGGTCAGGTTGAACTGATTGGTCTTGTTGATGAGCTGCACGGTGCGCTGCAGCCCGATCTGGTCGAACCGGCGCCACAGGAGCTGCATCTCCAGGCTGCGCAGATAGGAGGGCAGATCGGTCACCGAGGCCCGCAGCGCCTCCCGCTCCCGGTTGGCCTGGTATTGCGAACTGCGGGCGCGGTCCTCGTCGGTGATCGCCAGCGCCTCGAAGTAGCCGGCATCGGCCAGCGCACGCGGATAGCCGAGCGGGTCGTCGGACACCTCGGGCACGGCGACCATCGGCAGTTCGCGGCGCACCAGCGCGCGCTCGAACGGGTTGTCGTCGATGAACACCAGCGCATCGAGGCCGATGTTGAGGTCCTGCGCGATGGCGCGGATGTTGGAGGCCTTGTCGTTCCAGTTGGCGATGAAGCAGGCGATGTCGCCGCGCTTGAGCACCATGTCGGGGTGTTTCTCGAACGGCTCGACCGCATTGGCCTCGTCGTTCTTCGAGCAGACGGCGAGGATCACGCCGCGGCGCGACAGTTCGCGCGCGTAATCCTGGAACGCGACATAGGCCTCGCCGAGCGCGCTGCCCTGGCCGAGCACCAGCCCTTCCAGCCCGTCGTCGCCGACCACCCCGCCCCAGACCGTGTTGTCGAGGTCGAGCACGAGGCATTTGAACGAACGGCCCTGCTTGGCGGCGATCAGGCGCGCGACCAGATCGCCGTACACCGGCGTCGCCGGCAGCGCGACCTCCTGCTTGGCGCGATGCCACATGCCGGGGTCGTGCCAGGCGTCGAGCCCGTCGCGGGCGACCCAGCGATCGAGTGCCAGCAGGTCCACGCCCTCGATCTCGGCGCGGGCGCGGAGCTCGGCGGTCAGCCGCGCCAGGAACGCCGCGCGGGAGCCGGGCAGCCGCTGCTCGTTCTCGCCCACCAGCGCCGGATGCACCGGCAGCGGCAATTGATGGATGATGTGGCAGCCGAACGCCTCGCGCAGCCCACGCCAGCAACCGGTCACACGCTCCAGCACCTCGCGGAGCGACCGCTCGACGTCCTCGGCCTCCATGCCCGCGGTCACCCCGGCGGCAAGATGGTGACCGTCGAGCGTCAGCAGCGCAGTCGTCGGCTTGAATTCGTGCAACGCCGACGCAGGGTCGACGATCTCCTGCCAGTATTGTCCGTAATCATTCTCATATGTTTCGATATGGACGCTACGCCGCAACCCCGCCATCCGGATGCCGGGATGCAGATGCGCCAAGGTGCCCGACCCGAGGATCGCGAGCCGCACCGGCTTCGTGGCGAGCCCCTTGGGCGGCGCCGTGCCGAAGTGGGATCGCACGGTTGCGTCCAAAGCATTGGTGCGGATGAAATCGAGGCGCAAGCTCGCCAATGTGGCGGCGCTCTCCCATGACGGGTCCGCCGCGGTCGCCAGAGCGTTCAACCGGGCTCGCCAGTCCTGCGGCTCCGGCAGCCAATGGAGGCCTGCCACGATCGACATTTCCCTTAAGTTGGCAGGAGCTTGAAGCACTCCGCGTTGCGCAATGCAACCTTGGAGACGCCTTTGCGGGCCGCCTCGACGCGCGCCGCCGCGGCGCCTGCGCCGGATCCGAGGCAGCGCGAGGGCGCCACGCGACGCAATAGTGAGTTACATTCATGTGCTGAATGCTACCGTCGTCACCTCATCATGCCCTCGAATAAATCTCGTATCTGGACATCGTACGAATTCGGACGCATGTTACACTTGCAAGACGCGATAGGTGTGCCCCGATCCGTAGACAGCGCTGCCGCCACGCCTGTCAAAGGCTTAACATTTATCGATTGGGGAGGCCGCCGTGTACTGCTTGCGGCGCAGGTATAGAGTTGCCGGTCGCCTCGTTTGCGGGCGGACGGGTTTGATTGCGGCCGCAACCCGACTCTAACCTTGCATCCATGGCGGCAGACCCCGACGACTTTGTGCTGGATTTCACGGCGAAGGGCAACGCGGCGCAGCACTGCGCCGCGGGCTGGTCCACGCCCGAGCCGGCCGAAACCTGGACCATCGGCTCCGAGAGCCGGTTGACACTGCCGGCGCCGACGCGGCGCGCAACCTACGTGCTGGTGCTCAAGCTGCGTCCGCTGGTCGCCGCCGCGCTGCCGGCCCAGCGCCTGCGCGTGCTGGTGAACAACGTGGCGGTCGGCGAGTTCACCCTCGGGCGCCTGACCATCCGGGCCTGCCTGATCCCGTGGGCGGCGATCAAACTGAACCCGGACGTCCGCATCACCTTCCAACTGCCGGACGCGGCCCGCCCGGCCGATCTGGGCCTCGGCGACGACCGGCGCCTGCTTGGCGTCGCGTTCACGTCGATCCTGCTCTACCCGGACCGGCACGAGCATGGCCAGTACGACGCCTTCCTCAACGAGGACGACGACGTTCCGGTGGACTTCGCCCTGGTCATGGCGGCGGAGAAGATACCGCTGCACGACCTGGTGCTGCAGTTCGAGAGCCTCGGCCAGAACTGCGAGTTCGGGCTGGTGCAGCGGCAGTGCCAGGCGGAACCGCTGGGGCTGCTGCGCTTCTCCTCGACCCCGCTGCCGCAATTGCTGCGGGCGCTGGAAGCACACTTCGAAGGCATGGGAAGCCCCGACTCCATCCACGTGGACCTCTCGACCAACGGGCGGGAATACATGGTCCGGGACAGTCGTTTCGGCTTTCTCTATCACGCCTGGGTCAGCGCCGGCGAAATGGACCCGAAGGATGTGGCGAGGCGCGAGGCGCGGCGGGTGCCGTTCCTGGTGCGCAAGCTGGTAGAGGACCTGCAATCCGGCGAGAAAACGTTTGTTTTCAAAGGCATGGGCGCGATGGCCGAGGAGGAGGTGCTCCCCCTCGCGATGGCGATCCGCCGCTATGGCGCCAACACGCTGCTGTTCGTCACCCTCTCCGACGCGGAGCACAAGGGGGGCACGGTGCGGGCACGCGGGCCTGGCTTCCTGGTCGGCCGGGTCGACCGGTTCGCGCCCGGCGACAATGCCCACGACCTGCTGCTCGGCCAGTGGGTGAAAGTATGCCGCGAAGCCTACCGGCTGCACCTCGCCACCGGGGGGCCGGCCCCGCCGACCGGCAAGTAGCGCGCCGCCTCAGCGGCCGCCAAGCACCCTTGCCGCCTCGGCGGCCGCCAGGAACAGGTGGTAGGGCGTGCTGCCCGGCAGGGTGGTCTGCTGCGGCGCGCCTTCGCGGGTCGTGGTCTCGATCCAGCCGTGCCGTTCGGGGCGCAGGAAGTCCTCGAACAGATGGGCGATCAGCCGGTCGGGCTGGCCCAGCGGCACGCCCTCGCCGGCCTCGATCCGCGCCACGTGCGCCTTGATCGCCTCCGTCACCGGCCAGATCCGCCGCGACGTCAGCAGCGGCGCGCCGGTGCGGTCGATCTGGTCGTGGATGCCGCCATAGTCAGGGTCGTAGCCGTGCCGGTCGGCAACGGCGAACAGCGTGGCCGCCGGTTCTGCAACCGGCAGCCTGCCGCCCGCCGCGCGATAGCGGTGGAGCAGCCACACCCATTCGAAATGGTGCCCGGCTTCCACGATGTGCCCCTTCTCCGGGTGCGGCCGCCACTCCGCGGTGAAATGCTCGCCGAGCGTGCCGCTGGCCGGTTCGTAGAACCGCTCCAGAAACAGGTGCACGAGCTTGTCGGCCTCGGCGAGCCAGCGCGGCTCGCCGGTCGCCTCGTGCCAAGCCAGCAGCGCCTCCAGCAGATGCATGTGCGGATTCTGCCGGCGGACCGATGTGTCCGGCGCCCAGGCTTCCTCGGCCTGATCCCAGAAACCGCCGCCGGGCGCGGATTTTCGCGACACGAGTTCATCGTAGGTCGCCGACGCCAGCCCCGCGGCGTCCGGCAGGGCGAAGGCGCGGTGCAGGTACGCCAGGGCGAACAGGACGAAGGCGTGGCCGTACAGATCCTTCTTCCGGTCGGTCACCTCGCCCGCGTCGGTGGCGCGGAAGAACCAGCCGCCATGCCTGCGGTCCCGATAGGTCCGACGCAGGAAGTCGTAGCCGCGCTCGGCCGCCCGCTGCCCGCTGGTGTCGCCCAGCACGGCGGCGTGCGCCAGGACATAAAGCTGGCGGCATTGCACCATCAGCCGCTTGGTGCCGAGCGGTACCGGCGCATGCGTCGTCGGGTCGAGCTGCTCGAAAAACCCGCCATGCACCGGGTCGGCAAACCGGTCCCGGCACAGCGGCAGCAGCGTGGTGAAGGCGAAGCGACGATAGGCCGCCACCGGCGACTCGGTCATGGCGCAGGGGTCCGGGATGCGGCGCTCAGGACAGCGCGACGGCGAAACCGCGTTGCACGGCCGGGCGCGCCATCATCGTCTCGTACCAGCGTTTCACATTCGGAAACTCGGCGAGGTCGATCTGGTGCCGCTCGTGCCGCCATGCCCAGCCGAGAATGGCGAAGTCGGCGACCGAGATCTCACCGGCGAAGAACGCCACCTTGGCGAGTCGCCGGTCGGCCACGCCATACAGGCGGCGCGTCTCGGCGCTGTAGCGCGCGAGCCCGTAGCGCTGGTCGGCCGGGTCCTTGACGGCGAGGAAGTGGTGCACCTGCCCCGGCATCGGGCCGAAGCCGCCCATCTGCCACATCAGCCATTCCAGCATCGGCACCTGGGCGCGCATGCCTTCCGGCCAGAACCGGCCGGTCTTCTGGCCGAGATAGAGCAGGATCGCGCCCGACTCGAACACGCTGATCGGCGCGCCGTCCGGCCCGTCCGGGTCGATGATCGCCGGGATGCGGTTGTTCGGGCTGATCGCCAGGAACTCGGGCTGGAACTGCTCGTCCTTGGTGATGTCCACCACCCGCACCGTGTAGGGCAGCGCCATCTCCTCCAGCGCCACGCTGATCTTGCGCCCGTTGGGGGTATTGAACGCCCAGAGCTCGATGGCCATGCGCCGTGCCTTCCACCTGTTCGGGCGCACCTTCCTTCGCCGCGTGGCCCGAAGGCAAGCCGCCCGATGGACAGCGGCACGCAGCGCTGCCATCCCTACGTGCCCGACACGCAGCACAGGCAGCCAGAACCGTGGCAGACCGACCGGAGACGACGCTCACCCCCGTGCAGGCCGTGGACCGGCTGGAGGCGCTGCATGCCGAGGCTGTGGCCGCGCTGCGCACGGCGCTCGTGCGCTTCGTCAAGCACGGCGAGGCGCCGACGCCGGGGGAGCGGGCACGCTTCCGCTACCCGGAACTGCGGCTGGACTGGCACCCGACCGGCCCCGCGCCGCTGCCGCGCCGCGCCTGGGCCAAGTTTCAGGCCCCCGGCGCCTATGCCACCACCATCACCCAGCCGGCCGCGTTCCGCCGCTACCTGCTGCAGCAACTGGAGCCGCTGGTGGAGGAGTACGGCGCCACCATCACGGTGCGGCCGAGCACGCAGGAAATGCCGTACCCCTACGTGCTGGAAGCCGGCGACGAGCTGTTCCAGGGCGAGACCTCGCCGGGCGAGCTGGCGCGCCATTTCCCGGTGCCGATGCTCTCCGCCGTCGGCGACGAGGTCGCCGACGGGCTGTGGGCGGCGGAACCCGGCGAGCCGCTGCCGCTGGCGCTGTTCGATGCGGTGCGGGCCGACTACTCGCTGCGCCGGCTGGTGCACTACACCGGCACCGACTGGCGCGCGGTGCAGCCCTGGATCCTGCTGACCAACTACCAGCGCTACGTCGAACAGTTCGTCCGCCTCGGCCTTGCCGAACTGGCCAAGCCGGACAGCGTGTACGACCGCCTGGTGCTGCCGGGCGGTGCGGAGGTGCGGCGCGGCGACGACGCCGAGGACGCAGCGCACAGGGTGGCGAATGCGCCGTGGCACCGGTTCCAGATGCCGGCCTACCACCTCTGCCGCGCCGGCAGCCCGGACGGTGTTACCATTGTCAACATCGGCGTCGGCCCCTCCAACGCCAAGAACATCACCGACCACCTGGCGGTGCTGCGGCCACATTGCTGGCTCATGGTCGGGCACTGCGGCGGCCTGCGGCAGAGCCAGGTGATCGGCGACTATGTGCTCGCCCACGGCTACCTGCGCCGCGACCGCATCCTCGACGACCTGGTGCCGCCGGAAGTCCCGGTGCCGGCATTGGCCGAGGTCCAGGTGGCGTTGCAGCAGGCCGCCGCGAACGTCACCGGCGAGCGCGGCGATGCGCTGAAGCGCCGGCTGCGCACCGGCACCGTCGTCACCTACGACGATCGCAACTGGGAACTGCGCTGGACCCAGGAGCGCCGCCGCATCAATCTTTCCCGCGCCATCGCCGTGGACATGGAGAGCGGCACGCTCGCCGCGCAAGGCTACCGGCTGAGGGTACCGTACGGCACGCTGCTCTGCGTCTCCGACAAGCCGCTGCACGGCGAGATCAAGCTGCCCGGCGCCGCCAGCGCCTTCTACCAGCGCGCGGTCGGCGAACACCTTGCCATCGGTCTGGCGACGCTGGACATCTTGCGCGGCGACCTGGCGGCGCTGCACTCGCGCAAGCTGCGGAGTTTCGACGAGCCGCCGTTCAGATAAAGGGGCTCGACGTGGCAACGGTCACACCGCATCTGCGGCAGGAACTATCGAGACGCGGCATCGAATGCTTTATCGGCGAGGGCGGAACCATCTCCGACCACGCGGTGTTCGAGCCGCCGTGCGGGCTGAAATGGATGGCAACCCACCACACCGTCAGCCTCGGCGCATTCAGCTACGCCGTCAGTGGGTTCTACTCGGAAGTCATGATCGGCCGATATTGCTCGTTCGGCGACAACGTTCAGGTCGGGCGTGGCGCCCATCCCGTCGACTGGATGAGCACGAGTCCGTTTTTCTACGCCGGCGAGCGGCTGTTCAATATCGGCACGGAGTTCGAGCAGTCCGCCGAGTACACGGCCTACCGGCCGGGCCACCCGGGGGATATTCCGGTCCGCAACAGTCGCACCGTGAACGACTTCCTCAAGCGAACCACGATCGGCCACGATGTCTGGATCGGCCACGGCGCATTCATTGCGCCGGGCGTGACCATCGGCAACGGCGCCGTGGTCGCCGGCCAGGCCGTCGTGACCAAGGACGTGCCGCCCTACGCCATCGTCGGCGGCAACCCGGCGCAGATCCTGCGCATGCGATTCGACCTGCACAAATGCGCCGCGCTGCAGGCCCTGGCGTGGTGGCGCTTCGCGCCCTGGCAACTCGCGGGCGTTCCGTTCGCCGATGTCGGCAAGGCCATTCCGCAGCTCAGGACGCTGATCGCCGACCTGACGCCTTATGCCCCCGCCAAGGTCAGGATTGCCGACATCACGGCCGCCCAGTAGGTCCCGGCCGGGCAGGACGCGGCGGCTACCGCCCCGCCAGCGCCCAGGCCAGCACGCCTTTCTGCGCGTGCAGCCGGTTCTCCGCCTCGTCGAACACCACCGATTGCGGGCCGTCGATCACGTCCGCCGTCACTTCCTCGCCGCGATGCGCCGGCAGGCAGTGCATGAAGACCGCGTCCGGCGCCGCGTGCGCCATCAGCGCCGCATCGACCCGGAACGGCACCAGGAGATTGTGCCGGTTGGAGCCAGGATCGTCCGACATGCTGACCCAGGTATCCGTCACCACGCAGCGCGCCCCGGCCACCGCCGCCGCCGCGTCCTCCGTCAGTTCGATCGTCGCACCCTGCGCCCGCGCCCAGGCGATCACGTCGTCGGGCGGCCGCAGCGCCTCGGGCGTGGCCAGCCGGAGGGTGAAGCCGAGCCGCACCGCCGCCTCGATCCAACTGCGGGCGACGTTGTTGCCGTCGCCGCACCAAGCGACGATCTGGCCGGCGATCGGGCCGCGATGTTCTTCGAAGGTCAGCACGTCGGCCATGATCTGGCAGGGATGGCTCGCGGCCGTCAGGCCGTTGATCACCGGCACGGTCGCGTAGTCCGCCATCTCGTGCAGCTTCTCGGGCGCGTCGGTGCGCAGCATGATCGCATCCACGTAGCGCGAGAGCACGCGCGCCGTGTCCGCCACCGTCTCGCCGCGGCCGAGTTGCATCTCCTTGCCCGACAGCACCACCGGCTCGCCGCCCAACTGGCGCACCCCGACCTCGAAGCTGACACGGGTGCGCGTGCTCGGCTTCTCGAAGATCAGCGCGACCGCCTTGCCTGCGAGCGGGCGGGAGCTCGCGCCGGCCGCCTTGAAGCCCGCGGCGATGTCCAGCATGTGGCGCAATGTCGACGTATCGAAGTCGCGCAGATCGAGGAAATGGCGCGGCGCCCCGCCTTCATCGGATACGCGCGCCCCGCCTTCGTTCGGATTGCCGGCGAGCGCCGGCTTGCGCAACGCCGCGCCGGTCACTTCGCCGCAACCCTGGCCGCGGAGGGCAGGCAGCGGCGCGCGCCGCGGCGCATCATCTCCAGCGCCTCGTCAATCTCGGCGTCGCCGACGATCAGCGGCGGTGCCAGACGCACGACATTGTCGCCGGCCCCCACCGAAAGCAGCCCTTCCGCCGTGAATGCCGACTGCACCTCGGTGTTCGGCACCACGCATTTCAGGCCGAGCAGCAATCCGGCACCGCGCGCGTCCTCGAACACGTCGGGGAACTCCGCCGCCAGCGCCACCAGACCACGCCACAGTTTTCGCGCATGGCGATCGACGCCGGCCAGGAAGCCGGGCGCCAGCACCACGTCCAGCACCGCATTGGCGGCGGCGCAGGCGAGCGGGTTGCCGCCGAACGTCGTGCCGTGGGTGCCGGCGGTCAAATGCCTGGCGACGCTCTCCTTCGCCAGGATCGCCCCCATCGGGAAGCCGCCGGCGATGCCCTTCGCCGCCGAAAGCACGTCCGGCACGATGCCTGCCCACTCATGCGCGAACAGCTTGCCTGAACGCCCCATGCCCGACTGGATCTCGTCCATGCCGAGGATCAGGCCGAACTCGTCGCAGGTGGAGCGCAGGTCGTGCAGGAATTGCA
>Ga0302314_10019732_pt1 | contig 11181 bp, 10 predicted proteins | sample III_Palsa_N2_3_FD_200533 | JGI IMG/M metagenome (GOLD analysis project Ga0302314, IMG submission 200533) | Peat permafrost microbial communities from Stordalen Mire near Abisko, Sweden - III_Palsa_N2_3 | ecosystem: Environmental > Terrestrial > Soil > Palsa > Peat permafrost | place: Sweden... | reverse complement strand
CCAACGGCGACTCCGGGATCCAGGCGGCGTGCTACGCGGCTGGCACACGCATCGCAACGATGCGGGGCGAGATCGCGGTGGAAGATCTGCGGGTCGGTGACCTGGTGCAGACGGTGCTGGGGGAGGTCTCGGCACCGATCATCTGGATCGGCCGGCGCGAGGTGGACTGCGCGCGGCATCTGAAGCCACGGCAGGTGTGGCCGGTTCGAGTCGCTGCCGGCGCGTTTGGGCCCGGGCGGCCGCATACCGACCTGTTGCTGTCGCCGGATCATGCGGTCTTTGTGAATGACGTTCTGATCCCGATCCAACATCTGATCAACGACACGACGATCGTGCAAATTCCGATGGATCGGATCACCTACTATCATGTCGAGCTGCCGCAGCATGACGTGGTGTTGGCGGCAGGTTTGCCGGCGGAGAGCTATCTGGACATGCGGGACGGGTCCAACTACGCCAACCGGCCCGGGCCGACCCGGGTGTACCCGGATTTCTCCGCCAGGATGTGGGAGGCGTTCGGCTGCGCGCCACTGATCGTTACGGGTCCAGAACTCACGGCGGCGCGCGCCCTGGTAGGTGGTTTCACCCTGGCGCGGGATGCCGCCTGATCGCCCGGCTGCCTGATCGCGGGCCGCCTGATCGTTCGGGCGCTGATTGCGTCAGGCGACGGGGTGTGGGGTCCTGGTGCGCTCAGGGGCAACGTGTGCGGCCGGACGTGACGCAAGAACGATGCGGCGCACGCTGTCTGGTCAGCCCTGCCGCACCGGAACCTGTGCGAGCGACGGATCGTCCGGGTGGATCGCGAGCATGTTCAGATACCTGTGGAGCAGGCGATAGCCGTACGGGACCAGCGCCGCGACAAGCGCTTTCTGGTCGGTTTTCAGCCGCTCTATCATGATGATCGGCAGGCACCGTCCGATGGTCTGTCTGGCGCCTTCCAATGCCTCCAACTCCATGCCTTCGACATCGATCTTGATCAGGTCGAGCCGTGGCAGATTGAGCGAATCGATCGCGACCGTGCGGATCTCGGTCAGCGCGGCCGGGCTGTAGTCGATCGGCTGGCCGATAAATTCATTGTTGGTCGCCTGCTTCAACTCGAGGCTGCCGAAGCTGCCGGGCGTCAGGTAATCCGGGGTGGGAACGCGCATCGTCCCGTCGGTCGCCGCGACCGCGGCAAAGATCGCGCGTGCGTTGAAGCAGTTGTTGAGCGCGATGTTGCCGGCCAGCGCGTAGAAGATGCGTTCCTGCGCCTCGATTGCAATCACCGAGCCCCAGCCGGTCATCGAGCGCGCCCAGTCCAGCGTGTGCGCACCGATATTGGCGCCGCAGTCGACTGCCACCACGCCGTCGCCGAAATGGGTTCGCCGTGCCGCGAGCAGGCGCACGGCGTTGCCGATCTCGAACGGCTCGTAGACGGCGTTGTCCAACAATTGTTGACCGACGCCGTAAATGCGTTCGCTGGTGCGATGGAAGTCGAAGCGATTGAGAATCATTGTGCCGTGCTCGGTCGCGGTCAGCACGAAGCCGATCTTGCGGGGTGGGTTGCTCATCATCACACTCCGTTTGCCGGCGGGCAGCATAGCGCAATCCGGCGCACACCTCGCTGGTCGGTTCCAGCTGGCCGGGTGTGACCGGTCGGCTCCCGTTGGGCCAGTGTCGCTCGTCGTCTTGTGTCACTGGTCGAAGATGACGGCAGACTGTAGCCTGTCGGCGGGCGACATCGCAGCGGAGAGCCCTATGGCAAGAAGTATCGCCGTCGGCCTCGGGCTGATGGAGTTTCCGTTCAGCGGGCCGGCCGCGTTCTGGCGCTGGGTCGATCTGTGCGAGGCCGGCGGGGTCGACTCGCTTTGGCAGACCGACCGGCTGATCAGCCGGCAGCCGATCCTGGAGTGCATGACGGCGCTGGCCGCGATCGCCGGGCGGACGCGGCGGATCAAGTTCGGCGTTAACGTGGTGTCGCTGGCGATGCGCGATCCGGTGCTGCTGGCCAAGCAGTGCGCGACGATCGACGTGCTGTCCGAGGGGCGGCTGCTGCCCGGCTTTGGTATCGGCAGTCCGCGCGGGCCGGAGTGGCAGGCGCTGCATCTTGATCCGGCGACGCGGGGCAAGAAGACCGACGAGAGTCTGGAGATCATCCATCGGCTATGGACGGAAGAGACGGTGGATTTCGCGGGGGTGCATTACCGGCTGACGGGGGCCTCGATTTCTCCCAGACCGGTGCAGGCGGATTTGCCGATATGGATCGGCGGGTCGTCAGCCGCGGCGATCCGGCGCACGGCGAAATACGGCACCGGCTGGCAGGCGGGCGGCGAGAGCGTGGCGGAGATCGGGCCGGTGATCGCGGCGATCCGCGACGCGGCGATCACGGCCGGGCGGCCGATCGACGAGGATCATTACGGTGCCGCGTTTCCGTTCCGGTTTGGGCGCGCGGACGATCCGGGGGTGGCGCGGGCGATGGAAACCTATCGCGCGCGCACCGGGCGCGATCCGGCGACGATGTTCGCGGTGGGCGACGCCGGGACGATCGTCGAGCGCATCGCCGGGTTCGTGGCGGCGGGCGCGTCGAAGTTCATTCTGCGCCCGGCGGGTGGGGACGATGCCGATCTGCTGGATCAGACGCGGCGGCTGATCGAGGAGGTGCTTCCGGCCGTCGCGGCCCGCTGGCCGAAGCCGGCGAAGCTGGCGGCTTGAAAAGGCCAGGGATGCACCACAGAGACCTAGCGCGGCCGACTGGCCGCAACCAAACACGCACGACGAACCTCGCTTTGGCACCAACGGTGCACCGAGGGGACGCAACCAACCGTCCGGCACCTCGCGACGTTGGCAATCAAGCAAGCAAGAGGCGACGCATGACGAGCGGGTCCTGGCGGAAGCTCGCGCAAATCAATGTGGTATCGGCGTTGTCGCGGAAAATCCCCGCAGCCCGCGGGGATATTTAAGGTTAGTAATACAGAGGCACTGAGGAAGGCAGCACACTCCGCGACCGCGGCATGCATTGCATCTCTATGCCCCATAGTGAATCCCTGCGTTTTTTCAAATCTGTGAATAACCAGACCCTGGCGTATCGACGCCGCGACCCTGCGCCTCGCTGATCCAACCGTATTCCTTCAGGATCTGCTGGCTGTAGGTTACCCGACCGTTGACGGTCTCGGCAGGCTCGCTTGCAAGCAGCAGGGCGGCGCGCGCCATTAGGATTGGCGGCTCGCCACGCGGATCATCCATCCCGCTGACCAGCTTGTGGTGCACCGTGCCCGGCGTCGGCACCACGCGCGATGGCGAGACGGCGGCGACGGTGATCCCATCATACTGCGCCATCTCCTGTGCAAGCCCTTGGGTGAAGCGCTCCAGCGCCGCTTTGCACGCGCCGTACAGCACGCCGCCGCGCACCGTCTTGTCGGCATAAGGGCCGCGCCCCGGCCCGATTGCCGAGCCCGAACTGATATTGATAATTGCGCCGGCGCGCTGCGCGATCATGTCGGGCAGCGCGGCCTTCGCCATCATGAACGGCCCGTGCACGTTCACCGCGAAGGACCGCATCCAGCGGCTGGTTGGGTACTCCGCGGTGGGGATGTAGTAGGTCAGCGCTGCGTTATTCACCAGGATGTCAATCGGGCCGTAGGCAGTGCGCGCGGCGTTCGCCAGGGCGATGCAGTCGGTCTCGGAGGATACGTCGGCGGTCACCGCAATCGCCTCACCGCCGGCTTCGTGGATCGCGGCGACGGTGCCAGCCAAGGACCCCGTCAGCATCCGGTGATCGCCCTCGTTCAACGTTCGTGCCGCGCACACGACTTTGGCACCTTCGGCGGCAAATAGCTTGGCGATCTCATGCCCGATACCGCGCGAGGCGCCGGTCACGATCGCTACCTTGCCTGTCAGCTTGCCCATGAATTGTCCTCCGATGTGGTGCCGCGATATGGATGCGCTTCGCTTGGGATAGACCCGCAACAATTATTCACTTGGGGATACGACGTTGCGCCTCCGTTCTGGGCACGATTTGATCCGGCTGTCCCTGCTGCGCAAGTGGGAGCGGACAGTCGTGGATCGAGCCCGGCCATGACGGAGAGAGCGGTCGTGTTGATCGGCCAGTATGACGATGAGTTGCACGTTCGGGCCAGCCTGACGCAAACCGTCGTCGTCACGCAAGCCGTCGTTGTCTCGCAAACCATAGGCATCACGTAAGCCGTCGCCATGACGCCAACCGTCGCCCCAACCGGCGCGATAGTGTAGGTTGCGTCGGGACAAGCAGCGCTAAGGGAGACAGATCATGCAACTCGGCACATTGCTGCCGCTCGGCGATATCGGCGGTGACCCGTCGGTGGTACGCGACTACGCGCAAGGACTTGAAGCGCTGGGCATCGACTTCCTGGAGGCACCCGACCACGTGCTGGGCGTGAATGCTGCCAGCCGGCCGGGCTGGGACATGAGCCGCAACACCTCGGCTGACCTGTTCCACGATCCATTTGTGCTGTTCGGCTTCGTCGCCGGCTGCACGTCCAAGCTCGGGTTTTCCACCGGTGTGCTGATCCTGCCGCAGCGCCAGACCGCACTGGTGGCGAAGCAGGCCGCGTGCCTGGATGTGCTGTGCGGCGGACAATTCCGCCTTGGCATTGGTGTCGGTTGGAACGAGGTGGAGTTCACCGGGCTGAACGAGGATTTCCACACCCGCGGGCGCCGATCCGCCGAGCAGGTACAGGTGATGCAGGCGCTGTGGGCCGAGCCGCACGTCACATTCAAGGGACGCTGGCACACCATCGACGATGCCGGGATCAATCCGCGACCGGCCTCGGGCCGTGTGCCGGTGTGGTTCGGCGGGCATCACGAGCTGACGTTGAAGCGCATCGCCAAATATGGCGACGGCTGGATGCCGAACGCGTTTGCGCCGGACCAGAGCGCGTTGGACATCTTCGCAACGTTGCGTGCGCTGACACAGGCCGAGGGTCGTGATCCGGCCGCGGTCGGCATCGAGGTCTGGACGTCCTGCGGTGCCGGCAGCGACGCTGACTGGCGCAAGGAGGTTGCCTTCTGGAAGGCGGCTGGCGCCTCGCATATTTGCCTGACCACGACGTTCAACCGTCGCCACCATCATAGGATCGCCGGACACACGTTGGCGGATCATCTCGCGGCGGCGAAGCGCTATCACGAGGCGGTCGCGGATTTGTTGTAGTTGACGGCGCGGTTCCTCGGCCGCCACCGGTGGGCTGCGATTGCCTGATTGCGTGGTGGTCCTGTCGCCTCTCGCGCCGGTGCTCCCCTCCCCAACCTTGGTCCGCTCGTCGCGGCCCAAGCCGTCAGGGGGAGCGGGAGCGTCTCGGGACCTCAGCCCTTGCCGAAGACTGGCTTGCGCTTTTCGACGAATGCCGCCATGCCCTCGCGCTGATCCGCTGTGCCGAACAGCGACAGGAACAGCGCGCGTTCGTAGCGCACGCCCTCGATCAGCGTGGTCTCGAACGCGCGGTTCACCGCCTGCTTTGCCATCGATACGGCGACCGGCGACTGATTGGCGATGCGCTCGGCGATCTTGAGGGTTTCCGCAACAAGCTGGTCGGCGGGGAACACGCGTGAGACCAGGTTGGCGCGCTCCGCCTCGGCCGCGTCCATCATCCGTGCGGTCAGCACCATGTCCATCGCCTTCGACTTGCCCACCGCACGGGTCAGCCGCTGCGTGCCGCCGGAGCCGGGCAGCACGCCGAGGTTGATCTCGGGCTGGCCGAACTTCGCGGTGTCGGCGGCGAAGATCATGTCGCACATCATGGCCAGTTCACAGCCGCCGCCCAGCGCGAAGCCGGCGACCGCGGCGATGACCGGTGTTTTCACCTGCAAGATGGTCTCCCACCGGCTGATGAAGTCCTCCTGGTAGGCGGCGGGGTAGGTGCGGACCTGCATCTCCTTGATGTCGGCGCCGGCGGCGAAGGCCCGCTCGCTGCCGGTCAGGATGATGGCACCGATAGCCGGATCGGCGTCGAAGGCGAGCAGTTGCGCGCCGATCTCGGCCATCATCGCGTCGCACAGCGCGTTCAACGCCTGCGGCCGGTTGAAGCGGATCAACCCGACCTTGCCGTGGGTCTCAACCAGAATCGTCTCGTAAGCGGCCATCGTCTGCCTCCTTGCGTGGTCGCGCGGCTTCTAGCCACCGCGCGGGCTTCTGGCTAGCGCCACCCGCTTCCGGCCGGCGCGATGGGCCCTGGCTCCCTATCCCGGTCGGGCCAGATCGTTGGTGTGTGGCGGACCCGATCAGCCACCGCCTACTTGCGGAGATGATGGAAGAACGAGGCGCCGAGGTTGGCCATTCCAGTCTCAACCGCTGGATCGCCAAGTATGCGCCATTGCTGGACCAGGCCTTTCGGGCGCAAGCGTCGGGTGGGCGGCAGCTGGCCAATGGACCCCCTGGAGAGTGTGCACCAACGCCGTCATGATGCGCGCCAGCCCAGGGAATAATCCGTATTGAGTGTCATCCAATGAGATAACAGGCTTCGAGTGATCAGGAGAACAACAGGTGGCTTCGACTTGTCACAGCGCGGTTAGCCCTTTCGAACGCCGCGTTATGTCAACGGCGATCATCGCCGCTGGAGCTGCATTCACCGTTTCGGTTCATATATTGCCGGCCAGAGCCGCGCCTCCCCCCAGCGTCACACCTGAGCAGTCATTCGTTCGAGAGAGCGATATTGCAATGGCCAAGATGATGGCGGACATGACGATAAAGCCAACCGACAATATAGACAGAGATTTCGTCTCGATGATGGTCCCGCATCATCGGGGTGCGATCGACATGGCTGAGGTCGAATTGCGCTACGGCCATAATGAGCAACTCCTTCGTATCTGTCAGGAAATCATCACCGGGCAGCTACAGGAAATCGCGGCAATGCGAATCGCGGTTGGCGAAAAGGTTTCCTCCTATGACGCGATGCTCGCGGCGAGTACGCAAGCTGGAGCAACGCCGCCAGCTCAGGCGCCGTCGCATCAAGCGCCGATCATCCGCTCAGTGACAGTGGAGAAGCCGTTTCTTTCAGAGAACCTCATTGCAATGAACAAGATGATGGACGGTATGGCGGTCAAACCGACCGGTGACATCGATCGGGATTTCGTGGCGATGATGATCCCCCACCACCAGGGCGCAATCGACATGGCGCAGGTCGAATTGCGTTACGGTCATAGCGGCAAGCTTCATCCCATCGTGCAGGAGATCATCGTCGATCAGATGAACGAGATTGCGTTGATGCGGCTCGCGCTCGGCGAAGCGCTGCCGCCTTCCGCGGCATCGCCGACCGGCGCGTCACCGATCCCTTCGACGTCGTCGGCGAAGCCGCCAATGCGGGTGCAGATGTCCCCCGACCAGATGAACATGAAACAGGAGTAGCTGGATGAAACGTTCCCTTCTTGCGGCGATGGTTCTTGCCGGGACCGGGCTTGCCGGGCTCCCGCCTGCAGTCGCCGGACAAGCGCCGTATAGCGCCGGGGCACCGAACATTCCGATCAGCTCGCACGATCGCGTCTATACCGGCGATCAGTTCTCTAACACCGTATCGGTCGTGGATCCATCGACCAACACGCTTGTGGGCGTGATTCCGCTCGGCTCCCCATCTCCCGGCAACTTTAGCCCGCTCTATAAGGGCCAAGTGCTGGTCCATGGCATGGGTTTCTCGCCCGACCGCCGAACCATCGGCGTCGTCTCCATCGGCTCGAATTCGGTGACCTTCATCGACACGGCGACGAACACGGTCAAGCACACAACCTATGTGGGTCGTGCGCCGCATGAGGCATTCTGGACGCCGGATGGCAAGGAGGTGTGGGTCACAGTACGCGGTGAGAATTACGTCGATGTGCTGAACGGGCGTACCTACCAGGAGGAACGGCGCATCATCACGCCGCCTGGCCCGGGGATGACCATTTTCTCGCCGGCCGGCCAATACGCGTATGTCTGCTCGTCGTTCAACCCGGTGACCGACGTGATCTCGGTTGCCGATCACAAGATTATCGCGACGGTCAAGCAGGCGAGCCCCTTCTGTCCGGATCTTGCCGCGACGCCTGATGGCAAGCAGGTCTGGTTCACGCTGAAGGACACCGGCAGGACCGAGGTGTTCAACGCGCAGCCTCCCTTCGACGTGCTCAAGGTGCTCGATACCGGACCAATTACCAACCACGTCAACATCGTCCACAACGCCAACGGCACGTTTGCTTATGTCACCATCGGCGGGTTGAACGAGGTGAAGGTATTCCGGACGAGCGATTTCTCGCAGATCGCGACAATTCCGACTGGCGCATTGCCGCATGGGATCTGGCCGTCCGGCGACGGAACCCGGGTCTATGTCGGGCTGGAAAACGGCGACGGCGTCGCGGCAATTGACACGCTGACCAACAAGGTCATCGCGACGATTCCGATTGGGCAGGCGCCGCAGGCGCTCACCTACGTCCCGGATGCGGTGCCCGACGGCGCGGGCTCGCAAAACCTTGTTCCGCTTGGCCTCGCGGGAGAGGTGACGCATCTGTCGATGGCGCCGGCGTCCAGCACGGGGGCGGCGCCAACAACGGTGTCGCTGTTCAATCAGGGCCTGGTCGAAGTGCTGGAAGCGGCGGTCTCCGGATTGCAGCCGAAACAGCCGTATGTCCTGGCGTTGGCCGACCAGCCGGACGGCACCGGAAACCTCCAGCCGCTATCGCCCTTCATGACCAATCCGGCGGGTGCGGCGATCGTCAATGCGATCGGGCCTATCCGGCATCTGGTGCAGGCCAGTGATGCGGCCGGTCGTCGCTACCTGGTGATCGTTCCCGGCACGCCGGACAAGCTCGGAGCGGCGGTGCAGGTCCAGGCGCAGTAGGCATGATCCGTTATCGCGAAGAATTCGCGATACAACCGCTGGCTACCGCTGCGTGCGTGCGCAATAGAACGTGCTGCGGCCTGACTGCGCGATCCGTTTTATTCCCTGGCACACCGGCTTGCCCGGACAGCGCTCGCATGGCTCGGCTTCGTGGCCGTAGACCTTCCAGGCGTGCTGGAAATAGCCTAGTTCGCCGTCGGGCTGGACGTAGTCGCGCAGGCTTGATCCGCCGGCCGCGATCGCCTCGGTCAGCGTGGCCTTGATTGCGGGTACCAGCCGCGTGGCCCGGGCGCCCGGTATTGTATGTGCCGAGCGTTGCGGGCTGATGCCGGCACGGAACAGCGCCTCGCAGACATAGATGTTGCCCAGGCCGGCGACTATTTTTTGGTCCAACAGCGCCGCCTTGATGGGTGTGCGCTTGCCGACCAGCGAGGCTGACAGGCTCGCGACGCTGAACGCGGCGTCCAGCGGTTCTGGCCCCAGGCCGGCCAGCAGACGGTGCGCGTCCTCCTGCTCGGTCGGCACCAGGTCCACCGAACCGAACCGGCGCGGATCCACGAAGCCGACACGCCAGCCGTCGTCGGTCTCCATTACCAGGTGCTCGTGCAGGGTGACGTCGTTGCGCCCGGCCGGCTCGATCAGCATGCGGCCCGACATTCCCAGATGCAGCAGCACGCTGTCGCCGCCGTCGAGGTGCATCAGGATGTATTTGCCGCGCCGGCGGAAGCCCACGACGTGCGCGCCGGTCAGCCGGCGGGCGAGATTGGCCGGCAGCGGCCAGCGCAGGTCCGGCCGATGTGCCGCGGCGCGCACGATGCGGCGGCCTTCGAGCCGTGCCCGCAGGCCGCGCATGACTGTCTCGACCTCGGGGAGTTCCGGCATGGGTGGCAGTCAGGCTATACCTGCGCCCCATGAGCGACAACCTCGCCACGACCGACTTCGGCTTTCGCAAAGTGCCGCGCGCGGCCAAGGCGGGCATGGTGCGCGCCGTGTTCGACAGCGTGGCGCCGCGCTACGACCTGATGAACGACCTGATGTCGCTGGGCGTTCACCGGGTGTGGAAGCGCATCCTGCTGACCGCGCTCGATCCGAGGCCTGCGCTGACGCTGCTGGACCTTGCCGGCGGGACAGGTGACGTTAGCTTTGGTTGGATGAGCCTGGGCGGCGGGCAGGTGCTGCTGAGCGATATCAACCCCGCGATGCTGGGTGTCGCGCGCAATCGGGCGCTGGATCGCGGGATCGTCGGCGGCCTGGATTTTCTGGTGGCGGACGCCGAGCGGCTGCCGCTGCCGGAGCGCGCGTTCGATCGCGTGTCGATCGCGTTTGGGCTGCGCAATTGCACCGACAAGGACGCGGTGTTGCGTGAGGCTCGGCGGGTGCTGAAGCCGGGCGGCCGGTTTTTCTGCCTGGAGTTCAGCCGCGTGCAGGTCGCGGCGTTGCTGCCGGTCTACGATGCATGGTCGTTTCGCGTGCTGCCTCGGTTGGGGCGGCTGGTCGCGCGGGATGCGGACAGCTATCAGTACCTGGCGGAGAGCATTCGGACATTTCCGGATCAGGAACGGCTGGCCGGGATGCTGCGCTCGGCGGGGTTCGCTCGGGTGGATGTGCGGAACCTGTCGGGCGGGATTGCGGCAATTCATTCCGGGTGGCGGCTGTGATCGCGGTTGCAAGGCGGGCTGGCGTTTCGGGTTCATGTTACGGGACCTGGGGGTTTGAACGACTGCAAGCCAGGTTCACCACAGAGACACGGAGACACAGAGAAGGACGTCGATGGTTTTCCGCGAGAGCCAAACTGGCAGTCTTCTCTGTGTCTCTGTGCCTCTGTGGTGAATCTGGCTTGATTGCAGGCCGATGGGCCGCCCGGCCGGATGAATTGGCCGATCGTCCACAGGAACGATCGTTCGACCGCAACGCAAGGATAGGCGGGTCATGAGCAATCTCGCGGGCAAGCGCGTGCTGCTGATCGTTCCCGGCGGTATCGCGGCGTTCAAGATCCCGGAAATGATCCGCCTGCTGCGCAGGCGCGATTGCGGCGTCACCTGCGTGTTGACGCGGTCCGGCGCCGAGTTCGTTACGCCGCTGACCTTGCAGGCGCTGACCGAGACCAAAGTGTACAGCGACCTGTTCTCGCTCACCGACGAGAACGAGATGGGTCACATCGAGCTGTCGCGCAGCGCGGACCTGGTCGTCGTCGCGCCCGCCACCGCCAACATCCTGGCGAAGATGGCCGCAGGCATCGGCGACGACCTGGCAACGACGCTGCTGCTGGCCACCGACAAGCCGGTGCTGGCCGCCCCCGCGATGAACGTGCGGATGTGGTTGCATGCGGCGACGCAGGCCAACATGGCGCTGCTGGCCTCGCGCGGCATTC
>Ga0302314_10019731_pt1 | contig 11181 bp, 14 predicted proteins | sample III_Palsa_N2_3_FD_200533 | JGI IMG/M metagenome (GOLD analysis project Ga0302314, IMG submission 200533) | Peat permafrost microbial communities from Stordalen Mire near Abisko, Sweden - III_Palsa_N2_3 | ecosystem: Environmental > Terrestrial > Soil > Palsa > Peat permafrost | place: Sweden... | reverse complement strand
GCTTCAGCCCAGCAGTCGGGCAACGAGTTGGCCAGTCTCGTGAAGATCTCGGCCGCGCGTTCAGGTTGAGCGCCTGGCCAGGGCGGCGGTGATGTCTGATCCCTTCCGGTACAGCCGTGCGGGCCGGCTGGGCATAGCTCTGAAGCCGTGGCGCTCGTAGAAGCGCATTGATTGCTCATCGATCGCGTCGACAACAAGCAACCGTCCGCCGACCATCTCGATCCCCTCCGTCGCGCGAGACAGCGCGTCGAGCAGCAGCCTGGAGCCAAGCCCCGTCCCCTGCAGCGAGCGGTCCAACGCGAGGCGAGCGAGCAAGATCGCTGGGATTGCGTATGGGGCGCCGTGCCTGAGTGTTGACGGCAGGGCCTCACGCCGTACCTCGTGCGGAGACAGACTGAAGTACGCGACGACGGCGTCCGACTCGGTCCAAACGTACGTACGGGCCGTTCCCATCGCATCCGCCGTCGCTGCGGAGTCCCGTAGCCAGCGGTCAAGCACCTCGTTTCCGGACCGAAATCGCGAGAGATCGTGACTCTCGCCGATGCGGCTAGAGCGGTAGCTCAACAATCCCCCGTCAGGCGCGCTCGAAGCTCGGCTGCTTGCGTTCCTGTTCGGCGACCGCCTCGAGCTTCGGCATCGACTCGAGCGGCGCATCCAATGCAGCCAGCAGCCGATCAAAATATTCGTCGGGCACCAGCGTGTAGGCGTGCTCGGCGATCACCAGCTCCGCCTTCTCCGTCGCGGCGGCAACCATGAACCCGCTAAGCGAGGTGTGCGTCAGCTCGCTAGCGCGACGTATCCGCTCCGCGCTGTTCGGATCGATCCGCGCTTCAACGCGTTCAGTGCGTGCTCCCATACCGGACATTGTACGGCGCTAGCGACCGCGCGGCCTCGTGTTGTCACTAGGCCCTGGCTTTCGCCCGGCGCTATCACCGCTAGCTCGCCGGCGAAAGCGCTGGCGTGAAGCACACGTAGCCTGCGATTTGATCACAGCTCGGCTCGGTTGGCCACAGTGGCGGCAGCGTCGGCATCAGCGGCAGCAGCAACGTCGAGCCGGGTTCAATCGTGTTGATCGCCGGCAGCGAACCAGGCTCATAGGCGTATGTAGACAGCGGGTCGGAGAACGGCGGCGCATGGATCTGGATCACGAGCTGGTGCCCCGGGTAGAAGACGTGGCCCAGCGGGAAGATCTCGACCGGTACCTGGTAGGTCTGATCCGGGACCAGCCACTGCTGCGTGAGGAAGTCGTGGTACGGCCGGTAGATCGTTCCCTTCAGCGGACCGCTCGCGATGTAGTTGCTCTTGGCGGCGTTGACTGCGCGATACGCCGCGCGCATCAGACCCCGCTGCAGGTAGGCCTCCTGCCCGGTTTTGACATCGAGGTCGAGCACGTCAACGAACAAATCCGTGTCGGGGGCAGTCGACCGCAGGTTCAGGTTCAGCAGGATCGGCCCGGAGATCGCGGTCGTGCGCGGGAAGCTCAGCGTGTAGCGCGCCTCATCCGGACCATTGATGAACGTCAGATCGCCGGTGTTGAACGGTGGAATGCCTGTCCCCAGCGGATAGCCGAACGTGCCGAGCGTGGTGTCATCCGTGCTGGTCGAGATGTAGCTCACGGCCGCATCGTCGGGCACTAACGACCTGCTCATCGTGTGGCTGCCGTGGAGGTAGTACTTCGTCCAGTCGGTCGCCGGATCCGGCCAATTGCTCGTGAGGTATGGCTTGTTCCGCTTCTCGCCCCCGGGGCCGTTGCCGCCCAGGCTGTCGAAGTACTCGAGCACGCGATAAGCCGGGTTGTCCACCTCAACCTTCACGTAGCGGCCACGGGCGGTCTCGCCAGTGATCTTCGGACATGGTTTGTGCGCTGGCTTGTCGATTAGCCAGCAATCAAGCCACGCGCCCTTATCGTCGGCCGGGTCGTTGGGGTTGTGCTGGCCGTTTGACAGCACAAGCCGTTTGGGCACGCCCCGCGGCACGTTCTGCCAAAGGATGTAGCCACCCCGCGGGCCGGTCTGCTCATCCTGATACTGCTGATTGATCTGGATCGGCGCGTCGATCCCTTTTTCCACCTGATCCAGCGAGTGGGTGATCGCCCACGAGTCGGCAGTCGCGGTGGCTTGTGTGAACACCGGAACGAGCAGCGCAACCGGCACAGTGTCCGTACCGTCATGCTGGAGTTCGTTGAGCCGGCATTGGCGCCCGGCCGCACCGCTCCCCGTGAAGTTCTGGGTGTTGCCTGAGAACTGCTCGTACGGGCGGAGGATCGCGCCCCACAGAACCGGGAACCCTTCGTTGAAGATCCCGCCCGGGTACAGGATGCTGCGGTAGAAATCGTCGACCAGCCCAGACAGCGCGATCGCCTTGATGTGCGGCCGCGTCGCGGCCACTAGGAAGCCGGTCAGTCCGGCATAGCTGTGGCCGGTGATGCCGACGTTGCCGTTCGACCACCGCTGGTGCTCGATCCAGTTGTCGATGATGTCCTTGCCATCAAGCGCGCTCCGCTCAGAGAACGGATCGAACTGTCCACCCGAGCAGCCGGTACCGCGGATCTGCGCGTACACATCGACGAACTGGTTGGTGTGGCCGAAGAACTCGTTGTCGTTCGGGGCCGGGCAGCCCTGGTAGCCATCCATCTCAAACAGCACCGGCCACTTGCGGCGTGTCCCCTTGTCAGACGCAGCGGGGTAGGAGATGCACAGCGCGATCGACGTCCCATCGTCGACCTTCACATAGACCGGCCCAACCACCGTCGGAGCACTTGCCGCCGATGCGACGGTCGGAAACAGCCACGCGCACGCGAGGATCGCTGCCACAACGCCTGCTCGACCGACTCTGCCCCCCACGCAGTCGAGGGTACCCACGACCGCACGCCAAAGCGCCGGTTCCGGCCGTCGACTCAACTACCCGACCATGCCGTCGCTTACGCCGGATGTGACCGGAAAAACTGCCAGATCGTCGTCGTCGCGTTGATTGCCGTTGACGGCGGATCCGTGTGAAGAATTGTCTCCTGCAGCGGCTTGGATGGTGAGCCGGGCCACTGATGGCCGGCGCCGATGATCGAGATCAGCTCAACCGAGCGGTGGTGCGGGCAGTTAGCGATCGAGGTCTTGACGACTCCGACGGTCTTGCCCTTCGGCGCCTTGCAGTGATCGATCCCCCGCCAAGTCGCGTTTAGCGCGGGAATTGAAGGCCCATCAATCGGCGCCCCCGGCGGGTTGTCACCAGGCCCGCCGTTGTAGGGGACATGCGTATCGGCGGTGCCGTGGATGTGGATCACCGACAGCTCGTGAGGACGCTTGCAGCTACCCAGTTCCGTCGCGGCCACCGGCCCGATCGCGGCAAAGATCGAGGTCTTGCAAGCAAGCGTGTAAACCATGATTCCGCCGTTACTCATCCCGGTCGCATAGACGCGCGAGCGGTTGATCGGGATCTCGCCCTCTACCTGCTTGACGACGGCGGTGATGAACGCGACATCGTTGACGTTGTCAGCGGCAGGTTTGCCGCAACAGCCGGCGCCGGCGTTCCAAGCGTGGTCGTAGCCGTCCGGGTACACAACCACAAAGTGGTCCGCGTCGGCCAGCTGATTCCAGCCGTAGGTCTTCTCTGCCCCAGCAGCGCTGCCGTAGCCGCCGTGCAGCATCAGTACCAGCGGAGCTGGGTTGGACACGTCCTCGGGCCGGTAGACGATGAAGTCGCGCTCTAGGCCGCCGATCTCCAAGTACTGCTCAGACGATCCGACCGGGATCGAGTTGGTCGAGATCCGCTGCTGGCTCGCACCGGTCTCAAGCGCTGCGAGGATGGCGAGCCGTCGTTCGTGGTGCCGATGGACGACGACCGCACCGGTGGCGATTACCAGCAGCACCACGAGCCCCCAAATGACGGTGCGACTGCTCGGCCGGCGGCGCATACATCACGAAACACAGGTCGCTCGCGTAAGTTGCGTCGGAGCCGCCGACAAGTAAGAGACCCGCCGTACTGAAACGAAGCGGGCGGCGACAAGCGCTTGCACGCTGCTACTAGTGGATTCGGATGTGGCTGGTAACGAAGTGCACGTGCAAGAGGCCGAGCACAAGCAACGCGATCGCGATCGCACCGATCAACGCCAGAGCGACCAGAACAATGCGGGCGGCACGGTAGGGGGCGAAGTGCCGAGGCCGCCGCGGCAGCCTCGGCCTGTCCGCGGGTGCGGGGGCGTGATCGAGCCGGTCCTCGAGTTCTAGGTTCTCATCTTCGGTCGGGACTGAGGTCTTGGTGGTCATCGAACCTTCGTGTAGCTCACGCTGCGTTGTTATCTGCCGGGAACGAGTCGGCGGCGTAAAGCGCCCGCGCTGGCAGCTGGGAGCTGAACATCTCGACGACGGCGTGAGCACGCGCGAGACACCGCGGGCAGTATTTGACCGTCAGCCAGTGGGTCCGCGGCTCAAAGCTCAGGCCGCAGCGAGGACAGTTGAGGTGGGAGGCGTCGCGGCCCGACTGGGATTGCGCATCGATCATCGAGCTCGGCTCGGCTGGTTGTGGTTATGAGCCTGAACGCCGCCCAGTCGTGTACGTCTGTAGCTCCGTGCTCGGTCGACCTTGTCGCGGAGCGTGGGCTCGGGCGAGTCGGCGAAGCGAGCGATGAGCTCGTCGTATGCCGTGATCGCGTCCTGATCACGGCCGAGCATGCCGAGCGTGACGCCCTTAAAGATCAACGCTGCCGCGACCAGTTGCAGTAGCGCCAGCTGAGGTCGGTCGGCGAAGCGAGCGACTACCTCGCTGTGGGCCGTGACCGCATCTTCTGGGCGTCCGCGCACGCCGAGCCTGACTGCGTGGTTGAACAACGCCCTCGCAGCCTCCTCGCCAGACGCAGGCTCGCAGCCGCCCAATCCAGCAATCAATCCGGCGTAGTCGATCGCCTCCGAGCGGCTCGCAACAGCATACGCAGCACGCCTGGCCGGGGGCGCGCGATCAATCACGATCACATGGCTTGTTGAGAAGTCTGGGGGAGCTACCGTCACCGACACCGCGAGCCTCCGAGATTGAACGATCCTCGAAGTCAAATGGTGGTGCCCGCCTGCCCTGCCGGACCTCACATGGTGCCCTCACCGATCAGCCTACTCCGATATCACCGGCGCGCAAGGTAATCGGAGTAGCCTGGCAACTTGGAGGGCATCACCTGAGGTCGGGGCCTGACGGAGCGACCGATGGGGCGTCGCGCTCAGACCTTCTCGTCGATGCGAATTGCCCGCTGGAGCATCGCGTCGGCATCGCCGCCTTCGTCCCTGATCCCCTCAAGCATCGCTGTCGCCAGCGCATCGAGCTTGCTCTGGATCGCGTGCTCAGCTCGGAGTTCTGCGTTCTTCAGCAGGGCGACGAGAAGAAGTGTTGTAGCGGTGAGCGCGGATCCGAGCGCCTGCTCATATCTAGCACTGGCGCCGACGGCGTAGCCTCCCAGCCAGGCGAGCACCAGCGCTGTGCAGAGCACGAAGAATACGGGCGAGCTCGCGAAGTACGAGACCCGCTGTGCGAGTTCATCAAACCGACCGCGACGGTCCTTCTCACCTCGAGCGACGGGATGCTTCAGAGACATCTCGTCCCAGTCTAGGCTGAGCTTCGACCACACTGAGTTTGCGGTGATCGACGTTCATTGTCATATCTTGCCGGCCCTTGACGACGGAGCGGTCGATCTTGAGGACAGCGTCGCAATGGCCGCGCAGGCCGTCGCAGACGGGATCGCTGTCGTCTGCGCAACGCCACATATTCGCCCGGACCACCTAGTTCGCGTGGCGGAACTGCCCTCACGGATCGCCGCGTTGCAACAGGAGCTTCGCCGACGTGGGCTCGATCTAGAGATCGCATCCGGAGGTGAGGTCGCGCAGACGACAGCTGCACGGCTGAGCGCCACCGAGCTTCGCCGCGTGTCGCTTGGTTGCGGCGGCTGGGTTCTTCTCGAGCCTGCAGCCGGTCCGCTGAACGACAACTTGTTCACAGTCGTCGATCGGCTGTCGGCGCGTGGCCTGCACGCGATCGTTGCCCACCCCGAGCGGCACGCCGCCGAAGACTTGCATGAGCGTCTCCGCGAGCTGACCGCCCGCGGGGCGCTGATCCAATGGACGGCGGATTTCGTCGCGCGGGCAGCCGTCGGGGACCTCGTGCTGGAGTATGCGACCGCCGGACTCGTCCATTTGCTCGGGAGCGATGCGCACTCCGCGCGGGCCGGGCGGCCGGTGCGGCTCGCGGCCGGCATCGCGAGGCTGCGTCAGGTCTGCTCACCGGAGCAGGTTGACTGGATCGCGCATTGCGCCCCGCGGGCGATCCTAGACGGTGCCGAGTCACTCACTCCCTCGTGGTGACGGCTTCGACCGGATACAGCTTGACGCGCTTGGCGAGCTCCTCGATCAGCTCGCGCGACGCCCCGCCAATCCCGTGGCGCAGGAAGTTGGCCGCGCCCGCCGCGGCGCCGGTCAGCAACGACTGCTCAAAGCTCGCGCCGCCGGACCAGGCTGCGGCAATCCCGCCGAGCATCGCGTCACCACAACCCTCGCGGAAGCCACGCGCGAAGCGTGGTGACTCCAGCCACCACGCGTCCTCGCCATGCAGCACGAGCGCCGGTTGCTCCCCACGCGTGACGATCACCGACCGCGCGCCCCGGTCACGCAAACTCTCTGCCGCCGGCCGCAACGCCGGACCGGCTACCGAATCAACGACGATCTCCGCCAGCTCCCAGTCGTTGAGCTTCACAAGATCAGGCTCCGCCTCGAGCGCGAGGTCCACCCGCGGGGTAGATAGGTCCACCAGCGTTCGGCAGCCGTTGGCGCGCACGTCCGTAACGAGGTCGCGGTAGAGCTCGAGCGGGAGCGCGTCAGCGGGGAGCGGGTTCGTCACGACGAGCCAACCGCACGCGATCGCTTCCGCGCACGCCACCGAGAACAGATCATCGAGCTCATGGCGCGACGGAGGGTCGCTCAGCGCCATGCTCAGGACTTCGAGCTTGCCCGAGCGCCGATCGCTGACATGGCAGCCGCTCGCCGTCGCCGTCGGCACCAGGCAGCGTTTGCCCGCAAGCTGCTCGAGCAGGCCTTGCAGCAGAGCACCACTCTCTCCACCGATGAACGAGCAAAGCGCCGGCACGGCACCGAGCATGGCCGCCGTGCGCGCAACCCAAACACCCTGACCGCCGGCGGCGAAGTGGACTCCCTCACGATCGGCGCCCTCACGCTCGAGGGTCACCGTCAGCAGCGGGTGCGGCGCGAACACCGCGACCGTCGGGCTGGCGGGATCCTCGGCCTCAGCGCCTTGCTGCGATGTAGCCATCACTCAACGGACTCGTCACGCCGCAGCGGTAACCAGGGTCCTCGGCAGCGGTCAGTAGTAGTGACGACGGCCGCCGATGGCGCGTCCCATCATCCCGAGAACAGCAAGGATCAAGCCGAGAAGAAGCAGAAAGCCGCCAATTCCCCACAGGATGAGGAGCTTCGGAACAAGCACGGCGATGATCATCAGGCCGATGCCGAGAACGATCATGAGAGAACCTCTCTTTCGATTTCAGTCCCGATCCGAGCGGCGCCCGACCGGGTGGCAAACCTCGAAAGTCAGCTGGTGCTGCCAGCCCACCTTGGACCGACCTCACGCGGAGCCCTCCTCCATTCAGCCTACTCCGTGCGTAACGCCACTACCAGCGAACGGCTGGTAGTGAGTCAGCGACCGTCCAAGACCTCGGGCACGCGATCGCGTGTGGAGTAGAGTCGGTGGCCGAGGGCATCAATGTGGTTGGTCCTCGGACCGGCACCACGACCTGACTTCCGAAGTTCCTGCCCGCAGGGCGATCCGGAGGTCCCAGTGTCCCAGCCGTTCCCAGATTCCGCAGCAACGCGCTGCGTCGAACCCGCTCCCGCAGTCGATCGGGATGTCCGTCCGGTCAGGCTCGCCTGCCTACTCCCTCGAGGGATGGCTCGCCCCTCAGCTAATCGACTGCACCCGCCATCGCTACTGGGCCGTAGCGCCCAGTCAACCGCTCTTTCCAACCCAACCAATCAGGAGGACTGATGACCGACAAGAACGTCGACAAGGCAAGAGGACGCGCGAAGGAAGCCGCTGGCGCGGTTACCGGAGACCGGCACCTCAAGAACGAAGGACGCGTCGACCAAGCAAGGAGCGCGGCTAAGAACGCCGTCGACAAGATCGCCGGCACCGTCCAAGACGGCGCGGACCGCCTCACCGGTCACAAGAAGTAAGCGAAGCACGAATGCGTAGACCGTGCAACTGAGATTCGGGAGGTGACCATGCTCATAATCGTGCTCATCATCGTCGTAGCCGTGCTCGCGACCGGCGGCTACAGACGCCGACGCCGCTTGCACCTCTAGAGCCGAGAACGCCAGGCACCGGCTGCTGTCAGCCGGTGCCCGGCCCGGGTTCAGGTCGGTGCCGGGCACGCTTGATCGCGATCTCGATACCTTCCCTGCCGATCAGGTTCTGTGACGTGGCGATCAGTGGCTTCAGCGCGGCAAGACCCAGCCGCGCGCGACGGTCGACGGCAGCCACCCGGGTCTCGCTCACAAGCGCCGTGACGCTAGAGCTGACCGGCTCGACCCACGTAGCGAATAACACGCGTGCCGTTCCAGGAGCCGTCCAGCGGCGGAACTCGTCCGGTCCGGCGAGGCGGGGATAGTCGCGCCTCACCGTCCAGATCCGCCCGACCAACCCAGACACCAGCGCGCCGTCGTCGGCGTAGAGCACAGTGAACGGCGGCGAGCGGAACAGATCGTCGAACGCGGTTCCGGACGACACCCCGGGGATTCGCATCCGAACCAGCCTCCCGAGTGCACGCGTGTCGGCCAATCGAATCGATCGAGCCGCCGTCCACAGCGCCTCCGGCTCGACGTTCGCCTCCCGTCGGTAGTGAGTACGAACCACCGGCTTTTCAAGCCAGCTATCGAGGTCAGGCTTCACCTGCCACGCCGCCGGGCGACTGATTCCATCCGCACGTTCGTAGTGTTGCGCGGATGAGCGGTGACTTCCACCTGCACGCCAAGATCGCCGGAGCGACCCAAACGAAAATCTAACGCGCTGCAGATAATCTAACGTCAGCCGTCGATTTCTAATGAAATCTAATGAAATCTAATGGCGCCCGGTAACATGACGCGCATCGCAAAGAACCCGTTCAAACCAACTTTTGGGGTTAGTCCGCCGCTGCTCGTCGGCCGCGATGTGCTGCTCGATGACTTCAGTATCGGACTGGATGATGATCCTGGGCATCCATCTCGCGCAACTATCTATACGGGCTCACGTGGGATTGGCAAAACCGTGCTGCTCAACGAGGTTGAGCGTGCCGCTCAGGCCCGAGGCTGGCTCGTCATCGCCGAGACCGCACGGGACGGCCTGGTGTCCCGGTTCGTTCAGGAGCATCTCCCGAAGTACTTGACTGAGCATGCCGACAACGCAACGAAGACTCGCCTGACGGGCCTGGGCTTGTTCGGCGGGAACGCCGCCTGGACTACATCGGACACATACACGGTCACCGCTGGCATGCGGACTCTGCTCGACGAGCTTTTGATAGCTCTCGCCCGGAACGACGCGGGCGTGTTAATCACGGTGGATGAGTTGCGGCCCGAGGTCCGCGAGCTCGAGGAGATGCTCACTGTCCTGCAGCACACCTTCAGAGAGGAACGCGAGATCGCGTTCGCCGGCGCCGGCCTACCGGGGCCGGTGGACCAACTGGTGAAGCAGCCTGGTATGACCTTCTTGCAACGCGCTGCGACCGAGCACCTTTCTGACGTGCCGTTAGCCGACGTCGCCGACGCGATTCGCAAGCCCATCGAGGCCGCGGGACGAAAAATCAGCAGTGCTGCCCTCGATGAAGCGGCTCGCGCCACGGATGGATACCCGTTCCTGATCCAGCTGGTCGGCTACTACAGCTGGAATCAGAATCTCACCGCACTAGAAGTGAGTCCGCAAGACGTAGAGAGGGGCGCGCTCCAGGCTCAGCGCCGCGTCGGTTCGCTCGTTCACGGTCCCGTGGTCAAGGACTGCTCTCCGGTGGCCATCAGCTACCTACTCGCGATGGCGATCGACGATGGGCCTTCGCGTACCGCCGACGTAGCCGAACGTATAAAGGCGACAGCGGGCTACGGAAGCCAGTACCGGCAGCAACTGATCACGGCCGGCCTGATCAAACCGACATCGCACGGTTTCATCGATTTTGCCTTGCCAGGATTGCGCGAATACATGCGTGATCACGCCGCGATCTTGTCGATCCAGCCCTAGCCGCAACGACAGCGGGCGGCGCCAAGATCGGCACCGCCCGCTCGCTTCAATACACCACCCAGACTTAGCCGACCTGAACCCCCGCCAGGCCAGGCATCTCGAACCCGATGCGAGAGCCTTCCTCCACATCGGAGGCCGGCGCCAACGACTCCTGCAGTGCTGCCTCCATCGTCGCTTCGATTGCACCCATCACGCCCACTTCGCGCTTGGCGAGCACATACAGCCAGGCCCCACCGGCCAGCATGTACGCGGCGAAGAACGCCGGGAACAGATCGATCGGGAACGCCGGCAGCGGGTAGAACAGCCCCACCAGCGGGACCATCAGCAGCAGGAACCCGACGACCGCGATCGCCACGTTGGTGTTCTTCAGCTCGCCGATCTTCTTCAGGTAGAACGGCGCCGCAACGACGATCATCAGGTAAGCGAACAGGAATCCTGTCGCGGCCAGCGTGCCGGCATCGCCGAACATCGTCAGCACGTTGCCACCCAGCGCGTGCCAGACGAACACGCCGACGATCAACGCTCCGTAGTACAGGCCAATGCCCATGTGAGGTGTCAGGTTCGTCGCGTGCGTGCCGTGCAGCTTCTTGGAGACCATGCCGTGCTTGCCCAGCGGCAGCAGGATCCGGCTACCACCGTTCACACACGACAGGCTCAGCGCGAAGAAGCTGATCATCCCGCCGAGTGAGACCGGCACCTTGAAGTACGACACGTGATACGCGCCGGCCAGCGTCTGCAGCGGAGCGCCGAGCGTCGCCAGGTTGAGGCCCTGGTGCTTGGCGCCGATCGCCTCGACGTAACACATGATCACCATGAACAGACCGGTGATCAGCAGGCTGGCAATGACTGCCCGCGGAACGTTCTTCAGCGCGTGCTTTGCCTCGCCACCCATCGTTGTCGCGCCCTCGAACCCGACCAACGAGAAGATGTAAACCACGA
>Ga0302314_10019730_pt1 | contig 11181 bp, 6 predicted proteins | sample III_Palsa_N2_3_FD_200533 | JGI IMG/M metagenome (GOLD analysis project Ga0302314, IMG submission 200533) | Peat permafrost microbial communities from Stordalen Mire near Abisko, Sweden - III_Palsa_N2_3 | ecosystem: Environmental > Terrestrial > Soil > Palsa > Peat permafrost | place: Sweden... | reverse complement strand
TCGGGATATTTGGCGCCCTTGAGCGCCCGGCCCTGGAGCCGGTCGGTGGCGTATTCGCGAGCACTCTGATAGGCCGTCTCGGCCAATCCCAGGCCCTGGATGCCGACGCCGAGCCGGGCCGTGTTCATCATGGTGAACATGGCGCGCAACCCCTTATGCGGCTCGCCGCACAGCCAGCCGGTAGCGCCGTCGAAATTCATGACGCAGGTCGAGGACGCCTTGATGCCCATCTTGTGCTCGATCGAGCCGCAAGCCAGGCTGTTGCGCGTCTTGATGCCGGTGTCGTCGTCGACCAGGAATTTCGGCACGACGAACAGGCTGATGCCGCGCACACCCGGGGGCGCGTCGGGCAGCTTGGCCAGGACCAGATGGATGATGTTGTCGGTGAGGTCGTGCTCGCCGGCCGAGATGAAGATCTTGGTGCCGGTAATGGCATAGGTGCCGTCGCCCGCGGGCTCGGCCTTGGTGCGGATCAGGCCCAGATCGGTGCCGCATTGCGGCTCGGTCAGGTTCATGGTGCCGGACCATTCGCCGCTGACCATCTTGGCCAGGTACTTGTCCTTGAGTGCCGCGCTGCCATGCTGGTAGATGGCGTTATAGGCACCATGGGTCAGGCCCGGATACATGCCGAAGGCCATGTTGGTCGAGCAGATCATCTCTTCGACCAGCAGGCTCAGCGAGTGCGGCAGGCCCTGGCCGCCATAGGCCGGATCGGCACCGAGCGCCGACCAGCCGCCGGCGCAGAACGCGTCATAGGCTTCCTTGAAGCCCTTGGGCGTGCGCACGACGCCATTCTCGAAGACGCAGCCTTCTTCGTCGCCGCTGCGGTTGATCGGAAACAGCACGTCCTCGCACAGCTTGCCGGCTTCTTCGAGCACGGCATCGTAGATCTCGGGGGGCGCATCCTCATAGCCGGGCAGCTTCGAGATCTCCTCGACGCCCAGCACCTCGTGCAGGATGAACTTGAATTCGCGCAAGGGGGCTTTGTAGGTCGCCATGGCGGTATTCCTCAGTTCCGGAGCGGCTTGCCGGTTTCGAGCATCTGCTCGATCCGGGCCAGCGTCTTGGGGGTGCGAATGAGCGACATGAAGCCCTGGCGCTCGAGCTCGAGGAGTTTGTCCTCTTCGATCTCGTCGACCAGATCCGTGTCGCCGCCGGAGAGCACGCGGCCGACCGCCGCGGCCACGACGCCGTCATGGGCGCTGGCCTTGCCCTGGCGCTGCAGATCGTTGACGGCGAGCACGAAAGCCGCCGCCGCCGTGGCTCCGGGCAGCCGGAATTTCGGCGGCACCGGTGCCTGGTAGTTCACGGCCAACGCCAAAGCCTTGGCCTTGGCATCGGCCAGCAGCCGGTCGCGGTTCATAGAGATGCCATCGGTCGGGCGGAGGAAGCCATTCTCGCGCGCCTCCTCGGCCGAGCGCGACACCTTGGCAGTCGAGATTGTCTCGAAGGCCGTCATCAGCGCCGGCATCGGTCCGTTCGGGACACCCTTGCGCGGCTGCTGCAGGCGCAGCAGCAGCTCCTTATGCCCGCCCCAGCCGTGCAGCAACCCGACGCCGACTTCGACCAGGCCCATATAGAGCTCGGCATGGGCCTGGATGGCATCGGCATGCAGGCAGATCTCGCAGCCGCCGCCCAGCGCCATGCCGGCCGGGGCCGCCACGACCGGGAATTTGGCGTATTTCATCGCCTTCATCGTGGCCTGGCCCATGCTGACCATGCCCTCGATCATCGGCCAGAGCCCGACATTGGCGGCGAAGAGGGCCAGACCGATATTGGCACCGACCGAGAAATTCGAGGCGGCGCTATAGATCACCAGCCCCTTGAAATCCTTGGCCACGATGCCGAGCGATTGCTGCAGCAGGGTCAGGATGTCGGGGTCGAGGGCATTGGCCCGGCTGTGGATTTCGAAGCAGGCGACACCGTCGCCGAGATCCCACAGGCTGGCCGAGCTGTTCTTGGCGAGCGGCTTGGCCGCGCGCTTGATGTCTTCAAGTTCAACGACACCGGCCGCCCGCTCGACCGGCGCATAGTCGCCGGCGACCGTCAGATATTCCTGGCGGCCATTCTCGACGCGATAGAAGCTCCTGCCCGCGGCCGCGCGCAGCAGCGGCGGGACTTCGAGGCCGGTCGCCGCGCAATGCTTGATGAAGGCATCGACGCCGATCCGGTCGAGCAGTTCGAACGGGCCATATTCCCAATTATAGCCGAGCCGCATGCCCTCATCGACCGCCGTGATGGTCTCGGCGATTTCCGGCACCAGCGACGCGGCATAGAGCAAGGTGGCACCGATCGAGCGGCGGCCATATTCGCCACCCTTGTCGGTCGCGGCGAAGACCTGGCCCGGATGCTTGGCCTTGGCGCTGTCGAGATCGGCCGAGAGCTGCGGCCGGTACTGGCCGGTCGCCAGATCGATCGCTTCCTTGCGCTTGCCGGCCTCGCGGTTGATCCGATAGAAGCCGCCCTTGCCTTTGCGGCCGGTAAAGCCCTCTTCGATCATGCGGGCGAACAGCGGCGGCTCGCGATAGATTGCCTGATAGGCGTCAGTCTTGGGCAGAGTCCGGCGCAACGAGGCCGAGACATGCGGCATGAGATCGAGCCCGACCAGATCGATCAGCCCGAACACGCCGGTCTTGGGAATGCCGAAGGGCCGGCCCATGACGGCATCGGCCTCCTCGACGGTCAGGCCCAGATCCATCGCGGCATTAACCGCCGAGGTGATCCAGAAAGTGCCGATCCGGTTGGCGATGAAGCCCGGACGGTCCTTGCAATGGACGACGCCCTTGCCGAGCTGGCGGTCGCAGAAATCCTCGACCAGGCTGACCGCATCCGGCCGGGTCTTGGCGCCGCTGACGATCTCCAGCAGCCGCATGTACCGGGGCGGGTTGAAGAAATGGGTGATCAGGAAATCCTGGGCGAAGCGGTCGGGCAGCCCGGCAGTCAGGATCTCCAGCGGAATCGTCGAGGTGTTGGACGACACGATCGAGCCGTCCTTGCGCACGGATTCTACGCGCGCATAGAGCGCCTGCTTGATCGCCGGATCTTCCAGCACGGCCTCGATAATGAGGTCGCAATCCTTCAGCAGATCGAGGTGATCCTCGAGATTGCCGGTGGTGATGAGCCGGGCCTTGGCCGCCGACATCAGCGGCGCCGGATCGGTCTTGGCCAGCTTGGCGACGGCACCCTCAGCGATCGCGTTGCGGTTATTGGCACCCTTGGGCACGATGTCCAACAGGACGACCGGGATGCCGGCATTGGCGATATGGGCGGCGATGCCGCTGCCCATCACGCCGGCGCCGAGTACGGCGGCTTTCTGGATCGCCATGGTCACACCGCCTCGAGGATGGTCGCGATGCCCTGGCCGCCGCCGATGCATTGGGTGGCCAGCGCATAGCGCTTGCCTTCGCGCTTCAACAGCGACGCGGCCTTGCCGGTGATACGGGCGCCGGTAGCGCCGAGCGGATGGCCGAGTGCCAAGGCACCGCCATCGAGATTGACCTTGGCGACATCGATTTCGAGATCGCGGATGCAGGCGAGCGACTGCGAGGCGAAGGCCTCGTTGAGCTCGATCACATCGATATCATCGATGGTGAGGCCGGCGCGCTTCAGCGCCTTCTGGGTCGCCGCAACCGGGCCGATGCCCATCAGGGCCGGATCGCAGCCGGCGACCGCGACCGACTTGATCCGGGCCAGGATCTCGAAGCCCTTGGCGCGAGCATACTCCTCGGTGCAGACCAGCACGGCCGAGGCGCCGTCGGTCAGCGGCGAGGAGGTGCCGGCGGTGACCGTGCCGTTCAGGTCGAAGGCCGGCTTCAGCCCGGCCAGGCCCTCGACGGTGGTGTCCGGGCGGATGCAGCCATCCTTGTCGACAGTACCGGACGGCGTGGTGATCGCGACGATCTCGGCGGCGAGCTTGCCGGCCGCTTGGGCTGCGGCCGCCTTCTGGTGGCTGGTGACGGCGAAATCTTCCTGCTGGGCGCGGGTGATCTGGTATTTGCGCGCCACATTCTCGGCGGTCTCGCCCATGCCGATATAGGCGGCCGGGAATTCCTTGGCCAGGCCCGGATGCGGCATCGGGTTGAAGCCCATCATCGGCACCCGGCTCATGCCCTCGATGCCGGCGCAGAGGAAGACGTCGCCCGCCCCCATCTGGATGGCGCCCGCCGCCATATGGATCGACTGCATCGAGGAGCCGCAAAAGCGGTTGACCGTGGTCGCCGCGACGCTGTTCGGCAGCTTGGCCAGGAACGCGATCAGTTTGGCGACATTCAGCCCTTGCTCGCCTTCCGGAAAGGCGCAGCCCAGGATCAGGTCTTCGATATCGTCGGGATTGACCTTGGTGCGGGCCAGCAGACCGACCACGGTCTGGGCCGCCAGCTCGTCGGCACGGGTCCGGGCAAGCTCACCCTTGCGGGCAAAATGGAAGGGCGAGCGGGCATAGCCCGCGATCACGACGGATTTCATGATGTCGGCATCTCCTCTGCGGCTTCAGTCCGGGCGGGGGTCCCGGCTTCGCGCTGGTTGATCAGGTCGAGTATAAGCGTTTCGAGTTCCCGTAGCTCCTGCAGAGTCAGGGTCAACTCGGTCAATTGCTGCTCCAGCTCGCCGATCCGCTCGCGTCCCTTGCGAAGCGTCCGGTGCAGCTGTTCCAGGTGGTTGCGGTCGGCGTCGTAAAGGTCGAGCAGCTCGCGGATATCGGCCAGGCTGAAGCCCAGCTTCTTGCCGCGCAGGATCAGTTTCAGCCGCGCCATATCCCGCGCGGCATAGATGCGATTGCCGCCGGCACGCTGCGGCGCCAGCATGCCCTGATCTTCGTAAAAGCGGATGGTCCGGGTCGAGATGCCGAGCTCGGTCGCCAGGTCGCCGATCGAATAGATGGGCTTCTGGGGTCCCACGGGCTCGCTCCTCCTTTGCTTGACGTTAACGTCAACTGTCTGACGCTTACGTAATAGAAGGCACGGAAGGAGTCAAGCAGCTTAGCGATCACCACTTCCCGGAAAATATCTTAGGCACTAAGGTAAACCCCTCGCCCGCTTGGCGGGAGAGGGAGGGGCCCGTCGCGACAGCGATGGGAGGGTGAGGGTGGGTGCTCCGAGCGCGCAGAACTATAGTGGCACGGCCGGAGCACCCACCCTCACCCGGCTCGCTCCGCTCGCCACCCTCTCCCGCCAAGCGGGCGAAGGTTCAACATCAGGGAGTGATTATGACCGAGAAGAATTTCCCCGAGGGCGCCGTGCTCGTGATTGGCGGCAGCGGCGGTGTCGGGCGCGCCGTTTGCCTGGAATTCGCCAGGGCCGGCACCGATGTCGCCATCACCTTTCATACCAAGAGTGCCGTCGCCGAGACGCTCGCGGCCGAAATCCGCGCCCTCGGCCGGCGCGCCTCCTGCCATCAGCTGACCATCGGCGATCCGGCCCGGGTCGACGCCGTGGTCAATGAAGTCGCCGCCGAATATGGCCGCATCCACACCGTGGTGCTCGGCGCCGGGTCGCTGGCCGAGCAGGTGCTGGTCTCGGAAATGAGCCGCGAGCAATGGCGCCGGGTCATCGACCAGGATCTCAACGGCTGCTTCAACGTCGTGCAATCGACCCTGCCCTGGCTGCGGCAATGGGGCGGCGGCTCCTATGTCCATCTGGGCTCGGCCGGCGATCTGCGCTGGCCCGAGCGCGACGGCATGTCGGTCATTCCCAAGGCGGCGATCGAAGCCCTGCTGCGCGGCATCGCGCGCGAGGAGGGCCGGCACAGGATCCGTGCCAATACCGTGCTGCTGGGCGTGATCGAGGCCGGCATGTTCCTGGAGCTGACCAAGCAGGGCGTGTTCGACCAGCATTGGGTCGAGGAGGTGCACAAGAACCTCGCCCTCAAGCGCTGGGGCCAGCCCGAGGAGATCGGCCATGCCGCCGTCTTCCTCGCCTCGGACCAGGCCGGCTATATCACCGGCCAGCAGATCGCCGTCGCCGGCGGCTACGGGCTCTGATGAAGAAAAGGGGTCAGAGTGAATTTTCCCAACGGATGGGGCGCGAGAAAAAGGGGTCAGAGTGAATTTCTCGCGCTGCTCTTTCCGGCACGGGAAACATCCGTCAAAGAAATTCACTCTGACCCCTTTTTCTCGAGGGCTCGGGTGGAGTGAGAAATTCACCCTGACCCCTTTTCTTCCCGATGCCGGCAGCGCGCAATCGGCTTGCGTTACCAAGGCCGGGAGCGGAAGCTTCGAGCTGGTGATCGGCCGGCCCAAGATATCGGGTGGCCGACGCCGCGGCGCCGGAACGGCAACTGGATAAGACGGCACTCCCATGTTTGCGATCATCCTGGGCGTGGCCCTGACGGCTTTCACCTATGGCGGGCTCAGCGAACGCCTGCCCGATCAGCATGATGCAATTCCCGATTGGGCCGAGGCGGCGATTCTGGGCCTGGTTTTCACCCTCGCCTCGCTGCGCTATTCCTGGTCGATAGCACCCCGCTGGCTGCTGCCCTTTCCGAGCGTGCTGCTCTATCTGAGCATTCTCACCGACCGGCATCCGCCTATGCCGTTCTTCGTCGCCTTCATATTCTCGCTGTTCTACGCCCTGTTCATCACCGTCTACGCCGCCTATGCGGCCGAGAAATCCCGGTAGCGCAGCAGCGCAGCCTGCCCCCGAACGCCCGGCCAGCTCGCCTCCTGCGAGTGTGGCAGCGATGTGACAGGCGCCGCGAGATGCGTCGTTGCGTCGCAGCACCGGTTCAAGTTTCCCGTCGATCTCGCTTACGCTCCGCGCAGGGGACGATAACGGGGGAGTTTAGCGAGCTATGCATCGTAAGATCATTGGGGCGAGCACAATCGCCCTGTTCATGGCCGGTGCAACCAACGTTGCCGTTGCGCAGCAGGCGGCTCCGCCGCCGCCGACGACGGCCCAGTCGGCAAAAACATCCGGCGAGATCGAAGAGATCACGGTCACCGCGACCAAGCGCAGCGAAGACATCAAGGAAGTGCCGCTCAGCATCTCCGCGGTCAGCGGCGCCGATTTGAAGGCCGATCACGTCACCGACATGACGGATCTGACGCGCGCCATACCGGATATCTCGTTCTCGGGCGCCAGCGGCAACGGCGCCGGCGCCGGCCTCAACAATATCGAAATCCGCGGCGTGAGTTCGCAGGCCGGCCCGTCGACCGTCGGCATCTATCTCGACGATGTCTCGCTGACCACGCTCAACCTGTCGACCCAGGGCGATCCCGAGCCGAAATTCTTCGACATCGACCGAATCGAAGTGCTGCGCGGGCCGCAAGGCACGATCTACGGCGCCAGCTCCATGGGCGGCACCATCAAATTCGTCAGCAATCAGCCGGATCTCAGCACCTTCGGCGGCACGGTGAGCAGCGAGCTCGGCGGTAACGCCGCCGGCGGCATCCTGTGGACCGAGACCGGCGTCCTCAACATTCCGATCATCGACGACGTCCTGGCCGCGCGCGTCGGCCTGCAGATCGGCGAGAAGCCCGGCTACATCGATCTGGTCTCGCCGGTGACCGGCGAGACGATCAAGACGAACATCAATGGCGAGGACGACACGGTCTTCAAACTCGCCGTGAAGTGGCGCGCCACCGACGCCCTCACCATCTCGCCGGCAATGTTCTACCAGCGCACCCGGTCGGATGACGACGACGTCCAGTACCTGGACCTGCCGCCGGCCCCGCTCGGTCCGGCGAACTCGACCGGCAGCAACATCGCGCTGCCGCCGAACGAAGTGGCGAAGCTGGTGCAGGAGCCCGGCGTCGACCGCCTCTGGGTCCCGAGCCTGACCATGAACGACGATCTCGGCTTCGGCGACGTCACCTCGGTGACGAGCTATTACTGGCGCAATTTCCGCCGGATCCAAGACGGCACCCTGTCCGACAATCTGGGGCTCAACGGCATCATCCCGACATCAGGCTGCGCGCCGGCGCCGCCCAACGGCGCCAGCTGCCAGGCCTTGTACAATGCGGTCAGCGACCTGCCGACGACCGTCTATTACAACAACTCCGTGCGTCAGATTTCCCAGGAACTGCGCGTGGCGTCCAAGCCTTATGATCCGGCCGCGTTCCTGCCGATCACCTGGGTCGCCGGCCTGTACTACTCGGATGAAATCACCGAATTCACCGATAACGAGCCGACGGCGGGCCTGAACCAGACCTTCGCCGCCTATGGCTACAACCCGGCGGAGGTCGCCTCGCTGGTCGGCTGGAGCGCCCCTCCCGGCTTCCCGCCTTTCCCGAACAACGTCACCTATCTGAGCTACCGGCACTACGACACCACGCAATATGCCGCCTTCGGCCAGGCCGATTACTACATCCTGCCGACCCTGCGGGCGACGGCGGGGTTGCGCTATCTGCTCGGCGAAGAGGATTTCAACCGGATCGGCGGCGCCTTCTGGGCCGGCGGCCCCTCGACTTTCGCCGCGACCAGCAAGAGCTACGCCTCGACGCCGAAGTTCGCGCTCGACTGGGACATCACGCCGGACGACACCGCCTATATCAACATCGCCAAGGGCTTTCGCCTGGGCAGCGAAAATCGGCCGGTGGCACTCGACAGCTGCATCATCAACGGCACCATCGGCGGCGTCGCGAGCCCAACCTGCGCCGGCAATCTGAAGTCGCTCGGCCTCTCGGCCGTGCCGGAATCCTATGCGCCCGACAGCCTGTGGAACTACGAGATCGGCGACAAGGCGCGGTTGTTCGGCAACCGGCTTTCCGTCGATACTGCGCTGTTCTATATCGACTGGGACCATATCCAGCAGGACGTGCCGCTGCCTGAGGCCTGGGACTTTTTCACCAATACCGGTTCGGCTGAGAGCTATGGCGTCGAATGGGACGTCAAGGGCAAGCCGATCCCCGAGCTGACCCTCGGCGCCTCGGGCAGCTTCACCCACTCCACGATCACCACCTCGACCTTCATCACCGGGATCGGGCCGGGCTCGCCGGTCGAGGGCGTGCCGATGTGGAACGGCAAGCTGTCCGCCAACTACACGACATCGATCAGCAACAATATCGACGTCTTCGCGAGCAGCGACTGGGATTTCACCGGGCATAGCCATGGCACATTCCTGCCCAGCACACCGGATTTCGAACGCCCATCCTATTCGATCGTGAATGCCAGCATCGGCGCCTTCCTCGGCCCGGTCGAGCTGTCGCTCTATGCAAAGAACCTGCTCAACGAGGACAAGATCATCCAGCAGCCGGTCGTCCAGGTGACGACCGAGGGCTACCGCCCCTACCCGCGCATCGTCGGCGTCAACGTCAGCTACGACTTCTGAATGCGATGCTCATCCCCGCTTCCAATCTGGAAGCGGGGAGCCGCCCCGGTCAGCGGCACAGCATCGCCGTGGCGGCCGCCTTGTCCGCCGCCGTCAGCGCCGCATTGTCGCTCACATAGTCGCACGCCCTGCGCCCGGCCGTATCCCGGTCCTGCGGCTTGGCTCCGCCATCGAGCAGCAGCCGGATCAGCGCCGGATGGGCGTTGGCGGCGGCATACATCAGGGCGGTCCGGCCGCCGGTATGGATCTGGAACATCGGCACCCCGCCTTCATCGGCGGTCAAGGCGATGGTCGTCGCCTCGGGATTGGCCCCGCCCGCCAGAAGCAGCCGGGCCGCCTCCGGCTGATCGGCCTGGGCCGCCGCCATCAGCGGCGTCTTGTGCCAGGCATTGGCCTCGTTCGGGTTGGCGCCGGCCTGCAGCAGCAGAGCCACGGTGCCCGGCACCTCGACCGCGGCCATCAGCGAGGTCTCGCCGCCGGCGCCGGTGCTATGGGCGTGGCCCGGCGTCAGGAACTCGTATTTGATGTAATCCGCCAGTGCATCCTCCGGCAGGTGGTTGAGCACGGCGCTGTGCAGGCTGCGGATCGGCCGCCCGCCCTCGAGATCGCCAGGCAGCGGTGCGGTGGCGAAACGCGGGCGATAGGCGAGCAATGTCGACGGGCGCGCCGCCTCGATCGCGGCACTGCCGGGATAGGTCCCGATATCGCGCTCGAGCAATTCGACCAGCACCAGCTCGGCCGCCTGGCCCGCCTCGCCCGGCGTCAGCCCTTGGGCCTGCTGGAAGGTTTGCGCCAGCTCGTCCTGGGCCGGTCGCATCAGGGCAATCAGCTTGCGGTACAGGATCTTGCTCGGCAGATCCCGTTCCGACCAGGCGAAGAGCGCGTCGAGCGTCGCATCCTCGCGATGATGCAGCCAGCCGGCCCAGCCGGCCTGGCGCACTTCCGCCGTCCCGATCAGCGGCAGATTGAGCAGGGTCCAGCGCAGCTCCTGCTCGAACAGATGAGTCTCGCGCCGGTCATTCGGATCGAAATCTTCAGGTGCTACACCCTGCAGCGCATCGAGCAGTGCCGTCAGCTGGCTATAGTTCGGCAGTGCATCGAAGGCGCCATGCACCGGCGGCCGCAGATAGGTCTTGTAGAGGCAGCGCGGCTCGATCTGGCCCGGGCCGAGGATCTCGAAGAGTCCGGCATAGGAGGATTCACCGATCGCCCCGGGCGAGTAATAGCCCCAGGGCTCCACCGCCAGGGCCAGCAACCTTCCCTGGTAGCGGATGATATCGATAGCGGCGAAATCCTTGGCATCGGACGCGATCAGCGAGAAGCGACCGCCGGCATTCGGCTGCGCCTTGACCCAAGTCGTGAACGCGGTCTGGTCCAGCGCCGGCCGGTCGCCGGCGCCGGCGAACAGCGCCCGGGCGCGCAGCTGGTAGCTCTGATCCGCCCCGCCTTCGTAGCTCGAGACGGCGAGATGGTAAGGCTGGTCGACCGAGGCAGCGCCATGGGTGCCGGCGAGTTCTGTCAGCTCCGGCAGTTGCGAGGGATCGAGCTTGCCGCTGCGCTGGATCGCGGCCTCCAGGATGCCGCTGAGCGGCGTGCACAATCCGGGATCGCGATAATCGGCGCCCTTGATCCCGACATAGGCGGCGATCGGCGCCACCGCATCGCCATGCGCCGGCACCGACCAGCCCGACACCGCGGCGATGCGCTCGTGATAGAGCCGCGCCAGGCAGGTTTCGAGTGCCGGATCGGGGCTGAGATCCTGCTGCCGCGCCGGCGGGATGGCGCAGGCGGTGCGCCGTGTCACCAGCCAGTGCCGCTGGGTCGCGAGCAGCTGGTCGCGGCCGATCAGATCGGCCTGGCGCAGCTGGCGCCGCAACGCCGAGGCCAGCTCCTTGTCGAGCCCGGACAGGCTCGGGC
>Ga0302314_10019729_pt1 | contig 11181 bp, 9 predicted proteins | sample III_Palsa_N2_3_FD_200533 | JGI IMG/M metagenome (GOLD analysis project Ga0302314, IMG submission 200533) | Peat permafrost microbial communities from Stordalen Mire near Abisko, Sweden - III_Palsa_N2_3 | ecosystem: Environmental > Terrestrial > Soil > Palsa > Peat permafrost | place: Sweden... | reverse complement strand
GATAGCCCGCAGCCTGAACCTTCGCCCCCAAAGGCCGGCGTGCCGCCGCTTCATAGGCGTAGAACAGCAGGTGCCCGCCGTCCAGCACCGGCAAAGGTAAAAGGTTGGCGAAACCGATGTTTACCGACAGCACGGCGATCAGGGTCGTGAGGGCGAGGCTGACGCCTAGGACCTTGGCGCCGAAGTTGGGCGCGCCATAGGCGCCGGCGTGGGCGAATTCGCCGGACACCTTGGCGATGCCGATGAAGCTGCCGAGCTGGTCGCCCGACTCGCGGCCCCTGAAGATGCGGGAAATGTAGAAGACGGTTGTCTCGATCTGCTCCCAGGACTTGGAAACGCCGCCTTGCAGGGCTTGGACCGGATTATATTGCTTGTGGAAGCCATCGCTGGCGGCAGTCGATCCTCCAATCCCAAGGACGCCGAGCTTGGCGCTGGAGCCGGTCATGGGATTGCTCACCACACGACGTTCGGGCGCCGCGATCAGGTCGATGTCGCGCGGGCCGCGCCGGACCTGGAAACGGATCGGGGTGCCGGCGCGCAGGGCCACGTAGCTCTGGAGTTCGCTGAAGTCGCCGATGAGGCGACCATCCGCCGCAGTCACCAGATCGCCCGGAAGGAAGCCCGCTCGCCCGGCAGGGGAATTGGGCTGCACCACGCCGACCCGCGCCACCCTGGCGTATTCACCGAAACTGCCGAGGAGGATCGCGAAGAGTACGATAGAGAGGAGAAAGTTCGCGCACGGGCCGGCGACGACCACCAGCGTCCGCTGCCAGAGCGGCTTAAAGTGGAAATATCTGCGCTCGGCGCCGAGGCCTTCACGCGCCGTGATTTCCCGCCTCAGTGCGGAGAGGTCGTCTTCGGTAGGCGCGCTTGAGGCGGCGTTGGCGTCGCCCGCAAACTTCACGTAGCCGCCGAGCGGGATCCAGCCGATGCGCCACTCGACGCCGCTCCTGTCGATCCACTTCAGCAACGGGCGACCGAAGCCGATCGAGAACCGGTCCACCGCTACGCCGCACCACTTGGCCACCAGGAAGTGGCCCAGCTCATGGACCGTGATGACAACCATCAGCACCACAAGAAACGGCAGCGTGTAGAGCAGGACCTGTTGCATCAGCCCAAGCATGGCTCAGACACCTTTCCCAAGCTTCACCTTGCGATCCGAAGGGCCGATCACGATGGCCTCCGCAATGGCGTGAGCGCGCGCATGCACGGCGAACGCGTCGTCCAGCCCGCCGCCGTTACTTCGCAGATCCCCCGATCGGTCCATCACCTCCAAGGTGTCGCGGACGATTGCGGCAATTTCGAGAAAGCCAATCCGACCGTCCAGAAATGCGGCGACCGCCGACTCGTTAGCAGCGTTCAGGGCGGCAGGCGCCCCGCCGCCCATGCGAAGGACTTCGCGGGCGAGGCCGAGTGCCGGAAAGCGATCGGTGTTAGGCTCGTGGAAAGTCAGGCTGCCAAGCGCAGCGAGGTTCAAGGTCGGCGCTGGCCATGACAGGCGGTCCGGCCAGGACCAAGCGCAAGCGACGGGTCCGCGCATATCCGGCGGGCCAAGCTGGGCGATGCTGGAGCCGTCCACGAACTCGACCATCGAGTGGATGATCTGCTCAGGGTGCACCAGCACCTCGATCCGGCTCTCAGGCGTATCGAACAGATAGGCGGCTTCGATGATCTCCAGGCCCTTGTTCATCATCTGCGCCGAATCGACGGAGATTTTCGCGCCCATGGCGAAGTTGGGGTGCGCGACAGCCTGCTCCCGCGTCACATTGGCCATGGCCTCTCGGGTCCATTCGCGGAACGGGCCGCCAGAGGATGTGAGGATCAGCTTGGCGGCCTTGGATGCATCCAGCCCCCCTAGCGACTGGAAGATCGCCGAATGCTCCGAATCGACCGGCACCAGCCGCCCGCCCGCCTGCTTCACCACACTGAGCATCAACGGCCCGGCGCAGACGATGCTTTCCTTATTGGCGAGGGCGATCACGGCGCCGGTGCGAGCCGCCGCCATGGTGGGGCGCAGGCCCGCCACGCCGACGATCGAGGCCATCACCCAGTCGGACGTTTCTCCCGCCGCCGATTCGACCGCGGCGTCGCCCGCAGCGGTTTCGATTCCCGAGCCCACAAGCTTCTGGCGCAGGTCATCGTGACGGCTCTCATCGGCGATCACGGCGAGCTTGGGCCGCCAGTGCAGCGCCTGCGCCACAAGCGCATCTACATTTTGCGCCGCCGTGAGGGCGACGATCTCGATCTCCTCGCCGCCGCGACGGGCGTGATCGAGCACGTCCAGGGTCGAGGTCCCCACCGAACCGGTGGAGCCTAGGACCGTTACGCGTCTCGCACTCGATACCATGCCGCTCAAAACCCTGCCCCCAAACTCCAGATCCAGCGCGCCGCCGCCATGACGATCGCGCCGAACATCAATCCATCCACCCGGTCCAGCAGTCCGCCGTGCCCCGGGATCAAGCTGCCGGAATCCTTCACGCCGAAGCGGCGCTTCAACGCGGACTCCCAAAGATCGCCGGCCATGGCCGCGAGCCCTGTCGCCAGTCCTACCACAATCACAGCCTTGGGACCCGGCCCGGCTTCATGGGGCAGGATGAAGGCGATCGCCTCCGCCGCCAGCACGCCGACCACGAGTCCTCCAAGGAACCCAGACCAAGTCTTGTTGGGTGAGAACTTCGGCCAGAGCTTTGGCCCCTTCAACAGGCTGCCGACCAGGAAGGCGCCGATGTCGGCTCCCCATACCACGGCGATCAGCATCAGGGTCCACCCGCGACCTTCCACATCGTCGCGCAGCCAGATCAGGGCGACGCTGGGGGCGCCTACGTAGAGCACTCCGAACGCGATATCGGCGGGGCGATCGATCTTCCCCCGGGCCAGTGCGATCAGGGCGCTCGCCAGCGCCCCGACGCCCACCAGCGCCCAGCCGACACGCGGATGCCCCAGATAGGTAGCGAAGACCGCGACCAGAACCGGCGCGGTGATGATCGCCGCCGCGCGGATAGGAGTCTCCCTGTCGCACATCTCCCCCCATTCGATGGTGAGGAGGGTGACGGCCACCGCGATCATAACAAGGAACAGCCAGCCGCCGAACCAGACCGCCGCCAGGGCGACGGGCGCGAGAATGGCGGCGGAAAGAGCTCTGAGACCGAGATTGCGCCAGTCGAAACGCTTAACCGGCGGCGAGGACGTCATCCACGTCGGCTCCGCCGTAGCGCCGCTCACGGCTTTTGAACTCGTCTAGCGCGGCTTTCAAATGCTCGGGGCCATAGTCGGGCCAGAGCACGTCCTGGAACACCAATTCGGCATAGGCGGCCTCCCAGAGGAGGAAGTTAGACAGGCGACGCTCGCCCGAGGTGCGAACGATCAGGTCAGGCGGCGGGCCTTCGGCGGTGGAGAGATAGCGGCTGAAGGCCTTCTCGCCCGCATCTTCCGGCGCGATGACGCCGGACGCCAAGGCTTCCGCATAGCGCTGGGCGGCGTCGGCGATGTCGGCCCGACCGCCATAGTTGAAGGCGATCTGCAGGTGAAAACGGTCGTTATGGCGGGTGCGCGCCTCGGCATGCTCGATCACCTCCAGCACGTCCGGGGTCAGGTCGCCGCGGCGACCGATCACGCGCAGGCGCACGCCTTCGGATTCCATCCGCGCGAGATCGCTGCGCACGTAGTTCTTCAGAAGGCTCATCAACTCCGCCACCTCGGCGGCGGGTCGGCTCCAGTTCTCCGTGGAGAAGCCGAACACCGTCATCCATTCAAGCCCGAGATCGGCGGCGCTTTCGACGGTGCGCTTCAGGGCGTTGACCCCGGCGCGGTGCCCGAGAGAGCGGGGAAGCACCCGCTTTTTCGCCCAGCGACCGTTGCCGTCCATGATGATGGCGACATGGCGCGCGCCGGAGGGCGAGCCCCCCTTGGTCCGGGTCTCGGCGCCGTCGACAGGACGGCCTTGCAGCCTCAGCGCCGGCGACATCAAACCCATCTCCTTCTCCTCGCAACAATTCCTGATGTCACGAAGACGTTAAACCTGCATGATCTCTTGTTCTTTTGTTTTCAAGGTCTCGTCGATCTTCTTCACCGACTGATCCGTAAAGCCCTGCACTTCGGTCTCGAAGCGCTTCTGATCATCCTGAGAAATCTCGCCGTCCTTCTCAAGCTTTTTCAGCTCTTCCATGGCTTCCCGGCGGACGTTGCGCACCGCAATGCGCTGCTGTTCTGCATATTTGCCCGCGAGCTTGGCCAGATCACGGCGGCGTTCTTCGGTCAGGGGCGGCACGGGGATGCGAAGGGTCGTGCCGTCCGTGATCGGGTTCAGGCCGATGCCGGCGTTGCGAATCGCCTTCTCCACAGCGATCACGAGGCCCTTGTCCCAGACGCTGACCACGATCATGCGGGGCTCGGGCACGCTGATGGCGCCGACCGAGTTCAGGGGAACGGATGAGCCGTAGGCCTCCACATGGATCGGCTCAACGAGACCTGCGTTAGCGCGGCCCGTGCGAAGGCCCGAAAACTCTTCACGAAGGGCGGCGATCGCGCGCTCCATCCGGTCCTTGAATTTATTGAGGTCGGGTTTGGCCATGGGTTCAAACTCTCAATGGGCAGGGCTGGAGGGCGTTTCAGCGATCACGCTGTGGGCGCCGACGCCGGTCATAACGTCTCGAAGCGCGCCGGGGCGGCGGATCGAGAAGACGACGATGGGGATGGAGTTCTCGCGCATCAGGCTGATGGCGGAGGCGTCCATGACCTTCAGGTCCTTGGACAGGTATTCAAGATAGGTCAGCCGGTCGAACCGCTGGGCGTCCGCGACCTTTTTGGGGTCGGCGGTATAGACGCCGTCGACGCTAGTGCCTTTCAGCAGCGCATCGCAGTCCATTTCGGCGGCCCGGAGGGCCGCGGCGGTGTCGGTGGTGAAGTAGGGGTTGCCGGTCCCGGCCGCGAAGATCACCACCCTGCCCTTTTCCAGATGCCGCATGGCGCGCCGGCGAATGTAGGGCTCGCAGATGGTCTGCATGGGAATGGCCGATTGCACGCGGGTATCCACACCGATCTTTTCGAGGGCGCCCTGCATGGCCAGCGCATTCATCACCGTCGCCAGCATGCCCATGTAGTCGGCGCTGGAGCGCTCCATGCCCTGGGCCGCGCCGGCCATGCCGCGGAAGATATTGCCGCCGCCGATCACGAGACACAACTGCACGCCCGAACGGACCATCTCCGCCACGTCCTTGGCCACCGCCTCGACTGTATTGACATCGATGCCGTAGCCGCTCTGCCCCATCAGGACTTCGCCGGAAATTTTCAGAAGCACGCGGCGGTAACGCAGAGCGGAAGCGATGGGCATGAAGCGTCCTGCGTGGATGGGAATGACGGATACGAAAACGGCCGGACCCGCGAAGGCGAATCCGACCGTGTTTATCGAGAGCCTGGCTTTTCGTCTAGGCTCGGAGGGGCGGGTTAGGCCCCCGCGGTCAGGGCGGCGACTTCGCTGGCGAAATCGTCTTCCTTCTTCTCCACGCCTTCGCCGAGGGCGAGACGGATGAAGCCGACCACTTTGATGGGCGCGCCCATTTCCTTGGCCGTCTTCTCCACGAAGGCTTCGACGGTCAGGTCAGGGTCCATGACGAAGGACTGCTTCAGGAGCACCACTTCCTCGTAGAACTTGCGCATCCGGCCTTCGACCATCTTCTCGATGACGTTGGCGGGCTTGCCAGAGGCTTCGGCCTGCTCGGTGAAGATGGCCTTCTCGCGTTCGACCGCCGCGGGATCCACTTCGTTCGTGTTCAACGCCAGGGGCGATGTCGCGGCGATGTGCATGCCGATCTTGCGACCGAGGTCTGTCAGTCGATCCTTGGGACCCGAGGACTCGAGCGCCACCAGCACGCCGATGCGGCCGAGGTCGGGGGCGACAGCATTATGCACATAGGCGGCGACCACGCCTTCGGACACGACGAACCGCTTGGTGCGGCGCACGAGCATGTTCTCGCCGATGGTGGCGATCAGGTTACCGATCATGTCCGACACGGTCTGACCGTCGGCCATGGTGGTGTGGATCAGGGCGTGGGCGTCGCCGTCAACGTCGAGCGCAGCCTTGGCCACGTCGCGGGCGGCCTTCTGGAACAGGTCGTTGCGCGACACGAAATCGGTCTCGGCGTTCAGTTCGATCGCCGCGCCCGTCATGCCCTTGCCGTCGTCCCGCAGGGCGAGGGCGACGAGGCCCTCCGCCGCGATCCGGTCAGCCTTCTTGGCGGCCTTGGAGAGACCCTTGGCGCGCAGCCAGTCGATCGCCTCTTCGATATGGCCGCCGGTTTCGATCAGCGCCTTCTTGCAGTCCATCATGCCGACGCCGGACTTGTCGCGAAGCTCTTTAACGAGCGCAGCCGTTATCTCGGCCATGGCTCATCCTCCGAATAAGTGTGAATGAAAGGCGGCTCCTTATGAAGCGCGCCCGTATGCTTTTCGTGCCGTTAGGATTTTGGGGCGACCCGTAAAGGCCGCCCGATCATCCTTAGACTGTCGCCGGTTCCTCGGCGATCGCTTCGACCGCGGCTTCGGTGCGCAGCGCAGGCTCGGTGGGAGCCTCCGAGGCGCCGAGATCCACGCCCGAGCCGGCCTGGCCGGCGGCGAGGCCGTCGAGCACCGAATCAGCGATCAGGTCGCAATAGAGCTGCAGCGCGCGGGCCGCATCGTCATTGCCCGGGATCGGGAAGGTGATGCCGTCCGGATCGCAGTTGGTGTCGAGGATAGCCACCACCGGGATGTTCAGCTTGCGCGCCTCAAGGATGGCGATGCCTTCCTTATTGGTGTCGATCACGAACATCAGGTCGGGGATGCCGCCCATGTCCTTGATGCCGCCGAGGCTGAGTTCGAGCTTGGTGCGCTCGCGGGTCAGCTGCAGCAGCTCCTTCTTGGTGCGGCCGTGACTACCGTCGCCGTCCAGGATGCCTTCCAGCTCGCGCAGGCGGGCGATAGAGAGCGAGATGGTGCGCCAGTTGGTCAGCGTGCCGCCGAGCCAGCGGTGGTTCACATAGTATTGGGCGCAGCGCTTGGCGGCCACGGCGACGGGATCGGACGCCTGGCGCTTTGTGCCGACGAACAGGATGCGACCGCCGCCGGCGGCGACTTCACGCACCTTGAGCAGCGCCTGGTGGAGAAGCGGGATCGACTGCGACAGGTCGATGATATGGATGTTGGAGCGGGAGCCGAAGATGAACTTCTGCATCTTCGGATTCCACCGGTGGGTCTGGTGGCCGAAGTGAGCGCCAGCTTCGAGGAGCTGACGCATGGAGAATTCAGGGAGCGCCATGGAGTATCTGTCCTTCTTCCGGTTGCACGTCCGCAGGCAAACCCCGAAAGGGACCGGAACGGCGACGACGGGGATTGACCCGACGCTGCCGAACGCCTGCGTGTGAATTTGAGCGGCTCAGATAGAGCGGGCGGGGTGGAAATACAAGAGTTGTTTGAACTGCTCCTTTTTGTATTCGGCCGCGGCGCGCTTGAACAAGGCTGCGCTATGCTAGTCACCCTTGAGAATCGCCCGGACCACCGGCCCCAGGATCAGTTCAAGGTCCTCGGGCGCGGCGTCCGCCAAGGCGCCGATCTTCATCATCTGCCTCATCACCTGCAGGCCCGCGACAAGGGCCAGAGCGACGGCGGCCCGCTCCACCGCCAGCGGTCCTTCAATCCTTGCCTCCAGGGTGGATTGATGGCCCCGGCTTATCCATTCACGCCCGATCTCGGCGGCCTTCGGGCTGGAGGCGGAGTGGAGCAGGATCAGGAAGCCGTCCAGCGGCGTGGCGCCCGGCGCCGTGACCCGCACCAGCGCATCGGCGAAAGCCTTGGCAAAGTCGGGCGACGCCAATGTCTCCTCCGACAGGATCACGGGCGCCCGCATGGTGTCGGCGCAGACCTCGGCGAACAGCTTCTCCTTGGACCCGAAATAGCGGTTCACCAGCATGGCGGTGACGCCGGCGCCCGCGGCGATCTCCCGAACGCCGGCGCCGTCATAACCTGAGCGGGCGAAGACCTTTCGCGCCGACGCCAGAATCGCAGCGCGGGTCGCACCGGCATTGCGTTTGCGCGGCGGATCGATGGAGACCGCAGTTGGGCTGGAGTTCATAAATAGACACCTGTAGACATAGTCAATTCCTAAGTATACGCGTGAAGACATACACAACAATGTGGTTTGGCAAAAGGTGATGCGATGGTTGGAACGGTGCTGGTGACGGGCGGAACGGGTTTCGTCGGCGGATGGACCATCGTTGAGCTCCTGAAGCGCGGCTACGCCGTCCGCACCACCGTTCGCAGCGCCGGGACGGAAGCGCAGGTTCGACGGGCGGTCGCCACCCAGATCGAGGCGGATGATCGCCTGTCCTTCGCTGTCGCGGACCTGACCTCGGACGACGGTTGGGCCGCCGCTATCGCAGGATGCCAAGCGGTGCTGCACATCGCCTCCCCGCTGGGCGGCGCGAACGACGTGGAGTTGATCGCCGCCGCCCGGGATGGGACGTTGCGTGTGGTGCGAGCCGCGGTCGAAAGGGGCGTGTCCAGGGTCGTGATGACCTCCTCGACCGCCGCCTGCACCCCGGAGACGCCGCCCGGTCGCCCTCTCGACGAAACGGACTGGACCGATCCCGATCGGCCGGGCCTCGCGGCCTATCGTAAGTCCAAGGTTCTGGCGGAGCGCGCTGCGTGGGACTTCATGGCGGACAAGACGGGGACGTCCCTGACCACAATCCTGCCGGGCGCGATCTTCGGCCCGGTGTTGAGCAAAGACCAACTCGGCTCGGTCGGCATCCTCGATCGCCTGCTCAAGGGCCAACCCCCGGCATTGCCGCGACTCGTCTTCAACATAACGGATGTGCGCGATCTCGCAGGCCTGCACATAAAGGCGATGGAGAACCCGGCAGCGGCGGGCGAACGGTTCATCGCCCTGGGCGATGCTCTCTGGTACGCAGATATCGCCAAGACGCTTCGGGCGCGGTTGGGCCCCGCTGCGTCTAAGGTCCCCACCGCCAACATGCCGGACCTGGTCGCAAAGGGTATCGCGGCTGTAAACCCCCAGATGAAGATGCTCCTGCCCCTGCTCGGGCGCACTCAAATCTTCAGTTCGGACAAGGCGCGCCGCTTGCTTGGGTTCACACCGCGGCCTGCCGAAGATACGGTGGCAGACTGCGGCGCAAGCCTCATGGCCTGATCGGGCGACGATGCGACAGGACGAAGGCGAAGCCTCCTAACCCATCTCCTCAAGCCACCGTACCCCCGGCGCGGTCTTCAACGCCCCCCGAAGCGCGGCGTCCAGCATGAAGCGGCCGGGCAGGCGCATCTCCACCTCGCAGGCGCCGTCGAGGGAGGCGACCAGCGCCACCTCCCCGCCCCGCTGGCCGCTGCCGGCTTCGAGGCGGCGCTTCAGGGCGGAGAAATCCGCGTCGATTCCGGCCACGTGGATACGGACGCCGCCGACATCGGCCTCCACCGCCTTGCCCACGGGCTCGGCGTCGTCGCCGAAGAAGCGCACCTCTCCGTCCTTGGCCTTGGCGCGGACCTTGATCATCACCGCCTGCCCCGGCTCCAGGACGTCGCGGCAGCGACGCAGCGACTCAGGGGGGAACAGCACCTCATATTCGCCCGTGGGATCGGAGAGGGAGACGAAGGCGAACTTGTCGCCGGACTGGGACGCCCGCTCCTGCCGGCGGCGCACGATCCCGGCCATGCGGAAAGCCTCCTCCCCCGCCTCGGCCCGCTGCACCGCCTCAACGAACAGGCAGACGCGGCGGCGGCGCAGCACCTCCACCATGTCTTCCAGCGGGTGACCGGTGAGGTAGAAGCCGACAGCCGCCAGCTCCTCGTCCAGCTGCACCGGTCCGACCCAGGGCTCCACCGAGGGCAGGCGCGGTCGCGTGGCGCCGCCCCCGTCGAAGCCGAAGCTGGCCTGCGACGAGACCCGCTCCGCCGCCATGGTCTGGGCATAGGCCATCAGTACGTCCGCCGAGGCGACGATGGAGGCGCGGTTGGGATGGATGGAATCGAACGCCCCCGCCCGCGCCAGATTCTCCAGCGCCCGCTTGTTGACGAACTTGGGGTCGATCCGCTCCAGGAAATCGAACAGGTCGGTGAAGGCCCCGCCCGACCGGCGCACCTCCGCCACATGCTCCATCGCCCCCTCGCCCACGTTGCGGATGGCGCCCAGCGCATACAGCACTTCGCCGTTCTCCACCTCGAAATCGGCGGAAGAGCGGTTGATGTTGGGCGGACGCACCACGACGCCGAACCGCTTGGCGTCCTGGGAGAAGATGGCCAGCTTGTCGGTGTTGGAGATGTCGAGACTCATGGAGGCCGCGAAGAACTCCACCGGCGCATTGGCCTTCAGCCACCCCGTCTGGTAGGCGATCAAGGCGTAGGCGGCGGCGTGGCTCTTGTTGAAGCCGTAGCCGGCGAACTTGGCCACCATCTCGAAGATGAAGTCGGCCCGCTCCACCAGCACGCCATTGGCCTGCGCGCCCGAGGCGAACCGGGCCTTCTGCAGGTCCATCTCCTCCTTCTTCTTCTTGCCCATGGCGCGGCGCAGCAGATCGGCTTCGCCGAGGGAGTAGCCGGATAGGATCTGGGCGATCTGCATCACCTGCTCCTGGTAGATGATGACGCCGTAGGTCTCCTTCAGCACGGGTTCGAGCGAGGGGTGCAGCATGTCCGGCGCGCTGCGGCCGAACTTGCGATCCACATAGACGTCGATGTTCTCCATCGGGCCCGGTCGATAGAGGGAGATCAGGGCGATGATATCGTCGATATTGCTGGGCCGGAGCTTGCGCAGCGTGTCGCGCATGCCCTGCCCTTCGAGCTGGAACACCCCGATGGCGTGGCCTGTGGACAGAAGCTCGTAGGTCTTGGGATCGTCCAAGGGGAGGACGTCCAGATCGAGCTCCGCGCCGCGCTTCCTCATGTAGCGGAGCGCGCGGTCGAGCACCGTCAGGGTCTTCAGGCCAAGGAAGTCGAATTTCACGAGGCCGGCGCTCTCGACCCACTTCATGTTGTACTGGGTCGCCGGGATGTCGGAGCGGGGATCGCGGTAGAGCGGCACGAGTTCGGTCAGGTTGCGGTCGCCGATCACCACGCCGGCGGCGTGGGTGGAGGCGTTGCGGTAGAGCCCCTCAAGCCGCAGCGCCGTCTCCAGCACGGCGGCCACCGACGCATCCTCCC
>Ga0302314_10019727_pt1 | contig 11182 bp, 4 predicted proteins | sample III_Palsa_N2_3_FD_200533 | JGI IMG/M metagenome (GOLD analysis project Ga0302314, IMG submission 200533) | Peat permafrost microbial communities from Stordalen Mire near Abisko, Sweden - III_Palsa_N2_3 | ecosystem: Environmental > Terrestrial > Soil > Palsa > Peat permafrost | place: Sweden... | reverse complement strand
GCGCTGGAAGTCGATCTCAACGGCGCGGGGGCCGACTTGGCCGTTGGATGCGGCTACAAATATCTGAATGGCGGGCCGGGCGCGCCGGCCTTCCTGTTCGTGGCCGCGCGCCATCAGGCGACGCTGCGGTCACCGCTGACCGGCTGGATGGGCCACGCCGCGGGTTTTGACTTCGTCGACGACTACCGACCGGCGGAAGGGGTCAGCCGTTTCCTGTGCGGCACGCCATCGGTATTGGCGATGCTGGCGCTGGAGGTGGGCGTCGACCTCGTCGCTGAGGCCGGAATGCCGGCGCTGGCGGCCAAATCCCGCAAGCTCTGCTCGGCCTTCATCGAAGCGGTCGAGTCCCGTTGCTCTGGGTTGGGCTTAACGCTGGTCACGACTCGCGACGCCGCCGTGCGGGGCAGCCAGGTCTCCTTCGCCCACCCGGACGCCTATCCGATCATGCAGGCGTTGATCGAGCGCGGCGTGATCGGCGACTTTCGCGCGCCGGACATTTTGCGGTTTGGCTTCACGCCGCTCTACGTCGGTTTCGAGGACGCCGGGCGCGCGGCGGAAATTCTCGCCGACATCCTCTCGTCCGAAATGTGGCGCGCGCCGCGGTTCAGCGAACGGTCGGCGGTAACCTAAAAAGCCTTTGGATTCGCCTTGGCCTCATAGCGACGTGGCCGCAGAGGCGCATGTCTGAACGACGTTCGGATTCGCTCGAATCTTAGTCATTTGTGACAGCTGCAAGCTGAACTGCGGCCAATCCTCGTGCAGGACGCCTTTTTGCGAGCCCGCAAAATTTGAACGCGTTGTGCTTGCTGACATTTCAGCCCACCGTAATTCTAGCGTGAATTGAGAATAAATGGGTGACCCGAAAATATACCGGGCGCCTGTTGGGGTTGTGCGCTCGAAAGGCGTGGTGTGGGGCTGTATAAGTCACGAGATTTAGTGCGTCATAATGCGCAGTCGACTCATTTAGTCGGCCTATCTCAGCTCGCTTATCTGTCACCGTGCGGCGCCGGTTCGATAGACACGCGACCTAAACCTGACATGTCATCACAACAGGGGGACTAAGACATGAAATCCGCATTGCTCGGCACGAGCATGTTTGCTCTTGCCACCGCGCTGGCCGCCCCGGCGGCCTTCGCCGCCGACAGTTCCGGCACCACCGTCGAAGAAGTCATCGTCACCGGCACGCGCACCACCGGCGTGAAGGCCGCCAACAGCGCCGCCCCGATCCAGCTCGTCGGCGCCACCGCGCTGACCAAGACCGGCGCCACCGACCTGGCCACCGCGCTGACCTCGGCGGTTCCATCGCTGAACATCGACACCACCGGCGGCGACATGGCCGCCCTGAGCATCCAGGCCGCGCTGCGCGGCCTCAGCCCCAACGACACCCTGGTGCTGGTTGACGGCAAGCGTCGTCACGGCACCTCGAACCTGGGCGTCGACGGCGGCAGCCCCTATTCCGGTTCGGCCACGGTGGACCTGAGCTTCATCCCGGTCAGCGCGATCGACCACGTTGAAGTGCTGACGGACGGCGCGGCGGCCCAGTACGGCACCGACGCCATCGCCGGCGTTGTGAACGTCATCCTGAAGAAGAGCGGCGACGGCGGCCAGATCGTCGGCACCGGCAGCAACCACTACGACGACCAAGGCGCGGCGGGTTCCTGGTCACTGAACAAGGGCTTCGGCCTGGGCGACAAGGGTTATGTGAACGTCAGCCTTGAAGAACACTATCAAGAATCCACCACCCAGGGCTTTGGCGACACGCGCTTTCAAACACCGAGCGGCGCCTTCAAGACGGGTCAAACCAATCCGGAAGACGACAATGCTATAAACGCGCCGAATTCCCCGCACGAAAACCGGGTCGCCGGCACGCCAGAATACAATATCTATAACGCAGAATTTAACGCCGCCTACGAGCTTACTGACTACGCCGAACTCTATTCCTTCGGCACCTACGGCTATCGCGGCGCCGAGCACTACGAAAACTATCGCACGCCGAGCAAGGTATCGGGGACCACCCAGGGCCCAAATGGCCACGTTTCCACTGGGACCACCTACTATCCTCTGCCCGTCGGCTTCGACCCGCAGGAAGCCATTCGCGAAACCGACTACTCGATTACGGGTGGCTTGAGAGGCAGTGTCGAGGGCTGGCATTACGACCTGTCCAGCACCTACGGCTCAGACAACAACCAGATCTACGTGCTGGATTCGGCGAACGCCCAGCTGTTCCCGGTCTTGGCCGGACAGTCGAAGTTGGAGATCGCGCCGCAGACGGACTTCTACAACGGCGCCTTCATCGACACCGAGTCGACCACGACCCTGGATCTCGACAAGGACTTCGCGGTGGGCCTGGCCTCGCCGCTTAACGTCGCCTTCGGCGGCGAATATCGCAGAGACAGCTACACCATCAATGCGGGCGAGCCCTCTTCCTATTTCGGCGGCGGCGCCCAGTCCTTCGACGGCTATACGCCGTTTGACCAAGGCGAACATCGCCGGACCAATTACGCCGGCTACATCGACCTGGCGGTGGATCCGATCGCCGGCCTGCACACCGATGTCGCCGGTCGTTATGAGCACTACAGCGACTTTGGTGACGCCACGGTGGGCAAGTTCACCGCCCGCTATGACTTCAACAAGATGATCGCCCTCCGCGGCACGGTCAGCTCCGGCTTCCGCGCCCCGACCCTGGCTGAAGAATACTACTCCGGCACCAACGTCAGCCCCACCTCAGCCGAAGTTCAGTTGCCGGCGAACTCGGCCGCCGCCCAGGTGGCTGGCTTCTCGCAGCTGAAGCCCGAGAAATCGACCAGCTTCAGCGTCGGCTTCGTCGCCCACCCGATGGATCGTCTGCAGATCACCGCCGACTTCTATGACATCAAGCTGAGCAACCGCATCGCGGTCACCGGCTTCATCTTCGGCACCCTGGGCCCGGACACGCTCTCGCAAGGCGTCCTGAACGCCATCAAGGCGAAGGGCGTGACGCTGGACTCCGGCCTATCCTACTCCGGCATCGCCGCCTTCACCAATGCGGCGACCACCACCACCACCGGCGTCGACGTCACGGCCAACTATGCCTCGGACTTCGGTGACTATGGTCATGTCGACTGGACCCTGGGCTTCAACTACGACCACACCCAGATCAACAGCATCAATACGCTGCCAGCCGCGATCACCGGAACCTGCCCGCCCGCGAATGCGGCGCTCTGCGCCTCGTTCGACCAATCCCCAGGCTCGCCCATCCTGAGCCCCTCTTCGATCAGCGCCCTGACCACGGAGACTCCTGAGGAAAAAGCCATCCTTCAGGCCCTCTGGAGTCTTGATAAGTTCACCGTCAATGCGCGGGTGAGCGTCTATGGTCCGACCTCAGAGGAGAACAGCGTCAACTCCGAAAGCGGGGCGACGTTCGACGAGAAGATTAACACCACGGCGATCTTCGACCTCGACGTCGGCTACAAGTTGACGAAGAGCATCAAGCTCGATGTTGGCGCAAACAACCTCTTCGACACCATCCCGCCGAAGGCGCCGACAATTAACGGCAAACCGGAAGACAATGGTCGCGTCTATAGCGTGCCTTACGGCTTCGCCCCCTGGGGCGTGACCGGCGGCCTCTACTACGGCCGCTTCACCTACACCTTCTAGTATCGCGTAACTTGACATAGGCGCGGGCGGATCGAAGTCTACTTCGATCCGCCCGTTGTCGTTTTGGGCACCCCGTTCTGGTTGAGGCTGTCTGACGCCAGACCTGGACGGCCCAAGGGGTTGCAACCCTCTCCCATCCGACGGAGATAGGGTGATTGATCATGATAAGATTTCTTCCGGATGCCTGAACGCGCCGCCCAATCGCTGAACGCCGCGGGCGAGCGCGCCGCCGCCCTGCTGGCCACGCAGCCCGCCCGCGCCGAGCGCGAGGCTCAAGCCATTCTGATGCGCGCGCCCAAGGATCCTCGGGCCCTGCTGATCCTGGCTTCAGCCAGGCGCCGGCAAGCTGACCCCAAGGCCGCCCACGACATTTTACGGCCGCTGGCCCAGGCCTATCCGCGCGCGGCGATGACCCACTATGAACTGGGCCTCACCCTTGCCGACCTGAAGCAAACTGACGATGCGATCGCCGCTCTGCGCCACGCGACCGCACTCAATCGCGGACTGACGGACGCCTGGAAATCCCTGGGCGACCAGTTGTTTCTGAAGGGCGACGTCCCCGGCGCGGAGATGGCCTACGCCCAACATGCGCGCTCGGCGGTCACCGATCCGGTGTTGAAGCCCGCCGCCCACGCCCTGTTCGAGGGCCGCCTCGATGCGGCCGACGATCTGCTCCGAAACCATCTTACCAGCCACCTCGGCGATATGGCCGCGATGAAGATGCTGGCGGAGGTGCGGGCGCGCCAGGGGCGATACGGCGACGCCGAGGCCCTCCTCGCCCACTGCCTGGGGGTCGATCCGGCCAATGACGCCGCCCGCTTCGCCTATGCCGAGGCGCTGTTTCATCAGCAGAAGGCCGCCGAGACCGTCGTCCAGATGGAACAGCTTGTGGCGCGCAAGCCGAACCTGCCGGCCTATCGGAACATGCTGGCCGGAGCGCTTGCCCTGCTGGGCGAAGACGATCGATCCACGGCCCTCTATGAGGGTCTGCTGGTCGACTATCCCAATCAACCCCGGCTCTGGTTGAACTACGGCCACGGCCTGCGGGCCATCGGCCGGCGAGACGAGGCCATGGCGGCCTATAGACGCTGCATGACCTTGGCTCCGGCCATGGGCGACTCCTACTGGAGTGTCGCCAACCTCAAGACGGCTTCCTTCACCGAGGAAGAAGAAGCCGCGATGCAGGTCCAGGCGCAGCGTCCCGATCTGCCGGCCGAAGATCGGCTGCATTTCCACTACGCCTTGGGCAAGGCGCTGGAGGACCGGCGGGCTTACGCCGCCGCCTTCGAACATTATGCCAGCGGCGCGGCGCTGCGGCGCGGCGAGATCGTCTATAGCGCCGACGAAACCCATGCCCAGGTGGAGCGATCCACGCGGCTGTTCAGTGGGAAATTCTTCTCGGCGCAAGACGGGGTTGGGTGCGGGTCGACCGCGCCGATCTTCATCGTCGGATTGCCGCGGTCAGGGTCGACGCTGATCGAGCAGATCCTGGCCAGCCATTCGCAGGTGGAGGGCACCATGGAGTTGCCCCACATCGGTCTGATCGCCCAATCCCTGACCAAGGGCGCCGCCCTCGCCGATCTGGGTCTGGGCTATATCAAGGACACCGCGATCTACCGAAAACTGGACAGGCCGTTCTTCGTCGACAAGATGCCGAACAATTTCGTGCACCTAGGTCTGATTCAACTGATCCTGCCCAAGGCCAGGATCATCGATGCGCGTCGCCATCCGATGGGGTCGTGTTTCTCGGCCTTCAAGCAGTACTTCGCGCAGGGACAGTCCTTCTCCTACGACCTCACCGACGTCGGTCGCTACTATCGGGACTATGTCGAGCTGATGCGCCATTTCGACCAGGTGCTGCCGGGGCGCGTCCATCGCGTCATCTATGAAGACATGGTCGAAGACACCGAGGGCGAGGTTCGCCGGCTGCTCGACTATTGCGGCCTGCCATTCGAGGAGGGCTGCCTGCGGTTCTACGAGAACAATCGCGCCGTGCGCACCGTCAGCTCCGAACAGGTGCGGCGACCGATCTTCCGCGACGGGATCGACCAATGGCGGAATTTCGAACCCTGGCTCGATCCGCTCAAGACCGCCTTGGGCCCGACGCTGGAGTCCTGGCGCGAATAATCCGTCGGCTGACGGACGACGATTCGGCCGACGCGGCGCCGAGCCCCGGCACAAAACCGTGACATAAAAAACACTGTTACGCGATTCCCGGACAGTATCTCTGGTTGGGAATCGCGACGTTTCGCCCGCGCCCATCGAGGCGGTTTTCCCTATCCAGGAGGGAATCCAGCCCTTCATCGCGCCTGAAAACGGGCTTTCTACGCGGACACATTTTGTATCTGACATTTCAGTCGCGATTGACCGAGCCTGCGAATTGCTAAGATAACAATCTGTCTAGGGCTCGCACTGCATACAAATCAGGCGAGCACACGGCGATGGGGGCAACCATCAGATGACAAAAACCTGCGGGCGTCATGCCGCTCCGTGGAGGGTCACGGTCCGCTCCCCCATCATATCGATCGGCGTAATCGGAAATCGCTGCGCTCGGTCAAAACCGACATTATATCAGGGGGTTAAAATATGAGATCTGCACTTCTCGGCGTCAGCACGCTGGCGCTTGCAACCGCGCTCGCCGCGCCCGCGGCCTTCGCCGCCGACGCAGGCGGCACCACGGTTGAAGAAGTCATCGTCACCGGCACGCGCACGGTCGGCGTAAAGGCCGCCAACAGCGCCGCTCCGATCCAGGTCGTCGGCGCCACCGCGCTGACGCATACCGGCGCGACCGACTTGGCCACCGCCCTGACCAGCGACGTGCCGTCGCTGAACATTCAGACCACGGGCGGCGATATCGCGGCCTTGACCATCGAAGCCAACCTGCGCGGCCTGAGCCCGAACGACACCCTGGTGCTGGTGGACGGCAAGCGCCGCCATAACAGCGCCGACCTGGTGATCGACACCGGCTCGGTCTACACGGGCGGTTCGGCCGCCGACCTCAGCTTCATCCCCGTCGGCGCCATCGACCACGTCGAAGTACTGACCGACGGCGCGGCCGCCCAGTACGGCACCGACGCCATCGCCGGGGTCATAAACATCATCCTGAAGAAGACCGGTGAAGGCGGCCAGATCGTCGCGACCGGCGGCCAAAACTACAACAGCCAAGGCCTGACCGGCAATTGGTCGGTGAACAAGGGCTTTGAGCTCGGCGACAAGGGCTACTTCAACTTCACCCTGGAACAGCGTTATCACGAAGCTACGGATCAGGGCTTTGGCGACGACCGGGTGCAGACAGCCAGCGGCGCGCCGACGGCGACCGGATTGACGCCCCCGGACACCGGCTACACGGGCGCGAACAAGTACCCGCATGAGAACCAGCTGAACGGCGACCCGGCGTTCAACCTGTTCAACGTCGAATACAACACCGCCTATGAGCTGGGCTATGGCGTCGAGGCCTACAGCTTCGGCACCTATGGCCAGCGCGACGCGAGCCACTTCGAGAACTATCGTCTGCCTGACAAGGTGGAGGGCGTCACCTCCGGCGGAACGACAGTCATCCCGTTCCCCAACGGGTTCGATCCGCGCGAAGGCATTGTCGAAACCGACTACTCCTTCACCGGCGGCCTCCGTGGCGATCTGGAAGGCTGGCACTGGGACCTGTCGAGCACCTACGGCAAGGACCACAACGACATCTACGTCTATGACTCCGCGAACGCCCAGCTCTTCCCGCTGCTCCAAGCGCAGTCGGCGACGCCAGTCGTTCCGCAAACCACCTTCTACAATGGCGCCTTCGTCGCCAGCCAGTGGACCAGCACCCTGGACGTCAACCGTGACTTCGCGGTCGGCCTGGCTTCCCCGCTTAACGTCGCGGGCGGCGTCGAATATCGCGAAGACAAGTTCACGATCGATGCGGGCGAGCCGTCGTCCTACTACGGCGCCGGCGCCCAGTCCTTCGACGGCTACACGCCGCTCGATCAGGGCACGCATTCGCGCGACAGCTATGCGGGTTACGTCGACCTGTCGGTCAGCCCCATCGCTGGCCTGAAGACGGACCTCGCCGGTCGTTACGAGCACTACAGCGACTTCGGTGACGCCACGGTGGGCAAGTTCACCGCCCGCTACGACTTCAACCCGATGATCGCCATCCGCGGCACCATCAGCACCGGCTTCCGCGCCCCGACGCTGGAAGAAGAATACTATTCGGGCACCAACGTCAGCCCCTACTCGGCCGACGTGGTGCTGCCGCCGAACTCGGTGGCCGCGACGGTCGCCGGCTACGGTCCGCTGAAGCCTGAAAAGTCGACCAACTACAGCGTCGGCTTCGTGCTGCACCCGATGGACCGGCTGCAGATCACGGCCGATTTCTATGAAATCGACATTCGTGACCGCATCCTTGAATCCGGCCTGCTGTACGGCGCCACCTGCTCGGCTCCGTCCCCCAACACGCCCTGCCCCACCGCCGACTATCACGTCGTGTCGCAGGGCGTTCTGAACGCCATCGCGGCCAAGGGCGTCACGCTGGATACTGGCCTGAGCTACTCCGGCATCTCGACCTTCGCCAATGCCGCCAACACCAAGACCCAAGGCGCCGAAGTCACCGCCAACTACGCGAGCGACTTCAACGAATTCGGTCACGTGGATTGGACCTTGGGCTTCAACTACAACGAAACCACGCTCACAAGCGTCAAGCCGTTGAGCCCGCAAGTCTATAACGCGACCTATCCGCAAACCGCCTTCCTGACCAAGAATGCGGCCAGCGCGCTGACCACGGCGAACCCGAAGGAAAAAGTCATCCTTCAGGCCGACTGGCATCTGGACAAGTTCAGCGTCAACCTCCGCGAAACCGTCTACGGCCCGACCTCTCAGTATTCGGCCAACAACACGGTTGATCAGAAGATCGGCACAACCGGGATCACCGACTTGGACGTCGGCTACAAGGTCACCAAGCAGATCAAGATCGATCTTGGCGCAAACGACCTGTTCAACACGCTCCCGCCATTGGCCGCGCACAACGCGACCAAGCCTCTCGGCGGCGGCGTAGTCTACAACGTGCCTTACGCCTTCTCGCCGTGGGGCACCGACGGCGGCTACTATTATGCTCGCGTCACCTACAACTTCTAACAAAACGCAGCTGACTTGATACCTATGGGCGGATCGGGAAAACCCGGTCCGCCCAACGTTTTTGAGCCCCGTGCAATGCCGGCTTTCGCCCGTTAAAAGTTCAGCCGAATGGCCGCCTTGTCACCCGCACTTCTCAGCGCCGCGATCGAGCGCGCCGCCGTCCTTTTGGGACCCGATCCTGCTGCGGCTGGTCGCCAGGCCGAAGCCTTGCTGCAGAGCGCACCCAACGATCCCCGGATCTTGTTGATCCTGGGATCGGCTCGGCGTCGCTTGGGAAATATGACCGGCGCCCGGGCGATCATCGAGCCTCTGGCGAAAGCCTACCCTCGCGCCGCCAGGACCCAGTTTGAATATGGCGCGGTGCTGGGGGCCCTGGGCGAGCCCGAAGGCGCCATCGCAGCCTACCGCCAGGCCGTCGGCCTGAATCGCGACCTGACCGACGCCTGGCGCGCCCTCGGCGATCTGCTGTTTCTGGGCGGCGATGTCAGCGGCTCGGACATGGCCTACGCGGAACTCGCCCGCGCCTCCGTCACCAATCCGGCGCTGAAACCCGCCGCCAACGCCTTCTGCGCCGGCGACTTCGATCGCGCCGACGCCCTGCTGCGTGAGTATCTGAAAACGCATCTCGACGACGCCGAGGCGATCCGGATGCTGGCCGAGATCGCGCTCAAGGCGATGCGCTTCGAAGACGCGGAGGTTCTGCTCGCCCGCTGCCTTGAGCTTCAACCCGGCGATGAAACCTCAAGGTTTAATCTGGCCGAGACCTTTGTGCGCCAGCAGAAGGCGCAGCGGGCCATCGTTCTGCTGGAAGGCCTGTTGAAGGACGACGCCGTCAATCCCGCCTATCGCAACCTGCTTGCCGTCGCCTACGGTCTCGTCGGCGCCGACGATGACTCCCTCAAGGTCTACGAAGGTCTGCTGGCCGACTACCCCAACCAGACCAGCATCTGGATGAACTACGGCCACCACCTGCGCGCCGTCGGCCGCGCGTCGGACGCCATGACGGCCTATCGGCGCAGCGCCGCCCTGTCGCGCGCGCCTGGCGATGCGTTCTGGAGCCTGGCGAACATGAAGCTGGCCAGGTTCGCCGACGCCGACATAGCCGCCATGCGCGAGCAGGCCGACCGGACCGACCTCGCCGATGACGACCGAGTGCAGATCCACTACGCCCTCGGCAAGGCCCTGGAAGACCGTAGCGAATACGCTGCGTCGTTCGACCACTATTCGATCGGCGCGAAGACCCGCCGGCCGGGCCGCCCCTATAGCGCGGCCGACACCACTGCCAGGCTCAAGGCCGCCGCCGAACTCTTCTCGGCCCGCTTCTTCGCCGAACGCACGGGCTTTGGCGCGGCCACCGACGAGCCGATCTTCGTCATTGGCCTACCTCGCGCCGGCTCCACGCTGATCGAGCAGATTCTCGCCAGCCACTCGCAGGTGGAAGGCACCATGGAGCTGCCGCACATCGGCCAGATCGATCGTTCGCTTGAGAAGGCGGCCGAGGATGCGGGCAAGGCCTATCCAGGGAGCCTGACGGGACTCGATGCGGCGGCGGCAAAAGCGCTCGGCCAAGCCTTCATCGACGATACACGGGTCCACCGCCAGCTCGGTCGGCCGCGATTCATCGACAAGATGCCGAACAATTTCCTGCACCTGGGTCTGATCTGCCTGATCCTGCCGAACGCCAGGATCATCGACGCCCGCCGCCATCCGCTCGGCTCCGGCTTCTCGGCCTTCAAGCAGCTGTTCGCCCAGGGCCAAGCCTTCTCCTACGACCTCACCGACATCGGCCTTTATTATCGCGACTACGTCGAGGTCATGCGCCACTTCGATCGGGTGCTGCCGGGCCGCGTTCACCGAGTGATCTACGAGGACATGGTCGAGGACATCGAAAGTCAGGTGCGCCGGCTGCTCGACTATTGCGGCCTGCCGTTCGAGGACGCCTGCCTGCGATTCTACGAGACCAGCCGCACCGTCCGCACGGTGAGCTCCGAGCAGGTCCGCCAGCCGATCTTTCGCGACGGCCTCGACCAGTGGCGCCATTTCGAGCTCTGGCTCGATCCACTGAAGGCCGCCCTGGGGCCGGCGCTGGAGTCCTGGCGAAGCTAGCCGCCGCGCTGCGTCCGATCACCTGCGGAAACAACTGCGCGCGGACCACCAATGTGAAATTTCAGGCATGCCCGTGCAGATTCTGGGCGCCGCAACGAATAGGCGCCACGCGATTGGGCCGCCGGGGCGGCTAACGGACGCCTGATCACACTTTGTCGATAGGAATTTAGCGCCAGATTCTGATGTCCGCGCCCCGGAAATGTGAGCCCGCTCGGCCTACAGCAAAGTTACAAACCAATGATTTTCCAAAACTTATTGACGCCCTCGCCAAAAAATTGTGAATTGCCCCCGCATCGCGACATCAAGCGCTTCAGCGCTG
>Ga0302314_10019726_pt1 | contig 11183 bp, 7 predicted proteins | sample III_Palsa_N2_3_FD_200533 | JGI IMG/M metagenome (GOLD analysis project Ga0302314, IMG submission 200533) | Peat permafrost microbial communities from Stordalen Mire near Abisko, Sweden - III_Palsa_N2_3 | ecosystem: Environmental > Terrestrial > Soil > Palsa > Peat permafrost | place: Sweden... | reverse complement strand
CGCGACCGAAATCGACGATCGCCACGGAATCGACCGGTGCCGGCGAAGTGGCCGCGATCTTCGCGTATTTCTGGCATTGCGCCATGTTGACGGCGCCGCTGTTCACGTCGACCACCAGCGTGCGGCCGTCGATCTCCGCATTGCGCACCGCGGCCGAGCCGTTGGTGACCCGCGAGACGAGCTCGATCCTCGCGTCCGGCGTGGTGGCGTCGGCGCCCACCCATGTACCGCCCGCATCGATCGCGGCTTCGTTCGTGTTCTGCTTCACATAGCCTTCGACCGCGTGTTGCTGCTCCTGGTCGGTGCGCTGCTGCACGGGCAGAGGCGGCGGACCCAGCCGTGTCGGCGAAGGCTCCTGCGTGGGATCGAGCGCGAGGCTGGCGATCGCGCCCCAACTGGTTCCGTAGAGCCAGCCGCCGGTCAAGGTCAGCATGCTGAGCGGGCGCCACGCCAGGCCGACATTTATCGGCGTGCGCGGATTGAAGACATGTGCCTGGGCTTCGCGAACGTAGTGATCGCTGCTGTATTCGGCGATGACCGCGACATTGTCGATCGGCGTGTTCCATTTGAAGCCGCCGAACAATCCCATGTTGGGTCCATGAAAGAGTTCTCCGAAATCCACCTGTCCGCTATTGGAGCCGCCGCCGGGCGGACGGACCTTGAACGACGAAAAGACCTCGCCGAACGGATTGGGGAAGGTCGCGTTGTCGGCGAGGCGACCCCAGCCCAGGCCGCCGGTCAACTCGAAATCCCAAAGCTTCTTCGTCGCGACGAGATATTCCGCGCCGTAAATGCCGGTGCCGATGATGTCGCGCATGCCGAGCGAAATGTCGGGCATGTATTCGGTTTCCTGGGACAGCCGGATCTTCAATCCGAAGCTGCGGTCGAAGTCGGTCACGTTGCCGTTGAAGTTCTGGATGCTCGAATAGCGGAACGAACCTTCGAGCCAGGGAAGGATCTGGAAGCCGATCGAGAAGCGGCTGGTGTTCTCCATCATGCCGACGGTGAAGGAGAGTTGGCCGTCGTCGGCCATGCGGGCGCTGGGAATTTCCAGCAGACCGACTTCACCATAAGTATCGCGGAACGGCGCGGCACCTTCATCGGCATGGCTCGGGCGTGTCGCCAACGCGCAGGCAAGCAAGGCGGCGAACGCCGACAAACCCGTCCGCCAGGCGCGTCGCCGCGCCGCACGCCCCTGCAGCGAGCCGGCACGAATATGCGGGCTGTTCGGCCCTTTCCGGCGGACAGGGATTTTCAACTGATCAAATTCCTTGAAGACAACCCAGCGACTGGCACTTTTGGCGCTTCACCCTTATCAGTCAATATGATACACGCGCTGGCAGTTGAACTAGGCGCGATAATTGGGCGGGCGAATGCAAACATTACGGAAGTTCATGTTCGGGTTGCGGCAGCGGTTCGTGCGCATCTCGTTGGCAGTTCTGGTGGCTCTGGCCGGCGCTTTGCTGTGGCCCGCGCTCGGTCTCACGCAGAGCAGCGGGAGCAGCAGTAGCGGACTGGGACAAGCGATCCAGAACGTCCTCAACGGACAGCCGGCCCAGATTCAACAGATTCTGCAAGGCGCCGGGTCGGGCAATGGCTCCCCGGTCAATCCCCAGGTTTCCGTGACGCCTTCGTCGACGGCGCAGACGACCACCATCCCGGTCGCCGGCGGTCCGCAGGGTCCGGGCCAGCCGATGATTCCGGTCGCCACGACTCCGCCGTCCCCCACGCCTTCGGGGCAGCCGACGACTCATCTCGAAAAGATCATGTCGGATCGTGCCGGCGTAACCCTGTCGCTGTTCGGCTACGACCAGGTCGGCAGCGGCGAGGCGGTGCCGGTTCCCACCATCGCGGCCATTCCGAGCAGTTACATTCTGGGCCCCGGGGACCAGATCAACATCTCGATGCGTGGCCAGGGCTCTACCAGCAACGATTATCATGTGGTGGTCGACCGCGACGGCCATGTCATTCTTCCCGGCATCGAGCCGGTGCCGGCGGCAGGCCGCCAGCTGGGCGATTTCGCCAAGGACATGGCCGCTGCGGTTCGCAAGGCCTATGTCGGCACGGACACTTTCGTCACCATTGCGCAGCTGCGGCAGATCAACGTCATGGTGGTTGGCCCGGTCAACACGCCGGGAATGCGCGCCATGACCGCGCTGTCTTCGCCGCTCGATGCAATTCTGGTGTCCGGCGGAATTCAGAAGATCGGCAGCTTACGCAATATTCACATCATCCGGGGCAGCCAGTCGATCAGCTACGATCTCTACGACATACTGTCGCAGACGGGGCGTGCCCAGCCGATCCTGCTCCAGGACGGCGACCGCATCGTGGTCGGGCCGCTCGGGCCGACGATGGCGATCGTGGGCTGGGTTCGCAAACAAGGCATCTACGAACTGCCACCCGGCGCCAGCGGGATCACCGCGCGCGGATTGGTCGCGCTCGCCGGCGGACTGGAAGTCCGCGGCGCCTATAAGCTTTCCCTGCTGCACGTCGAACGCGACGGCCGCCAAGTCATGCATGCGCTCTCTGGCATGTCCGAGCGCGTCGGCGACAGCGACATTCTCTTCGTGCAGCCCGCCGCCGATCAGGCCTACGAGCAGACGGTCTATGCCGGCGGCCAGAACATGGCGGGTCACTATTCCTCCACCGGACACAGCGGCAAGCTCTCGCAACTGCTGAAGCAGCCCGGCGCGCTCGGCACCACGCCCTATCCGTTGTTCGGCATTGTCTCCCGCCGCGATCCGCACACTTATCTTCGCTCCTTGATCGCCTTCAGCCCCGTGGCCGTCATCGACGGTCGCGACGACATACAGCTGCAGAGCGACGACATCGTGCGCGTCTTCTCGACGGACGAAGTAAAACTTCTGGACAAGGCCGTTCAGGATTTCCAATCCCAGGTGCAGCAGACGACGGACCAGTCGCACAGCTTGGCCGAACCCGCCAACGGCCTGATGACCCCTCAGCTCACCAACACCGCCAATCAGGGCCCGACGGCGTCCACGCCGCTGCCGACCGGCGTGCAGCAATCGACTTCGCTCAGCAGCTTCGACGTCAGCAAGGAATCCATAAATCCGACCAGTCCGGTTCCCAGCGACACCAGCGTCACCAATTTCGGCGATCTCGCCACGCAGCTCAACATCGATTCCCTGGTGCTGATCAATTTCGTGATCGACCACCAGGCCAATGTCGATGGCGCGGTGCGCGGACCGGGCAGCTACATCGTGGGCCCCGGCACCACGCTGGCCGACCTCGTCGCCGCGGCCGGCGGCACGCAGAACTGGACAGACGAAAGCGGCGTGCAGCTGACCTCCACCGTCGTCGATCGAGCCGCCGGAACGGCGGTGACGAAGAAGCAGACCCTGCCGCTGCAAGGCGCCACGCTCGCCAGTTATATCGTGCAGCCGCAGGACGATTTCCGCTTCAACCGCGTCTACACCATCGTCAACGCCGGCGCGGTCGATCTCGAGGGCGAGATCCGTTCGCCGGGTTCCTATCAGATCACCCATGGCGAACGGTTGTCGGAGCTTCTCGTCCAGGCCGGCGGCCTGACCGACACCGCCTATCCCTACGGCACGGTCTACCTGCGCAAATCGATCGCGGCGCAGGAAGCCGTCGGCTATCAGCGCGTCGCCGACCAGCTGCAGACCCAGCTCCTGGTCGGTTTGGGCCAGGTCAGCGCCGCAGGCGGCAATACCTCGGCCTCGCCCGACGCCATCGCGGGCATGCAGGCGCTCATCAACCAGCTGCGCAACCAGCAGCCGGTGGGCCGCGTCTCCTTCATCGCCGACCCCAGCATCCTGGCCGCGCATCCCGATCGCGATCCGCTGCTGGAGCCGGGCGACGTCGTCTTCATCCCGCAGCGGCCGAGCACGGTCACGGTGCTGGGCGAGGTCATGCAGCCGGGCAGCTACGCGTTCTCCGAGGACAAGAGCGCGAACGATTATGTGACCGAGGCCGGCGGCTATGGGCGCTATTCCGACAGCGGCTACACGTTCATCGTCTATCCCGACGGCACGGCCACCGCGCTGAACAGCTCCTGGATCAGCTTCGACAGCGCGAAGATCCCGCCGGGCAGCGTGATCTTCGTTCCGAAGGACATCCTGCCGATCAACTGGGTCGTGCTGTCCACCACACTGGCCGACATCCTGAAGGATTTGGCAGTGTCGGCGGCATCGCTGGCGGTTCTGCACGAAAGAGGATGATCTAGACCCGGCCGACGCTGACGTAGCGGAATCCTGCGGCCGCCATCTGGGCGGGACGGTAGATGTTGCGCAGGTCCACCATCAGTGGCTCCTTGAGCAGGGCTTTAACGCGCGGCAGGTCGAGCGCGCGGAATTCGTTCCATTCGGTCAGGATCACCACGCCGTCGGCGCCCGTGATCGCCTCATAGGCATCGGCGCAGAATTCGGCGTTGAGCAGCTTGCGCGCTTCTCCGGTCCCTTCCGGATCGTAGGCGCGGATGCGCGCGCCCTTGGCCTGCAGACCCGGAACGATGACCAGGCTGGGCGCCTCGCGCATGTCGTCGGTGTTGGGCTTGAAGGTGAGGCCGAGCACCGCGATGGTCTTGCCGTCGACGCCGCCGAAGGCGCGCACGATCTTGTCGGTCATCGCGATCTTGCGCGAATCGTTGATCGCCACCACCGCTTCGACGATGCGCGTCGGCGCGCCGCAATCCTGCGAGGTCTTGAGCAGCGCCAGCGTATCTTTCGGAAAGCACGAGCCGCCGAAGCCCGGACCGGCGTGCAGGAACTTCCCGCCGATGCGCCCGTCCAGCCCGATGCCGCGCGCCACGTCCTGCACGTCGGCGCCGACCTTCTCGCAGATGTCGGCGATCTCGTTGATGAAGGTGATCTTGGTCGCGAGGAACGCGTTGGCTGCGTATTTGGTGAGCTCGGAGCTTTCACGGCTGGTGAACAGGATCGGCGTCTCGTTGAGATAGATCGGCCGATAGACTTCCTTGAGCACGTCGCGCGCGCGCTCGCTCTCGCAGCCGACCACGACGCGGTCGGGCCGGCGGAAATCCTCGATCGCCGAGCCTTCGCGCAGGAATTCGGGATTGGACGCCACGTCGAATTCGGCGTCGGGACGGCGGCGGCGGATGACGTCCTCGACCTTGCGCCCGGTGCCCACCGGCACCGTCGATTTGGTGATCACCACGGTGTAGCCGTCGAGCGCGGCCGCGATCTCCTCGGCGGCGCCGAAGACGAAGCTCAGATCGGCGTGGCCGTCGCCGCGCCGGCTGGGGGTGCCGACCGCGATGAACACGGCATCCGCAGCTTTCACCGCACCCGCCAGATCGGTGGTGAAGGCGAGGCGGCCCGCCTTCACGTTGACGGCGACGACTTCGTCGAGCCCGGGCTCGAAGATGGGAATGCGCCCCGCGATCAGCGCCGCGATCTTGGCGGCGTCCTTGTCGACGCAGACCACGTCATGGCCGAATTCCGACAGGCAGGCGCCCGACACCAGCCCGACATAGCCCGTACCGATCATCGCGACGCGCATGGAACCGACCCCTTTGGCCCCGCTGTTTGGCCCGGCGGGCCGGTTCTTTCAAGGGCGTCGCGCGGGGCCAACGCGGCCGGCGGACTTGCGCGCCGCCAAAGAACCGCTATGCGTTGGCGGCCATGCGCATCCTTCTTACCGGCAGCGCCGGGTTCATTGGTTACCACGCGGCCCGCGCGCTCCTGGACAAGGGGCACGCCGTCACGGGGGTGGACGACCTGAACCCTTATTACGATCCGGCGCTCAAGCGGGCACGGCTTGCCCAGCTCGAGGGCTGCAACGCCTTCCGCTTCGCCCAAGCCGACATCGCCGACGCGACCGCGCTGGCGGCGGCGGCCGGGAACGAACGTTACGACGTCATCCTCCATCTGGCCGCCCAGGCCGGCGTGCGCCACGCGCTGACGGATCCGGCCGCCTATACCCGTTCCAATCTGGTCGGCCACCAGAATGTTTTGGAATTCGCCCGCCGCCACGACGGCCTCGCCCATCTCGTCTATGCCTCGTCGAGCTCGGTCTATGGCAACGACACCGCGCCGCCTTTTTCGGAGGACGCGCGCGCCGACAAGCCGGTCTCTTATTACGGCGCCACCAAGCGCGCCGGCGAGTTGCTGTCGCATTCCTATGCCGAGCTGTTCGGGCTGAAGCAGACGGGCCTGCGCTTCTTCACCGTCTACGGACCGTTCGGCCGCCCCGACATGGCCTATTGGCTGTTCACCGACCGAGTCCTGAAAGGACAACCGATTCCCGTCTTCGGCGGCGGCAAGCTCCGGCGCGATTTCACCTTCATTGACGACATCGTGTCGGCGCTGGTGCGAATCGTCGAGACGCCGTTCCAGATGGAAGGCGCTGGCGCGCCACATCGCGTCTACAATCTCGGCAACAGCCATCCCGAAGAGGTGCTGTCCCTCATTGGCCTCATCGAGCGGGCAACAGGAAAGACGGCGCGCATCGAAGAGACGCAAGGCCCGCCCGGCGACGTACGCGAGACCTATGCGGACATCTCCCGCGCCGCCCGCGATTTCGGCTTTGCGCCCAAGATTCCGCTGGGCGAGGGAATTCCGCGTTTCGTCGACTGGTTTAGGCGCTATCATGGCGTCTAGCGGCTATTGGGAAGCATTCCCGGCATGAGCGTTCTGGTCACAGGCGGCGCCGGCTATATCGGCAGCCACATGGTCTGGGCGCTGATCGAGCGCGGCGAGGACGTCGTCGTGGTCGACAATTTGTCCACCGGCGCGCGCGGGCTGGTGGCGGACGGCGCGCATTTCGTCGAAGGCAATGCCGGCGACGGCGCGCTAATCGCCCGGCTGATCGGCGCGCACAAGGTCGACGCCGCGTTCCATTTCGCCGGTTCCATCGTCGTTCCGGATTCGGTGGCCGAGCCGCTCGCCTATTACGCCAACAACACCGTCGTCGCGCGCAACCTGATCGCGGCCTGCGTCGAGGGCGGCGTGAAGAATTTCATCTTCTCCTCCACCGCCGCCGTCTATGGCGAGCCGGCACAGAGTCCCGTCGCCGAGGACGCGGCCAAGCAGCCGATCAATCCCTATGGCCGCTCCAAGCTGATGACCGAGTGGATGCTGGAAGACGCCGCGCGCGCCCACGACCTGCGTTACGTGGCGCTGCGCTACTTCAATGTCGCGGGCGCCGATCCGAAAGGCCGCAGCGGCCAGTCCACGCCGCGCGCCACCCACCTGATCAAGCGTGCCTGCCAGGTGGCGCTGGGGCGCGTGCCGCAGCTTGCGATCTTCGGAACCGATTACCCCACGCCCGACGGCACCGGCGTTCGCGACTACATCCACATCAGCGACCTGGTGGCGGCGCACGCGCTGGCGCTGGATCATCTGCGCCGCGGCGGCGCGCCCGCGATCTTCAATTGCGGCTACGGCCACGGCTTCTCGGTGCGCGAGGTGGTGGGCGCCGTCGAGCGCGTGACCGGCCACCGGCTTGCCGTGCGCGAAGAGCCGCGCCGCCCGGGCGATCCGCCCTCCATCGTCGCCGACGCCGCTCGCATCAAGCGCGAGCTCGGCTGGACGCCCGCCCATGACGATCTCGACGAGATCGTGCGCACTGCCTACGCCTGGGAAAGCAAGCTCAACAGCGCGGGATAGATCAGCGTTCCACGCTCTTCAATATCGCCCTCAGCGCCGGCGCGATGTCGGGCCGCGCCAAGCCGACGGCGATGTTGGCGTGCAGGAAGCCGACCTTGTCGCCGCAATCGTAGCGCGCGCAATTGGTCTTCACGGCGTGGAACGGCACATGCCCGATCAGCCGCTGCATGGAATCGGTGAGCTGGATCTCGCCGCCCGCGCCCTTCTGCTTCTTGTCGAGCTCGGCGAAGATTTCCGGCGGCAGGATGTAGCGCCCGATGATGCACAGAAGCGACGGAGGATTCGCCTGCGGCTTCTCGACCACGCCCTTGACCTCGACGACATTGCCCCTGGCCTTGCCGGGATCGATCACGCCATAGCGCTTGGTCTGCTCCAGCGGCTTCTCTTCCGCCGCCACGATCATGCCGCCGCCGACTTCGTTGTAGGCCTGGATCATCTGCTTGAGCGCGCCGGGCTGGCCGACCAGCAGATCGTCCGGCAGCAGCACCGCGAAGGGCTCGTCGCCAATCAGATGCCGCGCGCACCACACCGCATGGCCCAACCCCAGCGGCTTCTGCTGGCGGGTGAAGCTAACGGAGCCGGTCTTGGGCAGGCTTTCGAGCAGGCTCTTGAGCTCGGGAGTCTTGCCGGCGCCCGCGAGCTGGGCTTCCAGCTCATAGGCGTGGTCGAAATGGTCCTCGATCACATGCTTGCCGCGGCCGGTGACGAAGACGAACTGCTCGATGCCGGCCTCGCGCGCTTCCTCGACCGCGTATTGCACCACCGGCTTGTCGATCACCGGCAGCATCTCCTTGGGCACCGCCTTGGTGGCGGGCAGGAAACGCGTGCCCATGCCGGCGACGGGCAGGACTGCTTTGCGGACGGGCGGAACTTTGGACATCGCGGGAAACCGGCGTGGGAAGGGCGGCCTTTCTTGGCATATCCGGCCGCGCAGCGTCCACGCCGATTCGCCTGCAAATCGCCGCCACAGGCGCTATCATGGGTTTGCAACGGGTATTCGGAGATTCGTCTTGGGGCGGACGATGGAATTCGCCTTGGTCGCGGCACTGCTCGCGCTGTCGCCGGCAGCCGCCGACGACGCGCCGCCGGCCGCCCAGCAGGCCGCCCAGGCCTTGCGCGCGGGCCAGGCGGCCGCGGCCGAGCAGTTCGCGACCGTGGCGCTGCAGGCCCGCGACCTGTCGCCGCTCGATCGCGCCCATGTGCTGCTCAACCGGGCGCTGGCGCGCGAGCAGCAGGGCAGCCGGCGCGACGCGCTCGCCGATTTCAACGCCGCGATCGATCTGGGCGTGCTCGCGCCGGAGGAACTGTCCCAGGCCATTTTCGACCGCGGCGTCACGCTGGACGAATTGGGCCGCACGGATGAAGCGATCGCCGATTATTCCGCGGCGCTGAAGATCGCGCCGGCTTTCGCGCCCGCGCTCAACAACCGCGCCAATGCCGAGCGCCGACTGGGACGGTTGGCGGAGGCGAAGGCGGATTATCAGGCCTCGCTCGCCGCCAACAATCCGCAAAAGGAATATCCGTATTTCGGTCTTGGGCAGATCGCGGAAGCCCAGGGCGACCAGGCGGGTGCTGCCGAGGACTACAGGATGGCGCTGGCGGCCAGCGGCAATTACCGGCTCGCGGCCGAACATCTGGCCGCGCTCGAATCGCTGCCGCAACCGGCGCAGAAGAAAGCCGCCGATCCGGTGATGACGGCGAGTTATCAGCCGCCGTCCGATGCGCTGGTCCTGCGCCCGGCCATTCTCGGCAACGCGAAAGCGGGGCGCGAGACGACGCTTCCGCCGAAACATTCGCCCGGCGCGGCTTTGGTCCAGCTCGGCGCCTATCGCGAAGAGTCCGCGGCCAGCGACAGCTGGAACAAGATGACGGCGTCGGCCGCGGGCGCGCTGGACGGGCTCTCGCCCCATGTCGAGGCCGCCGACATTCCCGGCAAGGGCAAGTTCTACCGCCTGCGCGCCGGGCCGGTGGGTGACGCGCCCGGCCTGTGCGCCAGACTGACGGCACGCGGATTGGCGTGCATTCCGGTGAAGGGCTGATTGCCGCCCAATTCCAAACCTGATTGTCTGTCGCCGATAGAATGGGGTTTGGCAGCGATGACCGGCATCACGTCCTACGGCGCCTACATTCCGCGTCTCAGATTGCAGCGCAAAGCCATCGCCCAGGCAAACGCGTGGTTCGCGCCGGGTCTGATGGGCGCGGCCAAGGGCGAGCGCGCCATGGCCAATTTCGACGAAGATTGTGTGACCATGGCGGTGGAAGCCGGGCGCGATTGCCTGCCTGCCGCCGATCCCATCGCCGAGCGCGCTTTCGTCGACGCCGCTTATTTCGCCTCGACCACCATGCCGTTCTCCGACCGCCAGAACGCCGGCATCGTGGCCGCGGCGCTCAACCTGCCCGAAGCGATTTCGTCCTTCGACGTGACGTCGTCGCAGCGCGCCGGAACCTCGGCGCTGATCGCGGCGCTCGATGCGGTGAAATCCGGGCGTGTGAAGGCGCCGCTCATGGTCGCCGGCGAGAAGCGCAAGGCGCGCGCGGCGTCTTCGCAGGAGCTGGCCTTTGGCGACGCGGCGGCGGCGTTCATGCTTGGCTCCGACAAGGTGATCGCGAAATTCCTCGGCTCGCATTCGCTCACCATCGATTTCGTCGATCATTTCCGGGGACAGGACGAGGATTACGACTACAATTGGGAAGAACGCTGGATCCGCGACGAGGGCTACACCAAGATCGTGCCCACAGCGATCAAGGCCCTGTTCGAGAAGACTGGAATCTCGGGCGCGGACATCGCCCATCTGATCCTGCCTTGTCCATTCGCGAAATTGGACCAGACCTTGGCGAAAGCCTGCGGCATTGATCCGGCGAAGGTGCGCGACAACCTCGCCGCGACCGTCGGCGATGCCGGTGCGGCGCATGCGCTGCTGATGCTGGCGCATGTGCTGGAAACGACCAAGCCCGGCGAGAAAATCCTCATTGCCCAATTCGGCCAGGGCTGCGACGTGCTGCTGTTCGAGGCGACGCCCGCGATCGCCGATTTCAAGAAGCGCAACGCCGTCTCCGGCTCGCTGACGCGGCGCAAGGAGGAAACCAATTACAACAAATATCTCGGCTTCAACGGATTGATCGAGCTCGAGAAAGGCATGCGCGCGGAAGTCGACAAGCGCACCGCGCTCACCGTCCTCTATCGCAAGAACGACATGCTGATGGGCCTGGTCGGCGGCAAATGCCGGGTCTGCGGCACGGCGCAATTCCCGCGCTCGCGCATCTGCGTCAATCCGAACTGCAAGGCGGTGGACAGCCAGGATCCCTATAGCTTCGCCGAGCAGCAAGGCACGGTCTTGTCGTGGTCCGCGGATTTCCTCACCTATTCGCTCTCGCCGCCCAACCATTACGGCATGATCACATTTGCCGATGGCGGGCGCTTCATGTCCGACATCACCGATGTCGAGCAGGGCCAGATCGATTCCGGCACGAAAGTGAAGATGGTGTTCCGCGTCAAGGACCGCGACGACAAGCGCGGCTTCGTGCGCTATTTCTGGAAAGCGGTTCCGGTCTGATCGTGGCGCGCCACGACGC
>Ga0302314_10019723_pt1 | contig 11183 bp, 8 predicted proteins | sample III_Palsa_N2_3_FD_200533 | JGI IMG/M metagenome (GOLD analysis project Ga0302314, IMG submission 200533) | Peat permafrost microbial communities from Stordalen Mire near Abisko, Sweden - III_Palsa_N2_3 | ecosystem: Environmental > Terrestrial > Soil > Palsa > Peat permafrost | place: Sweden... | reverse complement strand
CCAGCCCCGACGCCGCCTTCACGCTGCCCGAGCGGCATTTCGACAATCCGGTGGCGCGCCGCATCATTGCCGCGCGCCGCACGCTGACGCTGCAGCCCGACGAGCACGGCCCGGCGATCGCCGAACTCGAACAGATCGCCGAGCTCGATCAGGTCTGGCACGACGACATCGGCGGCTACCTGAACCTGCGCGCGGTCACCGCCGAGCTGTACCGCAACGGCGACACCAGCGTGGTGGACGACGCGCAGTCCCGGCTGTGGCTGCTGGCGCTGCACCTGGAGGAAGGCGGATCGGAGCGCACCGCGCGGGCGCTGGCGGAGGCCCGCAAGGAATTGCGCGACGCCATCGAGGCGCAGAAGCGCGGCGAGAAGGTCGACCCGGCCGACATCGACAAGAAGATCGCCGCCCTGGAACAGGCGATCCAGAAACACCTCGACGCGCTGGCCGAGCAGTTGCGCCAGGACCCGGATGCGCAGATGGCCGATCCGGAGGAACAGCAGCTCAACGCCAAGGACGCGCAGAAACTGGCCGAGGAACTGCGCGACCTCGAAAAGCAGGGCAAGCCGGAGGCGGCCGAGCAGAAGTTGGCGGAACTGGAGAAGATGCTCGACCAGTTGCAGCGCGCCAAGCCGCAACACCGCGACGCCAAGGCGCGCGAGCGGCAGCAGAAGCGGCAGAAGGGCGAGCAGCAGATGAACGCGCTGCAGGACATGGTGCGGCGCGAGGGTGGGCTGCTCGACCACGCCCAGGCGCGTGACGCCGCGGTCGCGCCGTTCGCCGACCCGGCCCGCCGCGCCCGCCAGGGCACGCCCGACGAGCAGCAGGAGCCCCAGACGGGGGCCGCCCCGCCCGACCCGGCGCGCGATGCCGAGCGCCGGACCGACAAGGGCATCCAGCAGGCGCTGCGCCGCGCGCTCGGCGAACTGATGCAGCAATATGGCGACCTGATGGGCCAGATTCCGCCGAATCTCGGCGATGCCGACACGGCCATGCGGGATGCGACCCAGGCGCTTGGCACCGCCGAGGACGGCGCCGCCGCGGGCGATGCCCAGAAAGCCATCGAGGCGCTGCAGAAGGGCGGCCAGTCGATGAGCGAGCAGATGCAGGCGCAGTTCGGCGCCTCGGGCGATCAGAGCGCCGATTCGGACGACGACCAATCCGGCCCCGGCGTGCAGTTCGGCGACCAGCCGGACGGGCCGCCGCAGGACCAGGGCGACGGCAGCGGCCCATGGACCGGCAAGAAGGGCCAGGGGCGGCGCGGCGCCCAGCGCACCGACCCGTTCGGCCGGCCCTTGCAGGAGGGCAGCAACGGCGCCGATGAAAGCACCGACGTGACGCTGCCAGAGGCGATGGAACAGGCGCGCACCCGCGCGATCCAGGACGAACTGCGCCGCCGTGGCGCCGACCGCGGCCGCCCGCAGCCCGAACTGGACTACATCGACCGGCTGCTGAAGCAGTTCTGAGGGTCGTCGGGCTTTCGGAGGAACCCCGAAGGAGGGTCGCCGCGGGCGGGTCAGAACAGCCCGAACGGGTTCACGTAGTCGCGCCAGTACGGCGCGCTGAGGGACAGCAACAGCTCGACGGCGACGAACGTGCTGAAGATTTTTGCTTGCAGTCCCGCGTGGCGAAACATTGGCATTCTCCATGAGAACGCCTCACTTTTCCGCGAGAATGGTTAAGGCATCACGAACCCGTGATCAGATTGCGACGCGGCGCCCGATGCGCGTCGCCGGCGTCGCCTATCCGATCGCCTTGGCCAGCAGGTAGCCGGAGCCGGCGCCGAGGCCGGGGCCGGGATGGGTCGAGGCGCCGATGTGGTAGAGTTTGGCGACGTGGGTGCGGTGGTTCACCGACCCCTTGAACGGGCGCCACAGGAAGAACTGGTCGAGGCCGCAGAACCCGCCATACGGATCGCCGCCGACGAGGTTGACGTTCAGCGCTTCCAGATCAGCCGGCGAGTAGGCTTTGCGGCGCAGCACGGTCGCCGGAAAATCTTCGATGTGCTGGGCAAGAATCGCTTGCACGCGGTCGGCGTAGCGTTCGCGCAGGTCTTCGGTCCAGGCGCCGCCGGCGGGGGTTTGCAGCAGGCCGGCGGCGTCGCCCTTGAGGTGGCGCGGCGCTTCCGGCAGTTGCAGCCACAGGATGGCGCGGCCGGGCGGGCAGCGCGACGGATCGAGCGCGGTCGGCTGGCCGACGCAGATGGTGGGCACGGCGGGCAGCAGGCCGCGCTCGCACTCGTTGGCGGCGCGGGAAACGCCGTCGAGCCCCGGCGTCAGGTGCAGCAGCGCCACGCCCTCCAGCCCCGGCGTGCGCCAGCGCGGCGGCGACGACAGGGCGTAGTGGATCTGCATGTTGCCCTTGCCGTAGCGGTAGCCGCGCACGCCCTCGGCCACCGGCGCGGGCAGCGAGGCCGGGTCGAGCAGGCGGCCGTAGAGTTGGGTGGGCGTGACCGAGCAGATCACGCCTTTCCGCGCCAGAAGTTCTTCGCCGCTGGCCAGCCGTACGCCGCGGGCGGCGCCGGTGGTGTCGTCGAGCAGAATCCTGGAAACATCCGCACCGGTGCGGATGCTGCCGCCCTGGTCGGCGATGAGTTTCTCAAACGCGACAAGGATGTTCTGCGCGCCGCCCTTGACGATCGGCGCGCCGGCGGCTTCCAGCGCGAAGGCGATGACTTTCGCCATTTGCCCCGAGTAGGCGCTTTCCGGCCCGAGCCCGGTGTGCAGCACCCAGGGCGCGAACAGCGCGTGAAACATCTCCGAGCGGTAATTCTGTTCGAGCCAGCCGCGCGCCGTGCCGAGTGCTCCACCAAAGAAGTCCGCGAGTCCGCGCAGCCCGCGGCGCCGCGCCTCCCGCGCCAGCAGCTTGGCCGTCGCCCACGACCACAGCGCGCCGCCGAGCAGGCCGAAGACGAGGCCGAGATCGGGGCCGAGGCGGTCGAGATCGCGCAGGTAGGTTGTGCCGTCGCCTTCGGCAAACGCCTCGAACGCGGCGGCGTTGGCGGCGCGGTCCATGCGGATGACGGCGGCGCGCCCGTCCGGCAGCAGCACGCCGGACGGCGTCGGCGAATGCGCGAAGTCCAGGCCGCGCCTGCCGAGATCGGCGGCGAGGTCGGCATAGGCGGGCGAGGTGATGAACAGCACGAAGGTCGTCGCCAGCACGTCGTGCACGAATCCCGGCTCGGTGATCTCCTCCGTGCGGATGCAGCCGCCGATACGGTCGTTGCGCTCCAGGATCAGGACCTTGTGGCCCTTGCGCCCGAGCAGCGCCGCGGCGACGAGCGCGTTGATGCCGCTGCCGACAATGATGTGGTCCGCCGCCGTGCCCATGCGTTTCCCGTGTGTGCGTGGCGGAAGGCTAGGCGGCGGTCATTCGGCTGGCAACGGCGCGAACTCGGCGCGGATCGCGGCCGAGTGTTCGCCGATCGTGGGGACCGGGCCGAGCGTCGGTGGACCGCCGGGGCCGGTGACGGGCGGCGCGGGCAGCGAGACCGGGCCGTTTGGGGTGGCGACGTCGATGCGGCGCAGCGCCGGGTGGCGTGCGAAGTCCGCGACGTCGCGGACGAAGCCGTAGGCGGTACCGGCTTCGCGCAGGCGGGCGATGGCAGCCTCGCGGCCAAGGGCGCCGAAGACGGCGGCGATGTGCGCGTCAACCTCTACGCGATTGGCGACGCGGGCGACGTTGCTCTCGAAGCCGGCGCGGTTCGGCAGCTCGGGTTCGCAGAGCACGTGGGCGCAAAAGGCAGAAAATTCGCGCTCGTTCTGGATCGAGACGAGCACGAGCGCGCCGTCGGCCAGCGGGAAGGCGCCATACGGGCAGATCGAGGGATGCGCGAGGCCGACGCGCGGCGGGGCGTGGCCGGTGCCTTCCATGTAGAGCAGCGGCACCGCCATCCAGTCGGCCACGCCGGCGAACAGGCTGGTGGAGAGCGCCTTGCCGCGCCCGGTGCGGCCGCGCTCGATCAGGGCTTCGAGGATTGCCGCGTGCGCCGCCATGCCGCAGGCGATGTCGCAGACGGAGACGCCGACACGGCCGGGGCCGGCCGGGTGGCCGGTGATGGAGGCGAGGCCGGATTCGGCCTGCACCAGCAGGTCGTAGGCTTTCATCTCCGCGTAGTCGCCTGAGTCGCCATAGCCGCTGATGTCCAGCGTGATCAGGCGCGGATTGCTGGCGCGCAACGCGGCCGAGCCGAAGCCGGCGCGGGCGGCGGCGCCTGGGGCGAGGTTCTGGATGAACACGTCGGCGCGCGCGAGAATGTTTTGCAGCAGCGCCGCGTCGTCCGGGTTCTTGATGTCGGCGACAAGGCTTTGCTTGCCGCGGTTGAGCCAGACGAAATAGCTGGACTGCCCCGCCGCCGCGCGGTCGTAGCCGCGCGCGAAGTCGCCGTCCGGCCGCTCGATTTTGATGACGCGGGCGCCGGCGTCGGCGAGGCGCGAGGAACAGTATGGCGCGGCCACCGCCTGTTCCAGCGTGAGCACAAGCACGCCGTGGAGCGCGCCCATCAGTACGACCGCGGCAGGCCGAGCACGTGCTCGGCGAGGTAGGAGAGGATGAGGTTGGTGCTGATCGGCGCGACCTGGTACAGCCGCGTCTCGCGAAACTTCCTTTCCACGTCATAATCTTCCGCGAATCCGAAGCCACCGTGCGTCTGCACCGCCGCTTCCGCCGCGGCCCAGGAGGCTTCGGCGGCGAGCAGTTTCGCCATATTCGCTTCCGGCGCGCAGGGTTGTCCCGATTCGAATTTCGCGCAGCCCTCGCGCACCATCAGGTCCGCAGCGCGCATCTGCGCATAGGCGCGCGCGATCGGGAATTGCACGCCCTGGTTCTGGCCGATCGGTCGATCGAACACTTTTCGTTCGCCGGCGTAGGCGACCGATTTGCCGATGAACCATTTGGCGTCGCCCACGCATTCGGCGGCGATCAGCAGGCGCTCGGCGTTCATGCCGTCGAGGATGACGCGAAAGCCGCGATCCAGCGCGCCGACGAGGTTGGCGACGGGGATGCGCATGTCGTCGAAGAACACTTCGCAGGAATTGTGGTTCATCATCGTGCGGATCGGGCGGATCGTCAGGCCGTGCCCGAGCGCCTCGCGCATGTCGACGATGAACACCGACAGCCCCTCGGTCTTCTTCGCCACCTGATCGCGCGGCGTGGTGCGGGCCAGCAGCAGCATGAGATCGGAATGCTCGGCGCGGCTGGTCCAGATTTTCTGGCCGTTGACGACGTAGGCGTCGCCGTCGCGACGCGCGAAAGTGCGCAGCGCCGTGGTGTCGGTGCCGCTGGTCGGCTCGGTGACGCCGAACGCCTGCAGCCGCAGCGCGCCGCTGGCGATGGCCGGGAGGTAGCTGCGCTTCTGCGCCTCCGAGCCGTGCCGCAGGATCGCGCCCATGATGTACATCTGCGCGTGGCAGGCCGCACCGTTGCAGCCTTCGGCCTGGATCGTCTCCAGGATCGCCGCCGCCGCCGACAGGCCGAGGCCGGAGCCGCCGTACTCCTCCGGGATCAGCACCGAGAGGTAGCCGGCCTCGGTCAGCGCGCGCACGAACGCGGTCGGGTAGTCCCGCGCCGCGTCGAGCTTGCGCCAGTACTCGCCCGGAAAACGGGCGCAGAGCTTCCTGACCTCCTCGCGGATCTCGGCGTGCAGGTCGGCGGGCGGTGACTGGTCCATCGGCGCTTGGTCCCTGGGCGTGGCGCCGCAGGGTGCCACAGCAGGCGCCCGCCGTCAGGCCGGCGCCCGCTGTGGCGGCGGCGCTACTGCCAGTTCGGCGCGCCGGTCGCCCATGCGTGGCCGTGCACCAGCCCGTCGTCGTGGTCGTGCGGTTGCGGCGCAGCGGCGGGCGTCTCGTGGAACTGCGCCTGCTCGGTCGAGCCGGCGAAGGCGGTGGTCGAGGACTGGCCGCCCGAGGCTGCGACGGCGATCGCGTCGAAGTAGCTGACGCCGACTTCGCGCTGGTGGCGCGTCGCGGTGTAGCCCTCGCTCTCCGCCGCGAACTCGGCCTGTTGCAGCTCCGAATACGCCGCCATCCCACGATCCCGATAGCCGCGCGCAAGCTGGAACATCGAGTAGTTCAGGCTATGAAACCCGGCGAGGGTCACAAACTGGAACTTGTAGCCCATCGCTCCAATCGCGCGCTGGAACTTTTCGATGTTCTCCGGCGAGAGCTTTTTCTGCCAGTTGAAGCTCGGAGAACAGTTATAGGCGAGCATCTTGCCGGGAAATTTCTTCGCGATCTCGTTGGCGAATGTTTCCGCTTCCTGAAGATTGGGTTCGCTGGTCTCCCACCACAGCAGGTCGGCATAGGGCGCGTAGGCGAGGCTGCGGGCGATCGCGTAGTCCACGCCGCGGCCGGGCATGATGCGGTGGAAACCTTCCGGCGTGCGCTCCCGGCTGATGAACGGGCGGTCGCGCTCGTCGACGTCGGCGGTCAGCAGTTGCGCGCTGTGCGCGTCGGTGCGGCAGAGCAGCACCGTCGGCACGCCCTCGACGTCGGCGGCGAGGCGGGCGGCGTTCAAGGTGCGGATGTGCTGGCTGATCGGCACCAGCACCTTGCCGCCCAGGTGGCCGCACTTCTTCTCGCTGGCGAGCTGGTCTTCGAAATGCACACCGGCGGCGCCGGCCTCGATCATCGCGCGCATCAGCTCATAGGCGTTCAGCGGGCCGCCGAATCCGGCTTCCGCATCCGCCACGATCGGCGCCATCCAGTACCCGGAGTCGTCGCCTTCGAGGCGGGAAATCTGGTCGCAGCGGCGCAGCGCCGCGTTGATGCGGCGTACCACCGTCGGCACCGAATCGACCGGATACAGCGACTGGTCCGGGTACATCTGCCCGGCCGAGTTCGCGTCCGCCGCCACCTGCCAGCCGGAGAGGTAGATCGCCTTCAGCCCGGCCTTGACCTGCTGCACCGCCTGGTTGCCGGTCAGCGCGCCGAGCGTGTTCACATAGGGTTCCGTGCGCAGCAGGTGCCACAGCCGGCGCGCGCCCATCTCCGCCAGCGTATGGCGCACGCGAAAACTGCCGGCGAGGCGGGCGACGTCGGCGGGCGAGAAGTCGCGGCTTATGCCGGCGAAACGGTCGGTGTCGGGGCCGGTCGGCATGCCGTCCGGGGCGCGAGGCAGGTCATCGGCGGGGCGCATCAAGACTCTCCGTCAGCTCGGGTGTGGGTTAATAATTCACCTTGCACCTGCGAAGGGCGAGCCTGAAATTGCGTGGATCGGCGCAATCCGGTAACAGGCTTCACAGTCAAACAGGATAATCGGTAAAGGCTGTCAAGAATGGCGCGACCCATGATCGGCCGCACGGTGCGGCGCCTGCGGCTGGAGCGTCGGATGACGCAGCAGGCGCTGGCGGCGCGGCTGGGCATTTCGGCGAGCTACCTGAACCTGATCGAGCACGACCAGCGCGGCATCACCGCCAGCCTGCTGCTGCGCATCGCCGAGACGCTGCGCGTCGATCTGGCGACGCTGTCCGGCACCAACGAGCGGCAGCTGGAAGTGCAGTTGCGGGAAACCTTCGCCGACCCGCTGCTGAACGCCGAGGTGGTGCCGGACGCCGAGGTCTCCGCCCTCGCCGCCGGCAGCCCGGCCGCGTCGCGCGCGGTGCTGGCGCTGTACCGGGCGTGGCGCGTGGCGCGTGAGGATTCGGGTGGGCTTTCGTTGCCCTCCGGCCGCCGCATCCTGCTGCCGATCGAGGAGGTGCGGGATTTCTTCAACGAGAACGGCAACCATTTTCCGACGCTGGAGACCGCCGCCGAGACGCTGCTGGCGGACATGTCGCCGAATCCGGCCGAGAAGAACCATGCCATCGCCGAGCGCCTGCGCCACCGTCACGGCCTGACCGTCACCGTCGGCCCGCTGGAGGGTGCGTTGCGGCGCTACGACCCGAACGCCCGGTCGTTGTACCTGTCGGAGATGGTGCCGCGCGAAAGCCGCGGTTTCTATCTGGCGTTCCAGCTCGCGCTGCTGGAGGCGCGGGATGCCGTGGACAAGATGATCGACGCCAGCGCGATGTCCTCGCCGGAGGCGGCGGCGCTGGTGCGCATCGGCCTGCTCAACTACGTCGCGGCGGCGCTGCTGATGCCATATGTGCCGTTCCACAATGCCGCGCGGGCGCTGCGGCACGATGTCGAGCATCTCGCAGCACGATTCGGCGTGAGTTTCGAACAGGCCTGTCAGCGCCTGTCGAGTTTGCAGCGGCCGGGCCTGCGCGGCGTGCCGTTCTTCTTCCTCCGCGTCGATCCGGCCGGGAATGTGTCAAAACGCTATTCGGGGGCCGGCTTCCCGTTCGCGCGCTATGGCGGGTCCTGTCCGCGCTGGGTGGTGCACACGGCGCTGACCACGCCGGGGACGATCCGGGTGCAGGTGGCGCAGTTGCCGGACGGCGCCTCGTTCCTGTGTTTCGCCCGCAGCGTCACCGGCACGCCCGCGCACTGGGGCGAGCCGCCGCCGCTGCACGTGATCGCCATGGGCGCGCAGGTCGCGCATGCGGCGGAGATCGTCTACGCCGACGGGCTCGACCTGGAGCGCGCGGCGGTGGGCATCGGCCTCTCGTGCCGCATGTGCGACCGCCAGGGGTGCCGCAGCCGCGCCTTTCCGCCGCTGGAACACCGGCTGGCGCTCGACCCGATGACGACGAGCGCGAGCCCGTATCAGTTCGAGGTGCGACGGCTGACCTGAGGACAGAGCGCGATAACCGAGGGCGGCATCGCCGCAAGCGTGGATCACGCCCTCAAATCAAAGAGCTGGAGCGGGATGGGTGAGCGCACGCGAAGAACCCATCCCGCTCCAGTCTATCGGGCCGGGTCAGCGCCGCGCGCGCCGCAGCACTCCGGTCAGGCCGGCCGCGACCGACAGCAGAGCCAAGGTGCCCGCCTCCGGGACCGGAACCTGCGGAACCTCCGAAATGATAATCTCGCCATCGCCGGACAGGTCATCGAGCGCGACCGTACCACCGCTCACGTAGCCGTCGCCCACGGAGAAGTCGACGAACGACCCGCCGCCGCCGCCCCCGCCGCCCAAGGCGTTGCCGCCGCCGCCGCCGCTGTACCCGCCGCCGCCACCACCGCCACCACGACCGCCGCCGCCGGCGCCACCGAAGCCGCCCGCGCCACCCGCAGGCGACGAACCGCCGGCCCCCCCCGCGAGCCCTTCGGGCAGCCCCTCACCGCCGACGGCGGCGGAGCCACTATTGCTCAGGCCGTTTGCTCCATCGCCCAGGATGCCACCACCCGCAGCACCACTGTTAATGAAACCGGTGTTGATCGCGCCACCACTGCCACCGGTGCCGCCCGCCCCGCCGGAACTGCCCTGCGCCACCGTACCGGCAGTGCCCGCGGTCGTCAGGCCCGCGTTGGCGCCCGCGCTTTGGCTGGAACCACCGCCACCGCCGCCACCCACCAGAAGCAGCGTGCTGCCATTCAGCACGAAGCCGCCGCCGCCGCCGCCGCCATAGCTGTTGCTCAGGCCCGCGCCACCGACGTCCAGCGTCAAAGTCTCGCCGCTCGTCAACTGGTAATCGCCGCTGGCGACCGCACCGGCACCACCGCCGTAGCCTGCGCTGCCGCCGGCCGCGCCGTAAGCCTGGATCAGATACGTTCCCGAACTCGCAACCGTGCAGCTTGCGGACGCACCGCCGGCACTGAACGTGCCGACACACAGCCCGGCCCTGGCCGGGCCGCTGACAGCAAACGCCAACGCGGCCGCAACCGCGGCCACAAGCACGAAACGTGACACGATCTTGATCCCCATGAACCCGTGAATTGCTTCAATCTAACTCGCACAAATCAACAACTCGCAATTCATTTTTGTAACAGGTTGCGACAGATTTTGTGATCGCTCACCCCCCTCGGGGAGCGGCTTCACGGGTGACGGGGCGGCCGGCACGAAGCGAGGGCGCCGCGCAACAATAACAGCGCCAGAAAGCTGCGTCGTAGGGTGGAATGCCCTTCGCATTCCACCTCTCGGGATCGGCAAAACGGCGCGAGTCGCTTGATGATGTCGCAGTCAGACGGTGGAATGCGAAGAGCATTCCACCGTCCCTTGCAGCCTGATTCGGATATTGTTGCGCGAAGCCGAAGGGCGTCGAGCACGAAGCCGGTGCCATTGACCGACATCAGCTTCGTTCGAGTTGGCTCCAAATTCGCCCGTCCACTGCCGGCCAAAGCCGGCACCGGCATCGCGGAGCGCCCTCGCCACCCCGTATCAGTTCGAGGTGCGGCAGTTGACGTCGCGGCGGGGCTTACGCCCCGCGGCCGTCAGACGCGGCTCGGGCGTTCTGCCCGGCGCCGCGCGCGCATCGTCCCGAGGCCTGCGAGCCCCACCCCAAGCAGCGCGAGGGACGCGGGCTCGGGCACCGAACTCACCTGCGACCAGATGCCGTTGTTGCCGTAGTCGTCGGTGCAGGCATAGCCGGCGCACCAATACCCCGCGCCGTAACTCTCGAACACGTTCGACGTCTCGTATTGGAAGACCTCAACCGTATAGACGCCGGGCAGAGTCGGGCCGACCGCGCCGCTGACAGCGCCGTCCGCGATGACGTCGGCATCCGTGATCGTGAACGCGCTGATCAGGTTGCTGCCATTGTAGGTCAGCGAGACGAAGTTATCCGTCGTGATGTCGCTGCCCAACGTGTAGTTCGACAGCGTCATCTGGGCCGAGATCGTCCCGTCGCCGTCGTAGCAGTCGCCGCACTGGCCGGTGAACTCGAACACCGACAGACCGCCCACGGTCGCATGGGCGGGCGACGCGAAGGCCAGCAACAGCAGGCCGAGGCAGGCGAGCAGACGGCGCATGATCACGTTCCCCTACACGTTCCTGATATGCATTTGATCGTGCCGCCTCCGCAAGGGTGACATTGTCAGTAAGTGTCATGCCTGTCCAAGGCCAAAGCCGGACCCGGCGCCGACATCGTGGGCCATCACCCGTCCCAGGCAACGTCATTCCGCTTGCCCAGTTGTGTCATTTATACTAACAAGACGCCGTGCCCAACCCACCCCCCACCGCGGCCGAGACCTTCGCCTCCATTCTCTGGTGTCTCGCCCAGGCCGTGGTGACGCGGACCGCTTTCGGGCTCTCCCAGCCGCTGATCAACCTGATCATCACCCGCATCCGCGACGCCAAGCAGGCCTTTGCCCGGCTCGCCGCCCGCATCGACGCCGGCACCTATGCCCCGCGCCGCCGCTCCGCCACCC
>Ga0302314_10019721_pt1 | contig 11184 bp, 9 predicted proteins | sample III_Palsa_N2_3_FD_200533 | JGI IMG/M metagenome (GOLD analysis project Ga0302314, IMG submission 200533) | Peat permafrost microbial communities from Stordalen Mire near Abisko, Sweden - III_Palsa_N2_3 | ecosystem: Environmental > Terrestrial > Soil > Palsa > Peat permafrost | place: Sweden... | reverse complement strand
GCCGAGCGGGACGCCCAGCGCCCGGCACAGCAGGATTTTTATCGGGCTGATGTGACTCACCACCAGGACGGTCTGGCCGCTGTGGTCCCGCAGCAGCCGGTCACAGGCCCGGTTTACCCGCTGTGCAGTGTCGGCGAAGCTCTCCCCGCCCGGCGGGGGCTGTTCGGGGTCGCGCCGCCAGAGCGCCACGGCCGCAGGCCATCGCTGCTGGATTTCGGCCAGGGTGAAGCCGTCCCATTCACCGAAGTCGGTTTCACGGAGATCATCATCGATGACCGTGGTCAGGTCCAGCTCGGCCGCCGCAATGGCGGCGGTGTCGACAGCTCGCTGCAGTGGGGAACTGACCACGGCGTCGATCGGGGCACCAGCGACCAGGCGGCAGGCGGCGGCCTTGGCCTGCCGGGTTCCGCTGGCGCTGAGCGGAAGGTCACACTGTCCGCTGAAGCGGTGTTCGGGTGACATCCGGGTATCACCGTGCCGCAGCAGAATGGTGGTGGTGGGAGCTGCCGTGGGGTTATCCCAGCCCAGTGTCATAGATGTTCACCGCCCCGAGGTCCCGCTCACCGCGGCTACTTGGGTTGCGGCGGATCCTTGAGCCGACGCATCCCGGACCGGAGTTTTGCTGTTGAAGGTATTGAGGAACTGATTGCGGAAGGCGTCCATGGGCTCGAGCGGAGCGCTGGGAGCAGGCAGCAGCCCGTTCTGCCAGTGCCAGGAGGACATCTGCTTGAGCACCGACGGGGCGCGGGTGATGATAGATATCGGCACATTGTGGGTGGCCCCGGGGCCGCTGACGGCGGTGTGGGGCTGGTGGTCGCCCATCAGGATGAGCACGAGGTTCGGGTCGTTCAGCTCGGTGACCCATGAAGTGAGGGCAGTCATTGTGTACTGGATCGACTGGCCGTAGAACTGCTTCACGGTGTTGTTGCTGCGCCAGACCTGCGCCTCGGATTCGCTCTTCGCGGGCTGGGAGTCGAATATCGAGCCGTTGCCGACCTTGTTCCAGGGCACCATGGCCGGCAGCGGGGCCCAGGGTATGTGCGAGGAGGTCAGGTCGATCTCGCCCTCCACGGGCTTGTGGCCAGGGGCGAGCTCAAGCCGCTGGAACTCGGCCAGGGTGTACTGGTCGGGCATTGCGGAGTAGCTGAATGTTGGGCCCTTGTAGCCGACGTCGAGCCTGTCGAAGAGCTGGTCATAGTGGTAGAAGGAGGTGCCGGGTTTCCAGGTCGTGTTGTCAGACGGGTCGTCCGCGACCGTGTGCCACCCCGCCTTCCTGAAGGCGTCGCTGAGAGTGAACCGCTGGCTGTCGAGGAGCTCGTTGTACCGCTGGTTGCTGTCAACCCACAGCCCCGACTGCAGGGTGGAGTGGGCGAGCCAGCTGATCCCGCCGAAGGTCGGGGAGGTGAGCCAGGCGCTCTGCGTGGACCAGCCGGCGCTGGTCAGCATGCCGTTCTGCTGGCGCAGGACGGAGTCGACGCCCGGCGAGAAGCTTGAGCCCTGGACGGCGACCTGCCCGTAGCTTTCGACGAAGACGATGATGACGTCCTTGCCGCGCAATCCGGTCAGCAGGTCCGAAGCGGGGACGGTGGACTCGGGATCGGGGGCGCGGGTTTCCTGCTCGAAGACACGCGGGTCGGCGAGCGCTGACTGGTAGGCGCGCACCTGCTCGACGGCCAGCCCGGTGGCGCTGTCCGAGGCGACCGAAAACCCCGGGGTGACCTGCAGTGCCAGGCCTGCTGACAGCCCCCAGATGGCTGTCAGGGCAACAAGGCTGCGAACGGCGCCGCGGCGGTGACGCGCGGCCACAGCGGTGACGTGAATCGTTGCCGCGGTGATGGCGACGACGAGCACGACGATACCGGCCCAGATCGCGACGAACACGACGTTTGTCAGCGTGGTGCCGATCGAGTCGCGTACCACGGCCGCGGCCGGCCTGATGCTGCTCCAGTCGTCCAGTGGGTTGAACGACCGGTCGACCTCCTCGTACAGCGCCATGTTGAGGATCTTGTCGAAAGTGAGCACGCTAAAGAGGATCCCGGCGATAGTGGCCACGATCCGTCGTGGCCAGGGCGGCAGCACCACCGCCACAGCCACCAGGACCAGCAGTTCCACTGGAATGCCGACAAAAGCGGCGAGGCTGTACTGCCAGATACGGTCGGGCGCCAAGAGGTCGAACCACAGGAGCACGAGCGCAAGCCCGGTGATGGTGATCCGCACTGTCCGGCGGACGCGCACGCTGGCGCCGGCACGGTAAAGCCCGATCACGTCGCGGCCGAACGACTCGGCCAGCAGCAGCAGCGCGACGCCGACCGCGATCATGCCGACGCGGCGGCTGGTCACGCCGGATGCGGCGACGGTGAGCACGATGCCCTGGACCGCGGCCACGACCTTGCGCCAGAACCGGGGGGGCAGCGGTGCCCGCAGCCACGGGATCAGCCAGCCGGCCAGCAGGAACGCGTAGCGGGCGGCGCCGATGACCAGCACCCATCGGCCGTAGTCCTGGGACACGGCGATGCTGAGCACCAGGATGAGAAAGGCGTCGGCCTCGCCGTCGATGCGGGCGCCCAGCGGGGTATCGGTGCCGGTCCGGCGGGCCACCTGACCGTCTACCGCGTCGAGCGCCAGCGCGACGGCGGACAGGGTGACCAGCGCCGTGATCGACACCGGCCGACTGAACGAGTCGGCAACCAGGCCCGTGACCCCGGCGATCAGCAGCACCCTGGTCAGGGTGACCCAGTCCGCCGGGAGTATCACCGGCTGGTCGCTGCGCCTCCGGGCGGTGACCAGCAGCGCCGCCGCCGCCGAACCGGTGACCAGGCCAGTGATCCAGCCGACGGCGCCGAGGCCGGCAGTGGCAGACACGACGCCGAGCAGGGCGGCTGTGGCGAGCGTCCCCAGGAGCGCCGCGAGCCAGATTCCGGGCAGCGCGAGTTTGTCCGCGAGTTTGTCCGTGTGCCGGACCTCCGGCGGCTGAATGACGGGCACTGCGCCTCCGTTTGCGTGACCAGCTGCCCTCATCCCCTTGTGGGACGACGACCCACCCGTACTACGTATCCGGTGTGACATTTGGTTTGCTTCGCGGCCGGTCAATCTATTTGGCTAAATCGGCCCGTATATAGCGGGTGTGACGTCTTTGTGCTCAGCTCCGACCCGGATCGGCCCAGCCGTCCGTCGCTTCGGCCCGTCGTTGCTGCGTCTGGCCGCTGGCGTCACCGTGCTGTGGTTTCTCTGGCGGGAGCTGGGCGCGGCGCCGTTCGAGGACGGGCTGCGCGCGGTCAACTGGCAGGGAGTCGTGGCCGCCGCCACGCTCACCGCCCTGACCACCATTTGCTCGGCCTGGCGGTGGCGGGTCGTGGCCCACGCGCTCGGCACCGACATCAGCCTGCCTCGCGCGACGGGTGCCTACTACCGTTCCCTGTTCCTCAACTCCGTGCTCCCCGGCGGAATTCTCGGCGACGTGCACCGGGCGGTGACGCAAGGCCGCCGCGCTGGAGACGTCGCGCAGGGGGTGCGCGCGGTGGGCTGGGAACGGCTGTGCGGTCAGGTCATCCAGGCCGTGATGACCGCTGTCGTCCTGCTGACCCTGCCCTCTCCGGTCCGGCCCGCGCTGCCCTACGTTCTGGCGGGCATCGCGGGCGTCATCGGGTGTGTCGCGCTGGTCGTGAGCGTCGCCGCTCGTCTCGGCCGGTCGCGGCCGGCCCGTGCCGCCCGGACCATTGCCACTGACCTGCGTCGTGACCTGCTCGTCCGAGGCGTGTGGCCGCAGGTCACGCTAGCCTCGGTGCTGGTCGTCGCCGGGCACACGGCGACGTTCGTCATCGCGGCTCGGATCGCCGGCTCCACCGCACCCCTGGGCGAACTGATCGCGCTGCTGATGGTCGTTCAGATTGCCGCGGGGATCCCCTTGAATATCGGCGGATGGGGGCCGCGGGAGGGTGCTGCCGCCTGGGCCTTCGCCGCGGCCGGGCTCGGTGCGGCCAACGGGGTCACAGTCTCCACCCTCTACGCGGTGCTCATGCTGGCCGCGGTCACCCCAGGCGCGGGCCTGCTGATGAAGGACGCCGTTCGCCGCCGTCGCGGCCGGGAACACCCGGGCAAGCGGAGCGGACCTGATCCGGCGCCGACGAGGACGAGGAATCCGGCCTGGCGCGAGGCCGGACGGCTCGTCCCGTGACCGGGGCGCTCCAGGCGGCAGCGATCCGGCGGCGTATTCGCATCCCGCTGCGTTTTGCCGATGGCTACTCAACCACGGCCACGGTCATCACCTTCACCGGCCTGGCCGACGCGCAGCAGCACGTGGCACTCGAACTCGGCCGGCCCGCCACGGCCCGGCTACCGCTGGTGCGCCTGCACAGTGAATGCCTCACCGGTGACGTGTTCGGCAGTCAGCGCTGCGACTGCGGGCCGCAGCTGCGCGAAGCAGTCGAGCGGATCACCAAACGCGGCGGGTATGTGCTGTACCTGCGCCAGGAGGGGCGGGGCATCGGCCTGTACGAGAAGCTCGACGCGTACGCGCTGCAAGATGGCGGCCTGGACACGTACGATGCGAATCTCGCGCTCGGCCACGGGGCCGACGAACGCGACTACACCAGCGCGGCCCAGATGCTGCACGCGCTCGGGGCCAGCCGTATCGCGCTGCTGAGCAACAACCCGGACAAGCGCGCTCAGCTGGCCCGCCTGGGCATCACGATTGCCAAGCAGGTCCCCACCGCCCTGCACCTCAACGAGGCCAACGCCGCCTACCTGACCGCCAAGGCCCAGCGCGGAGGGCATGATCTGCTCCTCCGGAGTCTTGAACGCGCCGCCGAACCGCACTGGCACGCCGGTCCGGCGCATCTCGGTACCACCGATTGACTGGGCGGCGCCGCGGGTGCTAGCCGGGCGACCGGCCCGCGAAATCAAGCTGGTGGGCGAGGTAGACCAGCTCGCCCGCGGCCAGTTGCCGGTCGCGCGCGGCCAGCCAGTCGGCCAGGTCCGCCGGGTCCACCCAATCCTGGCGGCTCCGCAACGCGTGCCGGATCGTGCTCAGGATGCTGTGCAGGAAGTGAGCCTCATCGCCCGGGTAGGTCCCATCCGGGCCGGCGCTTACGACCCAGTCCGACGAGCCCGCCGCCAGCGCCGGCGCGCCCGCAGCCCGCAGATGGTGGAACAGGTGGCGGCCCGTCCGACTTTCACCGGCTGGCCGGCCATAGCGGACGCGCTCATCCATGTCACGGTGGTAGGCCCGCATGACCTGGTCGTCGTGGAGGTGGCCGGGCATGAAGATGCTCTCGCCGTCGTAATTGATCGTGAACCAGTAGACGCCGCCGGGGACCAGCAACCGCAGCAGTCCGGGCAGGATGGCCGGCACGTCCACCAGGTCCAGCACAGCGTTGGCGATAAGCACATCGGCCAGCGCCCCGTGATCGGTCTCCAGGTAGCGGCCAAGCTCGGCGTGCACCAGGCGCACCCGCAGCTCACCGACCTGCAGCCCGTCCGGCAGCAGGTCGCTGCGCAGTCCCCGCACGGTCGCCCAATCGCGCAGCCACCGGCGAGAGTCATCCAGCAGCGACCGATCCGTATCCAGCAGGATGTACTCGCCGGTACCAACCACGCCCCAGTCCATCAGGCGGGCCACCATCGTCCCCAGTCCGGCGCCGACCTCCAGCACCCGCGGCGCCGCCGCGGACATGAGACGGCGCAACTCGGCCAGCACATACCCGTTGAGCGCCCGGTCATCCACGGTCGTCTTCGCGGCCAGGTAGCGGGCGTAGCCGGAGGTCATCGAGGCTTCATCGGAGCTCGTCATTGTTTCTCGGCCACCATCGCGAACTTGCGTACCCGCCCGCTGCCCAGCCAGTCATTCCACAGCTGATGGGCCGTGATCAGCTCGGCGGCGGCCTGCTCCCCGATCTGGCCGGCGATCTGAGCTGAATCAGCCCGGTAACACCGAAGCAGCGCGGCCGCCATCGCGTGGTGGGCGGAGCTGTACTCCTGCTGCCAGGTCACGGCCAGTCCCGCGTTGCGTAGCACGTCCGTCAATTTCGCCAGCTCGACGGGCCAGACCGTATCGGCGGCGGGCATCCGGGACTGCTCCTCCGGGGTGAGCGGCCGGCCTTCCTCGACCGTGAAAGCGAACCGCCCGCCTGGCTCCAGCGTGCGCGCAACCTCCCCCACCAGGGCCTCCTTGTCGGGGAAGGCCAGCATCGTCTCCAGCAGGAGCACCACCTCGAAGCGGCCCTCGGGCAGAGGCGGGAGATGAGCCTGCTCGAAGCGGCAGGGAAGCTTCCCGGCCAGCCGCCGGGCGGTGGCCAGTGCGCTGGCGGATTCATCGACACCCAGGTAGCGGCAGCCCGACTCCGCCGTGATCATCCGGCCGGGACCGGCCACTCCACAGCACAGGTCAAGCACCGAGACGCCCGGTCCGATCCGGGCCCGGTGAGCCAGACTCCGGATCTCGGCTGCCCGCATGAAGCTCTCCTGGCCCACATACTCGCCCGCGGGGCAGGCGGTCGCCTGCGCCCGCCCCAGCGCTGTCAGCGACGGCGTTCGTTGATTGCTGTCTCGGATCAATCCGTACCCCCAGTTTCTCCGTATTACGTGGTACCAGGGGCGAAGGATTGGCAGCGGGTGCGATTCAGCTCGACCGCAAAGAGGAGGCCGGCTCGGTGCGGCAGGCGCTATGGAGGGCCAGGACATCGTGCGGGTCCACGTCGTAGTCCCCGCGGGATTCGACGACCCGGGCCAGCCCACCGGCGGCAACATCTATGACCAGCGGGTCTGCGCCGGGCTGGCCGAGGCCGGATGGGAAGTGCTGGTCGCGACCGTCGCCGCGCGCGGTTCGGCTGCCCGCGCCGCCCTCGCCCGCGTCGTCTCCGACATTCCCGACGGTGAGACCGTCCTGATCGACGGGCTCATCGGCTCGCCCGCCGCCGCGCAGCTGCTGCCGCACACCGGGCGGATACGAATGACGGTGCTGCTGCACATGCCGCTGGTGACCGCCGTCGGCACCCTCCACGATGCCAGTGCAGAGCGGTCCGAACGCTCCGTGCTCCGCGCGGCCGCAGGCGTGATCGTCACCAGCGAGTGGACCCGGCGACAGGTCCTGACCCGGTACGCGATCCCGCCCGGCCGGGTGCACGTCGCCCGGCCGGGCGTCGATCGGGTCGCTGCCCGGGTCCGGCCCGTCCGCGGCCACCTGATCTGCGTCGGAGTCCTCAGTCGCCACAAGGGGCAGGACCTCCTCGTCGAGGCGCTCGCCGCCCTCGCTGACCGGGACTGGCACTGCGTGCTGGCCGGATCGCTCGACCGCGACCCGGATTTCGTCAAGCACCTGCAGACCCGCGTCACGTGTCTCGGGTACGACCATCGCATCCGGCTCAGCGGCGTCCTGACCGGCGCGGCGCTCAGCCACGCGTACACCACCGCCGACCTGCTCGTCGCACCATCGCGCGCGGAGACCTACGGCATGACCGTCACCGAAGCGCTCGCCCACGGCCTGCCCGTCATCGCTGCCGCCGTCGGCGGGCTGCCCGAAGCATTCGGCGCCACCGCCGACGGCCCCGGCCCCGGCCCCGGCCAGCTGATTCCGCCCGGCGACCCGGCTGCCCTCGCCGCCGCCCTCGGCGACTGGCTGGACGACGAGGGCCACCGGCACCGGCTCCGGGCCGCCGTACGACAGCGGCAGCTGACCCTGCACGGCTGGGAGCAGACCATGCAGGAGATAGCTGACGCGCTGACCGCCTAGCCGTTCCGCTACCAACGATCACAATGATGGAGAAGTCCGTCCGATGACATTCAGAACCGAGAGCCGTCTGACCATCGCCAGCAGCATCGATGAGGTGTGGGCGTATCTTGCTGACGTCGGACGCTGGCCGGAGTGGGCACCAACGGTTCTTGCAGGCCGGGTCCGTGGAGGAGGCCCGATTCAGCCCGGCTCGCGGGTGGAGCAGCGGGCGAAGCTGATGCTCGGGCTGTCTCGCAGCCGTAGTCAGGTGGTGACCGTCGTCGAGCCACCCACCGCCATGGCGTTCGCCGGGCCAATGGGCACGTCCACGGCGCGCTGGGGAATGGAGCTCAAGCCGGTAAATCATGGGCACACCGACACCATGATGTGGGTCGAGGTCGACCTCACGGGCCTGCTCAAAGGCAGGGTTCAGCGCGTCAGCGATATCGAAATGGTGGCGATCAAAGCTGCCGTCGAGTCCGCTGCGCGCAAAGGCGCGGTGTCCTAGATGGGGCGGCGTGACCCGGCCGTCCTCGATACGCGAGAGCACCTGATCGAGACGTACCGCAAGAAGGCAAAGCACTACGACGTCACCTCCCGGCTGTACCCCGCCCCCGGCTACCCCCAGCGGACACAACGCCTCCGGGCCGTACAAGCGCTCGGCCTTCGCCCGGGTGGCACCGTGATCGACATGGCCTGCGGCACAGGTCTGAACTTCCCGCTGCTTCAGAAGGCGGTCGGTCCCGGTGGTCGGATCGTCGGCGTCGATCTGACCGATGCGATGCTCGCCCGGGCCCAGGATCGGGTGAAGGCGAACGGCTGGAGCAACGTCAGCCTCGTGCAAGCCGACGCGGCCGGCTTCGACTTCCCGGCCGAGGTCGACGCGATCCTGTCCACGTACGCCCTGACCCAGGTGCCCGAGTGCGCAGAGGTCATCGCCCACGGCGCCGCGGCTCTCTCCGCGGGCGGAAGCTGGGCGGTGCTTGATCTCAAGGTTCCCACCAGCACTCCCGGGTGGCTGGCGCGGCTCGGAACCGCAACGGTGCGGCCTTTCGCCTCCATAGATGAGTGGATCACGCGCCGTCCGTGGGAGGCGATTCGCGCAGCCATGCAGGAAGAGCTGGCTGATTTCGCCTGGACCGAGTTGTTCTTCGGAACTGCTTTCCTCGCTGCCGGGTCAAGCCAGTCCGGTCACGGTCGGGCACCTCATCAGCCGTAGGCCAACTGCCCAACTCAGCCCTCAAACCAGTGCGAGGACCTCGCCGGCCACGCGGCTGCGTCACCAATCGACAGGTCGCCGACACATGCCCTGCGAGGAGATCACGAACATCATGGTCAGCAACATGACTAGGACGGTTCCGGCTGAGGAGACGGCGCGGTGACTCGAATACGGCCAGCCGCCTGGCTCATGGCCTCGGTCGCCTTGTTCCTGCTGGCCGTGGCCGGTTATGCCCTGCTCGTCCACGCGTTCCCCCAGTACTACTGGAAGCAGATCGACACGGCCGTCTACCGGGATGGCGGCATCGCAGTGCGGAACCAGCCGACGATTCTCTATGCGCTGAGGCTCGGGCCGGCGAAGCTGCCGTTCATCTACACGCCGTTCGCCGCGCTCCTGCTGGCTGCGGGGAGCGGTGCGTCGTTCGCGACCTGGCAGGTCGGGCAGGCGGTGCTCACGATCGGGCTCCTGCCGGTGGTGACGTACCTTTCCCTGGGACTCGCCGGGCGGCCCGCCGGCCTGGCCAGGGCGGCGGCGGCGTTTGCGATCGCCGCGGTGGGCCTCTGGCTCGAACCGGTCGCGATGACACTGTTCTTCGGGCAGATCAACCTCCTGCTGCTGGCCTTGGTGGTGGGCGATCTCGCGCTGCCGGACCGCATCACGGGCAAGGGCATCGGGATCGGGCTGGCGGCGGGGTTCAAGCTCACGCCGTTGATCTTCATTCCGTACCTGCTCTTCACGCGGCGAGTAAAGGCCGCGGCGGTCAGCGCGCTGACCTTCGCGGTCACGGCAGGACTGGGATTCGCGCTGCTGCCGCACGCCTCCACGGTCTTCTGGCAATCCTCCCTGCTAGGCAGCAGGCACTTCCACCTGGACAACCAGTCCCTTAACGGCGTCATACTGCGCCTTACCCACGCCGGCCCCGACGCGCACGCGTACTGGCAGGTCGCGGCGGTCGTTGTCGGCATCGCCGGGCTCGCCACCTCGATACTGGCAAGCCGGCGTGGCCACGAGCTACTCGGCGTGGTTGCGTGCGCCGCGACCGGCCTGCTGGTGTCCCCGATCAGCTGGTCGCACCACTACGTTTACGTGGTGCCGGCACTTGTCCTCGCCGCGTACGGGCCACGGCGCCTCGGCTACCGGATCCTCGGCGCCGCGCTGGTGGCGGGCTTGTTTGGCTGGTGGCCCCTGCCCATTGGCAGCCAGGGCGGCTACGACCCTAAGGCCCAGCTGCTGCCGCGCGGGTTGCTGCTTCTCGCTCCGAACGAGGGCAACAACGGGACAGTCGAGTTCACCTGGCGCGGGCTGGAATTGATCGTCGGCAACTACTACGTGCTCACCCTGCTCCTGTTTATCGCGGCCACCGCATGCGCTCTGGTGCTTACCCGTCGCGTCAGGCCTGATCGCGCGCAGTCGGTCCTCCGAGCCCGATGCCGTGTCAGCGGCACGGCCGCCCGGCGCCGGCCGGTAGGCCGATCAGCTTCCTCAACGGAAGGCGCTGGCACGCGGTCCTCACGGTGCGAACGTACGCCGCCAGACGAGACTGCGAGCCACGCCTTAGTGCGCAGATATCTTGGAGTCTACCGGCAAACCTGCAGCTCAAAGCATTACGATCGAGCTGTCTCGGCCTCAGTTTCACGCATCACTTTTCTGGTACCTCCGCAGCCGATTCGGTCGCCGCCGCGCTTTCCAGGTCGCGGAGCCAGCCTGCGTGTTCGGTGCGGGCCCACGATCGCGACACTGATCCTGTTCGCATTCCGTGACGTGCCTCAGGGTCTTTCAGCGCGAAGATGACGTGCCCGACGACAAGCAGGCCGAGGGCAAGGGAGAACCAGTCGTGCACGAATGTGGCGCCGCTGCGCCAGGGCAGGGGGGCGAGCCGCACGAAGTACATGAGCACCCCGGTGCCGAGCAGGACCAGGATCGAGCCGGATGACAGCGAGGCGTTCAGCTTCTGGCCTGCGTTGAATTTTCCGACGGTGATGGTCCCGTCTCGGCGGGCACGCGTGCGCAGCCAGCGGTAGTCCGCGGGAGCGAAGCGGCCGAGACGTCGCAGGTCGGCCCGGTATGCGAATGACAGGATCCCGAGAAGCATAGGTACCGGCAGCGCGAAGCCGCAGTAGACATGGATCAGTTCAACGAGGTGGCGATGGCCTACGGCTATGGAGATCCAGCCGTTGTAGAGGACGGCGGCGGTCACGATGCACGCCGTCATCAAGATTGCTGTTGTCCGGTGGATCATGCGCTCGGCGCGGCTGAACCT
>Ga0302314_10019717_pt1 | contig 11185 bp, 8 predicted proteins | sample III_Palsa_N2_3_FD_200533 | JGI IMG/M metagenome (GOLD analysis project Ga0302314, IMG submission 200533) | Peat permafrost microbial communities from Stordalen Mire near Abisko, Sweden - III_Palsa_N2_3 | ecosystem: Environmental > Terrestrial > Soil > Palsa > Peat permafrost | place: Sweden... | reverse complement strand
CCAGGCGGCTGAGCGCGGATTCTGGCCAGCCGAAGGTGCGGATGGTGGCGAGTTCGGGGGCGCGTTCGCGGATGTTGAGGAAGACCACGTCGGCGACGGCGAGGACGCCGAGGGCGACGGTGGCGGTGACGGCGACGTAGTCGACACCGCGGACCTGGACGGCGACGGCGTTGCCGAGCAGGGAGCCGACGACGACGCCGCGGAAGGCGATGGTGACCGCGGCCAGGATGGTCAGCGCGGTGACGCCGACGGCCAGGCTGACCGCGCCGACCAGCGCCCGGCCGGGGGTGCGCAGCACGTTCACCGCGGCCAGGGCGGTGATGCCGCCGGGCTGGCGGGCCCGGCGGACGCCGAGCACCGGCGGGCGGACCGAGGCGACCGGCTCGGCCCGGGCGGCCAGCCAGGCCGGGATCAGCCCGGCGATCACCGCGACCGCGACCGCGATCGGAACGGCCAGCGCCGCCCGCCCGAGTGAGGCGTGCAGGCCGACCGCCGATGACAGCGGCAGCGCCGCGGCCAGCCCGAGCAGCCCGGCGGCCAGGCCGATCGCGGCGAGCTCGCCCAGCACCGCGGTGAAGATCCGGGGCCGGGTCCAGCCCAGGCAGGCCAGCACCCCCAGCTCGCGCCGCCGGCCGCGGATCGCCGCCGCCGCCGAGTTGGCCACGAACAGCACGCACACGATCAGGATCAGCGCGAACAGCACCAGGCTGTTCTTGTCGATCGCGGACAGGATCGCGACCGCGACGCCCTTCTTCACCCAGTCCTCCGACAGCGTGAGCGGCGGCTGTCCGAACTTCCCGGCGGGCAGGTCGATCGTGGTCGGCGACGGCGACGACCCCGCGACGATGTCCACGTCCAGGCCGGTGCGCACCTCGATCTGCTGCGCCGCCTCCCGGATCCGCTCCAGCGACACCGGATCCGGCCCGGTCACCCCCGCCACCCGAACCCGCACCACGCTGATCGGATCGGCCAGCGGCAGCCTCGTGCCGTAGTAACCCTGGTTCTGCAGCGCGGGCAGCGCGGACAGCGTCGTGACGAGGTCGACCGGCTGGCTTACGTATCCGCCCAGATTCTGATTCGGCAGCAGATCGCTGCCGTGCAGCGCCCGGTTTGCTGCCGGGTTCGCCGGGGCGGCGACGACAGGCTCATACGCACCGAGCGGTACCCGCGACAACGGGTCGAACTCGTTGATCTTCGCCGGGTTGAAGATGCCGACGAGCTGCGGGCTGGCCGGGATGCTGGCGAAGGTGGTGCCAGCCGGGGCGTGCACCGAGACCTTGCGGTACTGGTTGTCCTCGTCGTCCATGCTGGCGGTCTGGGCGCCGCCGGTATACCAGGTCGACGGCGGGTTGTTTGTCAGCTGGGCGACCAGCGTGCCGGAGCGCGAGTGACGGTAGGAGGTTGGCCCGACGCTCCAGTAGGCGTGGATGCCGACCTGCCCCCCGTACGACGGCTGCATCTTGCCGGCGTACATGACCGTGCTGCCGCCGCTCACGCTGGGGGCCGCAGGCCCGGGTTTGACCGCCAGCGCTGCCAGCAGCTGCTGGTAAGCCTGATGTGCCGTGGTGGTGACGGTGGAAATCACCCGACCTGGCGCGGTGGCGTGCTGACTCATCCAGGAGGCAGTCATGGACGGTGCGGACACCGGTGCGCTCAGCGTCGCCAGCTGGGTGACGGCAGACTCGTCAAGTCCGCTGACCGAGGACGCCAGGACGGGAAAGGTGCCGCTGTTCGCCCCGCCGACGGGCCCTGCCAGGTAGTGTCCTGAGATCACCGCCCGGTCAAGCCCGTCCAGCTTCGCCTCGGCCACCGGATCCACCGCCGCGATCAGCACCGGGATGACCCAGTCGACGTCGTACCCGGGGTTAGCTGGACTGACGCCTGGCACGAGGGGGCCGGCCGGGCCGTAGCCATTGGCTTTGGACCATGCCGTGCAGTCTGACTGCGCGGCCACGCCGAACGGATCGACGCCAGGTTCAAGGGTGGCGTCTGCCGGGCAAACGGTGACGCTGGTGCCGTCCGGAAGCCGTTCACTGGCCAGGTAGACGGTATGGGCATCCACGCCGAGCCGTTGCGGAGTGACGTAGACGAAGGACGGCGGCTCAGCAGCGCGGCTCGCGCCGCCCTGCGAGATCCACGTGGTGGTGACCCGGTACAGCTGCCGGCCGGGCCGGCTCAGGTCAGCCGCGGGCAGCGGGGAAGACAGCTGCGAGACCAGCAGGGTGTAGCCGACCATGGCGATGGGGGCGGCGACCTGGACGCCGGGAATGCTGGCGATCTGATGGTACTGCGCCATGGTGATGCCGCCGTAGATGCCGGACAGGAAGTTGGGCTGGACGGTGCCGGTCTGGGTTTCCAGCGCCGTCCTGGCCCCCTTGGGCCGGACCAGGATGTCGTAGGCGGGCACGAAGTGCGCGGAGACGGTGCCGACGGTGCGCAGCTGTGCGGTCCGCGATGCGGCGGTCAGCACCGTGAACGCGGTGGTCGCCAGCAGCATCCCGGCCAGCAGCGCGACCAGCCGGACGGTCCGGAACCTCAGTTGTGACCAGGCCAGCCGTCCCATCGGCCGTCCTCAGCCGAGCTGGCCGACGCGCCGGATGACGTCTGCTACGGCGTAACCCGGCGTCAGCGCGATGTCGTCGACGACAGCTCCGTCGCGGAGCCTGATCAGCCGCTCCGCATGGGCAGCGATCTGAGGGTCGTGCGTGGCCAGAATGATCGTCATCTCCCGGTCATTGCGCAGGCCCGTCAGCAGCTGCAAGATCTCGGTCGCGTTGGCAGAGTCGAGGTTGCCGGTCGGCTCGTCCGCCAGCAGCAGGGCCGGGGTGTTGACCAGTGCTCGTGCGATGGCGACGCGCTGCTGCTCCCCGCCGGACATCTTCGCTGGCAGCGAGTGCTCGCGGCCGGCCAGCCCGACCGCTGCCAGCAGTTCGCGGCCACGTTCCCGTTTATCAAAGGATGTCCGATACGGCAGCACGGGCGCGATGACGTTATCCAGCGCAGTGAGCGCGGGGAGCAGGTGGTAGCCCTGGAACACGAATCCGACGGTGCGCCGGTAGCGGGCCAGGGCACCGCCCCGCAGCGCCGTCACGTTCTGGCCGTTGCTGACGATAATGCCTGAGTCGGGCCGCTCGATCGCGCCGATCAAGTGCAGCAGCGTCGACTTGCCTGATCCGGACGCCCCGCTGAGCGCTACGAAGGCGCCGGCTTCGATGGTGAGGCTGACATCATCGGCCGCACGCACCAGCCGGTCCTGGCCGATGCCGTAGCTTTTGCCGATGCCGCGCAACTCGAGGGACGCACCGACGTTTCCCACGTTCTCGGCTCCCTGCCCTGGCGATCCGGCTGGTGCTTGCTAGGTTCGCGCGTTACTCTCGCTTCATACCTAGCAACAATGCAAGACCAGTTATAGCCTGTTAGCTAGCCGCAATGCAAGATGAGACAGTCCTGACGGGAGACCGACCGGAACCATGCCGTTGCATCACGCGGTCCTGGCGCTGCTGGCCGGCAAGCCAGCGCACGGATACGAACTGAAGAGCAGCTTCGAGCAGGCCGTCGGAGATCAGTGGGGCGGGCTGAACATCGGGCATCTCTATCAGATCCTGGACCGGCTGAGCCGGGACGAACTCATCGAGTCCGAGCGCCAGCCGCAGCCAGTAAAGCCAGACCGGGTCGTCCATCACCTGACCCCGGCCGGCCGGGCCGAGCTGGACCGCTGGCTGAGCGAGCCGAGCGCTCGGCTGCGCGGTTACCGCGACGACTTCTTCCTCAAGCTGATGGCGGCCGTTCAGGCGGGTGACCCGGAAACGCTGGACGGCGTCCTGCGCCGGCAGCGTGCTCACCTGCTCAGGGAACTGCATAGCCTGGCCGAGGCCCGGCGCCAGGCGCCGTCAGCTGTCGTCGAACTGCTGATCACCGCAGCCGAGCTGCACATCCGGGCCGACCTCGTCGTTGTGGACGCAGCCGAGAAGAACCTCGAGCCAGAGCTCGCCACCCCGAAGAGGAACTCACCCAAGGCCCGGCGTACCGGCCCGGCCGCCGCGGCCGCGGCCGTAGCCGACCCGGCCGTAGCCGACCCGGCCGCAGCAGCAGGCACGACTGGGTTAACTCGCCTTGCAGGTCGCGGTGCCTGAAGGCGCTTGTCCCGAGCAGCATGGCCGCGAGCCCGAGGCCCGTCACTATGCCGTTGACCTGCCAGTCGGGCGGGACGGCGGGCGCGGCGGCCAGCTGGTGGAACAGCGAGGTGTCGAGGACCCAGTGGTTCTGGGCGGTGAACCCGCCCGCGAACTGGATCAGCACCGACCAGCCCAGGACCACGTAGACGGCGATGCCCGCCCGGCGAGGCCAGAGGCCAGCCGCGAGCGCGCCGGTCCCGAGCGCGAACAGGGCCGGCGGGACGATGTTGATGCCGGCCTCGAGCGCGGCCGGGAAGCTGACCCCGCCGCCCTGCGCGGCTTCCCCGGTCCAGGTGAATACCCCGGCGGCGATGCCACTGAACAGCAGTGCCGCGATGCCGCCCAGCAGCCTGCCGGCGAACCACCGGGAGCGGCTCACGGCGGCGGCGAGAACGTGGTCGAGGCGGCCCTCGGCTTCCTCGGCCCGGGCCGCGTTCACCGCGCTCGCGGCCTGGAACGCGATCACGATGGCCAGGATCATGAAGGCGATGCCGGAGAAGGCGGCAGTCCCGCCGCCAGGTGATCCCAGCCGGGAGAAGACCTGCCGCTCGGATCCCTCGATGGTGGCGCCGGCCGACTTGGCCACCGTTCCGATCAGCACGGCGGCGATCGCCACGGCCGCGGCCCAGCCGAGGGCACCGGGCAGCGCCAGGCGGACCGTCAGCCCGGTGGCACCGGAAAGCAGCCGCACCCGCGGCGCTCTGCTGCTCCGGGCCGGCCACAGGCCCGCCCCGACGTCCCGCCGCCCGGCCAGCAGGACGGCCAGGGCGGCGAGAACCGCGGTGAAGGCGGCTACCGGGATCAGGGCCAGCGGACGGGGATCGGTAAGCGGCTGGAGCTGCTCTGCCCACCCGAGCGGCGACACCCAGATGAGCCCGTGCAGGCCCGGGCCGGCGTCGGCCACCATCCGCAGGCCGTAACTCACCCCGAGGAAGGAGGCCGCGTACCCGGCCGCCTGACGCCGGTTCGGCGCGAGCTGGCTCGTCACCGCGCCCACGGCGAGGAACTCCACGGCGCTGGCCACCAGGGCAAGGGCGAAGTAGAGGCTCGCGCTCACGCCGAAGCCCACGGTGGAGGAACGGCCGACGGCCACCGTCAGCAGCGCGGTGATCGCCCAGATGACCCCGGCGCCGGTGCCGAGGCCCGCCAGGACCTGGCCGACAGCGCGGGCGCGCGTGGTCGGCCCGCCCAGCAGCAGCTCCCAGCGGCCGGCGTCCTCGTCGCCGCGCAGCAGCCGGGTGCTCGTCATCAGCCCCCAGATCGCCCCGATGATGGTCAGGAGCATGGACACCTTGAAGACGGTGAAGCCCGCGACGGTCTGCAACTGCGGCGCCGGGCCGAACAGCGCGCTCGACGCGTGGTTCGCGCCGAACGTGGCGGCCAGGCGCTGCCGCTCGGCGGCGGTCTGGTAGATCCGGCCGTAGCTGAGCGCCGTGGATGCCACGACGACGCCGAACAGGTAGCCCCACAGCACCCCCGACCGCAGCGATCGCCTCGCGGCGAGCCGGGCGATCAGCATGCGCGCCGGCCGCCCGGCCCTGGCCGGCGCGGCCACCGCGACATCAGCTGGCAACGCCCGCCACCCCCGCCGGCGGTGCGCTCTGGCCGTAATAGGCGAGGAACAGCTCCTCGAGCGACGGCTCCCTGCTGAGCAGCCGCGTCACCCCGGCGTCGGCCAGCGCGGTCAGCAGCGGCTGGACCGGCCCGGTCACCTGGCAGCGCAGCGAATGCCCGTCGGTCACCACGCCGCTCACGCCGGGAACCCCGGACAGGTCAGGGAGTTCCCCGGCGAACGTCGCCTCGACGGTGACCGCCGACAGGTGCCGCAGCTCACCGAGCGTCCCCGACTCGGCGACCCTCCCGTCGCGCAAGATCACCACCCGGTCGCAGAGCGCCTCGACCTCGCTCAGGATGTGCGAGGACAGGAAGACGGCCTGCCCGCGCTCGCGCGCCTCGGTGACGCAATGCCGGAACGCCACCTCCATCAGCGGGTCGAGCCCGCTGGTCGGCTCGTCGAGGACGAGCAGGTCCGCCCGCGTCATCAGGGCACCGATCAGCAGGACCTTCTGGCGGTTACCCCGTGAGTAGGCCCGCACCTTCTTGGCCGGGTCAAGATCGAACCGGGCGATCAGCTCATCCCGGTACGACGAGTCCGCCTGGCCGTGCAGCCGGCCGAGCAGGTGCAGAGTCTCCGCTCCGGTCAGCGACGGCCACAGGCTGGCCTCCGCGGGCACGGACGCCACCCGCCTGTGCACCGCGGCCGGGTTCCGCTGGCAGTCCGCCCCGAAGATCTCCGCCCGCCCCGCCGTCGGCCGGATGAAACCGAGCAGCAGGCGGATCGTCGTGGTCTTCCCCGCCCCGTTCGGCCCCAGGTAACCGACCACCTCTCCGGGCGTGACGTCCAGGTCGAGGTCAGCCAGCGCTGTCACCTGGCCGTAGCGCTTCGACAGTCCCCGGGTGCGGATCGCGGGCTCAGCTTCTGCCATCGTTACCTGATTCCTCCGGCCGTGATCGTCCCTTGCGCCGGAGCTGCTCCTGAAGCTCGTCCAGCGCCGCGTGTCCCTTCTCCGCCAGCTCCGGGCTGAGCAGGGGCTTGGAGTAGAAGTCCAATTTCGCCCGGGCCAGGCGCAGGTGCCCCTCGGGGCTGAAGATGTCCGCACCCAGGGCACCGGAAAGCTGCTCCCGCATCACCAGCGCGCCAAGCTCCATGGCAACCAGCAGGGCCGCGTACGCCGTGGGATCGGCCATCTGGCCCGGGTGATGATCCTCCAGCCAGCGCTCGCCCAGCCCGACAATCTCCCCGAACATGGCATCCGCGGCCGGCGACCCGTCCAGCATCGACCGGGCGTAGTACCTGAGCATGACCAGGACCGCAGGCTGAGCGGACGAGATGAAGCCCGCGTTGCCCAGCTGCCCCCCGGGGACGGCCTCCTCCTTCAGCCGCATCAGCTGCGCCAGCACATAGGCGTCGCACGCCGCCCGCAGGTCCTCCTTGGATCCGAAGTGATGGCGGATCAGCCCGGTGGACACGCCCGCGGCCCGCGCGATGTCGCGGACCGTTGTGCCCTCGACGCCCCGCTCGGCGAACAGGCGCAAGGCGGCGTCCCTGATGCGCGCCCGCCCGGTCAGGTCTTCAAAGGCCGGCTCTCCTACGGCAGCAGCCAATCGGTCCTCCTGCGGTCTCATGTCAGTGTGTTATGCACAATAGTCAGCAGACCATACGCTTGTATAGGAAGGCATGGCCGGGATTGCGGCCCGGCGGGAAGCCATCCATCCATCCGTCCAACGCCGAAGCGCATTGCAGCGTCTTAGGGGCATGAACACCATCCGCGCCGGCGCCGCCCTGCTGGCTCTGGCCGTCGTGACGGCCTGTGGTACCTCAAGCCGGCCGGCGCAGTCCAGCTCCACGCCGGCCCCGTCCGCGGCATCCGCCGCTGCCTCTCCCTCGCCGGCCCCGGCACCCAGCAGCAGCCCGCCGGCTTCGGTCCGCGTCAGCTTCGCGGTCCGCGACGTGAGCTTCGTGTCGGCGCAGCGCGGCTGGGTCCTCGGCTCCGGGCAGCTGCTCACGACCGACGACGGGGCGCTGAGCTGGACGGCGCTTCCGGCACCCCCAGCCGGGGTGACCCACCTGCGCTTCGCCACCTCCTCGGACGGCTACGCGTGGAGCACCGACGGCGCGTTGTGGCTCACCACCGACGGAGCGGCCAGCTGGCAGCCCGGCAGGCTCGGCCAGGTGCTCTCGCTGGAGACCGCGTCCGGCTGGGTCTGGGCCATCGCCGGCCCGCAGCCCTACCCGGACGTCTGGCGCGCCCCGGTCGGCGGCACCGTCTGGACGAACCTCGGCGTCACCCCGGACCGCAGCGCCACCCTGCTCGTGCACGGGCCGACCGCCTACGTGGTCGGCCAGGAGGGCGCCGGACCCATTGCGCCCTCGGTCGAGGTGTACACCGGGACCCAGGCCGGCCGGCACCTGGCCGTGCCGTGTCCCGCCTCGCTGCCGGTGCCGTCCGCCGAGCTGGGTGCCTCCACCGACGGCAGCCTCGTGCTCATCTGCGACGTCCAGGGCCAGCCGGCCACCTACGACCGGGCGTACGTCTCCACCGACGGGGGGTCGAGCTGGACGGCCATCACGGCCCCGCCGGCCTGGTCGAACGGCGTAACGGCGATCACCGGCAAGCGCTTCTCGTGGAACGGCAACGTCCTGGTCTCTTCCGGGGGAGCCTGGACGGCGGCCCTGGCGGGCCCGCCGGGCGGGTTCTCGCTCGTCGGGTTCGAAACCGACCAGCAGGGCGTAGCGCTATCAACCGACGGCGCCCTGTGGATCACCCGGGACGGCGGGTCCACCTGGAACCGGGTGTCGTTCGCCGTTTAAGTGTTCAGCCGCTCCAGGGCTTGGCCAGTTACTGCGGCGATTACCTCAAAGTCTTTATCAAAGTGCAAGATCGTGAGGCCCGCCAGCTCGGCGGTTGCCGCGATGATCAGGTCAGGGATGGACGGAGCGCGGTGCTGGCCACGGTCGGCCAGCAAGGCCAGGATTTCCACCGCCCGGTCCTCGATAGCCGGTGTCAGGTATTCCGCTGGCATCGATGACATGGGAGGCTGCCGCAGCCCGGCCCGCAACTCGGGCCCGGAGCGGGCTGAGTAGCCCACCTCCAGGCGAGTGACAGTGGTGATCCGCACCAGCCCACGCTCGACTCGCCCTGCCCATTCAGAGGCATCAGGGCTGGTGGGCAAGCGGACCAGGGCTGACTTATCGATCAGCCAGGGGCTCACCGCCACGCCTGCGACATGACATCGTCGTCGGCGAGGTCAGCGAAGGTCTCGGCAAAACGGGTCAGGTCCTGGACGCTGACCGCAGAGCCGGTCTGGGCCGCGTCCTGGGCCAGCCGGCGGCGTACATACTCGCTGCGCGAAAGGCCCAGCCGTCCTGCGTGCGCATCTAGGCCGGCGATGACCTCATCGGGGATATCCCGGATTAGCATGTCCGTCATCTTCCGCCTCCTTGATATCCCATGATAGCGCGGCTGATGCCGGGAGTGTGAAGTAGAAGGTCGCGCCGGCCCCGGATGCGCCTTCGGCCCAGGTGCGGCCTCCGTGCCGTTCCACGATCTGTCTCACGCTCGCCAGACCGATACCGGTGCCGGGGAACTGGGCGGCTGAATGCAACCGCTGGAACGGCTTGAACAGCTTCCCGGCGTCGGCGGCGTCGAACCCAGCGCCGTTGTCGCGCACGAAAAAGCAGCTGCCAGAGGTCTCCTCTGGGGTCATCCCGAACTCGATTGCCGCGTCGTCGCGTCCGGAGGTGAACTTCCAGGCGTTGTCCAGCAGGTTCTGCAATACCGCGCGGATAAGCGTCGGGTCTGCCGCGGCCAGGGCCGGTTGCTGGATGGTGAAGCGCACCTGACGGCCAGGTTCCTGGCGCTGGAGTTCCGCGGCGATGCCGGCCACCTCTGCCCCTAGGTCGACTACCTGGAGGCGAATCGCGGCCCGCGAAACGCGCGCGAGGTCGAGGAGGTCTTCGATCAGCTGCGTCATACGCTCGCCGGCGGCCTGGATGAGCTTGGTGTAGCCGATGGCGGCCTCGCTGAGGCTGTCCCCGCAGTCCTCAAGCAGGGCGCGACTTAGCCCCCGCAGCGCTCGCAGCGGGGCACGCAGGTCGTGCGAGACCGAATAGGAGAAGGTCTCCAGGTCTCGGTACGCGATCTCGAGGTCGTCTGTTCGGAGGCGAAGCTCGGCCTGGAGGCGGTACCGCTCGGAGATATCGCGGGCGATCGACGACGCGCCGATCAGGACGTGCCGGTCGTCATGGACCGGGGAGATCGCCACGGAGACCGGGAAGAGGGTTCCGTCTTTGCGCTGCCGGACGGTCTCGTGGTACAAGACGCGCTCGTCGTTACGGATCTTGCGGAGAACCTCCTGGATCTCAGCGACCCGGTCGGGCGGGCAGAGGACGGTGATCGGCTGGCCGATGATTTCCTCCGCGGCGTATCCGTACATGCGCTCGGCGGCCGGGTTCCAGGTAGTGATAACGCCATCCGGGGTCTTCCCGATGATGGCGTCGTCGGAGGAGTTGACGATCGCGGCCAGCAGATCCGCGGCGTCCATCGGCTCGCGGCGAGTGCTGCCCGTCACACCTGACGACTGTTCCACGGCATCCCCTAGGTCGGTTATGAACGTAATGAAGCTGCTTAAGCAGCATTCCCCGCCTGTCACCTAATGTAGTGATTATATAACATTAAGTGGTCACCCGTGCGAAGGCACTGGCCATGATCGGCACGGGCCAGACGCGGCGCCCTCTCTGCCGGGAGCAGGCGGAACCCAGAATCATTGACCGAACGGCACTGGTGCGTGCCTCCGGACAGCCGTTGTCACGCACCGCGTACCCGGCGCCGTGACCAGCAGGCACCCCGAACCCGCGCCTCAGCAGAGTCGGATCAGAGCCCTAGATAACCCCTGCGGAGCAGCCGGGCGGCGCGGGCGTGACCGGCTTGGGCGGGTAGCTGCGCAGGACGAGCGACGTGGTGACGGGGCCGAAGCGGGCGATGCTGTCGACAAGCGCTTCCAGACGTTCGGCGCTGGCGGCGTGGATGTCGATGAGGAAGCAGTCCTCGCCGGTGATCCGGTAGAGACTGATGATCTCTGGCACGGTGGCGAAGTGGTCAAGCGCGGCGGTGATCCTGGCGTGCGTGGTCCGCAGCCGGACGACCGCATGGATGCTGAGCCCAACCCGGCGGGGATCGACGACGGCCCGGAATCCCGTGATGATCCCGGCCTGATCGAGTCTGCCAGCGGGCTGGGCCGGTGGGACACCGGGCACGCGCTGCTGACCGCGTTCACCGCTGGCCTGCGCGCTGCACGCAGTGACTGACCGGCTCACCGGCCGAAGTCTCCCCGGGACGCGGTCGCCGGTACCTGGCAACAGCCCCCGGCGCTTAGCCCCCAGGCTGAAGAACTCCTGGCATCGGGCGAGAAGATAGCTCAAGAGCACCTCGGCCTCCAAGCGCTCCTGA
>Ga0302314_10019716_pt1 | contig 11186 bp, 9 predicted proteins | sample III_Palsa_N2_3_FD_200533 | JGI IMG/M metagenome (GOLD analysis project Ga0302314, IMG submission 200533) | Peat permafrost microbial communities from Stordalen Mire near Abisko, Sweden - III_Palsa_N2_3 | ecosystem: Environmental > Terrestrial > Soil > Palsa > Peat permafrost | place: Sweden... | reverse complement strand
GCTCTCGATGTACAACCTCGATGACTCGATCGAGGAATTCGCCCGCGCCTCGCTGCGCTACGGCCTCGACCGCAAGTATCCGGTCTACCTCTCGACCAAGAACACCATCCTCAAGGCCTACGACGGGCGCTTCAAGGACATCTTCGAGCGCGTCTACGAGACCGAGTTCGCCGAGCTCTACAAAGCCGCCTCGATCACCTACGAGCACCGGCTGATCGACGACATGGTGGCCTCAGCGCTGAAGTGGTCGGGCGGCTTCGTCTGGGCCTGCAAGAACTACGACGGCGACGTGCAGTCCGACCAGGTGGCGCAGGGCTTCGGCTCGCTCGGGCTGATGACTTCGGTGCTGATGACGCCGGACGGCAAGACGGTGGAGGCCGAGGCCGCGCACGGCACGGTGACCCGCCACTATCGCCAGCATCAGCGCGGCGAGAGCACCTCGACCAACTCGATCGCCTAGATCTTCGCCTGGACCCGCGGCCTGAAACACCGCGCCAAACTCGACGACAACCCCGCGCTGGACCGTTTCGCCGAGACCCTGGAGAAGGTCTGCGTCGACACGGTGGAAGACGGCTTCATGACCAAGGACCTGGCGCTGCTGGTCGGCGACCACCAGGGCTGGCTGACGACCGAGGGGTTCCTGGACAAGGTGGCGGAGCATTTGGACGCCGCGCTGGCGGGGTAATAAGTTCTTGTTTTGTTCTGATGAACTGATAGGGTCGGCCTAACGGCGGGGCGCCGTCTCTTCCCCCTGCCGGGGGGAAGTGGCCCGAAGGGCCGAAGGGGGCCGCCGCCGCCGGGAGCTACGCGGTGACCCATCCACCCGACCGATCGTTCGTCAACGCGAAGCAGATGCGCAAAGCGCTAACCCCGCCTGAAGTCCGGCTTTGGCAGGCGTTGCGCCGTCGCAGCCTGGACGATCTGAAATTTCGTCGACAGCATCCAATCGGTCCCTTCGTCCTCGACTTCTACTGCGTCAGCGCGAAGTTGGCCGTAGAGGTCGATGGCGCGGTTCATACGCTCGGCGACAACCCGGCGCGGGACGACAGTCGGGATCTCTGGCTCGAGCGACATGGGGTCACGGTGTTGCGGATCGAAGCGCGCCACGTCCGAGAGAGGCTGGACGCGGTGCTGACAGATATCAGCAGGGCCGCGGCCGAAGCTGCACAAGCTCAGTAAAACCTGGGGCGGCGGAGGCCCCCTTCGGCCCTTCGGGCCACTTCCCCCCGGCAGGGGGAAGAGACGCGTTGTTGTGAAAGGAGACATGAGATGATCGGCTACGTCACCATCGGCGCGCTCGATTTCGACGCCGCCCTCGCCTTCTACGACGCCGTATTCGGCGCCATTGGCGGCGAGCGGAAGTCGTTCGACGGGACCTGGGGGTTCTATGGGCCCAAGAATGGCGAGGGCGCTGTCGGCATCTGCAAGCCGTTCGACGGCCAGCCGGCCCGCGGCGGCAATGGGATCATGATCGCCCTCACCGCGACCTCACAGGAAGCCGTAAAGGCGGCGCATGCGGCGGCGCTCGCCAACGGCGGCAGCGACGAAGGCGCGCCCGGCTTTCGGCCGCCGGACGGGACCAGCTTCTACGGCGCCTACGTCCGCGATCCGACCGGCAACAAGCTCTGCATCTTCAACGCCGGCTGAGGCGGGCCTAGGGTACGATGGGGTCAGGCGGCGAGACGCCCCCTCCGTCACGCTCCGCGTGACACCTCCCCCGCTTTGCGGGTGAGGAGCGTTACGCCGCGAGCGCGGCCTTGACCGCGGCGACGCCGTCTGCCGCCTTGGCGGCGTCCGGGGCGCCGCCTTGGGCGAAGTCGGGCTTGCCGCCGGCGCCCTGGCCGCCCATCGCCGCGACCGAGGCGCGGGCGAGGTCGACTGCACTGAAGCGGCCGAGCGCCGTACCGGTGACGACCACGGTGCTCGCCACCTTGCCGTCGAGCACGCCGTTCAGCACGATCACCCCGTCAGGCAGCTGCTTCTTGAACGTCTCCGCGATCGGCCGCAGGTCCTTGCCGCCGACGCCGTCGAGCACCCGGCCGATGAACTTCACGCCGCCCACATCCTCGATCTCGGCGCCGCCCTTGGCCCCGCCGCCGCCGACCGCGAGCTGGCGCTTGGCGTCGCCGAGGTCGCGCTCGGCCTTGCGCGCCTGCAGTTGCAGCGCATCGACCCTGGCCGTCACCTCCGACACCGGAACCTTGAACTGCTCGGCCAGGCCCCGCGCGACCGCGGCCTGATCCAGCAGCCAGCGCCGCGCCGCCTCGCCGGTCAGCGCCTCGATCCGGCGCACGCCGGCGGCGATGCCCTGCTCGGCGACGATCTTGAAGAGCGCGATGTCGCCGGTCCGCGCCACGTGGGTGCCGCCGCAAAGCTCGACCGAATAGGCGCCGTCGCCGCCGAGCGCACGGCCCAGCGTCAGCACGCGCACGCTGTCGCCGTACTTCTCGCCGAACAGGGCGATGGCGCCGGCCTCGATCGCTTCCTGAGGCTTCATCTCCTCGGTCAGCGCCGGCAGGTTCTGGCGGATCACCGCATTGACCTCGGTCTCGATCGCATCGATCTCGGCCGGCGTGAGCGGGCCGCCGTGACTGAAGTCGAAGCGCATCCGGTCGCCGTCGACCAGCTGGCCCTTCTGGGCGACGTGTGGGCCCAGCACATGCTTCAGCGCCGCATGCGCCAGGTGCGCCGCTGAGTGATTGAGCCGGGTGCGCGCGCGGCGTTCGGCGTCAACCAACAGCCGGGCATGCACGTCGATCTCGAGCTTGCCTTCGACGATCTTGAGCACGTGGGCGTAAAGATCGCCGGCTTCCTTCTGGGTGTCGGTGACGATCGCGCGGCCGCCGGGCCATTCGATCTCGCCGCGGTCGCCGGCCTGGCCGCCGCTCTCGGCATAGAAGGGCGTGCGGTCGAACAGGGCCATCACCTCGTCGCCCGCCTCCGCCGCATCGACCGGCGCGCCGTCCTTGACCAAGGCGATCAGCTCGCCGGTGGCTTCGATATCGCCGTAGCCGAGGAACTTGGTGGGACCCAGCCGGTCGCGCAGCTGGAGCCAGACCGCGCCCTGCGCCTGCTGGCCGGAGCCGGCCCAGTTCTCCCGCGCCATGGTGCGCTGGCGCTCCATGGCGAGGTCGAAGGCGGCGGTGTCCACCGTCATGCCCTTGGCGCGGACCGCGTCCTGGGTCAGGTCGAGCGGGAAGCCGTAGGTGTCGTAGAGTTTGAACGCGGTCTCGCCGGAGAGCCTGTCGCCCTCGCCCAACTTCGCCGTGGCCTCGTCGAGCAGCAGCATGCCGCGGCCCAGCGTGCGGCGGAACCGCTCCTCCTCCTGGCGCAGGGTCTCGACGATCACCGGCTCGGCGCGGCGCAGTTCCGGATAGGCGCCGCCCATCTGTTCGACCAGCACCGGCGCCAGGCGGTGCATCAACGGGTCGGTCGCGCCCAGCAGGTGTGCGTGACGCATCGCCCGGCGCATGATCCGGCGCAGCACGTAGCCGCGGCCTTCGTTCGAGGGCGTGACGCCATCGGCGATCAGGAACGAGGTCGAGCGCAAATGGTCGGCGATCACCCGGTGCGACGGCCCGTTGGTCGAGCCGCCCGCCCCGCCGGTCAGCGCCTTGCTGGCGGCGATCAGGGTGCGAAAGAGGTCGATGTCGTAGTTGTCGTGCACCCCTTGCAGCACGGCGGCGAGGCGCTCGATGCCCATGCCGGTGTCGATCGAGGGGCGCGGCAGGTCGGTGCGCCGGCCGTCCGCATGCTGTTCGTACTGCATGAAGACAAGATTCCAGATCTCGACGAAGCGGTCGCCGTCCTCGTCCGGCGAGCCGGGCGGGCCGCCGGGGATGTGGGGGCCGTGATCGTAGAAGATTTCCGAGCACGGGCCGCACGGGCCGGTGTCGCCCATCGACCAGAAATTGTCGGACGAGTTGATCCGGATGATTTTCTCGTCAGGGAAGCCGGCGATCTTGCGCCAGAGCGTCGCGGCCTCTTCGTCGGACGCGTGCACGGTAACCAGCAGCCGGCTGGTGTCGATCCCCAGATCCTTGGAGATCAGCCGCCAGGCGAGGGTGATCGCCTCTTCCTTGAAGTAGTCGCCGAAGGAGAAATTCCCCAGCATTTCGAAGAAAGTGTGGTGGCGGGCGGTGTAGCCGACGTTGTCGAGGTCGTTGTGCTTGCCGCCGGCGCGGACGCACTTCTGCGAGGTGGTGGCGCGCAGCGAGGGCGGCGTCTCGGCCCCGGTGAAGATGTTCTTGAACGGCACCATGCCGGCGTTGACGAAGAGCAAGCTGGGATCGCTCTGCGGCACCAGGGGCGCGGAGGCCATCACGGCGTGGTCGTTACCGCCGAAATAGCTCAGGAACAGGCTGCGGACGTCGTTGAGGCTGGGCATGGGACCGGTGACTTGGTTGCGGCGCGCGCTCTAGCACCTGGAGCGGCGCGCTCAAAGGTCAAGGGCGACGAGGCGGGCGAAGCCGAGTCAGCCAAGCTGGCTTTTGGCGGTGAGCGGGCCGTCAAAGGGCCAAGTTTTGCGCCTGCGGCGCGCTGAAAGCCGAGCGGAAGGAAGGGCGAACGGCGGCCCCGCCGGTGCGGGGTGGCGGCCGAGGGGGCGATTTGAAGCGGCGGCGGGTTGGCGGGGACCGACGCTTCACCTCTCGGCTGGCCTGGCGGGGCCGCCGTTCGCTTGGAGGTCAGCGCGGGCGCCGGCTGCGGTCACACCTCAAGCCACGCCTGGCGATCCCGTAGATCTGCGTCAGGCTCGGATGTGGGCGGAAGCCGGCGCAGGGAGCCGCGCCGAACCGGGGAAATCTAGAGCGCGCCGTCTTCCTCGTCGGTGTCGACCGGACCGACCAGCAGCTCTTCTTCGATCTTGTCGCCCGCGCTGCGCACGGCCTTCTCGATCTGGTCGGCCACGTCGGGGTGGCCCTTGAGGAACTCGCGGGTGTTGTCGCGGCCCTGACCGATGCGCTCGCTGTTGAACGAGTACCAGGAGCCGGATTTCTCGACCACGCCGGCCTTGACGCCGAGATCGATGATCTCACCTAGCTTGGAGATGCCCTGGCCGTACATGATGTCGAACTCGACCTCGCGGAACGGCGGGGCGACCTTGTTCTTCACCACCTTGACCCGGACGTTGTTGCCGATGATCTCGTCGCGCAGCTTCACCGAACCGGTGCGGCGGATGTCGAGGCGCACCGAGGCGTAGAACTTCAGCGCATTGCCGCCGGACGTGGTCTCGGGGCTGCCGTACATCACGCCGATCTTCATGCGGATCTGGTTGATGAAGATCACCAGGGTCTTGGCCTTGGAGATCGAGGCGGTGAGCTTGCGCAGCGCCTGGCTCATCAGCCGCGCCTGCAGGCCGGGCAACTGATCGCCCATCTCGCCTTCGATCTCGGCCCGCGGCGTCAGCGCCGCCACCGAGTCGATGACGATGATGTCCACCGCGCCGGAGCGCACCAGGGTGTCGGTGATCTCCAGCGCCTGCTCGCCGGTGTCCGGCTGCGACACCAGCAGGTCGTCGAGGTTGACCCCGAGCCGGAAGGCGTAGGACGGATCGAGCGCGTGCTCGGCGTCGATGAAGGCGGCGGTGCCGCCGGCCTTCTGCACCTCGGCCACCACATGCAACGCCAGCGTGGTCTTGCCCGAGCTTTCCGGGCCGTAGATCTCAACGATCCGCCCCTTGGGCAGGCCGCCGATGCCGAGCGCGATATCGAGCCCGAGCGAACCGGTGGAGACCGACTCGATGTCGACCTTGCCCTTGTCGCCCAGCTTCATCACCGAGCCTTTGCCGAAGGCCCGGTCGATCTGCGACAGCGCCGCTTCCAGCGCCCGCGCCTTGTCTGAATCGGTCTTCGCCACGAGCCTCAACGCCGGATTCGCCATTCGCTGACCCCTTCTATCCCTGATTCCACCCGCCCGCCCGGCCCATCGCTGGTCACGTCGCGCATGACTCGGATGTACGCGCTTTGTTCTAGGTTGGCAAGATGTTCGTTTTTTGCGGGCGCCAGGATATCGCGGCGAGGCCGTTGGGCCACGATTGCAGCACCGCTGGACCTATCTGTGGAACGGGCGCCGATGTCTGGAGCGCTTCGGGTGGCTGATGTTCGCCTTTTTTGGGCTGCCAGAAAGCTGCCGTTCCGAACGGCAGAGAAGGGGGGTTAGCTGCCGGGATTCTTCGCTATCGCCCCGAGGTCGCAATAGCCACCAGTGGCGATGCGCCCAGCAGCGCGTTACCGCCGGTTTGAATCGTCGCCGCCCCGGCGCGAACGCCTGCCAGGCCCGCCGCGGCCTGGGCGAAGCGGGTGGTGGCCGGGACGGCGCCGGGTGATGCACCGGCGGCCCTGATGAAGGTTCCGCCCTGACCATCGTGGGAGAGCTGGAAGTCGCTGGTGGCGTAGGTTCCGATCAGGCTGAGGCTCGCGCTCTTTGCGCCATCGTGGACCGTAAGGGTGTTGTTGGCCTGGCTCCAGGTAGCCGTTTCGCCGCTGCCGAAGGCGAAGCCGCCGAGGTCGATCCGTTCCGACGCGCCGCCGAAGCCAGAGATCGCCGCGGCGAAGCCGGCCAGGTTGTCGAGCGCGAGCGTGCCGAGGGTTCCGACGAAGCTCACGGTCTGCCCCGCCGCCATCGTCCCGGAAATGATCGCTCGACCACCGTGCAGGGTGATGCCGCCGGTGACCGAACCGCCGGCGAACACCAGCAGGGTCCCGCCGGAGACGATGGTCGCCGCCGCCACGCCGCCGGCCTGGACGTGCTCAGTGCCGCCGCTGATCACCGAACCGGACGCCGCCGCGCCCGACGCCACCACCTCATGCCCCACGTCGCGGATCACCGTTCCCGACGCCTGGCCATAGTCGTACTCGATGCCGCCCGAGAGCACCGTTCCGCTGGCCGAGCCGCTGAAGTAGACCACCTCCTGGCCCCCCGACCTGACCACCGTGCCCAACGCGACCCCGGCCGAACTGACCCACAGCAGGCCGCCGTTGGAGACCGTGGTCGCGGAAGCTTGGCCCGCCGAGAGGATTTCCTTGCCGCCGCTCTTGATCACATCGCCGACGGTGACCCCATGGACGTGCTCGATGCCGCCGCTGCTAACGATCGAACCCGCCGCAACGCCGCCCGCCGCAACGACCTCGCCCCCGCCGGCGCTGATCACCGTGCCGGACGCCTGACCAAGATCGTATGCGACGCCCCCCGACACAATCATGCCGAGCGCCGCCCCGGGTCCAAAGATGGTTTCGCTTCCGCCCGACAAGACTTCGGTCCCCGAACCGATGCCGCCAAAGCCAATGACCTGCTCTCCGCCGGCGCTAACGATAGTTTCCGAAGCGATCCCACCGTTGTTGACAATTCATGACCGGAAGCGCTCACGACAGTACCCGAAGCTGTGCCGCCTCTAAAGATGTATGCGGAGCCGCCGCTGCCCACGATCGTTGCCACGCGGATTCCACCGCTTTCGCAAAGCTCAGCGCCGCCGTCGGTGACAAAAGCTCCAGAAGTAAGTCCGCCAAGAGCATCTTCGTAAGAACCGAAGCCACTTACTACCGATCCTGCAATAACCCCGCCGTCGAAGGCCAATACGGTCCCCCAGCTGGTCACGTTGGTGCCTGACGCGAACCCACCGCTGGAGACGAACTCGTTTCCGTAACTCCCTACGAAGGTTCCGGACGTTCGGCCGCCGCTGTATACAAATACATAGCCGCGGTAGTCGGTGGTCGCGGTGCCGACCCGGCCACTCACGACTGTTGCGACGGCTAGTCCACCGCTGGAGATGTACTCATTCCCGCCGCTGCCTACCACGGCTCCCGAAGTGACGCCGCCGCTGGAGACGTACTGGGCGCCGCGGAAGGAGATGACAGTTCCGGAAGCGAGGCCGCCGACTAAGAGCTCGGCTCCGCCACGGGAGACGACGGTTCCCGCAGCGAGGCCGCCCTGTGAGACATACTCAACTCCGCCGTTGAGCACAGTGGTGCTGTCAGCTGTACCGCCCGAGAGAATGTCCAGCACGTTGCCGCTGGCTACGGAGAGGCCGGAGCTGGTCTGGCCCGACGAGATCAAGCGCGTGGTCATTGCGTGTCCTGTGGCGCGCTCCAGCGCGGAGCCTACGGTATCGAAAGCCTGACCCCGTGTCATTTCCGGCAGCTTTGGGTCGATTTTCACCGGAAGCGGCGTGCCCGAAAGCGGACGCACCCGACACCATCACGCTGTCCGTTCAATCGCCCCTCGGCGCCCGCTAGAACGACACGCCGCAGCCTACGCCCACGGCGACGCCGTGCTTGGCTTCCGGGCCGCCGGCGGTATCCCCTGAGGCCCTCACCTTGCAGCCGTTCTTCGGCATGCGCGGCAGGTATGGCTCCGGGTCGGTGACGTAACGCCCTTGCGGGTCGAGGTTGATCGGCGTGGGTGTGGCGGGGAGGTTTGCGGCCAACCTCGAGGCGCACGCGGCGCGCTCGGCGTCGGTCAGATGGGCCAGGTTGCAGCCGAACCTGCCGCGCAGCGCCCTCGACAGGTTCGCGACATCGGCGCCGGCCGGCGGCGCGATGGTCGGGGCCGAGGGGAACATCGGCGTGGTCGGGCTGGGGGTGGCGACCGGGGCCGACGAAGGGCGGACGGCGAGAGGCGTCGAACGCGTGGGAGGATGTTTCTTCGTCTCGGACCTGTGTCGCGGAAAGGTCGGGCGCGGAATGAGCTGTATGAAGGCCGGCGGCGCTGACTCGTAGACCGGCGCTACGCGCAACTCCCAAAACAAGCCGGCGACAAGGCTGTTTGCGCTTAAGGAAAAGACGATCGCGGCCGCCCATCGCCACGGGGCTGACTTCGATCTGGAAGCGCCGACGTTGGCCATCCACCTCAGCTTACGAGTGGAGGCGTACAGGGCCAATCGATCGTGTCAGCAAGGTGGCTTTGGTCCGCTAAGCCCTGAAACCCTTGACGGCGGTCATTCTGGCTGGGTTTGGGTGGGCACGCCGCGGCGTTGGCCGTGGCGGGTCTTTGACATCGTGGATCGTTGTCTGAGCGTGGCGGCAGCGGCGGCAGGACTGTCACCAGCGCCGGTGCGTGTCTCCCCTCGCCTTCGCGAGGTGAGGAGCAACAAGCGCTCGCCGCAGCAGATGTGTGAATCTGGTAGCTTGCGGGGAGGAGTCAGGGGTGGGGTGCGGCTCGGCGTTGGGGTTTGTCCGGCGCTCGGTCGGCGGGGCACAGTTGATACCCCCACCCCCGACCCCTCCCCGCAAGGGGGAGGGGAGATTTTGGCCGATTTCGGGGTCGGGGAGCCACTGTCTGTGGTGATCTGTGGTTTCACGTGGAACATCGCGGATCAGACAAGCCGGCGTAGCGCCCTCAGAGCCACCGCCTCACCCGCCCTACGTACGCTTCATACTCACCCCCGAACTGCCGCCGCATCTTCGCTTCCTCGAACGGGATGTGGACGTAGTTGGCGGTGAGGAACACCGCGACCGGCACGGCCAGCATCGGCCAGCAGCCGACGAAGATGGCCATGCCGAGCGCGACGACGATCAGGCCGAGGTACATCGGATTGCGGCTGAGGCGGTAAGGACCGCGGACGACCAGGGCGCGGTTGGCGTCCGAGGTCGGATCGATCTCCGTGCCTTCGTGGCGGAACAGCAGGAAGGCCCAGACCAGCGGGATGCAGCCGATGAAGAAGATGGCGGTGCCCACCTTCTCGTGCGCCGGCGGCCAGCCGAGCTGTGGCCAGCCCAGCGCCCAGCTCGCCCCGGCGCCCAGGGCCAGGAAGATCATCGTCCAGATCGGCGGCGGCAATCTCAACAACGCTTCAGCCCTCAACCGCCCGCCAGGCGCACCACCAGCCAGATCGCCGCCATGCCGGCCAGCGTCGCCAGGCTGGTCCAGACCCTGGGCAAGGCGCGATGGCTGGCGGGCGCGAGTTCGCTGGCGCCGATATAGAGGAAGAACCCGGCAAAGAGGGCGATGGCAAGCCCGAGCGGCCCGGCCGGCACGCTGAAGAGGCGGGTAAGGCCGATGCCGGCCAGCGGCGCCGCGGCGTCGGCGATCAGCCAACCCCGGGCGCGAGCCGTCCCGCCGCCGCCGGAGAGGCTGAGGGTGACGGTGTTGATCCCGTCGGCGATGTCGTGGGCCAGCACGGCGACGGCGACCACCGCGCCGATCGCCGGGGCGATCTGAAACGCCAGGCCGATGCCCAGGCCGTCGACCAGGCTGTGCAAGGTGAGACTCGCGGGGCCGAGGTGGCCGCCCTTGCCCTGGGCGGCGGCGCGCAGGGTTCGCTCCAGGATCATATAGCCGCAGAACCCGACGCCGATCATGCCCAGCACGATAGCGGACGCAAAACCGTGCGCGCCGAGCTGCAGCGACTCTGGCGTCAGGTCGAACAGGGCGACGCCGATCACCGCCCCGGCCGAAAAGCCGAGGATCAGCGGGGTCTGCGCCCTGAACCGCAGCGCCACCGCGCCGCCGCACAGGGTCGCGAGGCCGGTGGCGACGCCGATAGCCAGAAGAAGGAACGGATTGGGGATGGACGCCGGCTCCGCTTGCAAAGCCGACCGGCTTAGGCGCTGGCGCCGTCAGGCTCAACCGTTCAGGCCAGGCGGCGGTGATCCGCGGCCAGATGTCGGCGCTCGGCGACGAAGTCGAGGAACCACGGATCGAGCAGGCCTTGGCGCTCGGCCAGCTGGTGCAGGGTGACGTCCGGCGTCGGGTCGAGCCCCAGGATCACCGGGCCTTCGTCGGTGGGCGCGAGGTCCCAGCCCAACAGGCCGAACTGCGCCATCAGCCGCGCGCCCTCGACCGCGGTGGCCTTCAACAACGGCCAGTCCGGCACGGCGAAGCCGCGCGGGGCGGCCTGGGCGCGGTGCGGCGCGCCGGCCGGGAAGATGCTGAGCACGGCGCCAGTGTCGAGGTCGAGCCGGGCGACGATGTCGTCGCGGCCGCCCAGCCGCCAGAGCGCCCGCAGCACGATCGGGCCGTAGTCGCCGTTGGCGATCAGCAGCCGCACCGGCGTCAGCCGCTCCCCGTCGCCGGCGGCGGCGTCGGGGTGGGGCGCGAGGCGCGGTTGCAGCAGCCAGCTAGTGTGGCCGGCGTCACGCACCTCGTCGAGCAGGGCGGCGATGTCAGCGGCGGGATCGCGGCCGGGGCCGAACAGCTTGCGCGGTGCGCCGCCTTCGATCGGCTGGGCGGTCAGCGCCAGGCCGGCCGGG
>Ga0302314_10019715_pt1 | contig 11186 bp, 8 predicted proteins | sample III_Palsa_N2_3_FD_200533 | JGI IMG/M metagenome (GOLD analysis project Ga0302314, IMG submission 200533) | Peat permafrost microbial communities from Stordalen Mire near Abisko, Sweden - III_Palsa_N2_3 | ecosystem: Environmental > Terrestrial > Soil > Palsa > Peat permafrost | place: Sweden... | reverse complement strand
CACGACGCAAGCGCAACCATTCTCAGCGGCGCTGGTATCGAGGTCTTTGGCGTCGACTCTGGAACACAGGTCGAAAGTGGGGGCGCGGAATTAATCGGGCTCGGAGGCGTCGCCTCCGGCATCGGTATTCAAAGCGGCGGGACGCTCACTCTGGACGGCGGCAGCGCCCGCGACGCCGACGTCCAGAGTGGGGGGGCCCTCGACCTCGGCGACGAACTGACCGAAGACGTGGTCCTCGGCACGGTGACGAGCACGACAACGATCAGCGGCGTCACGCTCTCAAGTGGGGCCAGTCTCAACGTATTCGAAGCCGTGGTGTTAAGCGGTGTTACGGTGAGCATAGCTTCGGGGGCGAGCGCAGACCTGCTCACAGTCGCCTCGGGCGCCACCGTGGTGGGGCTGGGCGACCTGGGCGACGTCGAGGTTGCAGGCACGATCAGTGGCGTGACGATTGTGAGCGGCGTCGGGCTCGATGGCGGCTTTTCTGGTGTCTCCTCTGGCGGGCTCGCCGAGGGCGTCCAAGTCGCCGATCTCGCGCAGCTTGATATCGGGTCGGGCGGGAAGGCCACAAGCGCGACGATCCTGGATGGGGCCGACATCGATGTCGGCGGGTCGGCCGCCCTAACGCTGGTCGAAAGCGGCGGCCTTTTAGGTGTCCAATCTGGCGGCGCCGCCTCCGGCGCGGACGTCCAGAGCGGCGGCACGGAGGAGATCTTCGGCGGCGGCGCGTCGGGCGATACCATCCAGAACGGCGGCACGCTCATCCTGGAGGACGGCGCAACCGTCACCGACGAGACGGTCAAGAGCGGCGGGACCCTCCTCTTCAACGGAGATTTGAAGGGCGACTTCACTGTCGAGGCCAGCCCTTTGGCCAGCGCCACGACGTTCGACGGCGTAAAGGTTGAGGGCGGCGGCGTGATCCTGCTGGACAGCGCGGCCTTGCTAAGCGGTTCGACTTTGAGTCTGGCGGCAGGTGCGATCGCGAGCGGACTGATGGTGTCCAAAGGCGCGGAACTTCTGGGTCCGGGCGAACTGGAGGGCATGAACTGGGTCGCCGGTTTCGTCAGCGGTGTGGCGGTGGAGTCTTCCAGCCTGCTTGAGCTCCAGTCCGGCGGGACCGCCAGTGGCGTGAGAGTGTCGGGTTTTGGCGACGTCAATTCTTCCGGAGTCTCGCTTCTGATTGATGGTGGCGCAAGCGCCACCGGCACGATCGTTCAGCAAAGCGCCGGCGTGGAAGTGTTCGGCTCGGCGGTCGGCACGCTGGTTGGCAGCGGCGGTTCGGAAACGGTCTCCGTTGATGGCGTTGCTGTCAGGGACACGGTCCAGAGCGGCGGCGAACAGATCGTTCTCCAGGACGGCCTTGCGACGGGCACGGTGGTGAGCGGCGGCGTTCAGCACGTCTCTGCGTTCGGCATCGCCAGCGGCACGGTGCTGCGCGCAGGCTCGGCGTTGGTCTCCTCCGCTGGTTCGGCCGTCGGTGCGACGGTGTCCAGCGGCGGGGCCGAGTACGTGCTGTCCTCCGGGACGACCACGGGCACGGTGCTGAGCAGCGGCGGTCGGGAGTTCGTCTCGTCGGGCGCCACCGCGAGCGGGACCAAACTGCTCAGCGGCGGCTTGGAGTATGTCTACTCAGGCGGCGTCACCAGCGGGGCCGTGATCTCGGACGGCGGTAAGGAACTCATCTCCGCACATGGCGGCGGCGTCGGTGCGACAGTGTCGAGCGGCGGGATCCTCTACGTGTTGGCCGAGGCGACAGCCACCGCCGCCGTGGTCAGCGACGGCGGCAAGATGCTTGTCTCGTCCGGCGGGCTCGCTAGCGCCACGACCCTGCTAAGCGGCGGCGTAGGGTATGTGTACTCGGGCGGCGTCGCCAGCGGGACCACGGTTTCGAGCGGGGGCAAGGCGCTGATCTCCGCCAGCGGCCGCGCCGCCGACACGGTGCTGTTCAGCGGCGGCGCGGACTACGTGCTGGTCTCGGGGCTGACCGTGAGGACGGTGGTGAGCGCCGGGGGGAAGGAACTCGTCTCGTCAGGCGGGCTTGCGAGCGGAACCGCGCTGCTCAGTGGCGGCGTGGGATACGTCTACGCGGGCGGCCTGGCGAGCGCGACCAGGGTGCGAGGCGGCAAGGAGCTCATCTCCGCGGGCGGTCGCGCGGCTGGCGCGCAGGTGTCCGCCGGCGGCGTCGCCTATGTCCTGGCGGCCGGGACGACCACGGGCACGGTGGTGACCAGCGGCGGCAAGGAGCTGATCTCGTCGGGCGGAGTCGCGAGCGGGACAACGGTGCTGAACGGCGGCCTCGAATACGTGCTAGCCGGCGGGACCACCGCCGGGACGGTGGTGAGCGCCGGCGGCCGTCAGCTGATCTCGGGCGGCGTCGGTGACGGGACCACGGTGTCGAGTGGCGGCTCGGAGGATGTCTATTCGGGCGGGCTCGACAACCACGGGACGGTGTCCAGCGGCGGCGGCGAGACGATCTACGCCGGCGGGACGGCGGGCGACCTGACCCTGCTCTCAAGCGGCGCGCTGACCCTCGACGGCGAGGTGAGGATCGCCGGCGCCGGGACGCTGGATGGAACCCTCAAGGGATCCGGCGCGGTGATCGAGACCGGGGGCGGAGACCTGGTGCTCGGCGACTCCGGCGCGGCCTTCAGTGGCAAGGCGGCGATCAGCGGCGGGACCCTCGAGCTGGCGACCGCCGGCGCGCTCGGAACCGGCAGCGTCGAATTCGTGGAGCCGTCCAGCGGCTCGGCGGTGCTGCAGATCGATGCGGCCGACGCCCCGGCGGCGGGTGGGACCTTCGCCAACACGATTGTCGACTTCAGCGGGGCGGGCGAAGACATCGACCTCAGAAGCATCGCGTTCGTCGCGGGTGCGTCCGCCACCGTTGTCGGATCGACGCTAGTCCTGACCGACGGCGGCAAGACCTACAGCTTCAAGCTCGCCGGCGGCATCGCCGACGCCTACCCGGTGCTCAGCGATGGCCATGGCGGGACGCTGATCGACCCCAAGGTGGCAGCCTTCGCCCAGACCGCGGCGGCCTTCGCGCCATCCGACGCCGCGAAGACCGCCCTGGTCTCGAGCACATCACCCACTGGCCGGACGCCGTTCGCTCACGCCACGGCTTCGGCCACCACGGGGCATGTCTGACGCGGCCATTCGAGACACCGCCGACGCGCCGAGCTTCAACCGTCGATCGTCAGCAGGGCGGCCGCCACGTCATCCCTCACCTTTTCGCGCGGAAAGGCTTCGCAGTTCTCGTCCGCCGTCTCCAATGCGCGCAGCTCCTCATAGAGCGGCTGCAAACCGCGGCTTAGCGCCGCCGCCATCAGCGTCTCGGCGTCGTAGGTCCCGAACGTGTCGATGAGGCGATAGAAGCCGTCCGTCATCAACAGGATGCGGTCCCCCGCCGAGGCGCGCACCGCCCGCCGCTCGATGCGATCGATCCAGCGCGGCGTCAGGTCGACGATGGCGTAGCCGCCGTCGACATTGGCCTTGGCCCGAACCTCGCGTTCGAACGGCAGCAGCAGCCGGACCAGGTCCCTCGCGTCGACGCCGGCCGCTTTCAGCCGCGCCAGCTCGTCTCGAACCGGCGCCGCGACGTCGCCGATCTTCCCCCCGAATTCCAGCACGCCTTCGGCCCCGGCGTGGATGAGTTGGCAGTCTCCGACGGTAGAGAGTTCAAGCTGGCCGTCCCACAGCCGCGCCATCAGCCAGCAGGCCGTCGGCCGGTCGATGAGCGGCGGCGTGGGCTCGGGCGCCACTTGCGAAAATTGCTCGATCACCTGCCCGGCCGCCGACCGGCACAGCGCCCGCGTCGGCGCATGCTCGTCCCAGTGCTGGGTCATCGCGGCGTTCATGGCGTGGACGAGCCAATAGGGATCGGTCGGCGCGCCGGGGATGATGTTCGGGCCGATCCCGGTGGCGCCATCGAAAATCCAGGCGGCCTGCGCGTTACAGCCGAACAGGTCTTCGTTCGCCTCCTTGCACGGGTGAGCGATCGTCTCGACAAGCCGCAAGCGGAGCATGGATCATTTCACCTTGCGGCGCGTGCGGCCGAGCTAGAGCGTCGAAGAATGCCGTGAAGCGGGTCATTCTTCAAATCGTCCGTTCGGCTGAAAAGCTGACGCACCATCAGGACGCATCGGGCGCCGTCTTCGACGTACTCGCGAACGGGAACGAAGCCGGCCGCCGCCGAACACCCTCGCGCCGCGGCGTTCTCCAGCTCGTGGCCGATCCAGCAGAGCCGCTCGTCAGGATGCTGGGGGAAGGCGACCTGGTCGACATATCCCGCCAACATCCGTCGTCCGACACCGTGACCGATCAGGGCGGCCTCGCCGATGAACAGGTCGATCGAAACGCCGTGGTCCACGCCGATCGTCCCCCGCCAGTCGGCCCAATCCGCCACGCGGTAGCATTGCAGGTAGCCGAAAGGCGCCCCGGCGAGGATCGCGAGCCAGCTGTGCGTCGGAACCTCGCGCCTGATCCGGGGGCCGTACTTCGCGGCGACGGCGGCGAGCGAGATCGGCTCGCGCTGATAGAACGCGCGCAGGTGAGGTCGATTGAGCCAGTCCGCCATGAGCGGCAGGTCGGCCTCGGCGAGCGGCCGGTATGCTATCTGCCCGGTCATGGCGCCGCCTCCTCAGTCGCGGGCCGACCGCCCTACGCCGCAATCAACCCCCGCTCGCGGGCCAGGTCCAGCACCACGTCGGCGGCGCGCTCGAACGGATCGCCGTAGCCGAGCCCCAGCTTCGCCAGCGCGGCGGTCTGGGCCCTCACCTGCGCCTCGCGTCGCGCCGGGTCGTCGAGCAGGGCGGCGGCGGCCTTGGCGATCTCGGGGCCGTTGCAGTGCTCCTGCAGGAACTCGGCGGCCACGGCCTGGTCGGCGGCGATGTTGAAGAGGGTGAAGAAACGGGTGGTCAGCACCATGCGGGCGATCACCGCCGTCGCCGGGTGGCCGCGGTAGGCCACCAGCATCGGGCAGCCGGCGATCGCGAGCTCGGTGGTGACGGTGCCGCTCTTGGTGAGCGCCAGGGTGGCGGCGCGCATGGCGTCGAGCTTAGCCTGGTCGCCCTCGACCACGTGCGCGCGGTGACGCCAGCCGGCGACGCGCGCCTTGACCTGCGCCGCCACCGTGTCGGCGGCGCCGACGACGAGCCGCAGTTCGGGCCGCTGGTCCGCCAGGCGCATCGCCGCATCCTCCAGCGCCGGGAAGACGCGCTTGATCTCGCCGGGCCGACTGCCAGGCAGCACCAGCAGGATCGGCGTGTCCGGCCCGGCGCCGATCTCGGCGCGCAGCCGCTCCGGATCGGCCTTGGAGATGTCGCGGCGCAGCGCCGGATTGCCGACGCAGGTGGTGGCGAGCCCCTCGGCCTCGAAGAAACGGGTCTCGAAATCGAAGAGGGTCATCAGCCGGTCGAACAGCCGCGCCGTCACCCGCGCCCGGCCGGGCCGCGTCGCCCAGACCTGCGGCGCGACGTATTTGATCCGCGCGGCGTTCGGCACGCGCAGCCGCAGCCGTCGGCCGACCCGCCAGGTGAACTCCCAGGAGTCGATCAGCACCGCGATGTCGGGCTGGGCGGCCTCGGCCAGCCGCACCGTCTCCTCCAGCCGCCGCAGCGCCAGCGGCACGGCGCCGGCGATCTCGAACAGGCCGACCAGCGAAAGGCCGCCGATGTCGAAGGGGCTCTCGATCCCCTCCGCCGCCATCTTGGCGCCGCCGACGCCGACGAAGGTCACCCCATCGCCGAGCCTCGCCTTCAGCGCCCGCGCCAGCCCCGCGCCGAGGGTGTCGGCGGAAGCCTCCACGGCCACCAGCATGACCTTCAGGGGACGGCTCACCCGTCGTCCGCCACGCCCGTGACGAAGAGCCCGGCGGCGTCGGCTGCTGCGGCGACGGCGGCGCGGTCGATCACCAGCATCTTGCCGGCGATCCCGACGATGCCGCCCAGGCCCGCGCGGGCCGCGCCTTCCACCGTGGCGACGCCGATGGTGGGCAGATCGACGCGCTCCTCCTGGATCGGCTTGGCGACCTTGGCGAGGACGCCGCGGCGGCGGGCGGGCGTTCCGTGCAGGTCGGCGGGGAGCTCGGCGACGCGGCGGAGCATGGCGTCGGTGCCCTCCTGCGCCTCGACCGCCAGCGTGAGGCCATCGCAGACCACGGCCCCCTGCCCTATGTCGAGTTCGCCGATGGCGCGGGCGACCTTGATCGCCCGCGCGATGTCTTCGCCGTGCTCCGCACCGGCCGCCAGGCGCCCGAGCGGGCCGAGCGGCAGAGCCAGGTCGCCCATCACCTCGTGCGCGCCCTCGATGGCGAAGCCTTCCTTCTCGAATTCGCCCATCAGGAACCGCAGCAGCGCCTCGTCGCCCTTGCGCGCGGCCATCGCGGCGCCCGGCAACCAGGTGAGGCCGCGCAGGTCCGGCTTCAAGGCGGCGAAGTCGGGACGGCGGACCAGGCCGGCAAAGCAGAGCGCCTCGCAGCCGGCGTCGCGCGCCAGCCGCACGATGCGGCCGATCTCGGCGATGCCGGCGATGTCGCCCGGATGCGCCTCCAGCGCGGCGTCGGCGAAGCCGCGCAGGCGGATGACGAAATAGGGCCGTCCGGCGTCTCGGCAATGCGCCGCCAGCGCGAGGGGCAGGCCCCCACCGCCGGCGATCAGGCCGAGCTTGGTCACCTCAGCCGCCCGCGGCGTCCCGCGCCGGCCTGACCAGGGGGCGGGTGATGTCGGCGCGGATGAAGTCGATGATCTCCATCACCTCCGGCGAGCCGGCGAAGGTTTCGGCCGCCGCGTCGACGCGCTCGCGGAACGGCTGGTCGCGCGCGTCGAAGATCTCGCGGTAGGCGCGGCGCAGGGTGTTGATGACCGGGCGCGAAAAGCCGTTCCGCTTCAGCCCGATCAGGTTCAGCCCCTCCAGCCTGGCGTGGTTGCCCCAGACGATGCCGAACGGGATCACGTCGGAGTTCACCGCCGCCCCCCCGCCGATGAAGGCGTTGCGGCCGACGCGCGAACGCTGCTGGATGGCCGAGAGCCCGCCCATGATCACATAGTCGGCCAGCACCACATGGCCGCCGAGCGTGGCGTGGTTGGTCAAGGTGACATGGTCGCCGACATGGCAGTCGTGGCCGACGTGCGCGCCGACGTAGAAGGTCCCGTCGTCGCCAATGGTGGTGACCCCGCGCCCGACGACCGAGCCGCCGTGCATGGTCACCTGCTCGCGGATCAGGTTGCGGGCGCCGATCACCAGCCGGCTGGCGTCGGCCTCCTTGTGCGCCGAATGCTGCGGCAGGCCGCCGAGGTAGGCGAAGGGATAGACGTCGCAGGCCTCGCCGATCTCGGTGTCGCCCTCGACCACCACGTGCGAGCGCAGCCGCACCCCGGCCCGCAGCCGCGCCTTCGGTCCGACGATGCAATAGGGCCCGATCTCGACATCGTCGGCGAGCTCGGCGCCCGGCGCGATCAGCGCCGTCGCGTGGATGATCATCCCGGGGTCTCGACCAGCATGGCGGCGAACTCGCACTCGGCGGCGACCTTGTCGCCCACGAGGCCCTTGCCGCGGAACTTGAATACGTCGCCCCTGGCGCGCAGCACCTCGACCGGCATCCGCAGCACGTCGCCCGGACGCACCGGGTGACGGAAGCGGCAATTGTCCACCGAGATGAACATGATGCCCTTGTTCTCGACGTCGACCTGCAGCGACTTGCTCATCAGCACCCCGCCGGTCTGGGCCAGGGCCTCGATGATCAGCACGCCCGGCATCACCGGCCGGCCGGGGAAGTGGCCGACGAAATAGGGCTCGTTGATGGTCACCGCCTTGATGCCGACGATCGACTGGTGCGGGCGGTATTCCTCCGCCCGGTCGATGAGCAGGAACGGCGGCCGATGCGGAATGCGGAGGAGAATCTCCTCGATCCCGATCTCGTCTTCGGCGGTCTTCTGGGTCGGCGCCTGCTTCATGACTCCGCTCCGCCGTCCTTTCGACTCGCCGCGCGGGTGAGCCAGGCGACCTCGCGGAAGAACTGCCTCACCGGCATGGCGGGGATGCCGCACCAGGTCTCGCCGGCCGGAACGTCGCGCATCACGCCCGCCGCCGCGGCCAGCCGGGCCCCGTCGCCGATGACGACATGGTCGGCGAGGCCGACCCGGCCGCCGAGCTGCACGCCGTCGCCCAGCACCGCGCTGCCCGACAGTCCGCAGTGACCGGCGATGACGCAATTTCGTCCGATCACGACGTTGTGGGCGATTTGCACCAGGTTGTCGATCTTGGTGTTCTCGCCGATCACCGTGTCCTCATAGGCGCCGCGGTCGACGCAGGTCTGGGCGCCGATAGAGACCCCGTCCTGGACGATGACTCGGCCGAACTGGGGCTTGTCGATCAGCCCCGCCGGCCCGGCCGTGACGCCGAAACCCGCCTCCCCGATCACCACGCCCGCCCCAAGGCGCACGCGGTCGCCGATCAGGGCGCAGCCGATCACCGCGCCCGCGCCTACCTCGCAGCCGCGCCCGATGGCGACGCCCGGACCGATCACCGCATGCGGGCCGATCCAGGTTCCGGCGCCGATCTGCGCCCTCGCGCCGATGACGACGCCATGACCGATCACCGCGCCGGCCTCGATCAACGCCTCCGGATGGATCTGAGGCGCGGCCGGGTCCAGACGCTTCGGGCGGTGCATCCGCTCGGCCGCCAGCGCCCAGGCGCCCTCCGGCGCGCGAGTGACCAGGGCGACGCAGCCTTCCGGCAGCAGCGCCTGCTCTTTCTCGGTGACGAAGCAAGCCGCGGCCTCGGTCGTCTTCGCCAGATCGGCGAGACGGCGGTCGCTGAGGAAGCTGATGGACCTGGCGTCCGCCCGCGCCAGCACCGCCGCCGCCTCGATCGGACGCGCGGCCAGCGCGGCGTCGCAGGCGACGCCGGCCAGCTCAGCCAGCGCGCCAAGCGTCGTCGCCGCCGCACTTTCAAAGAAGCGTGGGTCGGGCCTCGACACGTCCCGGTCCCAGGCCGTCGCTAGCGGGCCGGCGCCGCCTGGGCGTCCAGGTGCTCGCGGTCGAACGTCAGGGTCTGGATCCTCAGGTCAAGCGCGCTGACCGCCCCCGGCGACAGGTCCATCGCCGGATTGACCATCCGCACGCCGCCCGAGTCGCCGTCGATCAGCAGCGAGCAATGCCGCTGCTGGTAGATGTCGCGCATGATCGGATCCAGCTGCTTCAGGATCACGCCGAACTGCTTCTGCTGCGTGGCCTGCATCTCCTGCTGGCGCTGCTGCTCGAGCTTGCCGAAGTTGTTGGCGCGCAGCTGCAGGTTGGCCTGCTGGGCCTGAAGGGAGGCCTGGTCCGCGGACGACGCCCGGGCCCGCAGCGCGGCCTCGTCGGCGCGGATCGAGTCGGCTTGCGGCTGCAGCTCGGCGGTGACCTGTGAGGTGAGCACCTTGAGCCGCGCGACGACCGCCTGGCCGACCTTGGAGCCGCCGATGATCTCGTTGAGCGAGAACACGCAGTAGCCGGCGATCGGCGGGCCCTGGGCAATCGGGGCCGCGGCGGGCGCGGCGCCGGTTTGCGCCGAGGCGATCGGCGCAAGGGCGATGAGAGCGCTGGCGGCGAGGCCAGCGACGAGGGGAGTGCGAACGTTCATGTGTGAGTTTCTTTAGAACCTTGTATTGGTTGAGAAGCGGAACACTTCGGTGACGTCGTACGGCTCTTTCACGACGGGATAGGCCAAGTCAAACCGCAGCGGTCCGAGCGGGGACTTCCAGCGCACGTCGATGCCGGCCGCGGCGCGCAGGCCGAGATCGTCGCGGACCGTCGTCAGCGGCGCGTTGGTGGCGGGATTGAACTCGTCCTTCTTGTCCAAGAGACCGAGGGTGCCGACGTCCGCGATGATCGCGGTCTTGATGCCGTACTGTTCAGGCAGGTAGTTCGGGAACGTCTGCAGGACTTCGCCGACGGTGAAGAACTTGCCGCCGAGGGCGTCGCCATAGCGGACGTCGCGCGGCCCGATGCCGGCGAGCTGGAAGCCGACGAAGGTGTCGCCGCCTTCGTAGAAGCGGTCTTCGATCGGCACCGTGTCGTTGTTCCAGCCGTCGATATAGCCGCCGGTCATGGACAGGTTGAGGATGAAGTCCTTGTTGAAGCCGTGGTACCAGCCGCCGTCCCACTGGTTCTTCACATAGTAGACGTTACCGCCGAAGCCGGCGAAGTCCTGGCTGAGATCGAGATACCAGCCGCGCGTCGGCAGCACCGGATCGTTGCGCTTGTCGATGCGGACGCTGTAGCCGACCGCCGAGGTCAGGAACGAGCCGCGCTCGTCGCACAGCACCACGGAGACCAGTTCATCGCCCGGCTGGCAGAGGCTGGCGTCCACGATCACGTCGTCGGTGCGCAGCGTATAGCGCAGGCTCATGCTCGAACTGTTGGTGAGCGGGAAGGCCAGGTGGAGCGCCGTGCCGGCCGAGGCGCTCTGGTAGGACGCGTACTGCTGGAAGTCGTAGCGGGTCGCGTAGAGGTCGAAGCCCGCGCCCATGTTGCGGCCCAGGAAGTGCGGCTCGGTGAACGAGAAATCGATGTCCTGGCTCAGCGAGCCGACCTCGATGCGCGCCCGCACGTCCTGGCCGCGGCCGCGGAAGTTGGACTGGTTGAAGCCGAGGTCGAGCACCAGCTGGTCGACCGACGAATAGCCGGCGCTGGCGGAGAGTTCGCCGGTGGGCTGCTCGGCCACCTTCACCAGGAGGTCGGTGCGGTCGGGCTCGGTGCCCGGCTGGGTGGTGATGTCGACATCCTTGAAGAAGCCGAGCGCCTTGATCTTGTTCTTCGACTGGTCGACCAGCACGCGGTTGTAGGCGTCACCTTCCGAGAGGCTCATCTCGCGGCGGATGACGTAGTCGAGCGTCGCCGTGTTGCCGACGATGTCGATGCGCTGGATGTAGACCCGCGGGCCTTCCTTCACGTCGAAGGTGACGTCGACCGTGTGGGTGGCCGGGTTGGCGTGGAACTGCGGGCGCACGTCGACGAAGGCGAAGCCGGCCGAGCCGGCCGCGAAGGTGAGCGCGTCTGTCGCGGTCTCGATCCGCTGATCCTCGAACACCTGGCCGGAGTGGATCGGCAGCAGCGAGCGCAGGATGTCGGGGTTCAGCTTCTTCAGCTCGGTGGTCACCGTGATCTTGCCGAACTTGTACTTCGCGCCCTCATCCACCGTGTAGG
>Ga0302314_10019711_pt1 | contig 11190 bp, 8 predicted proteins | sample III_Palsa_N2_3_FD_200533 | JGI IMG/M metagenome (GOLD analysis project Ga0302314, IMG submission 200533) | Peat permafrost microbial communities from Stordalen Mire near Abisko, Sweden - III_Palsa_N2_3 | ecosystem: Environmental > Terrestrial > Soil > Palsa > Peat permafrost | place: Sweden... | reverse complement strand
CTCACTGTCAGCGCGCTCGGCCTCGGCTGTATGGGCATGAGCTTCGCCTACGGCCCCCCACAGGAGGAAGCGGGCATCGCGTCGATCAAACGTGCGCTCGTCCTCGGCGTGACGCTCCTTGACACGGCCGACGTGTACGGGCCCGAGATGAACGAGCGGCTGGTTGGAGAGGCGATCGCCGGCGTCCGCGACGGGGTGGTGCTGGCGACCAAGTTCGGGAACGACTGGCACGGCGCCGAGCGCCGCATCAACGGCCGGCCCGAATACGTGCGCTCGGCCTGCGAGGAAAGCCTTAGGCGCCTCGGCGTTGACCACATCGACCTGTACTACCAGCATCGCGTTGACCCCAACACGCCGATCGAGGAGACCGTCGGCGCGATGGCCGAACTCGTGACCGCCGGCAAGGTGCGCCAACTCGGACTATCCGAAGCGAGCCCGGAGACCATCCGCCGCGCCCACGCCGTGCACCCGATCGCGGCCCTGCAGACCGAGTACTCGTTGTGGACACGCGACGTCGAGGCGGAGATCCTGCCGACCCTGCGTGAACTCGGCATCGGCCTGGTCGCCTACAGCCCACTCGGACGCGGATTCCTCACCGGCACGATCAACTCCACCGCGGATCTCGCCGAGGGTGACTGGCGCCGCGGGGTTCCGCGCTTCCAGCAGCTGGACGCCAACCGGCGCATCGTCGACGCCGTGCGCGCCCTCGCCGCCGAACGCGACGCCACCCCCGCCCAGGTCGCGCTGGCCTGGCTGTTCGCCCAGGGCGATGACATCGTCCCCATCCCGGGCACGACCAAGCCGCACCGCGTGGAGGAGAACGCCGCCGCGCTCGACCTCGAGCTGACCGCCGAAGAGCTCGAACAGCTCAATGCCGCCGCGCCGCCCGGCGCCGCGGTCGGCGATCGCTACCCGACGCCGATGATGGCCAGCCTCAACGGCTGACCGCCGACTCAGCGCCCGAGCCGGCGCACGATCTCGCGGGCCCGACCCGGGAGCGCCCCGATGATCGTGCGCACCTCGGCCAGCGCCGTCCGCAGCGGCGGATCCCCGACTTCGACCGGCAGCATCGAGTCCTGCAGCTCGGCCAATCGGGCGTCGGCCGCCGCGAGCGCCTCCAGCGCGTGGTCGATCGGAGCGCGGGCGTCAGTGGCGGGACTGCGGGGAGTGGGGCGCTCGAAGACGTGCGGGGCGAGCTCGTGTCGGCGGGCAAACTCGGCGTGCGCCCCCTGCAGGCGCCCGTAGGCCAGCTGGGCGGGACGGAACAGATCTTCCTCCAGCCGGTCGGCGGTTGACTCGTCCAACAGCTCATAGGCCTCCCCGAGATACGCCAGGGCCAAGGCGATGTCATCCGCGGCCTCGACGGTGCTGTCCAGCAGCGTCCGTCTTGCCTCCACCGCGGAATAGGTCATACGGCCAGGATAGATGCCGGCCGCACCGCCGCGATCAGCGAACACCCCAGGTACGATCCTCGAGAATCTGCCACCCGGCAACAAGGACGATCGACATGCCCAACCCGCAGCGCCCGCTGGCTCCCATCACGCCACTGCATCAGGACGTTGCCGAGCGCCTGGCCGACGCCATGTTCGCACTGGCCACGCCGAGCCGCCTGCAGATCCTGGCCAGCCTGCGCGCCGGGCCCCTGACGGTGTCCCAGATCATCCACGAGGTGGGGATGGAGCAGTCCGCGGTCTCGCACCAGCTGCGTGTCCTGCGTGATCACGCGGTGGTGTCGGTGGAGCGTCGGGGGCGCGAGCGGGTGTACACCCTCCGCGACGGGGACGTGAGCGCGCTCCTCGATCACGCCTACCGGCACGTGCTCGCCCTCATGGGCGGCGACGCCGGCGACGCCGGCGACGCCCGAGCGCGTCGCGAGGCGTCGTGACCACCGGTCCGGTCCGCCGGCCACCGGCGACGATGCCGTGAGCACCGCGGCGACGCCGTTTCCGCGCTCGGCCGATCGGCGGAGTGCGCTCGACCGCGCGCACATTGGCGACATCCACGGCGCGTTCGGTTCGGTCGAGTGCTACGACACCGGCCCGCGCCTGACCCGTCGCCGCCAGCTGAGGACGATGCTGGCCATCCTCGGACCCGGACTGATCGTCATGGCCGCCGACAAGGATGCCGGCACGATGTCGGTGTTCGCGCAAGCCGGCCAGGAGCATGGGATGGAGCTGCTGTGGGTGCTCGTGGTGCTTGCACCGCTGCTGTATGTCAGCCAGGAGATGGCGGCACGGCTCGGCGCGGTCACCGGCACCGGACACGCACGACTGGTGCTCGAGCGCTTCGGCCGCCTGTGGTGCGCGTTCTCACTGACCGATCTGCTGATCCTCAACTTCGCGATCCTGGTGACCGAGTTCATCGGGGTCGCGTTGTCGTTGTCCTACTTCGGGGTGAGCCGCTACCTCGCCGTCCCGCTCGCCGCGGCCGCTCTCATCGTCGTGTCGGCCACCGGCAACTTCCGACGCTGGGAACGCGCCATGTATGCCCTGATCCTCGCCGATGTCGGCGTGGTGGCGCTCGCGCTCATCGCCCGCCCCTCACCGTCGACCATCTCCTCCGGGCTCGTCCCGGCCGTCGACCACGGAGCCGCCACCCCGATGCTGCTGCTGCTCATCGCGCTCATCGGTACCACGCTCACCCCCTGGCAGATCTTTTTTCAACAGTCCAACGTCATCGACAAACGGATCACCTCGCGCTGGCTCGCCTACGAGCGGATCGACACGGCGATCGGCACGGCGGTGTTCATCCTGGCTGCCGGCGCGATCCTCATTGCCTGTGCCGCCGCCTACGCTCATGTCGGCCCCCGTACCGGATTCACCGACGCTGCCGACATCGCCCGCGGCCTGGACGCTCATCTCGGTCGGGCGGCCGGCGCGATCTTCGCCATCGCCCTGCTGAACGCGTCAATGCTCGGAGCCGCCGCCGTGTCGCTGTCCAGCTCCTACGCCACCAGTGAGGTGCTCGGAGTCAAGCACTCCCTGCACCGGAGTTTCACCGACGCGCGCGTGTTCCACGGTTGCTTCGCGACCTTCATCGTGATCGCCGCCTGCACGGTGCTCATCCCGGGAGCGCCCCTCGGAGTGATCACCACCCACGTGCAGGCACTCGCCGGCATCCTGCTGCCGTGCACGCTCGTGCTGCTGCTGCTGCTCTGCAACGACGCCCAGCTGCTCGGCCCGCTGACTAACCCCCGTTGGCTCAACGTGGCGGGTGCGCTCGCCGTGGCGACCATCCTCGGACTCTCCACCATGCTGACCCTGACCACGATCTTTCCGGCCGTCGGACTTCGCGACACGTTGTACGTCACGCTCGCGCTGCTCATCGCCGCAACCGCCGTGATCGGGCTTACGATGGCGCGGGCCCAGCCCCACGAGCGCTTCGACGGCGGGCTGACGCCGTGGGAACGCAAGACCTGGACCTCGCCGATGCTCGAGCGCTTGGCCGCGCCCGCCAGCAGCCCGGCGCGTACGCTCGGCCTGGCCATGCTGCGCGGCTACACCACGGTGATGGTGGTGCTGCTGCTGGCCCGGCTCGTGACCCTGCTGGCCAGGTGACCGCCCACCCAGCCGACGGCCGGTTCACGGCGCCCGGGCCTCGCGGCGGCGCCGGCTGACCTGCTGCAGCCAGAGGGTTGTCGTGCCGCCCACCAGGATCAGCAGCACGTTGGTGAACAGCACTGCCCAGGCCGTGCCTTCACCGGCGAGCGTGCCGGCGCCCCAGGCGACACCCAGGTACGCGGCCGCTGGAATGGTGGTGACCGAGATCGCCACGCCGACGGCGGCACTGGCCCGGGTCTCCAACGCCAGCATGCCGGCGACGCCGGCCGCGAGGGCGACGAGAATGGTCTCGCTATCGACCCGATCCTGCCCCGTCACCAGCGCCAGATCGCTCGGAAAGCCCTGCGGAAACAGGCTGAACAGATTGAGGGCTCCGGTCACCACGGCGGCGGTGAGCGCGGCCATCCCCAGCCCGACGAACAGGGTGACCAGTCCCCGGGCCACGAAGGACGGCCGGCGACCGACGAGTCCGATGCAGGCCGCGGTGATCGGCAGCATGTCGGGACTGATCGCCATCGCGCCGACGATGAGGATCTGGTTCTTGTCGATGACGCCGAACGCGGCGATCACCCCGGCGCAGCCCATCAGCACGAGGTAGCGCGCCACGGGCCGGGTGTTGACCCCCGCCTGGGCGAGCAGGTCGGTCCACACCACCGCGGCGGGCTGTGCGGCGGCGGAGGCGGGCCCGATGTCGTCTAACCGCAACAGTGCGATGTCCTGCACCGGCACGCCGAGGCGACGTACGATCTCCACCGCCGGATCGGCCGCGTCGTTGCGCAGGTCGGCCTCCAGCAGGGCCGCATCGCCGTTGCCCTCGGTCGCGAACCGGACGTGGCGGGCACCGGGCAGCGCCCGCAGCCGCTCCGCCGCCTCGGCCATCTGCGGCGCGGTGGCATACACGCGGAGCTGGAGCATCCGGCCGCCCGCCGACTAGGCAGGCTCGGCGCTCCGCGCCGCGTCGACGTCGCTGTGGTTGGCCACGCCCGGGACCGTCGCAGCTGCCACCGCTGCGGACATCACCCGATCCGGACGAAGCGCGCCGACCGGGCGCTCGGCCGCGACGCAGTAGCCTGCACGCCGGCGTGAAGATCGTCTACACCATCACCGACGAGGCACCCGCCCTGGCCACCCAGTCGCTGCTGCCGATCCTGCAGGCGTTCGCCGGGGCCGCGAGCGCCGAGGTGGAGGTGCGCGACATCTCGCTCGCCGGTCGCATCCTCGCCCAGTTTCCCGATCGCCTCGACCTGGATCAGCGCGTCGGGGACGCCCTGAGCGAGCTGGGCGAGCTGGCCAAGACGGCAGAGGCCAACATCATCAAGCTGCCGAACGTGAGTGCGTCGGTGCCGCAGCTGAAGGCCGCGGTCGCCGAGCTGCAGGCCCAGGGATACGCGATTCCCGACTATCCGGACGAACCGGCCAACGAGGAGCAGCATGAGACGCGCGCCCGCTACGACCGGGTCAAGGGCAGCGCCGTGAACCCGGTGCTGCGCCAGGGCAATTCCGATCGCCGGGCCCCGGCGTCGGTCAAGGCCTACGCCCGCAAGCACCCACACTCGATGGGGGCCTGGTCGCCGGACTCACGCTCCCACGTCTCGACCATGAGCGACGGGGATTTCCGTTCCACCGAGCAGTCGGTGACCGTCCCGTCCGAGACCACGGTGAGCATCGAGCTGGTCGCCGCCGACGGCGCCATCACCCCGCTGCGCACCGCCATCCCCGTCCTGGCGGGCGAGGTGCTCGACGCCTCGGCGATGCGCCGGGCGGCGCTCGACGCGTTCCTGACGGCCCAGATGGCCGACGCCCGGGAACGGGGCGTGCTGTTCTCGGTTCACCTCAAGGCGACGATGATGAAGGTCTCGGACCCGATCATCTTCGGCCATGCCGTGCGGTGCTACTTCGCCGAGGTGTTCGCTGCCCACGGGGCGGCTCTGGCCTCGGTGGGAGTCAACCCCAACGACGGACTGGCCGCCGCGTTGACCGCCGTGCAGCGGCTGGGCGACGACGAGCGCACGAGCGTGCTCGCCGCGATCGACGCGGCCTACGCCACCGGACCGGCGGTCGCGATGGTCGACTCCGACCGCGGCATCACCAACCTGCACGTGCCGAGCGATGTGATCATCGACGCCTCGATGCCGGCGGCGATCCGCGCCTCGGGCCAGATGTGGAATGCCGATGGTGTGCTGCAGGACACCAAGTTCGTCATCCCCGACCACTCCTACGCCGCGCTCTACGCCGAGACCATTGACCACTGTCGGGAGCACGGTGCGTTTGACCCCACCACGATGGGCTCGACGCCGAATGTCGGGCTCATGGCTCAGGCCGCCGAGGAGTACGGCTCCCATGACAAGACCTTTGAGATCGCCACGGCCGGGACCGTCCGCGTGGTGGATGCCGGCGGCGAGACGCTCCTGCAGCTGCCGGTCGACGCGGGCGACATCTGGCGCATGTGCCAGGCCAAGGACGCGGCGATCCAGGACTGGGTCCGCCTCGCGGTGACCCGCGCTCGCGCCACCGGAGCGCCGGCGGTGTTCTGGCTTGACGAGACGCGCGCCCACGACGCCGAGTTGCTTCACAAGGTCCGCCCGGCCCTGGAGGGCCTTGAGACCGACGGCCTGCAGATCGAGATCATGGACGTGGCGGCGGCCACGCGGTTCACACTCGACCGAGCGCGCCGGGGGCTGGACACCATCTCGGTCACCGGCAACGTGCTGCGCGACTACCTCACCGACCTGTTTCCGATCCTCGAGCTCGGGACGAGCGCGAAGATGCAGTCGATCGTCCCTCTGATGAGCGGCGGCGGCCTGTTCGAGACCGGCGCCGGCGGCTCGGCCCCCAAGCACGTGCAGCAGTTCCTCCAGGAGGACCATCTGCGTTGGGACTCGCTCGGGGAATTCCTGGCGCTGGTCCCCTCGTTGGAACTGTTGGCTGAGAAGACCGGCAACCCGCGCGCCCAGCTGCTGGCCGACACCCTGGACCGGGCGACCGGCCGGGTCCTCGAGGAGAACCGCTCGCCGTCGCGCAAGGTCGGAGAGTTGGACAACCGCGGCAGCCATTTCTACCTTGCCCTCTACTGGGCGCAGGAGCTGGCCGCACAGACCCAGGACGCTGAGCTCGCCGCGAAGTTCGGCCCGCTGGCGCAGCGCTTGGCTACCGACGAGGCGACGATCGTGGCGGAGCTGAACGGGGTTCAGGGCTCCCCGGTGGAGATCGGCGGGTACTACCGGCCTGACCCGATCCGCGCGGCCGCCGCGATGCGTCCGAGCCCGACGCTCGCCGACGCGCTGTCCAGCTTCTAGAAGATCCGGTCTAGGTCGGATCGACCTCCTGCAGTGCCTGCGCCAGCGCCGCGCGCCCATCGACCAACACGGGCTCGCCGTGGGAGACGAGCACTCGCTCGATCGGCAGCTCGATCAGCGGCCGCAAGAGCCGAGCCAGTCCGACCCGATCGACCCGGGTGTCCGACAGCCAATCCTCCGGGCACAGCTGAAGGCCGCCGCCCGGCGCCCCGAGCAGTCGGTCTCCGGGTACGAGCGTCGCGACGTCGGGCAGCCAGAACACCGTCTCTCCGGCTCCGCGCAGCGGCTTGGGCACCACCCCCGGCGGCACGAAGTTCCAGGCCCGCGAGCTGTTCGCCCGGTAGCGCTCGGCGATCTCCTCGCGGTCTCGGTGGTGCAAGTAGATCGTGGTCAACACGCTGACCGGGCGGCCGTCCACGCGGCGATCGAGCCAGTCGAGAAACGTGTCACGCCCCTCGGCCGGAAGCAGCGGGTCGATCAGCACCACGGTGCCAGCAACCTCGTAGAGCACGCAACCGACCATCGGGCCCCAGCCGGTTTCCCCCTGCCAGGCGGGGTGGCGAGCGGTCCAGCGCAGCAGGCCGGGCGCAATCTCTGACGGGAGCACGCGCGCAAGCTATCACCCGCTCGGAGACACGGGCTCATGTCCGTTCGCTCCCGATCGGCGGGGCCTGATCTTGTCCGCTCGCCCCGTCAAGAGTCAACTTATCCCCGCGTTCGCCGATACGGATCGACATGTGGGCCGCCCGGTTCACGCTAACTGCTGGAAGGAACTCGATGAAAGTCCTCGCCAAAACCGTTTCCGTGCTGCTCGTAGCGATCGCGGTCTTCCTCGTCTATGCGGTCATCGCCGCCGTGACGTCAGCTGGCGGCGCCAATGTCCCGGTGTGTGTCGCCTACGTCGTCGGAGCGCTCGTACTCGGGTTCCTGGCCGTGATGCTGTGGCGCAAGTCGTCGCGCCGCGGCGCCGTCGCCCCCACCGCTACCGCCTAACCCCGATTCAGCCGGATCCCGAGGGCCGCCCAACCGAGCGGCCCTCGTTCGTTCTCAGCGCTTCGGCGGCAGCGAGCGCGCGAAGCCGACTCCACGGCGGACCCAGGCGCCGAGCTGCCGCTTCGTTCTCACGCCCTCCGGCGCCACCAGGATCCAGCCCTTCATCGGCCGGCCCGTCATGTCAAACAGCCGGGTGTGCGGACGTTTGAGCGCATCCTCGGTCGCCTCCGCCCCCACCCGAACCATCAACTCACCGCCGCTGGACAGCCCCACCGACATGTTGCCGCGGAGGAGGAACGCGAGTCCGCCGAACATCGCCATTTCTGTCACGCCCGCCTCGTCAGCGAGCTCTTCGCGCATGCGATTGGCAAGATCCTGGTCGTAGGCCACTTCGCTCCTACATCACGATGACGCCCGCGATCGCGCCGGACACACCGCGATGTTAATCGACCGCGACGAGCGCCGCCACCGTCGCTCCGAGACGCTCCCGCAGCGCAGCGGCGGTCATGGGGCGAGCGAGCAGGAAGCCCTGGGCGTAATCACAGCCGAGCTCCTTGAGCCGCTCGTACTGCGCGGGCCGCTCGACCCCCTCAGCCACACAACCGAGGTCCAGCACCCGGGCGAGACCGATGATCGCCACCGTGAGCTTTCCGTCGGCGTCGTCGGCATCCACGCTGTCGATGAATGCCTTGTCGATCTTGAGGAAGTCGATCGGCAGGCGGCGGATGTAGCTCAGCGAGGAGTACCCGGTGCCGAAGTCGTCGACGGCGATCCGCACGCCGAGTTCACGCAGCGCGCCGAGCCGCGCGATCGCCAGATCGATGTCGTCGATCAGCAGGCTCTCGGTTATCTCGAGCACGAGACAGCTGGGGTCGAGGCCGCTTGATCGCAGCGCGTCGCGTACTTCTTCGACGATCTCGACTCGGTGCAGTTGCCGCGCCGATACGTTGACCGAGACGGTGTGCGGCGATCCGGTCCGATCAGCCTGCTGGAAGCTGACCGCGTCCCGACAGGCACGCTGCAGGACCCATCGCCCCAGCGGGACGATCAATCCGGCGTCCTCCGCGATGGGGATGAACGTGGCCGGCGAGACCGTGCCGCGCACGGGGTGCTGCCACCGCAGCAGGGCCTCGCACCCCCGGCTCTCGTCCGTCGCCACGTCGAAGATCGGCTGGTAGGCGAGCGTCAGCTCACCGGCCGCCACCGCCGCCTTGAGATCTGCGCGCAGAGCGAGTTGCTCGACCACGTTGTCGTGCATCTCGAGCCTGAAGTGACAGTAACTGTTGCCGCCCTCGGCCTTGGCCTGGTACATGGCAGCGTCAGCGTTGCGCAGCAACTCGTCAACCGTCGTGGTCGCCTCCCTCGCACCGCGCGACGGGGCGACCGCGATCCCGATGCTGCACTGAATCGAGACCTCGCGCTCGTCCAGCTGGAACGGAGCTCCCATGGCGTCGAGCACGATCTCGACGGTCTCGGTTGCAGCTGTCTTGTCACTGACGTCTTCGAGCAGGACGCCGAACTCGTCGCCTCCCAGCCGGGCTACGGTGTCGCCCGCCGGTATGGCCAGCCGCAGCCGCGAGGCGATCATCTGCAGCAGCCGGTCGCCGGCCGCGTGTCCGAGCGTGTCGTTGATCAGCTTGAAGTCGTCGATGTCCGCGAACATCACGGCGAGCGACCGGTTGGCGTCGTGCGGGCGACCGAGGGCGTGTTCGACGCGATCGTGGAACAGCGCCCGGTTGGCCAGATCTGTGACCGGGTCATGGAACGCCTGGTAGGTGAGCTGCGCCTCGAATTGCGTTCGCTCGGTGATGTCTCGCAGGTTGACCACGACCCCGCCGACCACGGGATTCTGCAGGAGATTGGTCATGAGACACTCGGCGTGCAGCAGACGGCCATCGCGGTGGCGGACCCTGAACTCGAACGCCTCCGAGGCCTCTGAAGCTGACGAGAGCATCGCTGCGAACGCCGGCTCGAAGAGCGACCGATCGTCGGCGGCGATGTAGTCCATGAGGGCCCGGCCGGCGACGTCTTCCGCGTCGTACCCGAGGACCTCGCGAATCGAAGGGCTCACGTATTCCACCGCCGTGTCGGGTCCGAGCACCAGGATCGCGTCGGTCGAATGGCGGATCAGCGCGCTCAGACGGCGTTCGCTCTGCGTGCGCAGCAGGCTCTCCGTGAGTGCGGCACTCTCGAGCGCGAGCCCGACCTGGGCGGCGAGCGTCTCGAGGCTGCCCCGCGTCGAGGCTGACGCGGCCGAAGCGTTCAGCAACGCCACGGCGCCGGCGAGTTGCCCCTGGGCCAGAATCGGCACGGCGAAGATCGGCGCCCGACCGAGCCCGGGATCGAGCAACGGCGCCTCGGCGTCGTCCAGGTCGACCGCGCCGCGGCGCTCGAGTCGATCGACCACGCCCTTGGACAGGATCGCCAGGGGAAGACTGAGCTCGGCACCACCGCGCGGATCTGCTCCGACCAGCCATCGCTCACCGTCTCGGCGCTCGATCTGGAGGACCGCCGGGTGGGCGGCTGCGCCCGCCAGCACGGCAGCGGCATCCTCGGCGGCGACGACGATCTCTGCCGCACTGGTGGCGGTGACAAAGGCGTCGGCGGCCCGCCGCATCGTGCCCTCGCGCTCGGCCGCCGTCTGCTGATCCCGCGCGAGACCGATCATCCGCAGCACCACCAGCCCGAACAGCACAATCGCGGCGCCACCGACGACGATGTCGTCCGAGCGACCGGCGCCGGATGCCCGCACCACGATGATCACCGGCGCGATCAACGCTGCTGCGGCGATGCCGAGGATGCGCGCCGACGTGAGCCGCAGCCTGGGCGCGGCCGCCTGCGACACGGTCGTCATCGACGGGTGAAGCGCCGCCGCTCCCCACAGCACGTAGTACAGGATCCAGCCGCCGTCGAGTGGATCGCCGGGGTGATACGTGCCGTGAAGGAGGATCCAGTCGTAGACCGAGTCGGTGACCAGCACGGCGACGATCGCACCGATCACCATGTAGTAGGCGGAGCTGCGCCGGCCCGCCCCGACGGCCATGCGCACCGCGACCCCGAGCATGAGGATGTCCCCGAGCGGGTAGGCCATCGAAACGAGTTTCGTCCCCAGATGGAGCATCGTGTCGTGCGCGTATGGGGCGATCAGGAAGACCCAGGACAGGAGCGCGAGGCCGATCGTGACGATGGCCGAATCGACCAGGCTGGCCCAGTCGCGACCCGGGCTGCGGCGTCTGATCAGCAGCAGCAGCCCCGCGACGGTGGCCGGGTAGACCGCCAGGTAGAACGGATCGGCGATCGACGGGAACGGCAGTGTCGCGCCGAAGAAAGCCCGGTAGTTG
>Ga0302314_10019707_pt1 | contig 11191 bp, 10 predicted proteins | sample III_Palsa_N2_3_FD_200533 | JGI IMG/M metagenome (GOLD analysis project Ga0302314, IMG submission 200533) | Peat permafrost microbial communities from Stordalen Mire near Abisko, Sweden - III_Palsa_N2_3 | ecosystem: Environmental > Terrestrial > Soil > Palsa > Peat permafrost | place: Sweden... | reverse complement strand
GCCGAGCTGGCCGGGCCGCGGCTGCGGGCGGTGGCGGTGCTCGACGCCGGGCAGCCGGTACCCGCCGGGGCGTCCGGCTTCGCCGACACCGGCGGCCACGCCCGCCGCGCCTACGCGACGACGGACGCGCTGCTGCTGGTCCGCCCGGACGGCTACCTGGGCCTGGCCGTGGACTGCAACGACGGGACCGCCGACGACAGGACTGCCGACGGGACCGGCCGGCTGGTCCAGGACTACCGGGGCGCGATCACCGGAGGCTGAACCACGACGGCGAGGCCCGCACCCTCCCCCGGGGAAGGGGGAGGGTGCGGGCCTCGCCGTGGCCGCGCGGAGGGGTCAGGCGCCGATCGCGTGCAGGCCGCCGTCCACGTGGACGACCTCGCCGGTGGTCTTCGGGAACCAGTCGGACAGCAGTGCCACCACACCCCGCCCGGCGGGCTCCGGGTCGGTGACGTCCCAGCTCAGCGGGGAGCGGCCGTTCCAGGTGTCGGCCAGGGTGTCGAAGCCGGGGATGGACTTGGCCGCCATCGACTTGATCGGGCCGGCCGAGACCAGGTTGCAGCGGATGTTCTGCTTCCCCAGGTCACGGGCCAGGTAGCGGGAGGTGGCCTCCAGCGCGGCCTTGGCCGGGCCCATCCAGTCGTACTGCGGCCAGGCGATGGTGGCGTCGAAGGTCAGGCCGACCACCGAGCCGCCCTCCTCCATCAGCGGCAGGCAGGCCATGGTGAGCGACTTCAGCGAGAACGCCGAGACGTGCACCGCGGTGGCCACCGACTCCCACGGGGTGTTCAGGAAGTTGCCGCCCAGGGCGTCCTGCGGCGCGAACCCGATGGAGTGGACGACGCCGTCCAGACCGCCGAGGTGCTCGCGCACCTGCTCGGCCAGGCCGTCCAGGTGCTCCTGGTTGGTGACGTCCAGCTCCAGCACCTTGGTCGGCTTGGGCAGCTTCTTGGCGATGCGCTCGGTCAGCGTGGGGCGCGGGAAGGCGGTGAGCACGATCTCCGCGCCCTGCTCCTGTGCCAGTTTGGCGACCTGGAACGCGATGGAGGACTCCATCAGCACCCCGGTCACCAGGATGCGCTTGCCCTCAAGGATTCCACTCATGGTTCAGTGACCCATGCCCAATCCGCCGTCGACGGGAATGACGGCTCCGGTGATGTATGCGGCCTCGTCGGAGGAGAGGAAGCGCACAGTGGACGCGATCTCAGCGGGCTCCGCATAGCGGCCCAGAGGCACGCCCGCAATGATCTCAGCACGGCGCTCGTCGCTGAGCACAGCGGTCATGGCGGTGTCGACGAAGCCGGGGGCGACCACGTTGACGGTGATGTTGCGCGAACCGAGCTCGCGGGCCAGCGAACGGGCGAAGCCGACCAGCCCGGCCTTGGAGGCTGCGTAGTTCGTCTGCCCGGGCGAGCCGGTCAGGCCCACCACCGAGGAGATCAGCACCACGCGGCCCTTGCGGGCCCGCATCATCGCCCGGGTGGCCCGCTTGACCACCCGGAACGCACCAGTGAGGTTGGTGTCGAGAACCGAGGTGAAGTCCTCCTCGGTCATCCGCAGCAGCAGCGTGTCCCGGGTGACGCCGGCGTTGGCGACCAGCACCTCCACCGGACCCTGCTGCGTCTCGACCTCCTTGAAGGCCCGATCCACCTGTTCGCTGTCGGTGATGTCGCAGCGAACCCCGAAGATCCCCTCCGGCGGCTCACCCGAACGGTAGGTGACGGCGACCTTGTCGCCGGCCTCCGCGAAGGCCCGGGCGATGGCGAGGCCAATGCCCCGGTTGCCTCCGGTGACGAGAACCGAGCGGCTCAACGGTCCACCTCTCTCTACTGGGTGAGTTCCTTGCGGGTCGCCGGCACCGGTCGCGGGACCGCCATTTCCAGCCGTCACCTGCGTACGTATGCCCGAACACGCATGGCGACGCTATCCGGATTCGCGTGGCGACTGCTAATCCGCTGCCCACAGGGACACCGACGCTGAACTGTGGGCTTCCCACAGTGCGGAAACCACTCGCGGCGCCGAGCCCCGGCTCCGCGCAACAGCCGCGGCGGCAGGGCGCTGACCAGCCATGGACCGGCCGTGGACCGGTCCCGGCGCAACGCGAAGGGCCCGGTGCGCCATCTCCACCGGGCCCTTCGACTTCACGAGTAGCGGGGACAGGATTTGAACCTGCGACCTCTGGGTTATGAGCCCAGCGAGCTACCGAGCTGCTCCACCCCGCGTCGTTGTGTCCACACCGTACCCCGGCCCCGCCCTGGAAAGCGAATCGCTTTCCAGGGGCCTGCCGCCTTCGCCGCCTCAGTGGCACAACGTCCTGTGCAGCAGGCCCGGCACAGGGCAGGATGCGAAGCGGCGCCCGCACCCGGGGCGACCACACCCGTCCCAACGGAGGAGTTCGATGCCGGACACACCCACGTCCATCGATCCCACTTTCCTGGCGTTGCCGCTGCGCGGCCTCGCCGACGCCGCCCTGTCCCGGGCCCGGGCACTCGGCGCGAGCCACGCGGACTTCCGTCTGGAGCGGGTCCGCAGCGCCTCCTGGCTGCTCCGCGACGCCCGCCCCTCGGGCAGCTCGGACACCCTTCAGCTCGGCTACGCCGTACGGGTGGTGCTGGGCGGGGCCTGGGGCTTCGCCGCCGGGGTCGACCTGACGCCGGAGGCCGTGGCCGACGTCGCCGAGCAGGCCGTCGCCGTGGCCAGGATCAGTGCCGGGATCAGCGCCGCCTCGGGCACCGAGGACCTGGTCGAACTGGCCGACGAGCCGGTCTACGGCGATGTCAGCTGGGTCTCGGCGTACCAGGTCAACCCGTTCGAGGTGGCCGACGCCGAGAAGACCGCGCTGCTGGCCGAGTGGAGTTCGCGACTGCTGGCGGCGCCGGGGGTCTCCCACGTCACCGCCACGCTGCTGACGGTCCAGGAGAACAAGTTCTACGCCGACACCGCCGGCACCGTCACCACCCAGCAGCGGATCCGGCTGAACCCGGATCTGGAGGCCGTCTCGGTGGACGAGCGGACCGGCGCGTTCGACTCGATGCGCACCCTGGCCGCCCCCGCCGCGCGCGGCTGGGAGTACCTGACCGGGACCGGCTGGGACTGGGACGCCGAGCTGGCCGAGCTGCCGGTGCTGCTGGCCGAGAAGATGAAGGCCCCCAGCGTCCAGGCCGGGCGCTACGACCTGGTGATCGACCCGACCAACCTGTGGCTGACCATCCACGAGTCGATCGGCCACGCCACCGAGCTGGACCGCGCGCTCGGCTACGAGGCCGCCTACGCCGGGACCTCCTTCGCCACCTTCGACAAGCTCGGCAGCCTGCGGTACGGCTCCGACGTCATGCATGTCACCGGCGACCGCACGGTCGAGCACGGCCTGTCCACCATCGGCTACGACGACGAGGGCGTGCGCACCCAGTCCTGGGACCTGATCAAGGACGGCACCCTGGTCGGCTACCAGCTGGACCGGCGGATGGCCCGGCTCAAGGGCCTCGGCCGCTCCAACGGCTGCGCCTTCGCCGACTCCCCCGAGCACGTCCCGGTGCAGCGGATGGCCAACGTCTCGCTGCAACCGGCCGAGGGCGGCCCGGACACCGCCGGGCTGATCGCGGGTGTCGAGAACGGCATCTACATCCTCGGTGACCGCTCCTGGTCGATCGACATGCAGCGGTACAACTTCCAGTTCACCGGGCAGCGCTTCTTCGCGATCAAGAACGGCCGCCTGGCCGGACAGCTCAAGGACGTCGCCTACCAGGCCACCACCACCGACTTCTGGGGCTCGATGGAGGCCGTCGGCGGCCCGCAGACCTACCACCTGGGCGGGGCCTTCAACTGCGGCAAGGCGCAGCCGGGCCAGGTCGCGGCGGTCTCGCACGGCTGCCCCTCGGCCCTGTTCCGCTCCGTCAACGTGCTCAACACCCAGCAGGAGGCCGGTCACTGATGTCTGATCAGATCCTTCGGGCGGCAGCCCCGCATGAGATCGTCGAGCGGACGCTGGCGCTGTCCCGCAGCGACGGCCTCGTGGTCATCGCCGACGAGAAGTCCACCGCCAACCTGCGCTGGGCCGGCAACGCGCTCACCACCAACGGCGTCACCCGGGGCCGCACGCTCACCGTGATCGCCACCGTGGACGGGCGCGAAGGCACCGCCGCCGGGGTGGTCTCCCGCGAGGCGGTGACCACCGGCGAGCTGGAGTCGCTGGTCCGAGCGGCCGAGGCGGCGGCCCGCGACGCCGGTCCGGCCGAGGACGCGCAGCCGCTGGTGCAGCCGTCCGGCGGCCCCTCGGCGGACTTCACCGCCGAGCCCGCGGAGACCGGCATCGGCGTCTTCGCCGACTTCGCGCCCGCCCTCGGCGAGTCCTTCGCCCGGGCCGGCAAGAGCGGCCGGCTGCTCTACGGCTTCGCCAACCACATCGTCACCTCGACCTACCTGGGCAGCTCGACCGGGCTGCGGCTGCGGCACGACCAGCCCACCGGCACCCTGGAGCTGAACGCCAAGACCGCCGACCTCACCGCGTCGGCCTGGGCCGGCGCCGCCACCCGGGACTTCAGCGACGTCGACGCCGGCGCGCTGGAGGAGCAGCTGGCGCAGCGGCTCAGCTGGGCCGAGCGCCGGATCGAGCTGCCGGCCGGGCGCTACGAGACGCTGCTGCCGCCCACCGCACTGGCCGACCTGATGATCTACCTGAGCTGGTCCTCCGGCGGCCGGGACGCGGCGGAGGGGCGGACCGTCTTCTCCCGCTCCGGCGGCGGGACCCGCATCGGCGACGAGCTCTCCTCGCTGCCGCTGCGGCTGCACAGCGACCCGGCGTACCCGGGCCTGGAGGCCGCGCCGTTCGCGCTCGCCCACTCCTCCGGCGGCGACTCCTCGGTCTTCGACAACGGCCTGCCGCTGCAACCCACGGACTGGGTGCGCGACGGAAAGCTGGCCAACCTGCTGACCACCCGCCACTCGGCCGGGCTGACCGGCCTCGATGTCCGCCCGCCGATCGACAACCTGGTGCTCGACGCCCACGGCCCGGACGGCGGCGGCGACTCGATCGAGGAGTTGGTCGCCCGGACCGAGCGCGGCCTGCTGCTGACCTGCCTGTGGTACATCCGCGAGGTGGACCCGGCCACGCTGCTGCTCACCGGGCTCACCCGGGACGGCGTCTACCTGGTCGAGGACGGCGAGGTGAAGGGGGCGGTCAACAACTTCCGCTTCAACGAGTCGCCGGTGGACCTGCTGGGTCGGATCACCGAGGCCGGGCGCACCGAGCGCTGCCTGCCGCGTGAGTGGGGCGACTACTTCACCCGCGCGGCGATGCCGCCGGTCCGGGTCGCCGACTTCAACATGAGCTCGGTCAGCCAAGCCTCTTGAGCGGGCCTCTTGAGCAGGCTCCCCGAGCACGCGTGCCGAGCACGGCAGGGACGTGAGGGCAGGGCCGGGGCACCTGGTGCGCGGTGGGGAGAAACCCCCGCGAAACCGGGTGCCCCGCTCTCGTGGCGGTGGCCGCCGCAGCGTACGGTGACCGCATGGCGAAGTTCCTGGGTAAGAAGGACGGCAGCGCCGTCCGGATCACCGGCGCCCGGTCGAGCCTGACCGAGGACGTCCGTGGCCGACAGCGCCGCTACATGTTCTCGATGGCGGTCCGCACGCTGTGCGTGATCCTGGCGATCGTGCTCTGGAAAGAGTCCCGGATCATCGCCGTCATCGCCCTGGTCGGCGGAATGCTCATCCCCTACCTGGCGGTGGTGTACGCCAACGCGGGGCGCGAGTCGGCCCCGGAGATGCCGGACACGTTCGTCGGCTACCAGCCCCCGCCGATGGTCGAGCCGGGTACCGGCATCCCCAGCCAGGCCGCTCCCTCGACCCCAGGTCAGCCGAACTGAACCGGATCAGCGAATCCTCAGCCGAACCTTAAGAGAAGCTGAACAAGATTCCCCCCAATCACCGGTTCCAAACCCCCGACCACATGCAATACTGCCTAGGCGCGCCCCGCGTCCCCCGTCGGGGCGACGGACCGACGCCGGGCAGCTCCCCCCGTGGCTGCCCGGCGTCTTCGTCCCCAGCGCCCCGCTCCCGGCCGGTACAGCCCGGCGAATCGACCCGGACGGCCGCGCCAACGCCGCCGTGGGCACCCGCCGTGCTGCGGGGTTGCGATCAACAGCGATACTTCACCCATGAGCACCGAGATCCCGCACTGTTCCGCCAAGGGTTGCCGTCAGCTCGCCATATGGGTTCTGGCCTGGAACAACCCCAAGCTGCACACCCCCGAGCGGCGCAAGACCTGGCTGGCATGCGAGGAGCACCGCGAGTACCTGTCCGGGTTCCTCAATCTGCGCGGGTTCCTGAAGGACACGGTGCCGCTGGCGGAGTGGGAGGCCCGGAAGGACTGAGCGGCTGGGCCCGGGTCAGCCGCCTATCGCCGACATCGGGCGGTCCGGCTGGGCGAAGTCCGGGGCATCGATACCGCCCCCGGCCTTCTTGCCCCACATGGCGGTGCGCCACAGCCCGGCCAGGGTGTCGTCGTCCGCGCCCGAGCGCAGGGCGGTGCGCAGGTCGGTCTCGGTGGTGGCGAAGAGGCAGTCCCGGATCTGCCCGTCGGCGGTCAGCCGGGTGCGGTCGCAGGCACGGCAGAACGGCCGGGTGACGCTGGCGATCACGCCGACCCGGGCCGGGCCCCCGTCCGCGGCGGTCCGGCCGGCGACCAGCCAGCGCTCGGCCGGAGCCGCACCACGCCGGGCCTGTGGCTCGGGCAGCAGTTCGAAGCGCTCGCCGAGCCGGGTCAGGATCTCCTCGGCGGTGACCATCTGCTCCCGGTCCCAACCGTGTTGGGCGTCCAGCGGCATCTGCTCGATGAAACGCAACTCATAGCCCTGCCGCAGGCACCATTCGAGCAGGTCGGGGGCCTGCTGGTGGTTGACCCCGCGGATCAGCACGGCGTTGATCTTCACCGGCCGCAGTCCGGCGGACCGGGCGGCGGCCAGGCCGGCCAGTACGTCCGGCAGCCGGTCGCGGCGGGTGAGGGTGTGGAAGGTCGCCCGGTCCACGGTGTCCAGCGAGACGTTCACCCGGTCCAGGCCGGCCTCGCGCAGCGCGCCGGCGGTCCGGGCCAGGCCCAGGCCGTTGGTGGTCACCGAGAGCTCCGGGCGCGGGTCCAGCTCGGCGCAGGCGGCGACGATGCCGACCAGGCCGGGCCGCAGCAGCGGCTCGCCGCCGGTGAAGCGGACCTCGGTGACCCCGAGCCGGGTGACGGCGATCCCTACCAGCCGGACCACCTCGGCGTCGGTCAGCAGGTCCTCCTTGGCGAGCCAGCTCAGGCCCTCCTCCGGCATGCAGTAGGAGCAACGCAGATTGCACCGGTCGGTCAGCGATACCCGCAGGTCCACTGCGCGGCGTCCGAACGTGTCGATCAGCAACGGTTTTCCACTTCCCCTGGTCGTTCCCAAGCTTAGGCCGCCCGCTACCCGGGGCGCGGACCGTCGTTCTCAAGGTGCAGCTTCACGGTGCAGTCCTTTACTCCCGACCCGTCGGCGACCCACACCTCACAGGGGCATGGCATGGACGAATCACCTGGTGGCCGGGGCCGCCACCCGGGCAAGCGCCCCTTCGGGACGGTCCTGCTGCCGCAGCGGCTCCCGCTCCCGCCCGGCCCGATACCGCGGCGGCGGCTGCCCGCCCGGCATCCCGGCCCGTCGGTGCCGCTGCCGGTGCTCAGCATCGAGGCGCTGCGGCACACCCGCTGACCGGGCCCAGCCGCTGACCAGCGGGTCCAGCCGTCGTTGCCAGGTCCAGGGCGTCCCGTACAGATGACGCATTTCACCGGCGAGGCCTATTCCGCCGGTCCGGTGATCTCGGAAGTATGGGCAGCCCCGACGAAGTGGAGGCGCCGTGCCCGAACCGGCAACCGCGTCAGCCGGCGCCCTGGACGGGATCCTGGTCGCCGACTTCAGCCGGGTACTGGCCGGACCGCTGGCCACGGCCACACTGGCGGACCTGGGCGCCACCGTGGTCAAGGTGGAGCGTCCCGGCGGTGGCGACGACACCCGCGCCTGGGGCCCTCCCTTCGTCGAAGGAACCGCCGCCTACTTCGACGCGGCCAACCGCTCCAAGCACGGGATCACCCTGGACCTGGCCGACCCGGCGGATGCCGAGGCCGCGCGCGAACTGGCGCGGCGCGCCGACGTGCTGGTGGAGAACTTCCGCCCGGGCGCGCTCGCCCGGCACGGCCTGGACCACGCCGCGCTGAGCACCGCCAACCCAGGGCTGGTCTACTGCTCCATCACCGGCTTCGGCGGCAGCAGCCCGCTGCCCGGCTACGACTTCGTCGTCCAGGCCGTGGGCGGGCTGATGAGCATCACCGGGGCCGAGCAGGGTCCGCCCAGCAAAGTCGGCGTGGCCCTGGTGGACGTGCTGACCGCGAAGGACGCGGTCACCGGGATCCTGGCCGCGCTGCGCCACCGGGACCGCACCGGCCAGGGCCAGCTGGTCGAGGTGAACCTGTTCTCCAGCCTGCTCGGCTCGCTGGCCAACCAGGCGAGCGGCTATCTGGCCACCGGCCGGGCACCGCGCGCCATGGGCAACCAGCACCCCAGCATCGCCCCCTACGAGACCCTGCGCTGCGGGCCGGATCCCGATGGGCCCGATCCTCGTGGGCCGGGCGACGGCGGGCAGGCCGGTCTGCTCGCCGTGGCCTGCGGCAATGACGGCCAGTTCCGGGCGCTGGCCGGGGCCCTGGGCGAGCCCGGGCTGGCGGCGGACCCCCGCTTCGCGACCAATCCGGAGCGGGTCCGCAACCGTCCCGCGCTGGTCGCGGCCCTGGAGCGGGCCCTGGCCTGCGACAGCGCGCCGCACTGGCAGCGACGGCTGGCGGCGGTGGGCGTGCCCTGCGGCCCGGTGAACGACCTGGCCGGGGCCTTCGCGCTGGCCGAGGAGCTCGGCCTGGAGCCGGTGGCCGACGTCGGTCCCGGGCGGGTGCCGCAGGTCCGCAGCCCGCTGCGGCTGTCGGCGACCCCGGTCCGGCCTGCGGTCGCCCCGCCCCGACTGGGCCAGCACAATGCCGAGGTCCGCGCCTGGCTGGCCGCACCGGCCGACCCGGACCGGCCGCTGCCGGCCCCGATTCTCCCGACGAATGTCCCGACACCGAATGTGAGGTCTCCCCATGAGCCGCGCCGCCCTCGACCCGCGTGACCCGCTCGGCCTGGACGGGCTCTTCGACGACGAGGAGCTGGCCATCCGCGACACCGTCCGCGCCTGGTGCGACGACCGGGTGCAACCGCACATCGCCGACTGGTACGAGCGCGGTGAGCTGCCGCAGGTCCGCGAGCTGGCCCGGGAGCTGGGCGCGCTGGGCGCGCTCGGGATGCACCTGGAGGGCTACGGCTGTCCGGGGGCCAGCGCGGTCCAGTACGGCCTGGCCTGTCTGGAGCTGGAGGCCGCCGACTCCGGTCTGCGCTCGCTGGTCTCGGTGCAGGGGTCGCTGGCCATGTACGCGATCCACCAGTGGGGTTCCGAGGAGCAGCGGCAGCGCTGGCTGCCGGGGATGGCCTCGGGCGGGACCATCGGCTGCTTCGGGCTGACCGAGCCGGACCACGGCTCGGACCCGGCCTCCATGCGTACCCGTGCCAAGCGCGAGGGCGGGGACTGGGTGCTGGACGGCCGCAAGATGTGGATCACCAACGGCTCGGTGGCCGGGGTCGCGGTGGTCTGGGCGCAGACCGACGAGGGCATCCGGGGCTTCGTGGTCCCCACCGACGCCCCGGGCTTCTCCGCCCCCGAGATCAAGCACAAGGCGTCGCTGCGCGCCTCGATCACCAGCGAGCTGGTGCTGGACGGGGTGCGGCTGCCCGCTGACGCCGTCCTGCCCGGGGTGCGCGGGCTGAAGGGCCCGCTGAGCTGCCTGAACCAGGCCCGGTACGGCATCGTCTGGGGCGCGCTGGGGGCGGCCCGCTCGTGCCTGGAGGCGGCCCGCGAGTACAGCATCACCCGTGAGCAGTTCGGCCGCCCGATCGCCGGGTTCCAGCTCACCCAGGCCAAGTTGGCGGACATGTCGCTGGAGCTGAACAAGGGTCTGCTGCTGGCGCTGCACCTGGGCCGCCGGATGGACTCCGGGACGCTGCGGCCGGAGCAGGTCAGCTACGGCAAACTGAACAGCGTCCGGGAGGCGATCGGGATCGCCCGCACCGCGCGCACCATCCTCGGCGCGAACGGGATCAGCTACGAGTACCCGGTGATGCGGCACGCGGCCAACCTGGAGAGCGTGCTGACCTACGAGGGCACGGTGGAGATGCACCAGCTGGTCATCGGCCAGACGCTGACCGGGCAGAGCGCCTTCCGCTAGCGTCCGGAGCCCGGGCGGCCGTCGATGGCCGCCCGGGCTCGGCGGCGGTCGACCTGACCCGCGCTCAGCAACCCAGGCTCAGAAGGCGATCTTGACCTTCAGCGCCTTGCGCTCCTCCATCGCCTGGTAGCCGTCGGGCACGCCGTCCAGGTCCACCGTGGCGTCGAACACCGGTGACGGGTCGATCGCCCCGGACAGCACGTCCACCAGCAGCTCCGGGATGTAGGCGCGGGCCGGGGCGACGCCGCCGCGCAGCGCCACGTTGCGGTCGAACATCTGCTGGACGTCCACCCCCGCGCTGCCGCCGTGCGGCACCCCGACGTAGCCGACCGCGCCGCCGTCCCTGGCGATGGAGATCGCGGTGCGCATCGACTCCTCGGTGCCGACCGCCTCCAGTACGGCGTGCGCGCCGACCCCGCCGGTCAGCTCGTGGACGGCGGCGACGGCCTCCTCCCCGCGGACCGCGACGATGTCGGTCGCGCCGAAGGTCCGGGCGACGGCGGCGCGGTCGGGGTGGCGGCCGAGGGCGATGATCCGCTCGGCGCCCAGCCGGCGGGCGGCCAGCACGCCGCACAGGCCGACCGCGCCGTCGCCGACCACCGCGACGGTGGACCCGGCGCGCACCCCGGCGGCCAGCGCCGCGTGGTGCCCGGTCGACATCACGTCGGACAGTGCCAGCAGCGCGGTCAGCAACCGGGGGTCGGCCGCGGCCTCCTTGGGCAGTTGGACCAGGGTGCCGTCGGCGAAGGGCACCCGGACCGCCTCGCCCTGGCCGCCGTCCGAACCGGGGGTGCCCCAGAAGCCGCCGTGCGGGCAGGAGGTCTGCAGGCCCTCACGGCAGAACGCGCAGACGCCGTCGGACCAGACGAAGGGCGCCAC
>Ga0302314_10019706_pt1 | contig 11192 bp, 12 predicted proteins | sample III_Palsa_N2_3_FD_200533 | JGI IMG/M metagenome (GOLD analysis project Ga0302314, IMG submission 200533) | Peat permafrost microbial communities from Stordalen Mire near Abisko, Sweden - III_Palsa_N2_3 | ecosystem: Environmental > Terrestrial > Soil > Palsa > Peat permafrost | place: Sweden... | reverse complement strand
CATATCGAGACGGTCTGGGGCCGCGGCTATGTGCTGCGCGATCCGCAGGAAGCGCTCGACGCGGCCTCCGTCGCCGCTTAAGGCGCGACCGACGCCGTCGCTGTCTTACCGCGACCAGACGGACGAGCGACGCCGCGCATTCGCGGCGGCGTTGACCGATGTCGAGGCTGGCCTCGCCGCGAACCCTGACGATCTGGACGCCTTATTCGAGCGCGGCGCGCTGCTGGCCGGGCTTGGCCGCGACGATGAAGCCAAGCTGGCCTATGTCGAGGTGCTGCGGCGCGACGCCACCCATTTCGGCGCCCTGACCAATCTGGGCGGCCTGGCCCTGGCCAGCGGGCACCGCTCCGCGGCGCTGAGCGCCTATCGCCACGCGGTCGATCACCATCCCGAACGCGCGCCAGCCGCGGTCAACCTGGCCAACCTTTTGTTGGAGGATGGCGCGCACGACGAAGCGCGCCGGCGCTACGAAGCCGCCCTGGACGCCGATCCCGACTGCGCCGAAGCGCACCAGGGTCTCGGGCTTTGCCTCTTCGCGCTCGGCGAGGCTGGGATCGCCGACTTTCATTGGCGCAAGGGCTTCGCCGGCCGCGAGATCGCGGTCAAACCCTATCGCGGCGAAGGCCCGCCGGTGCGCGTGCTGCTGCTGGTCTCGGGCCTCGGCGGCAATATTCCTACCGCCTTACTGTTGGACGACCGGACTTTCGCGGTCACGGCCCTCTATGCGGAGTTTCACGATCCTTCGCGCCCCCTGCCCGCCCACGACCTCGTCTTGAACGCCATCGGCGACGCCGAGCTTTGCGGCGAGGCCTTGGCCGGCGCAATCGAGGTGCTGAAGCGGACCGGAGCCCCTGTCATTAATTCGCCGGAGGCCGTCTTGCCCACGGCCCGCGACGAGAACGCGCGGCGGATGGCCGGCTTGGCCGGCGTTTTCGCCCCACGCATCGAGCGCCTGCCGCGCGGCCTGCTGACCGGCTCTTGCGCGCCGGCGCGTCTCGCCGCGCTCGGGTTGGATTTTCCGCTGTTGTTGCGCTCGCCCGGTTTCCACACCGGCCAGCACTTCGTCCGCGTCGAGGTCGCCGACAATCTGGCCGAGGCGGCGGACCAACTGCCCGGCGAGAGCCTGCTGGCGATCCAGAGCCTGGATGCCGCCGGTGCGGACGGCCTGTCGCGCAAATACCGGGTGATGATGATCGACGGGGCGCTCTATCCCCTGCACATGGCCGCCTCCGCTGACTGGAAGGTGCATTATTTTACCTCCGCCATGGCCGATCGCCCCGACCTGCGCGCCGAGGAAGCCGCCTTCCTCACCGACATGCCAAAGGCGATCGGGCTGCGCGCCATTGCGGCGCTGCATGCCGTCCGCGAGGGCCTTGGGCTGGATTATGCCGGCGTCGACTTCGGTCTTGGCCCCGACGGGCGCCTGCTGCTCTTCGAAGCCAACGCCACCATGACTATCACGCCGCCGGACCCGGACCCGATCTGGAACTACCGACGCGAGCCGATCGCCCGCGCTCTGGATGCGGCCAGATCGATGTTGACCAGCCGCGCCGCGTCTCGCCCAACCGAGCTCATCGCCTAAACGCGCGACCTTGAATTGCTCGCAAGTTGCGGCAACGTCTCGAGCCGCGCATATATATGCATATGCAGGAGACTAAGATGGCCGCCAAAGAGTCCGATGAAACATCGGCCGTTCCGATCCCCGGCTCGGCTGGGCCGATGATCGGCGGGGTGGACGTGCGCGATGTCGCTGGCTGCACCTGCCTGCAGTTGCGCAGCGCGGGCCGCATGGCGACACAGATTTTCGAAGCTCATCTTCAGCCAGCCAGGCTGACGGTCGGCCAGTTCGGCGTCCTGGCGCGGGTTTATGGCTCTTCGCTATGGCGCGCGCCAATGAGCATGAAGGAGTTGTCAGACGCCCTCGGCATGGATCCCACGACCCTGAACCGCACGTTGAAGCCGCTCGAGATCCAAGGCCTTGTCACGACCGCGCCGGACCCCGACGACCGCCGCGCGCGGCGAATCCATTTGACCGAGCCCGGAAGAGACCGCCTCGCTCAGGCCATGCCGTTGTGGCGAGCCGCCGACGACCAACTGCGCCGAACCGTCGGCGCCGAGGCCACCCTCGCGCTAAATGGCCTGCTCAACCTCGCCGGCGAAAAACTGCGCCAGCTCGCCTAGGGGACCCCCTGGACGCGCGATGCGTCGCGATCTATAAACTGCATATACAGCTTTATGGAGATGAGCCATGACGCCGAACCAAATCTTCCTGATCGACATGACGCTGGGATACCTCGCCTCGGCGCTCTTCCTCGCGGCCTATGTCTGGCCACGGCTGAAGGCGATGGATCGCCTCGCGGCGCAGCGCGCCATCGCCACCCTGCACAGCTTCCGTTTCTTCGGCCTGGTCTTCTTGCTGCCGGGCTTTGTCGGGCCGAACCTGCCGCACGCCTTCGCCGCGCCAGCGGCCTATGGCGACTTCGCCGCCGGTGTGCTGGCGATCCTCGCGCTGCTGACAGCGCGCGTGCGCTGGCTCTTCTGGCCGCTGGTCGTGGCGTTCAATCTGGTCGGCCTCACGGACCTCGTCCTGGACACCGCGACCGCGATCCGCATCGACCTGCCGTCCGCGGCCGGGCAGCTTGGGGCGGCTTACGCGATCCCCATGCTTTACGTGCCAGCGCTGTTCTGGACCCACCTCATCGCGCTGTGGCTGCTTCTGCGGCCCGCACAGGCTCCGGTCCGCTTGGCGACCGCGCTAAGCGCCTAGCGGCCTGCGCAAGACTGCAACGGGTTTGCGGACCTTAGAGGCTAGCGCCGGCGGACGGGAATCCGGCTGGGCTGCATCTCATTGTAGCGATCGGGAATGAGGCGCGCGAGCACCAGGCTGAAGCTGGTCAGTGCGACCGTGGCGATGCCGACGGCCATCAACGGATCGAGCATTTTTGCCCCTCCTCGATTCCAAATGTCACTCGCAAGCTCAACGCGGAGGGCGGCTGAGTCGATCCATCGACCGTTGATTTTGGGTTTGGACCGCGACCCAAAGGGGTAATTGCGCCGCACGCGAACAGGCGGCGCCCAATTCCGTGGCGTTTTCAGCCGCCCGTGCTTAGCCGCGTTTGGCGATCAGCACCGAATTCAGGCCGCCGAACGCGAAGGAGTTGGAAACCAGCGCGTCGGCCTCGAAGGCCTCGGTCTTGCCGAGGGCCAGGGGCAGGTCGCACTCCGGATCCGGGCCAATATAGCCCAGGATCGGCGGCGCCACGCCCTCGCGCAATGCAAGGACGCCGAGCAGAAACTCGATCGCGCCGCCGGCGCCCAGCAGATGGCCGTGCGCCGATTTGGTGGCGATCACCCGATGCCGGTCGAGGCCGCCGGTGAGGATGCCGCGCATCACCTCCGTCTCGGTCTTGTCGTTCAGCGGCGTTCCGGTGCCGTGGGCGCTGACCAGCACCGGGGTGTCGGTCGGGATGCCCGATTCGGCATAGGCCGCGCGCACCGCCGCGCTGGCGCCCTCGACGCTGGGGGCGGTCAGGTGGCCGGCGTCGGACGAGCCGCCCGCGCCGATGATCTCGGCATAGATGGTCGCGCCGCGCGCACGCGCGTGGTCGTAGTCCTCCAGCACCAGGCTGGCGGCGCCCTCGCCCAGCACCATGCCCTTGCGATCGATGGAGAAGGGTCGGCAGGTGTCGGTCGCCATGGCCTGCAGCGCCAGCCACGAATACCAGGAACCGTAGTTGAGGCTGGCGTCGCAGCCGCCGGCGATGGCCACCTTGGTGCGGCCGGCGCGGATCATATAGGCGGCCTCGGAGATGGCGTGGGCCGAGGACGAGCAGGCGCTCGAGATGGCGAAGGCGACGCCCTTGATGCCGAAGATCATCGAAAGCTGGCTGACCGCGGCGCTGCTCATGGTCTTGGGGATGGTCAGCGGATGGACGCTGGACTGACCCTTGAGCAGGATGCGGGTATAGCCCTCTTCCATGGTGGCGTTGCCGCCGCTGGCGCCGCCATAGACGATGAACGTGCTGGCCAGCGTCGCCGCATCGCCGATCAGGCCGGCGGCGGTCAGGGCCTCGTGGGTGGCGACAACGGCGTAAGCCGCGACGGGATCGAGCTGGGCGGTGACCTTACGGCCCGCAAAGGCCTCGACCGCGGTGGTGTCGACGCCATCGATCGCCGCGGCCGGACCGTCCTTGATCAACCGCGGCTGATCGGGATGCGGCTCGGACAGCCTGCGGATGCCGGTGACGCCGTCCTTAAGCTTCGACCAGTTGGCCTGAACGCCCTGGCCAAGCGCAGAAACGCAGCCGAGGCCGGTGACCGCTACGCGCACGCTCATGCCTTGGCCGCGGGCTCCGCGCCGGCGGCCCCGGCTTCGGCCACCGCATTGGCTTTCACCTCGATGATGTCGACGAGCTGTTTGACGGTGGTGACGCCTTCGAACTCGGACTGTTCGAGCACGATGCCGAACTTGTCCTCCAGCGCAAAGACGATGCTGATGATGTCCAGCGACTGAATCCCGAGGGACTCCAACGTCGCATCGGGCGTCAGGGCCGATCGCTCCACGAGCGATTCTTCGGCGATGACATCAAGGATGCTGTCTTGGCTGACGGACATTCGACTCCTCGCGAGATCAATAGGACTGAAGCGCCTTATAGGTCATCATAAACGCAATCACACCCATCCTTCGAAAGCGCGGCCGTAGGAGGGTCGATCCGCCTTGCAGCGCATGCGGCCGAAGTGTCGGCGCTCGCCTGTAACGCTCGCGCCCTTGACTTGCCCGGGCGGGCGAGGCAACCAACCTGCAACCGTTGAGAGACCGTGCGCCGAATTGATCGCCGGTCCGCCACGATTCGGAAAGGCCCTACGCTATGAAACCCGTCGAGCAAAACCACACGCCCAATCGCCTCGATGTCGCCCTGGGCCTGCGCATCCGCCAGCGCCGCAAGGCGCTCAGCGTCTCGCAGACAGCGCTTGCCGACGCGATCGGTCTGACCTTTCAGCAGATCCAGAAGTATGAGCGCGGCTTCAACCGCGTCAGCTTCTCGCGGCTGGTCGACATCGCCCACGCCCTCGACTGCCGGGTGGTCGACCTGATCGGCGATCTGGACGACGCCAGCATCCCCAGCCCCCTGTTCCGCCAGGACACCGCCCATCTGCGCGAGGCCGGCGCGCCCGACCTGCTGGCCGCCTACGCCGCCGCCCCGCCCACCCTGCGCAAGGCGGTGCTGAAGCTGGTGCAGGAGATCGCCAAGGACCACCGCGGCCGCGTTGCCGACGAAGAGATCGAAGCCGAACCCCGCCAGCACGCCGCCAAGCGCTGAGTCCGCGGGCGGCCGTCAGCCGCCGAACAGGGCCTTGATGTCGCGATAGCGGAAGGTGATCTCGCGCCCGCTGTCGCCGAGCCGATAGCTCTTGTTCTTCGTGTCCCCGATCAAGTGGATGATGTTGATCTCCTCGAACGGATAGGTCGGTGCGAGTAGCTTTTTACGTTCGAAATTCACCGCGGGCAGGCTGAGCATTGTCAGCCAGTTGTTCACCGCGCGCAGAGGGGCCAGTGTAAGCCGTCCTGACACCACTAACCGATGCAGCGGAATCTGATCGGAAAAATGGATGTCCGCACGTTCGCCGGCCCGTTCGCGCACCTCCTCCAACGCCTCCAGCCAGAGCCGCCACAAGGGTGAGGTGGCTCTGGCTGCAAAGACTCCGGAATTTATGCTAGCGTAGTCAACATAGCGGCTCGCCTCGTCTGGGCCATAGAGCAAGCCATAAACGTAGCTCAAATAGACACGAGAGTGGTCTTGAATGGTGTAGTTCGGATCACGCTCGGGATGCATGCAGACATCCCCATGCCGGGCGCTTTCGATAACTTGTCCCAGCCCTTCCGCGTTCTGAACCCAAGTGTCGCCATCGAGCCAGACATAGACCTCGTAGCCTGGAAAAAACTCCGGCAGACGCGCTTTGACGCTCAGATAGGCAAGCCGAAATCCGCGGCGTTGATCGCGAAGAAATCTGTCGTCGGAGACGTGAACCACCTGATCAGCGACCATCTCGATCGCTGGAGGAACGGGGACATCGCCGACGTGGATAAAGCCGATCGTTAGCTGGTTCACGCATGCGTCTCGCAGCGAGGCCAGCAGATCGGCTGCAAGATCATAGTGGGCTGCATCACAGCCGGTGATGACGATGGCGCCGCTCACGAGGGGGCGCTCACGTAGGAAAGCGGCGAGAAGACCGCGATCGCCTGGGCGGCCATCAGCCGGCGGGTGACCTCGACGCGGTGCTCCAGAAAGCCCTCGCTTTTCCAGACCGCGATTCCCGGCTCGTCGCAGGTCGGACAGAGCGCGATTTCGCCGAGGTCGTGACAGAGCGGCGGTTTGGGTGACGCACAGCTCAATATGAAGTCGTCGGCCGGCCCGACCTCGTCCCAGGACGCGAAACCCAGCCGGGTCGACAGCGCCATAGCAGCCCGGGCCTGATCTCCCGAAAACGCATAGACCTGATTAAGCGTGCTCATGACCGCATCGATCCCGTGCATCGCGTTCCTGAAGACGATCTGACCCTCGATGGCTTCAAGCCTCTGACCCCAGACCCCATGGGCGCGATCGGGCTCGTCGCGCAGCCGCCCGGCCAACCGAGCGATCTGATCCGGCGTCAGGAGGGTGTCGTCGTCGATGGCGATCCAATGGTCGAACGGCAGCTGCGCCGCCACTGGCACGCGCACGCCGGCGCCCTTGTTGACCGCGGCCTGCCGAAACCAGATTTGGTCCCAATCGACGTCAGTCCTCTGGCGCAAAGCGTCATGCTCGGCCTGATCGAAAACGAAGATCGCCGCGTCGGGCAGGGCCTCGCGGGCGGCCCTGGCGATGAGGCCGATATTCTGCGGCCGCCGATAGTTCAGGATGATGACGGCGAGAGAGGGCGCCATCGGGAGATCAGATCGAACTGCTGGCAGAGGCTGTCGCTTGCGCGACTGCGGCTGGGATGATCGTCGCAACCATGCTGCCCTCCCGCGCCAAAACACCGGCGCATCATGTGTTTTTACTAATGCAAACCCTTCCGCCAACCAATGGGTTAGCGCGGGCCTGCGCGAGGGCTGTGTCCGCGCTCGATACGGCTACGCTCTACTTGGCTGTACTCGAGACCGGACAAGTTTATGAATCTTAATATGTGTTAATCGGGGAACTTTTATCTCTGGGCTGGGGTTTTCTTGTTGATGACACAGAATTCGAAATCCCCGATCGTGCTTGTGGCCGAAGACGAGGCTCTGGTTCGAGAACTGAGCGTCGGCGAGTTGCAGGACGCCGGCTATACGGTGATCGAAGCGGCGAACGCGGGCCAGGCCCTGGCGATCCTCGAAAACGGCGTGGCGGTCGATGTGCTGTTCACCGATGTAAACATGCCGGGCGAGATCGACGGGATGGTCCTGGCGCAGCTGGTCCATCGGCGCTGGCCCGGCGTCGGATTGATCGTGACCTCGGGAAAGACCGACATTCCCGAAACCGATTTGCCGGACGACGGCCGCTTCATCCGCAAGCCCTACCGCCTGAGCGAAATGAGCCGGATGGTCGGACAAATCGCCGGGGCGCGCTAAGCGTCGCCGCGCCTCTTGGAACTTTTGTGTCCCCCACCATTTTAAGGTTTCGAGGTGAGTGGTGGGCGAAAGACTTATTCCCATACTGATGACAGCAGCGCTCGCGGCGACGTTTGCCGCGCGCGCCCAGGCGGCCGAGGTCTGCCAAGGACCGGCGCCGAGCGCGCACGCGGCGGTGCACGGGCCCGTTCTGGCGGTTCCGGACGGAACCAGCCTCTGTGTCGCTACCGGCGTCTCACCTTCGTCCTGGATCAGGATCCCGCTGGATCACCTTCAGGCGACCCATGCGGCGCTGATGGCCGCCGCCTTCGGCAAGAACGCCACCTGCGCCGTCGATGCGAATGGACGCGGCGCCTGCGTCGTCGAAGGCAAGCCGCTCGCGGAACTGCTGCACAGCCCCGAGATCGTCAACACCGCTTACGACTGGCGCTGAAGCCGCCTGAGCGTCAGCGCGCCGAGTGTGGACACGCTGGCGGATAAGGGCGGCGCTTAAGCCGACAGCGCCTCAGGTTCGGCCTCGTCGTCCCGGTCCGGCTCGTCCGCGCCCGTCGCCAGCACCGCGGCGATCAGCTTGTCGGCGGCGATGGGCTTGGTCAGGTGACCGTTGGCGCCGGCCAGGCGCGAGGCCTCGGCATGCTCGGGCATGGCGTTGGCGGTGAGCGAAATGATGCGGACCGGGCTGACGCCCGTGCGCGCCTCGCGCTCGCGGATGGCGCGGATGGCGGTGAGGCCGTCCATCACCGGCATCTGCATGTCCATCAGGATGAGGTCGAAGGCCTGGGTCGCGGCCGCCTCGACCGCGGCGGCGCCGTCCTCGACGCAGGTCAGGTCGACGTCGACCACCTCGAGGATCAGCTGCACCACGCGCCGATTGGTCGGATGGTCCTCGGCGAGCAGAACGCGCCGGCGGGCGCCGATCTCGACGGCGGCGACCGGTTGTGATGCGGCCTCGCTCGTCTCGTCGGCGGCAAGCGGCAGGGCGAGCCGCAATGTGAAGACCGCGCCTTCGCCAGGCGTCGAGGCCGCCTCCAGGTCGCCACCCATGGCCTCGGCCAGGGAGCGCGAGATGGCCAGGCCAAGCCCGGTGCCGCCATAGCGGCGGGTGATGGAGCCATCCGCCTGTTCGAACCGCTGGAAGAGGCGCACGCCCGCAGCTTGGTCGAAGCCGATGCCCGTGTCGCGGACGGAGAGCGAGAGCCAAAGACGCTCGCCACTGCATTCGGCGTCGACGCTGAGCCCGACCGTGCCCGAGGCGGTGAACTTGACCGCATTGGACAGAAGGTTGGAGACGATCTGGCGCAGACGGGTGATGTCGCCGCGAACCTGGGCGTGGGCTTCCGATGCGATCCGCACCTCGAAGCATAGACCCTTGGCCTGGGCGTGCGGCGCGAACAGGCCGGCTGTCTGGCGCAGGCACGCGGCCAGGTCGAACGGCTCGTCCCGCAGCGTCAGCCGGCCGGATTCGATGCGGGCCAGGTCAAGCACGTCGGACAACAGTCCCTCGAGCGTCTGGGCCGAGCTTTCGATCAGCCCGACCATTTCCTGCTGCTCCAGCGTGAGCGCGGTGCGGGCCAGCGCGCCGGCCACCCCCATGACGCCATTGAGCGGCGTGCGGATCTCATGGCTCATATTGGCGAGGAATTCGCTCTTGGCGCGGTTGGCGGCCTCGGCGGTGTCGCGTGCGGCGGCGACTTCCGCCTCGGCGGCGCGGCGGGCGGTGATGTTCTGCATCGCCCCGACCAGACGAAGCGGATTGCCTTGCGCGTCTTCAAAATATTCCGAGGTTGTGAAGACCCACACCACCTCGCCGTCGGAGCGATTGATCCGATGTTCGACCCGAAAGGGCTCGCCGGTCTGAAGATGCCGCTCCCACTCCAACTGGCAGCGTTCCCGGTCGTCGGCGTGGACCGTGAACCAGGGATCCGCGGCGATGTCCTCATAGGTCACCGGCCGCTCGAAAAAGCTGTCGTGCGCCCCGACCTTGAACAGGGTTTGGGTGCGATAATCCATCTCCCAGACGTGCATGTCGGCCAGGGACGCCGCCAGGGTCAGCCGTTTCTCGCCGCGGCTGACCTGGTCGAGGCTGTTGCGCACGCCGGTGATGTTGTTGGTCAGGATGGTGACGCCGGCGACCTCGCCGCTGGCATCCCGCCACGGCGAGACCTTGGCCTGCACCCAGAGCCTCGAGCCGTCGGTGGCGATGAGTTGGACCTGATCGAGGGTCTGGGCTTCGCCGGCCAGCGCGCCGGCCCAGGTGTCGCGCCACCGCTCGTTGGCGCCTGGAAAAATCTCGTCGATCGTCTGTCCGCTGAGTTCGACATGCTCGACCTTCAGGTCGCTGCGCCAGGTGGGGCTCCAGTGCAGGACGCGCAGGTCGCGGTCGGTCAGCACGATAGCGGCGGGCGAAGCCTCGACGAAAGCCGCCATGGTCTCCCGCGCCGAGCGCGCCTCGCCCTCGGCCCGCGCCAGATCGCGCTTGATGAGGATCTGTGCGCACTGGTCGGCGACGAAATCGGCGAGGTCCGCCAGGGCCTTTGCGGTATCGGCGTCGAACGGACGCGGCGTCGACCCCGAAGCCTGCAGCGAGCCGATGACCATCCCGTCGGCCAGGCGGACGGCGGCGCCGGCGAAGAAGCGCAGATAGGGCGGCTTGAAGACGGCTGGATGCTCGCGCCATAGGGGTTCTTTGGACGCATCGGCGACCCAGACGCCCGACCGGCTGTCGCGCACCCGCTCGGCCCCGGGGGCGTGATCGTCGTCGATCTGCTGGTCCAGGCTGGCGCGCCAGACCTTGCCGTTCACCAGCATGACCACGTCGGCCTCGACGTCGCCGAGCATGAACATCGGCCGCGCCGCGGCGAACTCCGCGGCGTCCAGACCAAGCGCTCTTCGCCCTTCCCTATCGGCCGGCTGTTCCATGCCTCGCCCCGAACCTTATGCCCTCAGACCTAAGCCAGACGGTCTTAAGAGCAGGTAAGTTGGAGGCAGAATTTCGCTAAATTTACCGCAAGGGTTGAAGCGGAAGGCTGTCGGGACTCCCGCCTGGGCCAGGAAGGTTTTTGCGAATGGGCGCGGGCGCCGTTAAGCCGCTGGGATGCGGATCTAGCGAGGCGCGCCGGTGAATCGTCTAACCCTCTTCGCCAAGGGCAATTTGGACTTACGGGATTCGCTGCATTCGTTGCGCCTAGGCGGCGCCGTGGCCTGGAACGGGATCAACGAGATCGCGCGCGAGCGCCATCCGGGCTGGACGGTGCGGCTGCGCCACGAGACCTGGACGCGGTCGGACGCGCTGCTGGAAGCCGCCGGCGCCGTTCCGGCGGAACTTGCCGCCCGCGGTCCAGCGCTGGACTCCCACCCCGCCATTAGCCAGTTCAGCACCGCACTGTTCGAGACCGACGCCGACGCCATTCTGCTCTCGATCCAGCCGGACCTGATGGTCTCGCTGGTGCGCAGCAAGCGCGACGACTACCTTTTGATGCTGTCCGGATCGAGCAAATGGGGGCAGGACGAGCGGAGCTGGATTCATACCTGTTTCGACGCCGTGCCGATGCTCGACGCCGGCCAGTCGATGCGGAATCTCGAACAGATCATCGCGCGGGTC
>Ga0302314_10019705_pt1 | contig 11192 bp, 3 predicted proteins | sample III_Palsa_N2_3_FD_200533 | JGI IMG/M metagenome (GOLD analysis project Ga0302314, IMG submission 200533) | Peat permafrost microbial communities from Stordalen Mire near Abisko, Sweden - III_Palsa_N2_3 | ecosystem: Environmental > Terrestrial > Soil > Palsa > Peat permafrost | place: Sweden... | reverse complement strand
CTGCGAGAGCCGCTCGGCGGCCTTGGCGCGCTCCTCCCTCTGCAGCATGCGGTCCGCAATGCGGTCGTAGCTCGAGCGCAGCGCCGCGAGCTTGTGGTCAAACTCGCTAGCCGACGCGTCGTCGCCGTGGTCGTACAGCCACGCCTCTTCCTTCTCCACCTGTTCACGCATCTTGCTCGCCTCGGCCTCGGTGGCAAACGGCTTGAGCTCGGCGTCCAAAGCGTCCCGTGAGCGGTAAATGAACTCCTCCAGCGCGTTGCGCTTGTCCGCGCGCTCGCGCAGCGCGCGGTCCTTGGCCTGCAAGTCGGCCTCGCGCGTGAGCATGCTGGCCAGCTCGGCGTCCGTGGCGCCGTGGTGCTTTACAGCCAGCGTGATCTGCGAGCGCGCAGTCTTGCGCTTGCCCTCCTCCTCCACCGTCTCCATGAACTCGGCCTTGCTGGCGGAGAAGACGCCCGACTTGTTCAGCGTGAACTCGACCGCAATGCTGCCCTTGGTCGCGGCGTTGGACGGCATGCCGGACACCACCGCCGACAACAAGTGGCGCGGCGCTGCCTTGGGCAGCGCGCTATCGGGAATGCGGTCGTCGTACGAGGCCTCGATGGTAAACGTGACGCGGCGCGTGCGCGGGACCAAGTCCACTGCGGTGAACAGCACCAGGCTGTTGCTCGACGCCGCAGCGACAACGTCCATCGCATCGCCGCCGTCCTCGCCACCGCCACCGCCGCCGCCACTGGAGGCGGCAGGCTCGGCCGGCTTTTGCTCCCATTGCAGCTGAATGGGCAGCGACACGTGCTCGAGCACTTCAATCTGCGCGGCAATCTTGAACTGCGGCGACAGCATGGCGCAGCTGAGCGCGCAGCCGCGGCCCACCGACTCGTCGGCGTTGAGCGTCGTGAGAACGCCAAAGTTGGGCGGCTTGCTGGCGTCCAGGCCCAGCGCGGCGCCCACGGTGCGCTTGAACGCGCGAATGCGGCTCGTGCCGCCGACCATTTCCACGCTGTGCAGCTCCGCCTGCTGCACCGCCGCCTGCTCGAGCACGCGCTGCACCAGTGGCGGAATGCGCGCCACCAGCGGGGCCAGCACGACGTCCAGGTCCTCGGTGGTGAGCACGGTGCGCAGGTCCGTTTCGTTCATGAGGTACTCGACGTACACCTCAGCCTTGGTCACGCCCTCGGGCGTCAGCGTCTGTTTGGCCTTTTCCGCGGCAGCGCCCAGCTTGATCATGGCCTTGGCCTCCTTGCGCGGGTTCAGCTTGGTCTTCTTCTCGAACTCGGCCGCGAAGCGCTCCACGAGCGCGGCGTCAATGTCGCGCCCGCCCAGCTCGCGGTCGCTGGCCGTGGCCAGGATTTCCACCTTGCCCTTGGTGTACGACGCCAGCGCTACGTGCGTGTCCGCGTAGCCGGTGTCCACAAAGAGCACCAGTGTGCGCTTCTCCGCGTCGAAGACGTTGCGCGCATTCTTCCACATGCCGTAGTCAAGCGCCACGGCCGACGTCGTGTTCAAAAGCCGCAGCACGTTGAGCCCGGCCACCTTGCCCGCGTCGAGCACGGCCCTGCGCTGCACGTCCGAGTAGTACGTCGGCACTGAAAGCACGCAGTCCTTCACCGCGACGGGCGTGCCGCTTTCCGACAAGGTGCGCTCGGCCGTGCGCTTCAGGCCGGCGAGCCACATGGCGAGCGCCGACGTGGCATCAAGCACGAGCGTTTCGCTGCCGTGGTCCACTTCCACGCCCACGCTGCCGTTGGCCATGGCCTTGTACCGCGCCGAGTTGGCAAAGCGCGCAATGTCGCGCTGCGTTTCGGGGTCGCTCCACGTGCGGCCCACCATGCGCCGCACCTCGGTGAGCGTGTTCTTGTAGTTGGACGAAGTAAGCGCCACTGCGGGTTCGCCAATGTAGCGCTGCCCGTTGTGAAAGCTGACAAGCGCAGGGCTCTTGCGCTTCGAGGCCTCGTTGATGACCGTGTCCACGGCGCCCGCCTTGACGTGGCACATCACCGCCGCCGACGTGCCGAGGTCAATGCCCATGACCGACATGGTTTACTTCCGGGTGGGTGGCCGAAAAGCGCGAATGCGCGCGTGCGAAGCGGCTGAGGAGCGAGCGAAGGGTGGCGAGCGACGACGGCCTCCGCGAGATGCGACTGGCCGGGGGGAATGTGTGACAGGTCACTTCATTGGCCAGGCGTAAAGCAGCCGGTTCTCGCACGTCTCCACACAAAAAAGGTCTCTCTCTTGACAGACTCATCAGAGAGAGTCCAGGGAAAATGAGCGTGAGCTCGAGCTCGCCGCCGGCATCGCCGACGACGAGCGTTCGCCGCGACGGCCCGGAGGAGGTGCACTCGGCGGCGATTGAGCAGGTGCTTCGCCTGCACGACAGCATGGACCCGCCCACGCTGGCGTTCCAGGCCGTGGTGGTGCGCGACAGGCAGAAGCTGGGCGCGGTGCTGTCGCTCAAGCCGCCGCTGGACAAGCGGCTGTGGTCGCACGTGCGCCGCGTCAAGCACGAGGCTGAGCGCACCTTGGTGCTGTGCGCGCCAGGCGCGGTGGCCGAGGGCGAGTTTGAGACGGAGCGCGTGGACGTGCCGTCGGTGGCGCCGCTCAGCACGCAGCAGGCGCGCGAATGGTCGTACAGGCTGTGGCCCGTGTCCCGGGGGTCGCCGGCTCCAGTGCTGCACCCGGAATTTGCCCCAGCGGAGGAGGCACAGCTGCGCGAATGGATGCGCCTGGCGTGGCGCATGGCGCGCGAGGCCAAGGCGCGAGGCGACTGCGAGGTGGGCGCCGTGCTCGTGGACCCCAGGAGCCAGCGCTTTGTTGGCTCTGTCGGGTCGCAGCAGCGCACGTCGGGCTCGTCGCTTCGACACGCCGTCATGGTGGCCATCGCCGAGGTGGGCAAGGAGATTTGCGCCGCCCGGTTGAGCGCCGGCGAAGCCTTGTCGGCCGACGACGCCGGTGACGACGACGCCGCCTCCACCGCCGCCGCCGCCGCCGCCGCCACAGACGAACCCAGGCGCAAGCGGGAAAAGACAGAGTCGCTGCTGGGCAGCTGCGAGACGTACCTGTGCACCGGCTTTGACGCCTTTCTCACGCACGAGCCGTGCGCCATGTGCGCCATGGCGCTCCTGCACAGCCGCGTGCGCCGCGTCTTCTACGACGTCGCCGACGCCAAGCAGGGCTCGCTCGGTTCGGTGGTGCGGCTGCACGCGCTACCCAACATTAACCACCGCTACCGCGTCTTCAAGCGCTTCTTCCCCGGGTGCCGCGACCCGTCGTAGTATTTTTGTGTGTCGCCGCGCACTTGTTTTTACACCCCGTTATACACATGTGCGCGTGTGCATAGTCACGTGCCGCCCTCCGTCATGGCGTGCGGGTGCGTGGCGCGCATGTTGCGCTGCAGCTGCGCCATGACGGCCTGGCCCGCTTGCGCGTCGTCGTCGGCCACCAAGCCGACGTTGTCCACGCACATGTCGTGCAGCCCCAGCGTCTCATCCTCGTCCCACGAGCGCTGGTACGTCTCCACCTGCAGCCGCGGGTCGGGCTCGGGCGCAAAGGGCGAGTACACGTAGCTGTTGGCCAGCGGGTCCTCCATGATGAGCGTGAAGGGCATGCGGCCCTTGGCGCAGTCCTCAAACGCCGACTCGAAAGCGCGCCAGCGAGCGCTGCGCTCGACGTCGGAATCGCCCATGGACATGTTGTTGTCAAACAACTGCTCCCGCATCTTCTGCATGAGGCCCTCCACGGTGGTGTACATCCCGCCGAGCGAGCCTTGCTCCATGTCGAGCTCGAGCTCGGGAATGCGCACGCCCGCCGTGTCGCTTTTGATCACGTCGCGCACCATGTCCACTGCAGGGTCCAGCACGCGCAGCGTGTCGCGCCGGCCGTGCTCGGTGATGGCGCCGCCGCCTTTGATCTCCGTGTCGCGGAAGCCGCAGTGCTCGCACGTAAACGCCATGATGATGAGCTCCTTGAAAAAGGGCATGTGCAAAATGGACGACACCGCTTCGCCTGCCACGTGGCAGTTGGGGCAGTCGGCAGGAATGCACAGCGCTTCGCGCTTGACGTCGTCGGCGTCGCGCAGCGGCGCGCGGTGTTCCGGCAGGTGCTTCATCGTCGACCCAGTCTTTTCGTGGTGGTGCTCGGAGACTTGCGCGGGCTGCAGCCCCATAGCGTCGTTCTGCTCGCGCGTGCGAGTGTACAGCTCAATGCTCAGAAGCGGGTCGGCGTGCGGGGCCGACGGGTTGTCGATGAACGAGTTGCCCGCCGGGTCGTCCAGCACCACGGTAACGGGCTCGCCGTCGAGCACGGCTTGCAGACGAGTAAGGAAGGCAGCGACCTGGGCGACGACCTCGGGGCCGTCGCACTGCAGCCTGGCGGCCTGCGTCTCCTGCAGCTCGTCGCGCGCCTCGGCGAGGAGGCTCTCGAGGTTGGACACTGCGCCGCGCGAGGGCGGGATGTCGAAATCGAGCTCTTGCACGCGCAACGTGCACGTCTCGGACTTGATCACCTGCCGTGAAAGGTCGGCGAGCGAGCGCACCTTGAGCGTGATGCGGTGACCGCGTTCCTGCACCGCTCCGCCCGATTGCACTTGCGAGTCCCTGTGGTGGCAGTGCGGGCACTCAAAGCTCATGAGCACGACCTCCTTGAAGAAGGGAATCGTCACCAAAAGCAGCTTTGTCATGCCCATCTTCTCGCAGTTCATGCACAAGGACTGGATTTCCGTCACGCCCAGCGCCGTCGTGCGCAGGCCAGTGGTGTTTTCAACGTCGTCTTCGCTCGCGCCGGCATCATCGCTGTCCAGCTTGTGCGCTTGTTCGCCAATCAGCGGAAAGAGTTCGTTGCGCGTCGTCGTCGTCGTCGTCGATGCGCGCAATTCGCAGAGCCGCTTGTCCAAATGCTCACTTTCCATTTCCAAGCGCGCCAGCCGAGCTTCGAGCGCGCTCACCGAGGCGAACAGCTCGCCGAAGACGGCCTCTGTCGTCGTGTCGCTCATGCTCTATGTGTAGAACTTGACGTGTGTGTTCAAGAACAAATTCTTGTGGAGGCGAGTCGGCTCCCGACCTCGACGAACAAGCGACGGGCGATGAGCAGCGATCTCGCCGCGCCGCCGTTGATCAGCACTCTCATCCAAGAGTACCGCACCAAGGTCGATGAAGTTTTAGCGGCGCTGGATCCAAACGACTGCGACGTTACCGTCGATGCCTTGTTTGCGTTGCGATTCTTGCTGAGCAGCAAGACGCGCGACGTTGCCGAGGCCATCAAGAACGCCAAGGCAACGCTCGAGTGGCGACGCGCAAACAGGACCATGCTCGCCGCCGCTGCTGCTGGCAACTTGCCACATGGCGACACGTTTGCCCAATTCGTCAAGACGGGCTACGCGGGTGTGCTGGGCGGCCATCATCCCGTGTTCGTCGTGCGCGCGGGCATTGCGGACACTCACGGGCTGATGAGGGCGCTGCCGCACGAGCAGTGCGTAGAATATCTGCTCGCTCAGAATGAAAAAGGCTTTCGGCTGTGCGACAAGCTCTCGCGCGAGACGGGTCGGCTGTGCAAAATGGTCATTGTCATCGACGGTGCCCACATGAGCCTGTTTCGGTTCGACCGTCGCTTCCCCAAGGCACAAGGCGCGTCGTCGCACTTGTCCGCAATGTATTATCCGTGCGTTCCTTTACAAAAAAAAACACACACAAAAAAACCAGAGTTGGCCGCGGCGCAAGCGCTCACCCGAGCAAACGCGAGAAAACGCAGACAGCTTTTGGGGCGCTCGGTGATGGTCAACCCGCCCGCCTTTTTCAAAATGCTATGGTCGATATTTTCTCTTTTGATGTCTGCGACGCACCGCGAAAAGTTTGCATTGTGCGGCGCCACCAAGACGTGGGAGCACTCGGCGAGCGCGTGCCCGTTTCTCAGCTCGTTTGGCCCTGGCCAGGACGCCGCGGTGCCCGCGTTTTTGGGAGGCACTCTGCCGGTGCCGCCCTCGCTCGCCGCCTCGCCGCCGTACTAAAAGATGCGCGAGTAAAGAGCTATATACATATGCGTTACACAAAGGCCGCCCACCCATGGTACATTCTAGCCAGGTTGGCCTCCGACGTGGCATCGAAAATGCTGCGCTTGACCTGCGCCGCGACGTCCACGAGCTCGCCCGAGTCGTCGTAGGCGCCCTGCAGCTTCTGGCGCACGCGGAACAGTGCCCGCGAGGCCGCGAGTGCGCGCGGCTGCTGCTGCTGGTGCACGTTGGGCAAATTGCCCCCGCGGCCCTCCATGGCCTTGGCCTTGTCCGCGGTAACGGTCCACACGTACAGCGGGTCGTGCACAAACACCTCGAGGATGGTCACAATGGCGTCCTGGTGCTCGCGCAGCACCGCCAACGTCTCCTCGCACGCGCGCGAAAAGGCGCCGTGCACGCCCGTGACCCCGAGCGCGTCGACCAAGTCGCGCGTCAGCCTGTACGGCACAATCTCGGGCACCTTGAGCAGCTTCCCTTGCTCAAACGCAACGCCAAAGTCGATGTGCACAACCTCGGCCGTGGTCTGGTCAATGAGAATGTTGTGCGTGTGCCTGTCGCCAATGCCCAGGATCATGCCGACCATGGAGTTGGCCGCCGTCGAGCGCGTGTACGCAAGCCTGCGCTCGACAAACTCGCGGGGGTCGTGGCCAAACTGCTCAAAGAAAAAGTGCCGGAACACGGGAGGAAACTGTGCACACACGCCGCGAAATGCCTCGCACCAGTCGTGCACGGTGGACTTGTCGCGCGCCATCGCCTCGCGGACCGCGTGCTGCGCCCTGGCAAACGTTAGGCACGTCGGCGACGGCGCGTGCCGAAAGTGCGCGCTCAGCTTGAACGACACCTCGTCGCCCCTGCCCACCAAGTAGCTGCCAAGCGCCGTCGTGTCTTCCACAAACTCAATCAAACCAGCCTTGGGCGTCAGCGGCTGCACGTTGTACGTCCGCAGCCGCATGCGCCGCAGCCTTGTTTTCGGGTCGCGTTCCAGGAACCCCGACACGAACTTGAGCAGCTGCTCCATGACGCCGTCCTGGCGCAAGTCGTCCGTGCCCTTGACCAGAACCTTGTAGCTCTGCCCGTCGCTCCCCAGCATGCACACCAGCTTTGGTCTGGACACGCCAGAGTCCATCACCGTGTACGTGTTTCTCATCGAGAAGCGCATCAAGCTAACGGCTGGCCGAGGCTCGCCCGCCACCAAGTGCACGGCCTTGTCAATCGTCGGCACGGCCACCGAGGCCCAATCCACGATTTTGTCCATCGCCTGCCGGAACGCGACGACGGGGTACAGCGGCTGTTCGCGCTCCCTGCCCGAGTCGTGGTACGCCAACGCGATGAGGCCCTCGCTCAGGTGCCGCAGGCCAACCACCACGCGCCGCAGCGCTTCGCTCGTTTGCTCCACTTCGGCAATGACGCTGGCGGCAAGCTTCGCCTTGGGCTGCATTTCCTCACCGCTGCCGCCCTCAGCGCCGGGCGAGGCGTTGCCGCCGAGCATGTGCGCGTTGACGAGGGCAAACAGGTGCGGGAGCGAGTGGTGCGGGTGGTCCACGCTCAGGCGCACCAGCACGGCGCGCAGCGCCAGGGAAAATTGGCTGCCGCCCTCGGCTAGACGCGCTACCAGCTGGTAGATGAGCGGCACCAAGTGCGCAGTGGGCACGCCGTCGCCACCGTCCCCCGAGCCGCGGGCGCCGCCAGGTGCAAAGCCTGCAACGATGAGCTCGCCCACGCGCGCCTCGGTGTCGTTGTCAAACCACAGGCCCACGACGCGGTACGTGACCCTGGGGTCCACGTCGCCCGCGCCGTGACGCATGCAGTGCAGGTAGTTGTCCACACACTGCTCCAGCAGCGCCCGCTTGAGCTTTTGCACGCGCGCGTCCTCGGCAGCGTCGATGTCGAGCTCCTTGTTAATCTTGCTCACCTGTGCCTTGCGCTCGCGGTCCGTCGACGCTCCCAGACGCTCCACCTCGGCTTTGCGGTCGCGCTGCAGGGCCAGGAAGTCCTTGTACTCTTGCGACTGCAGCCGCGCATCAATCGACCGCAGCTGCCCGTCCAAGTACGCCGCAAGCGCGCCGTACATTTGCCCCAGCGGCTTGCGCGGGCCCTTGGGGCCCATCAACGCAATCGCGCGCTCCAGCCAGTCTTTCACCACCGCGTCGCGGCTCTCCGTCGTCGCCTGCGCCAGCCACAGTCCCGTCAAGCACCGCGCAGCCGCCGCCTCCGTCGCCATCGTCGAGGAGGTTTCCAGCGCCACAGCGACGCGCCGCGCCATGGCCACGGCCAGCTCATCCTTGCCGAGCGCCCAGCACACGCGCGCCGGCAGCAGCTCGAGCGCCGGCGAGGCGCCGGCAACGTCCAGGGCTCTGACGCGGTCAAACACGCTCGCGGCGAGGCTAGGCGACCCGCGCTGCATCGCAGTTTCAACGGCGTGCCACAGATGCGCCGTGAGCGCTTGCGGGGCTATGCAGCGCAGCATTCCTTCGCGCGCCAGCATAATCGCGTCCAAAGCGGCAAAGTCAAACGCGCTCCGGCTGGAGATTGAATCCCAGCTCGCCACTGCAGCGCCCACGCGCGCCGCTTCGGGAATGGCGCGCACGCAGTCGAGCTCTGCAACGATGCGCAGCTTGGCCAGTGCTTGCGCAAGCGTTGGGCGGTCGGCCAGCGCGGCCAACGCGAGCTCGCGCATGTGCGCCACGTGCGCTGCGAGCTCGTCGCCGTTGTGCGCCTGCAACGCGGCCAAACTCGACAGCAAACCGCGTTGGAACCCGTCGCGCGGGCCGCTGGGTCGAACGGCCATTGACGCGTCGGCCTCGCCCGTTATGGCCCAGCGCCGCCACGCGTTCTCGCACGCAAGCTCGTCTGCAGCAGCAGCGCCCGCCAGTACCGGCGGCAGCAGCAGCTTGGACGCCACGTGGACCAACCCCAGGTGCTGCAGCTCGTTGGCGGCTCCCGCGCGGCCCTCCCACGACGCGAGAAGGCCGTCGTAGCTCGACAGCGCGCCCACGGCGTCGCCCCAGAACGACGCATCGCGCGCGCGAGAGAGCGGGTCCATTGACGCGGGCACGCCGCTGGCGCTGTCAAAGTCGCCCAGGCAGCGGTGCGCCTTGAGCAGGAGCTCAAAGTGCTCTGGCGCCGTCCACGACGCTGCGTCGGCCACGGAGAGGCCTTGGCAATGCAGCTCCAAGTTGAGAATGGCCGTTTCAGGCATGCCCACGTTGACCGCCACACGCGCCGCCAGCAAAACGTCCACGTTGATTTCAAACTCCAAGTAGCCTCGCATCACGCGCGGTCTCGACTCGAGTGCGTTGCGAATGCGCTGGGCGCGCAGGTGGCTCAGCGCCTGCAGCAGCAACCGGTGCACCGCGCGCGGACATTGCGCGTCCTCCAGCAGCCGAGTGAACAACAAGCCGAGCTTGACTCCAGCGGCGGCCGAGCGCGCGTGCGCGTGCACGAGCGTGGGGAACAAGTACGTGGCAAAGTGCTCCTCCAGGCCGCACAGCGCGCCGCAGTGCTTGATACCAGCGTACCGACTGGCATCCAGCGCTCCGCACAGCGCCGAGGCAATGCGTACCGCCCACGCGCCTGGATCGGCGTAATCAGACCACAGCGCCCACGCAAACGGCTCGTCGGCGTCGGGCGACTCTGGGTTAAAGATCCACCGCGGAGGCGCCCTGCGCACAAATGCCGCGAGCTCGGAAGGCACCTCGGCGTCGCGCGGCAGACCGGCCACGACGGCTTGCACGGACGCCGCCGCGGCCACGGCCACGTCGACGCGCTCGTGCATGGCGAGCTCGCCGAGCCAATGCAAGACGTGGCGTGACGACGGGGGCTCGCTCGCCGCCGCGTGGTCGCGCGCCACGCTGAGCGCGAGCCTCGGGTCGCCCAGGTGCAGCGCCAGCTCGCACAGGCACCGACACGCCTGCGTGCGCACCTGCGAAGGGCACGCGGCACCGCACAAACCGATGAGCGCGTCAATGAGACGGCCGCACAGCGCCGCGTCAGGCCTGGGCAGCGCGGCAACGGCGTCGAGCTCCTCGCGCTCCAGCTCGGCGCGGCCGTCGGGCATGAGCAAACGCGCGACGTGCTCTGGCTCGCGCAGCGCGTCGCGCCGCCGAGCAGCGTTGGCGTGCTGAAACACGTGGGCATCCACGAGTGCGCGCAGCTCGCCAGGGCTCGCCTGCAGCGCCTCCCAGAGGTTTTCGAGGCGCGCGAGGCACAGCGGCAAGCTCACTTTGGGCGCCAGCGACATTCGAAAAGCGGCCGTCATGCCCGTCTCGGCGTCGTCGCTGTACTCGTCCGCAATGACCGCCGCGAGCTCGCGCAGCGACTTGGCGGCATCGACGGGGAACGCGGACAGGCATGCGCGCGTGGCATCATCCGCTGCGCAACGCAGCGCAGCCGTGATGAGCGGCGCAAACGCGGGCTGCGAGCTCGCCGGCAGTCTTTGGAGCACGGCGCACGCGCGCGGCCCCAGCACTGACGCGTGCTCTGAAACGACAAAAAGGCACGCGTGCACGAGCACTCGAGCCAGGCCCGGGGCTTCAAGCGAGTCCCGCAGCCAGTCAACGCACAGCTCAAAGAGCCGCCACACTGACGCCAGGTGCGCTGGACGTCGGGCTGCGCGCAGGCGCGCAAACAAGTGCAGGAGAAGCGCCACCACGTTGATTCTGCCCAGCAACAACGGCTGACCCATCATGCCATGGCGCAAAATGGCCTCCACGGCCTCGACGGAGTCCGGCGCGGCGCCGTGCGGGCCGCCGTTGAGCGCTGCCATGTCGAACACGCGGCACGTGGCCTCGAGCAAGACGCCGTCGTTCACCGCAAACTCGGCGAGCGCGTCGGTTCTGTCCATGGCGGCGTTCTGCATGGCGACGTCGGCGGCCTTGTGCAGCCAGTGCAAGGTGCCCAGCACACAACCCAGCTTGCTCTCCAGCACCCGGTTGAGTTGAAACCGCGCGCCCAGGCTCGCAAGCACGTCGTCGCGTGATTCCAGAGCGTAAAAGTAAACGTACGACACCCAATCGCCCAGCGTGGCAGCAAGGAGCGCGTTCGCCTCGGTTTCGGTGCGCGCAAACAGCCGGTGCAGGGGAAAAGCCAAAGGCTCCAAGCCCATTCTGACCCACGCTTCTGCCAAGTAACCGGCATGCGCCAGGAACACGTCGCCGCGGCGCCGGTACCCGTGCGCCGCGGCAACCTCGTCGAC
>Ga0302314_10019704_pt1 | contig 11192 bp, 8 predicted proteins | sample III_Palsa_N2_3_FD_200533 | JGI IMG/M metagenome (GOLD analysis project Ga0302314, IMG submission 200533) | Peat permafrost microbial communities from Stordalen Mire near Abisko, Sweden - III_Palsa_N2_3 | ecosystem: Environmental > Terrestrial > Soil > Palsa > Peat permafrost | place: Sweden... | reverse complement strand
CGGGGGCGGTGTATGAGCCGGGCGGGCGGGCGGGCCCGTGCGCGATGATGTAGGCGTCCAGGTAGTCAAGGCCCTCGGCGAAGCCGGCGGCGCGGGCGTCCCAGATCATGCCGCGCTCGTCGAGGGCGGCCCTGACGGCGGCGGGCAGCTTGTCCCGGGTCGAGCGCTTGCTGGAGATCCAGTTGCCGAGCCGGTACCCGTCAGGGGTGACATAGGTGACGGGAACGGCAGCGTGCCCGTGCGCGGCGATGTAGGCGTCCAGAGCGTCGAGGCCCCGCTGGAAGGCCGCCTGCGCATTGGTCTGCCCGGTGAAGCTGAGCGCCCGCAGCTGGCTGGCGCGGCCGGGGCCGAGCGCGCCGGCCGCGAGCTTGGCGCGGGCGGCGGCGAGCCACGGGTACAGGCGGAAGCCGTCGGCCCCGGCCCATCCGTGCGGCACGTTCAGGTGCCCGTGCGCGGCGTGGTAGGCGGTCGCGTGCTCCATGCCCCGCTGCCAGGAAGCCTCCCAGGCAGACCAGGTGACGCCCAGTTCCTCCAGGGCCGCGGCCCGTTCGGCGGGCAGCGCTCCGCCGGCGTGGTCGACCTTCTGCCGTGAGAGCCAGTTGCCGAGTTCCCGGCCGCCGGGTGCCCGGTAGCCGCCGGGCACGTCGGCGTGGCCGTGTTCCCGCCGGTACTCGCGCAGCAGCGCGTGCCAGTCCCACCACGGCGAGGCGGTCCCGTCGATGATGCGGATGCGCAGCGCTTCCAGGACCCGGGCGGCGGTGCCCGGCGGTGCCTGCACGTCGATCCCGGGCGGCAGCGCCGGCTCCGGGCCGCCGGCACGGGGGCCGGCGGGCCGCGCGGCGCGGGCGGCGGTCAGGCTGGCGGCGAGCCGGTCGTCGTGGGCGGACAGGGCGCGGACCACCCGCACCACGTTCTCCCACCGTCCGGCTCCGGCGTCCTCTTCCGGGTCGTCGCCGCCGGGCAGGACGGCGGGCACGATGATCGCGGCGGTGCCGGCCTCGGCGGACAGCCGCAGCGGCCGCCCGGCGGCCTGGACGATGTCGGTGACGCTGTCCTTCGGCGCGGCGAACAGCACCGAGTCGACCGCGGGGATCCATGCCCTCGGTCAGGCAGCGGGCGTTGGCGACCACCGACCAGCCGCCTTCGGGCGGGCGGCGCAGCCGCTCCAGCGCGATCTCCCGCTGGGCGCTGTTCATCCGGCCGTGCACGAACCCGGCCGACACCGGCCCGGACGGCCGCCGGCCCTCGGGCAGCATCGCCAGCGTGCCCGCCAGCGTCCGGGCGAACAGCCGGGCCTCGGCGACGGTCGGCACGAAGGCCACGCAGCGCCGCAGCCCGAACTCCGCGACCGCCATCCCGAGAGCGGCCTGGGCGGCGGCCATCCGCAGCGGCGCGCCGCCCTCCCCCGCCATGCCGCCGCGCTCTTCCAGCACCGCCGCGGCGTCCGCGTCGCTGACCGCGGCGACCACCAGCCGGTACTCTTTCAGCCACCCGTCGGCGATCGCCTTCCCGGCCGGGTAGCTGAACACCGGCCGCCCGAACATCTTCTCGTCGTCCATCGACGCCACGGCGAGTTCCCCGTCCCGCCCGGCCCCGGTCACGATCTTCGGGGTCGCGGTCAGGAACAGGAACCGCCTGGCCGGCAGGGACCCTGGCCCTGGCCGCACTGCCGCCGCGGTGACTTTGCCCGCCGCGCCGGCCAGGTGGTGCGCCTCGTCGCACACCGCCAGCTCCGCCTCCTGCCCCGCCAGCCGCAGCCCCTCAGCGATCCGCCCGGCCGAGTCGTAGGTGCCCGCGACCAGCGCCCGCCCCGCCGTGCCCGCCACCCACTTGGCGATGAACTCCGGGTCGGTCGACACCGGCGCCGCCAGGTCCCCGCGGGCCGTCCCGTCCCGTCCCGCCGTCCGGTCGGAGCACACAGCCAGCGCCCGGTCGACCGGGCAGCCCGCGCCCCACTCCCGCAGGACCTGCGCGACCAGCGCGATCGACGGGGCCAGGAACACCGTGACCCCGCCCGCCGCAAGCCGGGCCGCCACGCTGGCCGCGACCAGCGTCTTGCCCGTCCCGCACGCCATCCGCGCCTGCGCCCGCCCGCCCTCCGCCAGTTCCCCGGCCAGCGCCTCCACCGCCTCAGCCTGGTACGGGCGCAGCGCCCTCCCCGGGCCCGCCGTCACGACCACGGCTCCGGCGACCCGTGCGGCACCACGAGCCCTCCCAGCAGACGGGCGCACTCACTGTCCGTGACCAGGGCCGCCAGTTGCAACTGCGGCTCACGTCCGGGCGCCACAGCGGAAGCCGAACCAAGCCCGGCGGCTCCAAGAACCCCGTCAACGCCATCTGTCACTTGCGACAACTGCGACACCGCGAAGGTGACCGCATAACCCCCGAAATCCAGGGCTATTGCCTTGATGTGCCGGTTCATCGCTGTCAGAGTTTCCTTCCACTTCCCGGTCTGACCGGGGTGAGTTCGTGGGGTGCAGGCCCGCTCAGCGCTGGCGGGCCCGGGTTTTGCTGATCCCGCTGGTACTCGGCCGCGGTCGTCTGGCAGCCGCTGGCCGACTCGTCGGCTTTTGCCAGATGTAGCTGGTACTCCTCGGCCAGCAGCCGCGCGAAGAAGTCGCCGTGGTCAGCGCGAAGTGCAGCTATGGCACGGTCGTACGCCTTTGACTGCGTGATGCCCTGCCCGCGGAACTCCGCGAGCCGAGCCTGGTAGGCAGCCTCATCGGAATGGGCGAGCCTTGTGTTCGCGCGCTGCCAGCACCTGCTGCGGATTCCGGGCGGCACCTTGTCTTCGATGCCGGCCTGTTCGAGTGCATACAGTTCCACGTACCGGTCCGGGAACTGATAGCGAAGCTGGGTCCATGCCCGGCTGCGCACAAGGTGCCGGGTCATGTCCGGTGTCTCCGACAGCACGTGCTCGTACAGTGCGCTGTATTCGCGGTAGTGCTCGTGGCTCAGCTTGCGCAGTGCCCGCTTACGCAGGTTGGAGCTGCGGTTGCTCGTGGTGCGGTTGGTCATGATGCTCCACGCGGCGCCACCCGAAGCCGCGGCACCTGGAAACTGACGGCATAACCCCCGTGATCGACGGCGATCGCCTTGACGGGAATCATTCCGGTTTCCCTGACATAGCGGCCGCCTCAGCGAGACTGATGGTGAAAAGAAGGACATCGTGATCAGTGCCGGCCGTGCGGACCTGCCGCCAGGCGGTGACGGCTGACGCGTGAGCGCGCAGTGCGTACACCCGGTCGACCCTGCCTCCCGCGGTGCCGGTCGGAGACAGTTCCGGCGGGTCCCTTCGCTCCGGCGGCAGGCCGGCCGCGACGTCGACCAGGCCGATCCCGGCCAGCACCTGGTGCACGTCCAGGATTGGCTCCAGGGTGCCGTCCGGGAGCAGGCGGATGCGGGCCGGGCGGACCCGGGCCGGCATCGCCGCGAGCTGGTCCTGGGTGTAGGCGTCCGCCGGGGCCAGGCAGTTCCAGTCCCCGGCGGCAAGCGGCTGCTCGCCGGCCTCGGCACGGGCCGCGATCCGGCTGGCCAGCTTGTTCGCCAGGTGCTTTTGCCAGACGTCGGAGCTATGCGGCAGGTGCACCGAGTACACGCGGACGGGGAACGGCAGGCCCGGCACCCGCAGCAGCGCCTCGGCCCACGGCACGTGGTCCCACGGCCGGTACGCGACTGCGGGGCCGGACTCGATGACCTCCAGCCTGGGACGGACCAGGACGGCGGTGTGGTGTTCGCTGCCGCTGGCCGCGCCCGGGGCGGGCGGCCCGAGCGCCGCTGCGGTCATGTTCAGGGACCGGGCGGTGTCTTGCAGGTGCCGGTGGACGCCGGACGGCTTGTCCGCCTGCATCTCCTGGCACAGCAGGACGTCGGGTTCCTGCTCGCGCAGGAACATGATCAGTGTGCGCCAGCGATCCCTGCTTCCGCCGGGGTCGATTCCTCCGTATTGCATGTTCGCGCTGACGATCCGAAGCGCTTGCGTTTCGTCGCTGGTCACCTGGTGTCACCTTTCGCTGGGATGGTGGCCTGCGTGCCGCATGACTGCCGTGGCCGGGGTCGCCCGCCTGGCAGCGCCGGCTCGTGCCCGTTGAATCGCCTGTTCAGCGGTGGGCTCGGGTCGGGGGGAAGCCCCCGGCGGCAGTCAGGCCCGCGTGGCCGCGGGGTGGCGGCACGCGGAGCCCTGGCTGCTGCGGGCGGAAACCCGCTGCCTGCTGGCGGCAGCCGGGATCGCTGGCGGGCTAGCCGACGGGGGCGGCGGCTGGCCGGTCCCGGCGGCTGGCCTGCGGGATGCGGGATGCGAGGTAAAGGTAGAGGGCGGCGGCGGTGATCCAGCCGACGAGCCAGGAGATGTCGGCCCCGCCCAGCGGTTTCACGAGCGGCCCGGTGTAATCCGGCTGCGACGTGAACGGCACTTCTACGGCCAGGCCGGCGAGGTAGGCGAGCAGCCCGCGCCAGGCGAATCGTCCGTAGATGCCGCCGGGGGTGAAGAACGAGGCGACGTCGTACTCGCCGTGGCGGACCAGAAAGTAGTCGGCCAGGTTGACGGCGCTCCACGGGATGAACAGCAGCAGCAGGTCGTCGAGGAAGTTGCTCAGGTTGGTGACGAACTGCTGGTAGCCGTAGCAGGCGATCACGGTGCCGGCCGCCAGGACGCAGAGGAAGGGGATCACGCGGACGAGGACGGACTCGGCCCGGAACCGGCGCCACATGCTGCCGAACGCGATTACCTGGAAGCTGCCGGTGTAGGCGTTGAAGGTGTTGGCGTTGACCAGCGACAGCGCCATGACGACCAGCGCCCACTTCCCGGATATCTTCCCGACGGCCGAGACGGTGCCGAGGGCGGGCAGCAGGGCGGTCAGGAACGCGCCGATCACGCAGGTGCCGGCGGTCGCCAGGACGTTCCCGGCGTAGATCGCCCAGAATAGCCGCCGGCCGTCGGTCTGGGCCGGGAGGTAGCGGGTGTAGTCGGAGACGAACGGCCCGAACGACAGCAGGTCGATCACGAGCAGGGCCACCCCTGCGATGAACAGGCCGGCGGACGGGCGCGCCAGGGTGGCCTGGCTGGCCGGGAGCGCGCCGTGGCCAAGCCCCTGGACGATCATGATCACCAGTGACACGCCGACGACGACGGCGGTGGCCTGCATGACCCGATGGATCCACCGGTAGCCGAAGATCCCGATCACCGCCGACGGGACCGCCAGGATGATGATCCACCCCGGCATGGGCAGCGCGGCGGTGACCCCGGTCATGGCCTGGGCCTGGATGACCAGCTCGGCGGCGATGAACCCGACGTTCAGCACCAGGACGGCCGGGAACATGAACGCAGCCCCGTAGAAGCCGAACTGCCCGCGGCTCTGGATCGACTGCGGCACCCCGAGGCGCGGCCCCTGGGTGGCGTGCAGGGCGATCAGGAGCGCCCCGATCAGGGTGCCGGTGACGATCGCGGCGACCGCCCACCAGAACGTCAGCCCGATGCTGACCAGCACCCCGCCCAGGACAACGTTGAAGACGTTGACGTTCGCGCCGAACCAGAAAACCAGCTGGTGCCAGGGCTTCCCGTGCCGTGCGGCCGCGGGGATGTGGTCAATGTGGCGGTTCTCCACGTACCGGCGTACTTCCTTATGACGAGCCGAAGCTGCGGTCACTGCTGTCCCTGCCTTTCCTGTTAGTCCTGTCAGCGGTCGGTGGAAGCGGCCTGGAGCTGCGTTAAGGCGGCGGCCTGACGGCCGGTGATCAGGTCGGCTGCGCGCTCGGCGATGGCGAGCACGGTGGCGTGCAAGGGGGCGTTGGGGATGACCGGGATGACGGAGGCGTCGGCTACCCGGAGCCCGTCGATGCCGCGGACGCGCAGTTGCGGGTCGACTACCGCGCCGCCGTCCGTGTCCGGGCCGATCCGGCAGGTGCCGGCCGGGTGGTAGTAACTCCCTGCCGTGCGCCTGACCCAGGCCCGCAGCTCTCCGGCGCCGGTTCCGGGGCCGGGGTGCGCCTCGGTCACGCCGAGCCGGGCGAAGCCGGTGCCGGCCGCGGCGCTGCGGATCAGGGTCAGGCCGGCCGCCAGCCGGTCCAGGTCGGCGGGCTCGCGGAGGAAGCCGGGGTCGATCAGCGGTGCCGCCGCCGGGCTGGCGGAGGCCAGCCGGACCGAGCCGCGGCTGTCCGGGGAGACCACGCTGGCCACCAGGGCGAACCCGCCGACCGGGGCCGGGTAGCCGGGCGGCGCGACGGGCAGCAAGACGGGAAACAATTGCAGGTCAGGCCAGGCGCCGGCCAGCGGGCTGCGCACGGAGGCGTAGGTTTCCCCGTGGTTGTACCGGCTCCGGGGCAGCGGTACCGCACAGGCGTAGGAGGCCATGGCGACCGGGTGGTCCTGGAGGCCGGCACCGGTCCCGGGCAGGTCGGCCACCGGGTCGATGCCGAGGCCGCGCAGGTCCCCGGCCGGGCCGATGCCGGACAGCATCAGCAGCTGCGGCGAGCCGATCGCCCCGGCGCAGACGATCACCTCGGCGGACGCGCGGGCCTGTTCGGGGGCGCCGTCACGGGTGTAGCCGGCGCCGGTGCACCGGCCGTCGCGGATGAGCAGCCGGGTGACCAGGCAGCCGTCGAGGACGGTGAGGTTCGGGCGGCCCATTGCGGGCAGCAGGTAAGCGTCGGCGGGGCTGACCCGGCGGCCTTCCCAGATGGCGAGGTCGGGCCAGGCCACCCCTTCCTGCCGGCTGCCGGACAGGTCGCCGGTGACCGGGCAGCCGAGCGCGCACAGCGCCTCAGCGAGGGCCTGGGCGGCGGGATGCCGGCTGGTTTCCGGGACCGGGGCGACCCGGACCGGGCCGCCGGTCCCGCGCAGCGCCGGGTCACGGCCCTCGGCGTGCTCGCTGCGCTTGAAGTACGGCAGCAGGTCCGCGTATCCCCACCCGGCCGCGCCGCCGACGGCCCAGGCGTCGTACACCGCCCGGTGGCCGCGCACATGGGCCATGGCGTTGATCGCGCCGGACCCGCCCAGTCCCCGGCCGCGGGGGTAGGGCAGCGGCCCGGCACCGGCCTGGGCGACGGTAGTGCCGCCCCAGTCCGCCGGCGAGCCGACGAGGCCGGGCCACGCGTCCGGCACCATCATCGCGGCGACCGGCTCAGCGCAGCCCGCCTCCAGCAGCAGGACCCGGGTACCCGGGTCCTCGCTCAGCCGGGCGGCCAGCACGCAGCCGGCCGTTCCCCCGCCTGTGATGACGTAGTCGTAGTCGGTCACGGGGCTCCCTTCCAGGCCGCTCATCCGGCTGACATGTCCGTGGTGATGCCGTCCAGTACCTGCCGCAGCCGGCGGGTCACCGGGTCACCGGGGGACAGGGCCTGCTCGGCGCGGGGGATGCTGTCGTGCAGCAGGGTGACGGCGTCGCCGAGCTGCCCGGCCGTGTCGTAGGCGCTGGCCAGGTCCGCGCGGCGGGCCAGCGTGTCCGGGTGGTCAGGGCCGAGCAGGTGCTCGTAGCCTGCGCAGGCCTGCTGGTGCTCGCGCAGCGCGTCGCCGATCTGCCCGGCGGCGTCGTAGGCGGTGGCCAGGCCGGCCCGCACCGTCAGCGTGTCCGGGTGGCCGGGGCCGAGGACCCGCTCGCGGGCGGCCAGGACGCGCTTGTACTGGCCGATGGCGGCCCTGGCCTTGCCGTCGGCCAGGCACGCGCCGGCCAGGCGGAGCGCGGCGGCCAGGGTCGCGGGATCAGCGGGGCCGTGCAGCCGCTCGCGGCCGGCCAGCGACTGCTTGCACAAGCGCACCGCCGCAGCGGGGTCTCCGGCTGCCAGGAACGCGGCGGCGTACTCGTCGAGGACGGCCGGGTCGCCGGGACCGCGTGCTCGCTGGCTGCGCCCGGCGGCTTCACGCAGGACGGTGAGTGCCTCGCTCGTTTCGCCGGAGGCTGTCAGTGCGCGGCCGAGGCTGACCCTGGCGGCGATGGCGGCCGGATGGCCGGGACCGAGCACGCGGTCCCGGCCGTCCAGGACCCACCGCGAGCAGTGCACGGCGCCGGCTGCCTGCCCGGCCGCCAGCAGCGCGTCGGCCAGCTGCCCAGCCGCGACCAGCGTGTCGGGGTGGCCGGGACCGAGCAGCCGCTCGCAGCGGCCGGCGACCTCCCGCCACCAGGCGACCGCCGGGCCGGCCAGCCGCGCAGCGATCATGCTCTGCCCGGCCGCCAGCAGCACCCGGTGGCAGCTGCCGCCAGCCCACAGCGCATCCCCGGCATGGCGCAGCAGGCTCGCCGCGCACGACCGCAGCTGGACGGCCTCCCCGGAGCGAGGCTGATCCTTCGGCCACGCCTCTAGTACCGCGTCCGCTGCCGCCCGCCCCGCACGGTCAAGCAGTTCCGGGGGAACTGCGGCGCGGACCGCTGCCTGCAAGGGCGCGCTGACCCACGCGACCGGCTCGCCGGCAGCGCCGATGGAGATCAGCCCTGCGCGTTCCAGGGCCAGCGCTGCCTTCCACGCCTGCTCAGGGTCAGGCGGGGACCCGGTGCCCGTGACGGCGAGGTACTTGCAAGTGGCGGGGGCGGTGAGCACGCCGCCGGGAATCCCGTGGCTGTCCAGGAGCGCGGCGAGCACGAGCAGCGGCCAGGTGCCGCCGGCGGGCAGCAGCTCCTCGGCATAGTCCGCCGACAGCATCCAGGTGACCGCCGCAGCCGGCGGCTCGCGCCCGGCAGCCGGCCGCAGCTGTGCCCGCTGCTGTGCGAAATAGTGCTGGTAGTCACGGCAGCCGGTGCCTGAGCCGGCCATCACCGCGCCGGCCTGGGCGAGCGCGGCCGGCTCGCCGCCCAGGTGCTCGGCCAGGTCGTAGGCCCCGCTGCGCTGGTCCTGGTCAGTGGTCAGCCGGTCGAACAGGTAGCCCATCGCCTCGCGCAGGCTGAGGGCGGGGACCGGCACCGTGACCGCCCGCCCGCCCGGAACAACCTCGCCGCCCGCGGTGGTGATCAGCAGCCGGCCGGCGGGACCGCCTGGCCACAGGCCGTCCAGGTCCGCCGCGTCGCGCAGGTCGTCCAGGACAACCAGCCACCGCCGGGCCGTGCCGGCCAGCCACGCCGCGAACCGGGCGGCCACCGGTTCCGCGCCGCCGCCGTCATCCAGCCCCAGCCGCGCGGCAGCCCCGGCATACCCGGACAGCACCGACGCCCGGCTCGCCGCGTTCACCCAGACCAGGAACTCGACCCCGCGTGACTCCCATAGGACCTCCGCCAGGTAGGAAGCGAGCTGGGTCTTCCCGCACGACTGCGCCCAGCCGTCCGGGTGCCCGCCGCCCTCCTGGCCGGAAACCAGCGCTACCGCCGCGCCGGGGGCCAGCATGGCCTCGATCCCGGGCACGCTGTCCGCCCGGACCGTGAAAGCGTCAGCGAGCGGCGGCACAATCCCGGCGCGGGCGGGCCAGGCCACGCCACGCGCCGAATTTCCCGCAGCCGCGGCCGCTCGCGGCCGGGCCGGGTCCACGCGTGATGCCATCATGAGGTCCGGGCCGCCGGGCCGGCTGCCGCCCATGCCGGTGGTACGGGCCATGAAGGGTGCATGATCGTTCACGTCCTCGCCGGGCTGCTTGCTGGTCAGGAAATCTGGCAGGACAAGAGTGACGAATAGATGGCATATAGGTCACTCCCCGTGGCGGGAACGCATGATTCCCGGGCCCAAGCTGGCGCTGGCCTGCAGGACCTTGCGGCACCAGGGCGGCGGGCTCCCGCTGCCCGCCGGCATAGCCCGCAGACCCAAGGTCCCTCGATCCGTCGTGTCGCGCGGGTCGGCGTGACGCGCGCGGTACTAGGCTTGGCGGGCGTGGCAGGCACTAATGCTCTCGGTGCGCCTCGCGAGGCGCACCTGGCAGCGCAGACCCGGGCGGCGGACCGCTACCGCACCGTCGTAGACGTTTACGTCCTGCTCCAGCGTTCCGACGGGATGATCCTCCTGCTGGAACGCTCCGGCACCGGCTACGCCGACGGCCAGCTGTGCCCGCCGTCAGGGCACCTGGAAGCCGGCGAGTCGGTTGCCAGCTGCGCCGTCCGCGAAGCGTCCGAGGAAGTCGGCGTCGGCATCGACCCCGCCGACCTCGTCTTCACCCACGTCGTCCACCACCGCAACCCCGAAAGCCAGGGACGCATCGGGATCTTCTTCACCACCGTGCGATGGGCCGGCGAGCCCGTCAACCGGGAACCGCACAAGTGCGCCGGACTCCGCTGGGCCGACCCGGCCTGCCCCCCGGCCAGCACCGTGCCCTACACCGCCGCAGCGCTCGCCGCCATCACCCGGCGAGCGGCCTTCTCGCTTGACGGCTGGTGATCTCGCCAGGCTCTCAGCCGCCGGGTTCTGCCCTGGGAAGCCTGTGCATTGCCATGACGCCTTTCGCCAGTGGCTTTGCTGTCGCGAGTTGCGTGCGCCCGGCTACGCTAGGCACCGGGCTGCCCGCCTGGCCGGCGCTGCGGCAGCTGCGGGCCTGACCGGACTGGAAGGCGCTGCCGATGGCGTACGCGAAGACGAGCGAGCGCAGGGAAAAGCGGTTGCTGCGGGAGCAGATGCGCTCGATGGGCCTGGGCTACCGGGACATCGCGGCGGAGTTCTCCCGCCGGTACCGGCTGCGGCCCCGGGCGGCGTGGCGGGAAGCCTACGGCTGGTCCCTGCAAGACACCGCCGACCGGATCAACGAGTTCCGGGGGAACACCGGCCTGGACCCCGGCGGGATCGCCGCGATGACCGCCCCCCACCTGTCGGAGTACGAGACCTGGCCCGGCCACCGGCCCGAGCCGTCCGGCCGGCGCCCCACCCCCTACCTGCTGGCCGTCCTCGCCACCGTCTACGACTGCGACATCACCGACCTCATCGACCTCGCCGACCGCGAGCACCTCCGCCCGCCCGACCTCCTCATCCTCGACAAATACAGCCAGCCCGCCGCAAGGCCGGCAAACCCGGAGCACAGGCAGGCTGCCCTCATCACGGAACCTCCCGAACAGGCAGACGGTCCCGAGGCCAGCCTGCAAGTCATCAGCGGGCGTGCGGTGCTGGCGGATAAGCGGCTGGCCGAGCAGCTTCGCCGTACTTTCCTGGCCGGCGGGCTTGCTGCCCTAACCCTGCCCGCTCTCGGACTCGACGAATTGAAGCATATAGCGGCCGCAGTCGTTAATGCCCAGCGCTATGCTGACAGTGATATCGTCGGCTATTTCAGGCGCGAGCTTGACAGCTGCGCTGCCAGT
>Ga0302314_10019703_pt1 | contig 11192 bp, 7 predicted proteins | sample III_Palsa_N2_3_FD_200533 | JGI IMG/M metagenome (GOLD analysis project Ga0302314, IMG submission 200533) | Peat permafrost microbial communities from Stordalen Mire near Abisko, Sweden - III_Palsa_N2_3 | ecosystem: Environmental > Terrestrial > Soil > Palsa > Peat permafrost | place: Sweden... | reverse complement strand
AGCCCAATCATTTCGAATACCTTTCTATCCACTATCCAGTCAGCAAGCTGCCCACGCGATACACGCATTGGAGCACGCACGCTCTTCGGGTAAGCCCGGGGTTAGCCCCGGGGTTAGCCCGTACGAGACGCACAAAAAGCTCATGCCCAAGGCATTGAGCTTGCTTTTACCAAAAAAAAACGGCGACAATAAAGCCCAAACAAAAAGCGCAGCACGAGCCAACGTCCCCAGGCTCAAGCGCTGGTGTGGGCACATAAAAATAATTCCCCTCAGGAGACATACTGATGAGCCGTTTCATCGATAACAAGAAGATTTCCCCGGCCGCTGGCGACAAAAGCGGTCATTTGTCGCGCCGCGCCTTTCTGAAAACGGCGTCGGTAGCCGCTGCCTGCGCTACGGGACTCGCGCCGTTGACCAGCGCGCATGCCGCGGAGTTCACGCTGAAGTACGCGAACAACCTGCCCGCTACTCACCCGATGAATACGCGCGCGCGCGAAATGGCAGCGCGCATCGGCAAGGAATCGAAGGGTCGCATCGATTTTCAGGTCTACCCGAGCAACCAGCTTGGCAGCGACACCGACATGCTGTCGCAGGTGCGCTCCGGCGCGATCGACTACTTCACGTTGTCGCCGTTGATCCTGGGCACGCTGGTGCCCGCGGCGCAAATCAGCGGCATCGGTTTTGCCTTCGGCAATTACGGCCAGGTATGGAGTGCGATGGACGGCGACCTCGGCGCGCACGTGCGCAGCGAGATTGCCAAGACCTCGCTGTTTGCGTTCGACAAGATTTGGGACAACGGTTATCGCGAAACCACCACCAGCACGCATCCCATCGTCAAACCGGACGATTTCAAGGGCGTCAAAATGCGCGTGCCGATCAGCCCGCTGTGGACCTCGATGTTCAACGCGCTGGGCGCCTCGGCCACCAGCGTGAACTTTGCCGAAGTGTACTCGGCACTGCAAACGCACATCGTCGAAGGTCAGGAGAACCCGCTCGCCGTGATCGCGACCGGCAAGCTCTATGAAGTGCAAAAATATTGCGCGATGACCAACCACATGTGGGACGGTTTCTGGTTCCTCGCCAACAAGCAATCGTTCGCGCGCCTGCCGCCGGAGTTGCAGGCCATCGTGCGCAACGCGGTCAACGACGCGGCCGTCAAGGAGCGCGCCGATGTGTTCGCACTGAACAATTCGCTGAAAGCCGAGTTGCAGTCCAAGGGCTTGCAGTTCAACGACGTCGATCAGGACCCGTTCCGTGACAAGCTGAGGGCCGCAGGCTTCTACGCCGACTGGCACAAGAAGTTCGGCAACGAAGCATGGGCGCTGCTCGAAAAATACTCGGGGAAATTGGCTTAAATGACGGTGTCTACGACTCGCAGCGGTACGCCTGGCACCGCTTCCGCTCATCGGCTGGGCCGGTGGTTCAATACGCTGGTGCGTATCCTGATGCGTGTCGTCGAGGCCGTCGCAGCCGCGCTGATGGTGGCCGAGACGGTGATCTTGCTGGCCGGTGTCGTCTCGCGCTATGTGCTCGACAATCCGCTGACCTGGTCCGACGAGCTCGCCTCTATCCTGTTTAGTTGGCTGGCGATGCTGGGCGCCGTGATCGCGCTCGATCGCGGCGAGCACATGCGGCTCACCGCGCTGGTGAACCGTTTGCCGGAGCGCTGGCGGGTATGGTTCGAAACGCTCGGGGCGCTGGTGGTGTGCGTGTTCGTGGCGCTCGTCATCATGCCTGCCGTCCAACATGCCAGTAGCCAAATGGATATCACCACGCCGGCTCTGGAAATTCCGGACGGCCTGCGCTGCATGTCGCTGGTAGTCGGCACCATCCTGATGCTATTCGCGGCGCTCGCCCGCATGGCGAGACATTCGAGCGTCGGGCAAGTCGCGAGCGCGCTGGGCGTGGTCGCGGTGCTGGCCGCAGCGCTATGGCTCGCGCAACCGCTGCTGGCAACGCTGGGCAATTACAACCTGGTGATCTTCTTTGTATTTATCGTGGGCGTATGCGTTGCGGGTGGCGTGCCGATCGCGTTCGCGTTCGGCACCGCCACGCTCTCGTATCTGGCGCTGACCACCAGCGCGCCGCTGGGCATCGTCGTGAGCCGGATGGACGAAGGCATGTCCAATATGATCCTGCTCGCCGTGCCGCTGTTCGTGTTGCTGGGTGCATTGATCGAGTTGAGCGGTCTCGCGCGCAGCCTGATCAATTTCATGGCGGCGCTGTTGGGCCACGTGCGCGGTGGATTGCAGTACGTGCTGCTCGGTGCGATGTTCCTGGTGTCGGGTATTTCCGGCTCGAAAGCGGCCGATATGGCGGCCGTCGCGCCCGCGCTGTTTCCCGAAATGCAAAAGCGCGGCTCCAAGCCCGAGGAGCTAGTCGCCTTGCTTTCGTCGACCGGCGCGATGACCGAAACCATCCCGCCCAGCCTGGTGCTCATCACCATCGGCGCGGTCTGCAGCGTATCGATTTCCGCGCTGTTCCTCGGCGGTCTGATGCCGGCCGTGGTGGCCACGATAGCCATCGGCTTTGTTTGCTGGCGGCGTGCCCGCCGCGAACCGAGTATCGATGCCAAGCGGGCGCCATTGAAGACGGTGCTGCGCACCTTGATTATCGCGTTGCCGGCGTTGGCGTTGCCGATTTTGATTCGAACGGCGGTGATCGACGGCGCCGCCACGGCCACCGAGGTGTCGACCATCGGCGTGGCCTACACCGTGGTGATAGCGTTGATCACGCACCTGTGCGGCCAGCGCATCGATCCGCGCCGGATCTATCCGATGCTGGTCGATGCGGCCGCGCTCTCCGGGGCGATTCTGCTGATTATCGGGCTCGCGACCGCGATGGCCTGGGCGCTCACGCAATCGGGGTTTTCCGCGGCGCTGGTGCGGGCCATGCAAAGCATTCCGGGAGGCGCCCCAAGTTTCATTCTGGTATCGCTGGTGACGTTTGCGATTCTGGGCAGCGTGCTCGAAGGGATACCCGCGATCGTGCTGTTCGGCCCATTGCTGTTCCCGGTCGCCCGCACGCTGGGCATTCATGACGTGCATTACGCGATGGTGGTAATTCTCGCGATGGGCATGGGACTGTTCGCGCCACCGATGGGCGTGGGCTTTTACGCTGCCTGCGCGATCGGCAAGGTCTCGCCCGATCGCGTGGTCGGCCGAGTCTGGGGCTATATGGCCGCGCTGCTGGTCGCGCTGGTGCTGGTGGCGTTTATCCCGTGGCTGTCGATCGGATTCCTGCCGAAGCAATAAGGCTGCGCGAAGTCGTGAGCGATAGTTGCGCCCGCAGGGGCTCGGCTATCGCTCGGCTCGGCTCGGCTCGGCTGGGTTGGGTTGGGCTGGGCTCAGCCCAACGCTCGGTACGCGGAGCCCGAGGCCCGGGGCTCAGCTCGGCGCGCTCACGTATAGAGACCGGCTTCGGGCAGCGTGCCTTCCAACGCAAATTGCCCGATCGCCTTGATCTTGTAGTCGATCGGATCGTGCAGCGTGTGAGTACGCGCATTGCGCCAGAAACGGTCGAGCCCCAGCACAGCATGCGTCGCGCGCGCGCCGCACACGTCGAAAATCCCTTCGCTGACATCGAGCGCCGCGCGATGCGCAAGCACCTTGGCCTCGGCAATCGATAACGCCAGGTAAGCGCGCTCCTGCGCATCCAGCGCAGCGCCTTTCTGCCACGCCGCTTCAAGCGCCTGGGCGGCATTGTCGGCCAGCGCGCGCGCCGGCACGATCTTCAGGTGCATCTCGGCGAAGCGTTGGATCACATAGGGGTCGTCGGCGCTACGAGCCACGCCCGATGCCACCCACGGACGCGTGAAGTTCAGCGCGTATTCGCGCCCTTCGGCAAACGCGCCTTCGGCAATCCCAATGTACAGGTTCACCAGCAGCAATTGCGATACCAGCGTGCGCAAGCTGGTCTGCGCGTTGGCCGTGAATGTGGAAGAACGCTGCAGCACCTCGTCGCTGTGCACGACGACCTGTTCGAAACTCACGCTGCCGCTGTCGGTCTGGCGCTGTCCGATCGGGTCCCAGTCGTCGCGAACCGTAATGCCCTCGCGATCGGTCGGAACCACGACGACCACCGGCTTGCCGCTCACGGCGTGATGCGCCGATACGACCATCTGATGCGAGCCGAGCGTGCCCGAACAAAATCCCTTGGTACCGTCGAGCAGGTAGCCGTCTTCATGCTCGGTCGCGACGAGCCGCGTATCGATCGGATTGACGGCGTTGCCCCACCACCAGTTGCCTTCGACGGTCCCGCGCAAATAGCGCTCGCGCTGAGCCTCATCGCCCCACACCAATACGCTCGCGATCTGCAAATATTGAAAGCCCAGCAAATGCGCCAGTGCGCTGTCGACTTGGGCAATCTGCCGCAGCAGGCCGTAAATAGCGGGCCAGCTCGCTCCCGCGCCGCCGTACGCGCGCGGCACCGCAAGGACCAGCAAGCCCGCCTCGGCCAGCAGGTTCTTTTCGAAAACGGCATGGCCGCCAAGGCGGTCGCGCTCCGCCGCGCTGTCGCGCAACGTCTTCAGCAATTCAGTCAAATCAGGCAGGGCTTCTACCGTAGCTTCGCTATGCATTCTGTCGTTCATGAGAAAAGGGCTCGCTACGCGAAAAACCTCCAGTGTACCGAGTAAAGGAGGTCAATGGGATGACGCAATAATAATGCGCGCGGCGTCGGCGCCCCGGATCGTGCAGCAACACACAAGCGCATACAGACGCATACCGGGTCATAGGTCGGGGCCCCGAGCGCCGCTTAGCTCGGTGGCGCACTCATTTTGAAATAGGCATCCAGCAACGATGTTTTGAACACGGCGCCCAGCAAGGTGCGATCGCGCTCGCTACGGATCGCCGGCAAGCGCTCTCCACTATGCGTCATAAAGCATTGCAGCGCGTCGGCCAACGGCATGTCTGGCGTGATGCATTGGAACTCCGGTTGCACGAAATCGGCCGCCGTCTTGGTGTCCATTTCTTCTTTGGTCAGCATGGCTGAAGTCAGGCGCTGCAGCGCCACGACACCGCAGAACACGCCCGCTTCGTCGGTGATGTAGATGTACTTGAACGGATATTCCAGGAACATCCGCGTCAATTCCTTGAAGCTCGCGGTAAGCGGCAAGACCGTATCGGCCGGCCGGATCAGTTCGACCATGCGGGTGCCGCGCAAGCGCAGCCGCGCCTGCGCCTCGCGCATGCGTCGCTGGGTGACGTCGTACATCGAGAGGCCGTCGCCCGCGCGTGCTATGAAAAACGCGATCACGCAGGCCAGCATCAAGGGCAGCACGACCTCGTAGCTGAGCGTCATTTCGAAGATCATCAGGATCGCCATCAGCGGCGCATTGCTGGCAGCAGCCAGGAAGGCACCCATCCCGACGATCGCGTAAGCAAACGGCGCGGACGTCGCCGCAGGCCACAGCAGATGCACGGCCTGCCCGAACAGGCAGCCCACCGCGGCGCCGACAAACAGCAGCGGCGTAAAAATCCCGCCGATTGCGCCCGAGCCCACCGTCAGCGTCGTCGCGAGTATCTTGAACCCCAGCACCAATAGCAAAGTCGACCAGACCCAGGGTTGATGCAGGATCGAATTCACCACGCTGTAGCCATTGCCGTAGACCTGCGGCACCCAGATCGACAAGATGCCCACGCCCAGCCCCCCCACGCCTAGCCTGAGCGGCAGCGGCCCCGGCATACGGCCGAACTGGCGTTTGGATAAATCGACCAGGCGCAAAAACTGCGGTGCCATCAAGCCGGCGACGATGCCCAGCACCGCGAACAGGACGATCTCGCGGCCTGAAATCGTCGGGAACACCGGCATCACGTAAGGGGGCTGATAGCCGGCGAAGCGGCGCATCGTGATGTTGGATACCACCGACGCGATGATGATGGGCCCGAAACTCTCCATCGCAATCGAGCCCAGCACGATCTCGGTGACGAACAGCGCGCCCGCGATCGGCGCGCTGTAGGCCGCGGTAATCCCGGCCGCCGCGCCACATGCGACCAGCACGCGCAAACGCGCCGGCTCGAAGTGCAGCAGCCTGCCCGCCACCGACGCGCACATCGCCGCCAACTGGATCATCGAGCCTTCGCGACCGATCGAGCCGCCGCTGGCGATGGTGGCGAGCGACGACAGGCTGCGCGTGAGCGTATGGCGCACGGGCACATAGCCATCGCCGCTCGCGATCGAATCCATGTAATCCTGATGGGTGCCGGGGCGTGCGTAACGCCGGCTCCACAGCAACAGCAGCCCGGCCGCTATGCCACCGCAAGTGGGCATCAGCACGCGCATGGCAATCGAAAGCGAGCTGCCGGTCTCGGCCAGATCCCCGCCACGGCCGCTCACCGCGTGCTGCACGAGCTCGATACCTACCCGGAACACGACGGTGGCGCCTGCACCGATAAAACCGATTGCCGCGGCCCACAGCAAGGTCGCGTGGATCTCCGAGAAACGGAATAAGGATTGAGCCTGGGTTCGTAATCGGAGTAGGAAGGCGAGCACGGGTCTATTGAAATGAAACGCGGTGAAATGGGCGCGCCGCGCAAGCGGCGCAGCCGCAACCGTGCCATAGCCGCACAACAAAAACAAGCATACGGCTACCGGAAGCCAGCGGCTGGCGTAAAATTCGGATTCAGCACGAATTCAGCGTTTACTTTACTTATCTTGCCCATCTCTTTTTTTGCGTGCCAGTGATAGCCCCTTTGACCGCCACGTCCACTCCCGCGCTTGCGACCGAATCCGCGGCCAATTCTGCCGCGGCCGGTGGGCCCCTTATCAGGCCAACCGCCGAGTCATCAGACAACGCTGCCGCGGAGTCATCAGCCACGCCCCCCGTCCAGCCCCGTAGCCCCGCGCCCAGCGAGTCTCCTCCCGACGGTCTGCCCTCGCCGCAGCGCTATTGGGCGGTGCTGGTCCTGATGATGGGCATTACGCTGGCGGTGCTCGATAGCTCCATTTCCAATGTCGCCCTGCCGACCATCGCGCGCACGCTGCGCTCCGACCCGGCGACTTCGATCTGGATCATCAACGCTTATCAATTGGCGATCGTCATTTCGCTGCTGCCGCTCTCCTCGCTGGGCGACATCATCGGCTATCGGCGCATTTACCTGGGAGGGCTCGCCCTCTTCACCGCGGCCTCGCTGGCTTGTGCGCTCTCGGATTCGTTGCTGACGCTGACTGCCGCGCGCGTCGTCCAGGGGTTCGGCGCCGCCGGCATCATGAGCGTGAACACCGCGCTGGTCCGGGTGATCTACCCGTACCGGATGCTGGGACGCGGCGTCAGCGTCAATGCCTCGGTGGTGGCGATCTCGACGGCGATCGGGCCGAGCATCGCCTCGGCGATCCTGTCGGTTGGCACCTGGCCTTGGCTGTTCGCGGTGAACGTGCCGCTGGGCATCGCCGCGGTACTCGTCGGCCTGCGCTGCCTGCCCCGCCAAAAAACCCAGCCCCGCCGCTTCGACGTGCCGAGCGCGATCATGAACGCCTGCACCTTCGGCCTGCTGATTATCAGCGTGGATGGCCTGGGCCACGGGCAAAACCATCCGCTGGTGTATCTGGAAGTGACAGCGATGATCGTGATCGGATACTTGTTCGTCAGGCGACAGTTGACGCAAGCGGTACCGCTATTGCCGGTCGACTTGCTACGGATACCGATTTTTTCGCTTTCGATTGGGACGTCCGTCTGCTCGTTTCTCGCTCAAATGATCGCGTTTGTCTCGCTACCGTTCTACATGCAGGATACGCTCGGGTTCAGCCAGGTCCAGACCGGCCTGTTGATGACGCCCTGGCCGCTGGTGATCGTGGTGATCGCGCCGCTCTCGGGCTATCTATCGGATCGCTATTCGGCAGGTGTGCTGGGGGGTATCGGGCTGGTTGCGCTTAGCGCCGGCTTGGCGCTGCTGGCCATGCTGCCACCGCATCCGGCGCAAGCGGCCATTATCTGGCGCATGGGCTTATGTGGTTTCGGTTTCGGCATGTTCCAGTCGCCTAACAACCGCACGCTGTTGTCCTCGGCGCCGCGCGAGCGCAGCGGTGGCGCGAGTGGCATGCTCAGTACTGCCCGCCTGGTGGGACAGAGTCTGGGCGCGGCATTGGTCGCGTTGATCTTCAATATGGCGCCCGTGCGCGGCACGATCATTACGCTGGTCGTAGCGTCGAGTTTTTCGGCGCTCGCCGCAGTGATCAGCTTGACACGGTTGGGCGCCGCGGCAAAACCGCATCCGGCTCATTGATCGGGGGTGGCTCGCGACGCTGCCTCTACGCAGCCCTCAAACCTGCTTAAACGTACTGGCGCAGGCCGAGGTGGCGACATAGCCGCTGCTCGGCAAGAAAATCGCGCGCGTATTGCATCGCATCTTCCATACGATCGAATTTGGCCAGCGGCTTTTTGCGGTCGCGCTGCGTGACTTGCCACCGTCCGTCCGGACCGCGTAGTACCCGGTAGACCTGAGTATCTTCAAATTCTGTGTTCATTACGCCTCCCTTTACCCGATAGCCCTATGAACTCGATGATTAGATCGAGCCAATTAGAGGAGTAAACGCGGCGACCGGTCATTTAATTCCCTGACATTGCATTTCTATTCGTTACAGCGAAATCGGGGCGAAAAAAAGCCGGCAAAAGCCGGCTCATGAACACTGCACGCACTGTAGATCGCCCGTAAGCTTGGCTGGAGACCTGCCGCAACAAGCCCTGGGCGGCTCAGGGGCTCGGGCTTAGCGGCTTCACGCTTCCACGTCTTCCAGGCTGAAGGTCTCGGCCTGGTCGTTGTACGAGAAGATTTCCGCGTATCGGCCCCAGTTGATCACGGCGTCCAGCGTCTCCTCGGCGGCGTTGTCCGACAAAAAATCCTCGAGTTCCTGCTCGAAACGCACCCGCGGTGCGCGGTGCCCTGGGCGCTCGTTGAGCACCTGGCGGATGCGCGCGGCCAGCGGCACCGAGCGCACCAAGTGCTCGGCAAACATCAGCTTGCGCTCCTGGGTGCCATATTCGGCAAACACCTTGCCCGGCTGGGTCAGCAAAATATCGCCTTCCTGCACATCGGCAAAGCCCAGGTGCTGCAACATTTCAGCGACCGGGAACAGGTCGTCGACCTCCAGGTGCAAGGTTCGGGCAATCTCGGGCAAGTCGGCCTTGCCGTTGTACGGCTCCATCGCTAACGTTTCGATTAGGCCGGCCATCAAGTTGGTCGAAACCGGCGCCAGCCAGGTGCCCAGTTCCAGCTCCTTGCGCTTACCGCCCACCGTAGCGCGCGCGGTCATGCGTGCGTAAATGTCGTCGACCAGCCGGCGAAACGCCGGGTCCAGCCGGTTGCGCGGGTGCGCGAACGGCACCTGGATCTCGGCGATCACGCGCCCCGGATTGGACGACAGCACCAGAATTCGATCGCACATGAACACCGCTTCTTCGATGTTGTGCGTAACGATCAGCACCGATTTGATCTTCAGGCGCCGTTCGTTCCACAGATCGAGCAAGTCGGTCCGCAGCGTCTCGGCGGTCAGCACGTCGAGCGCGGAGAATGGCTCGTCCATCAACAGCAGGGTGGGGTCAACTACCAGGGCGCGGGCGAAACCCACGCGCTGGCGCATCCCGCCCGACAACTCGCGCGGATAAGCGTTTTCGAAGCCGTCGAGCCCGATCAAGTCGATCGCGGCGAGCGAGCGCTCACGGCGTTCGCGCGGATTGACACCGAGCGCTTCGAGTCCGGCCTCGACGTTTTGCAGCACGGTCAGCCACGGAAACAAGGCGAAGGTCTGGAACACCATCGCCACCCCTTCGGCTGGGCCATCCAGCGGTTCGCCCTGATACGTCACGGAGCCGCCGGTGGGGTGAATCAAGCCGGCAATGATACGCAGCAAGGTCGATTTGCCGGAACCCGAACGCCCCAGCAAGCCGACGATTTCGCCTTCTTTCAGGACCAAATTGACATCGTCGAGTACCAACAATTCGCCTTGGGACTTGTTAAAGCCCCGGCGAACATGGTCAACACGCATGATTTCAGTGGTCGCGATCGCTTCAGGATTTTGCATGATGTGCTTTCTGGTGTGCTTTCAGTTACGGTTCAAACTCAAATAGGTCGCGGGTGACTGTGGGGTGACTGCGGGGTGACTAATGACGCAGCGCCGCCAGGGCGCTCAGTCCATGCGCAGCTTGGCGTCGGCATAAGCGTACATCGGACGCCATAACAGCCGGTTGAACAAGGTGACAAACAGCGACATCACCGCGATCCCCAAGATGATTTTGGGGAAATCGCCCGCCGCCGTGGTCTGCGCAATGTAGGCGCCCAGCCCATGGGCCACCACCTTGTCGTTACCCCAGGACACCGCCTCCGAAACGATACTGGCGTTCCACGCGCCGCCCGAGGCCGTGATGGCGCCGGTCACGTAATACGGGAAGATGCCCGGCAAGATGATCTTGCGCCACCACTGCCAACCGCGAATCCGGAAGTTGGCGGCCGCTTCCTTGAAGTCGTTGGGAAACGCCGATGCGCCGGCGATCACGTTGAACAGGATGTACCACTGGGTGCCCAGCACGATCAACGGCGACAACCAGATATCGGCATTCAGGTGGAATTTGACGATGACGACGACAAAAACCGGGAACAGCAAATTAGCCGGAAACGCGGCAAGGAACTGCGCAATGGGCTGGATTTTCTGGGCCAGCGTGGGCCGCAGGCCGATCATCACCCCCAGTGGCACCCAGATTACCGACGCTACCGCGATCAGCAACAGCACGCGTATCAGCGTAAATAGGCCGAGCAAAAGCACATGACCCACCTCGGGCAAATTCACCCCCGTGCGCACATACGTGATGACGCGAAACACTACATACACGGTCATCAGCAAGATCAGCACCGCCCAGGCCGCGTCGCCCACCTTGGACGGCTTGCGCCGAACCCGAGCGGGTCGGGCGGCAGCACTCGTGGCGATAGCGATGGTCGGCATGCGCACCGGAACGCGAGCCGTGGTCGCCAGTATCCAGCCCATGGGCTTGAGCAATTGGTTGATCAGCCGGGTGCGCCGGATCAGATCGAGCAGCCAGGATTCCGGCGCGGTCGCCGATGCGGTGTTCTCCATGCGGAATTTATCTGCCCAAGCTACGAGCGGCCGGAACAGTAGCTGGTCATAGGCCAGGATCACCAGCGACATCACCAGGATCACATAACCGACCGCGCCCAAGTTACGTTGATCGATCGCCGTAGCCA
>Ga0302314_10019702_pt1 | contig 11192 bp, 8 predicted proteins | sample III_Palsa_N2_3_FD_200533 | JGI IMG/M metagenome (GOLD analysis project Ga0302314, IMG submission 200533) | Peat permafrost microbial communities from Stordalen Mire near Abisko, Sweden - III_Palsa_N2_3 | ecosystem: Environmental > Terrestrial > Soil > Palsa > Peat permafrost | place: Sweden... | reverse complement strand
CTCGAGAACGCCGAGCGCATCCTCCTAGAGCTGCTGCCGGAGACCACCGGCATGATGGTGACCTTCGGGATCCCGGTGCTGTTCGCCAAGACGCTGTTCAATGTCGCGGCCGTCGCGGTCGACGGTCGTCTGGTGGCGGTGGTCCCCAAGCGCTTCCTGGCCGGTGACGGCGTGCATTATGAGCCGCGCTGGTTCAAGCCCTGGCCGGCGGCGGCCAGGACGACCATCATGCTGGCCGGGCACGAGGTCCCGATCGGGGATCTGATCATCGAGGCCGGCGGGGTGAAGATCGGCTTCGAGATCTGCGAGGACGCCTGGGTGGCGGACCGTCCGGGCGCGGCCTTGGCGCGGGCCGGTGTCGACATCATCCTCAACCCCTCGGCCAGCCATTTCGCCTTCGGCAAGCTGGCGATCCGCGAACGCTTCGTGGCCGAGGGCTCGCGCGCCTTCAACGTCACCTATGTCTATGCCAACCTGCTCGGCAACGAGGCCGGACGGACGATCTATGACGGCGGTGCGCTGATCGCCACCGCCGGCACGATCGTGGCCCTGGGTCCGCGCATGGGCTTCCAGGAGTGGCATGTGACCTGCGCCGCCGTGGACATCGAATCGGCACGCTTCGCCTCGGCGCGCAGCGCCAGCTTCCGTCCGGACCTGCAGCTGGCCGAGCATGCGGTGGTGGTGGTGGCGTTTTCCTGGCCGCAGGCCGGTCTGCCGACTGGCACCTTCCTCATCCCGGCCTGGGAGGCCTCGCCCTTCGCCAAGGAGGAGGAGTTCAGCCGGGCCATCGCCCTGGCGTTGTTCGATTACCTGCGCAAGAGCCGCGCCAAGGGCTTCGTCCTGAGCCTGAGCGGCGGCGCCGACTCCTCGGCGGTGGCGACCCTGGTCTGGCTGATGGTGCGGCGCGGGGTCGAGGATCTCGGCTTCGACGGCTTCCAGCGGCGCCTGGCCCACATCCCGGCCCTGGCCGGGATCCGCAGCGTCGATGGCCTGGTCCGCGCCCTGCTGACCACGGTCTACCAGCCCTCGGCCAACAGCTCGCAGGAGACCCGGGAGGCGGCCCGCAGCGTCGCCGTAGCGATCGGCTCCGAGCATCTTGAGATCGACATCGAGCCCCTGGTTGCGGGCTACACCGCCGCGGTCGGAGCCGCCTTGCAGCGCAGCCTGACCTGGGCGCAGGACGACTTGGCGCTGCAGAATATCCAGGCGCGCGCGCGGGCACCGGGGGTGTGGATGATCGCCAACATCCGCGAGGCGCTGCTCATGGCGACCAGCAACCGCAGCGAGGCCGCGGTCGGCTATGCGACCATGGATGGCGACACCTGTGGCGGGCTGAGCCCGATCGCAGGCATCGATAAGGCCTTCCTGCGCCGCTGGCTGTCATGGATGGTGCAGAGCGGACCCGAGGGCCTCGGCCCTCTCCCGGCCCTCGCGGTGGTGACCAGCCAGCGTTCGACGCCCGAGCTGCGGCCCCAGTCGTTCGCACAGGTCTCCGAGAGCGATCTCATGCCCTTCCCGATCCTGGATGCGATCGAACGCCTTGCGATCCGCGACAAGCAGTCGCCGGTGATCGCCTTCCGGGTGCTGCGCGAGCGCTTCCCGGAGGTGCAAGCCGAAGTCCTGCGCCTCCATGTCGAGCGCTTCTTCCAGCTGTGGTGCCGCAACCAGTGGAAGCGCGAGCGGTACGCGCCGTCCTTCCACCTCGATGACGAGAACCTGGATCCCAAGACCTGGTGCCGCTTCCCGATCCTGTCGGGCGGCTTCGAGCGCGAACTGCGGGAACTGCGCGCGCTGCCCCTGGGCGAGGCGAGCGGCCGCTCCTCCTGACAACCCGCCATTGACTTAGTGTAATTATTACACTATTATGCGGGTGTGCTGGCGGTCCGCCCGGACATCCCGCCACCCCCGACCGCAAGGATGCCGATGCGCGCACTGCTCCTGATCGATATCCAGAACGACTTCTGCCCAGGCGGGGCGCTTGCGGTCCCGCACGGCGACGAGGTCGTCGCCGTCGCCAACCAGCTGCTGGCGAGCGGTCTGCCGGCCATCGCCACCCAGGACTGGCATCCGCCCGGGCATGGCAGCTTCGCCGCCAACCACCCCGGGGCGCAGCCGTTCACCCTCGCGCAGCTGGCGGGCCTGCCGCAGGTGCTGTGGCCGGTGCACTGCGTCCAGGGCACCAGCGGTGCCGCCTTCCATCCGCAGCTCGACCGCGGCCGCATCAGCGCGGTCTTCCCCAAGGGCGAGGACCCGACCATCGACAGCTACAGCGGCTTCTTCGATAACGGGCGGCGGCGGGCGACCGGGCTGGACGCCTATCTGCGTAGCCAGGGCATCGACGAACTGCTGGTCCTGGGCCTGGCAACCGACTACTGCGTCAAGGCCACCGTCATCGACGCCCTAGATCTCGGCTATGCGGTGCACCTGGTCGTCGACGGCTGCCGGGCCGTGGAGCTGAACCCGGGCGATGGCGAGGCGGCGCACGCGGCGATGCGCGCCGCCGGTGCGCGCGAGACCACCGCCCGCGCGCTGCTTGACGGGGCCTGACACGTCTGACGACGTTGACGAGGCTGACGACCCTGATGATGGTGCCGGCCGGCGGCGATGGCCAGCCATCCCGCCATCCCTACCCTGCGCCGCGACCCCTGGAGGATGGCATGCCTGATCCTGAGACCATCGCCGCAGGCGAGCACCTGCTGCTGCTGCGCAGGGACCGTTGGGAGTATGCCGCCCGCCGCGCGGCCACGGGAGTGGTGGCGATCCTCGCCGAGACCGAGGACCTGGAGGTCGTCCTGACCGAGCAGTTCCGCGTCCCCCTCCAGGCCCGGGTCATCGATCTGCCGGCCGGCCTGGTCGGCGATGGAGCGGATCGCGCCGAGGCGGTAGTGACGGCAGCCCAGCGCGAACTGGCCGAAGAGACCGGTTATGCGAGCGCGCACTGGACCACGCTCGCGTCCTGGCCGACCTCGCCCGGCCTGACCGACGAGTCGGTCACCGTGCTGCACGCCGGCGGCGCGGTCCGCCGCTCCGCGGGCGGCGGCGTCGACGGCGAGGACATCATCGTCCACCGCATCCCCCTGGCGCAGCTCCGGCCCTGGCTGGCGGCGGCGCATGCGCGCGGACTGCTGGTCGATCCGAAGATCTACGCCTCCCTCTGGCTGCGCGAAGGCATGCTCATTCCGCCGTGATCCGGCCGCCCACCGGACCTGCACACCGCCACCCTACCAGGCAGGGCGTTCACGGCCGGCAGGACAGGCGACCTCCGCTCCCGCCTGCGCTTTCCCCGTACCGGCCCGGGCCTATAACGACGCGCATGGCCGATGTGGGCATCGATGCGATCATCGCCTGCGCGGCGCTCGGCGGAGCGCTGCTGGCCTGGGCGGTCCTGCGCGTCCGGATCCATGACGCCTACCGCCTCGGCCGCAGTGAAAGCGACGCCGAACGGGCCACGGCGGAGGCCGCAGCCGTCCGCGTCCCCCAGCTCGAGACGACGATCGCCGAGCTGACCCAGGTCCAGTCCGGGCTCATCGCCAGGCTTGCCGAGGCGACGACGCGCCTGGAACAGGAACGCACGCAGTCGGGCGAACAGGTCGCACTCCTGGACCATGCGCGGACCCAGCTTGCCGACGTCTTCAAGGCGCTCTCCGCGCAGTCGCTGCGCGACAACAACCAGTCCTTCCTCGACCTGGCGAAGGCCACCCTCGAACGCTTCCAGGACGGCGCCAGGACCGACCTCGAGAGCCGCACCAAGGCGGTCGAGACCCTGGTCAAGCCGCTGCATGAATCGCTCGACAAGGTCGGGCTGGCGGTCCAGGAGATGGAGCGGCATCGCCAGGGCGCCTACTCCGCCCTGGGCGAGCAGATCAAGTCGCTTGGCAGCCAGCAGGAGCGCCTCTCCAGCGAGACGGCGCGCCTGGCCAACGCGCTGCGCGCCCCCGGCATCGGCGGGCGCTGGGGCGAGATGCAGCTCAAGCGCGTGGTCGAGCTGGCCGGGATGCTCGAGCATTGCGACTTCAGCCAGCAGGAGTCGCTGGGCACGGCGGACGAGCGCTTCCGGCCCGACCTGGTCGTCAATCTGCCTGGCGGCAAGCGGGTTGTGGTCGATGCCAAGGCGCCCCTGGTCGGATACCTGAACGCGCTGGAGGCCACCGACGAGCCAACGCGCCTGCTCGGCCTCAAGGACCATGCGCGGCAGGTGCGCAGCCATCTCCAGGCCCTGGGGGCGAAATCGTACTGGGACAAGCTCTCGCAGCAGGGCGGCGCGCCTGAGTTCGTGGTCCTCTTCCTGCCCGGCGAGATCTTCTTCAGCGCCGCCATGCAGCAGGACCCCTCGCTGATCGAGTTCGGCGTCGACCAGAAGGTGATCATCGCCACCCCGACCACCCTGATCGCGCTGCTGCGCGCCATCGCCTATGGCTGGCGGCACGAGCAGCTGGCGCGCAATGCGGAGCAGATCGCCGCCCACGGCCGCAACCTCTACAACCGCATGCGCATCCTGGCCGGCCATCTCGGCGATGTCGGGGCCTCCCTCGAAAAGAGTGTCCTGACCTACAACAAGGCGATCGGCGCGCTGGAGAGCGGCGTGGTGCCGGCGGCGCGACGCTTCAAGGATCTCGGCGCCGATAGCGGCGAGGAGATCGCCGAGCTGCTGCCCATCGAGACGGCGACCCGCATCCCGCGCATCGAGGAGTCGGCCGCGCCGCCTTTGACCAAGTCCGCCGAGCAATGAGGCGCGCGTGCGTGCTGATCTGGCTCCTGGTGATCCCGGCCACCGGCGCACGGCTCGGCGCCGAGCAGGGCGTGGCGACCTCCTGGGCGGATGACAATCCGCGCATCGAGATCGAGCTCAACGCCCTGAACTACTTTTCGCAGCCGGCGTTTTCGGCCGTGGCGGCGCTGAGCTCCGGAACACCGCTGGCCATCGTCACCGCGACCCCGGCCCATCTGAAGGAGCTGCTCGCCAATGCCGCGGCGCTCGACGCCTTCACCAGTGGCGGCGGCTGGCTCCTGCTCAACGGCCTGACCCCCGCGGGCCTCGCGGACTACGATACGCTGGTCGGCATCCCGCACCTGCTGCGCCCCTTCCGCTCGGAGAAGGTCGGCATCGCGGTGCAGTGTCCGCAGATCGGCCTGGGCCTGCAGTCGGGCGATGTGTCGATGCGTACCACCCTCAACCAGTGGACCGGCGACTTCCTGGTCGCCGACGACGCCTACGGCTGGGTGGTCGACACTGACGACCTGGCGCCTTTCGCCTCCCTGCCCGACTACACCTGGTTCCATCATAGGGACGCCAACATCGACCATAATCCGCTCAACCTGATCGCTGGCTTCGGCAGCGCGGACTCCTGGAAGCGCATCCTGGCGTTCTACCCCACGCGTTCGCGCATGGACTTCCCGATGGTCCTGCCCAGTCCACAGGCGATCCGCGGCGTCGAAGTCATCACCAGCTTCAAATATCCTGGGATCACTCATGTCAGCCTGACCTTCGATGGCGATGATGGCTCCACGGACGTGCTCGCGACCCCCAATCCTGGACCCGTGGACACGACCTGGGACAAACCGCGCACGGTGCGCACCATCGGCGTACGCGTCGTCGACTGGCAGGCCAGTGCCAAGGATGTGATCGGCATCGATGGCATCCATATCTGGCCGGTGCGGGACCAGCACTTCAAAGACAGCGTGAAACCCATCACCACCAACGGCGCGATCGTCGCGTATCCGCGTGGTAACGGCGGCATCCTGCTGTGCGAGCTCAACTTCACGGACCACGACCAGGATCTGCAGAACATCCAGCGTCGGCGCAACATCCTCGCCGTCTTCCTGCATACCCTGCGCATCGAGCCCGGCCGCCACGTCCCTGCACAGGGTGCGCTGACGCCGCCACCCCCGGCGATCGCCCTGGGCTTGCCCTGTGCCCTCGGGCCCGCCGCCATCCTGCAGGCGTCGAGCACGGACTGGCTCGACGCCGCGAGCGCGGCCGTCCCCTGGCCACATGGCCACTCCAGCCTCGGTGGCGTGGCCTTCGCCTTCGGCGACCGTCCGCAGGTGGTGATGCGCCGTCCCGGCCAGCCTGCAGCGGTGATCCCCCTGCAGCAGACTGCGCAATCCCTGGTCTTCCTGCAGACCGCCGCGACCACGGCCGCGGCCGGCTCCGTTCTAGGATCCTACACGGTCATCTTCACCGATGGCCGGTCGGTCCGCATCCCGCTGATCAATGGCCATGACCTGGCGCACCATGAGCAGACGCATCCCGCAGGTCTCGCGCGCGCACGGCTGGCTTGGCTGGGCCACGTCGCAGGTCAGCCGGATGACCGGCTCACGGTTCTGTACGAGCGGCAATGGAACAATCCGACCCCGGCGGTGCCGATCGCCGAGATCCGCCTCACCTGCACCGAGCCGTCGACGACCATCGCGCTCTTCGCCGTGACCGCGCTGCCGTTCCTCCCTGATCCTGGGGTGCATTGATGAGCGCGGCCGCTCCCGCGCCGGTTCCCGGCACCGTCTACCTGGTCGGAGCCGGGCCTGGCGATCCGGGCCTCCTGACCTGCCGGGGACGCGAGCTGCTGGCGAATTGCGACTGCGTCGTGCACGACTACCTGGTCAATCCTGTCATCATCGCCCTGGCGCCGGCTGCGGCGCAACGCTTCGACGTGGGCAAGCGCGGCGGTGCAGCCTCGGTCACGCAGGAGTCGATCAATGCGCAGCTGGTCGCGCTGTCCGCGCGGCATCGCCGCATCGTCCGTCTAAAGGGAGGCGATCCGTTCCTGTTCGGGCGCGGCGGCGAGGAGGCCGCGGCGCTCGCCGAGGCGGGCATCCCCTTCGAGGTCGTGCCCGGCGTCACCAGCGGCACCGGCGTCCCGGCCTATGCCGGGATCCCGATCACCCATCGCGCCGCCTCCTCGGCGGTGGCCTTCGTCACCGGCCACCGCCAAACCGGCGAGGAGGGAGAGCTCGACTGGTCCTCCTTCGCGCGCATCGAGACGCTGGTGTTGTACATGGGCATGCACCGGCTCGCCGACAACTGCGCGGCCCTGATCGCCCACGGTCGCGATGCGCAGACTCCCGCCTGCTCCATCCAATGGGGCTCCTATCCGCAGCAGCGCGTCGTCGAGGGCACCCTCGGGACCTTGCCGGAACTGGTCCGGGCCGCCGGCCTCGGCGCGCCGGCCATCACCGTGATCGGCGACGTCGTGTCCTACCGCAAGCGCATCCGCTGGTTCGACAATCCGCAGCTGCGGCCGCTCTTCGGCAGGCGGATCCTGGTGACGCGCGCGCGCGACCAGGCCAGCGAGCTGGCCAATGGCCTGCGGCTGCTTGGCGCCGATGCCATCGAAGTGCCCCTGACGCGCTTCGTACCCGCGGCCGATCCCATGCCGCTGGCCATCGCCATCGACGCCATCGCCCGCTACGCATGGATCGCCTTCACCTCGGCCAATGGCGTGCACTTCTTCTGGCAGGCTCTGCACGCCCAGGGCAGGGATGCGCGCGTACTCGCCGGCTGCCGCCTGGCCGCGATCGGCGTGGCCACCGCAGCCGCCCTGCAGGAGCATGGCCTGAAGGCCGACCTCCTGCCCGATCGCGCTGATTCCCAGGCCCTGATCCAGTGCCTGTGCCTGACCAGCGCGCCTGCGTCGATCCTGCTGCCGCAGGCCGACAATGCCCGTCCGACGCTGGCGCGGGACCTGCAGACGGCGCGGTGGCAGGTCACCGCGGTGGTCGCCTACCGGGCCGAGGCCGTCGCCGCCAGGATCGATGAGCTGGAGCGGCTTGACGCAGTGACCTTCGCCTCGTCGGGGACGGTCGACCGTTTCGTCGCGGCGACCACCGCAGCGAGCCGCGCGCAATTGATCAGCGCAGGGTGCGCATTCTACGCCATCGGACCGCAGACCGCGGCGACGATCACCGCCCATGGCCTGCCGCTGGCCGCGACGGCCACGGTGGCGACGGTCGAGGGCCTGGTCCAGTGCGTGGCCGCGGATCTGGCCGCACACCCCCGGGAGTAGCCTCAGGCGGCGTCGTGGCCGTCGACCATCACGAACCAGTCATCGGACTCGTGGCGCGTGCGCTGGTCCTGGGCCGACGCGACGCCCTCGCCAGCACCATCCTGCATTTCGAGCCGCGCAAGCAGGTCGTCGAGGCTGACCGGTGACGACGGCTGCGGCTCAGGCAGATGTTCCAGAAGTGAACCGACATCCGGCTGCGAGTTGGCATCGATATGCGTAAGCAGGACGTCCCACATCACCGCAGCGCGGATGCGCCCGGCGCGGAAGGCCGCGACCAGCTGCGAGGCCCAGTGGCCCGGGGCATCCGCTGCCGCGGCGTCCACCTCCGGTGCCGCAGCGGCCAGCGGCCTGGCGCCCAGCGGCGCATCCGCCGCCCAGGTGACCGGCACCAGATCCCAGATCACCGACCAGGTCAGCTCACAGGACACTGGAGGCCTTGCGGATCATGCTCGTCCCGCGCTGGTCGCCGAGCTCTTCCTTGAGCGCGGCGGCGCGGTCGAAGGAGGCCTTGGCGGCGACCGTGTCGCTGAGGTTGATCTGGGCGTTGCCCATGCCGACCAGCGCCAGCGCGATGCCGCGCTTGTCGGCCTTGGATTCGTAGTACTCGAGGGCGGAGCGGTAGTGCTTGAGCGCCGCGTCGGACTTGCCGGGGATCTGCAGCTCGCAGGCGCCCATCTGCCGCATGCAGCGCGCCGCCTGCTCGGCGTTGTTCTCCTCCTTCCAGCATTCGGCCGTCTGGCGGTAGCTCTCCAGCGCCGAGGTGAAGTCGCCGTTCTTGCCGTGGATAAGGCCGAGATTGTAGGTGCGCGCAGCCAGGTCGACGGCCGAGACGCTGCGCGCGCGGCAGATCGCCAGGGCCCGCTCGCAGTGGTCGGCGGCCACCCCCCAGGCCTCCTGCTCGACGGCGACGCCGGTCAGGTCATCGAGGGTGCGCATCATGCCATCCTGGTCGTTGAGCTCCTCCATGAGATCGGCGCGCCGCTCGAGGATGGCGCGGACCTTGTCGAGCTGCTTCTGGCCATGGTAGAGCACGGCGATCTCGTCGAGCAGCGCGCTCATGCCGCGCTTGTCGCCAAGGCTTTCGCGCACCTCGGTCATCTCGCCCAGCACGTCGATCTGGGCATCGATGCGCTCATGCTTGCGCAACAGCTCGAGGATCGAGGTGAGCACGCGCTCGCGGATCTGGTGGTTGCCGCCACCCCGGCACAGCTCCCGCGCCCTGGCAAGCGAGGTGAGCGCCGCCTCGTCCTGGCCGAGCTTGATCTGCATCAGGTGCAGGTTGGTCAGCGCCTGGGCCTCGGCCGGCCGCTCGGAGGCCTCCTTCAGCAGCTGCGCGCACTGCAGGAAATGGTCGTGCGCCTCCTGGATCTGGCCGCGGTCGGCGAGGATGGTGCCGAGGTTGCCCAGGCTCTGCGCGATCATCGCGAAGTCGTTGCGCAGACGATGGACGTCGAGCGCACGCTGGTGCAGGGCGAGCGCCTCGTCGAAACGTCCGCGGCTGCGCTCGAGATCGGCGAACCGGGTCATGACCTTGGCCGAGCCCCGCAGGTTGCCGAGATCGCGTTTTGCGGTGATGGCCATCTCGAATTGCAGCCCGGCCTCCCCGAAGCGTCCAAGCTCATGCAGGCTGACCGCCTTGAGCTCATAGGCCTGGGAGAGCTCGGCCGCCTTGCCGAAGCGTTCGAGGATCGGCTGCGCCTCGGCAAAGCAGACCAGCGCCTGGTTGAAGTCCTTCAGGTCCATGTGCAGCCCGGCAAGGATCAGCAGCGTGCGCGAGACATGCGCCATGTCGCCGCCGTCCTTCTCGATGGCCAGCGACTCGGCGGTGACCTTGAGCGCCTCGGCGAAGCGTCCCTGGGCCTTGAGCGCCAATCCGGCAAGCACCCCGACATAGGCCATCAGCTGGCGCTCGCCGAGGGTGAAGTAGATGGTCTGGGCTTCGGCGTAGACGGGCGCGGCGGCGGTATGGTTCTCGAGGCGCTGGTGCAGCTTGCCGAGCTCGACCAGGGCGTCGGCGCGTTGCTTGGAGCGCAGCGCCTGGCCCCAGCAGTCTGCACAGGTCTGCAAGTGCGGGATGGCTTCGGCGACCGCCGGACCGAACTTGCCTTCCATGATCATGTGCGCGAGACGGTAGGACTCCATCGCACGATCGACCACTTCCTGCTCCGTCATGTCGCGGCTCCTGCTGAGAGTATGGTGAACTTCATGGCGGAAGGCCAGGACAGGCAAGGGCCAGCAGCCAATTACTACAAAAATAGTTGAAGCTGCGTCACTCGCTCATCGAACGGCGGTTTCCCGCCGCGTCCGAAAATGGGGGAATACGGTCACTGCGGGGACGCGGACTGCTGCAGTTTGCTGCGTACCTGGCCCGCGAGATCGCCGACCTCGGGCCAGTTGATCTTGGCCAGCCAGGCGTCGACCACCTGCGCGCTCGAGCCGGTATGGATCAGGTCCTCACGGCCCTTGGCGACGTCCTGCTGGAGCTGCTCGAAGCTCTGCAGCTCGCCCTTGGCGGTCTCCTCGTCGACGGTGGCGCCCATCGCCAGCAGCTGCTTGAAGTCGCGGTCCTGCGCGAGGATGCGCACTTCGAGCGTCGCGCGGGTCTGGAAGTCGATATCGTTGGAGACGCTGTCGGCGAGCACGCTGCCTGGATTGGTGGCCGATGAGCTGGCCGGCGCCGCTTTGGCATCGCCAGCACGGGACATCATCCAGATGCCGAATGCCACCACCAGGACGAGGACCACGATGATGGCATTTCTCACGGATACCCCGATTCCTGCAGTTGGCGCTTGAGCGCCGCGATGGCGTTGGGCAGCTCGATGAAGCAGTCGGTCCAGCCGCATTCGAAGGACAGGCGGCGGTCGTAGCCGATCGCGTGCAGGGCGCGCAGATAGCCGCGCAGGTCCTCATTGGCGGTGCCGGGAGCCCGGCGGTTATCGCGTTCGGCGACATGCGCGTGCACCACCAGGTCCTTGGCGGCGAGGATCTCGCCGGGCGGCTCGTCGTTGCGCAGCATGTGGAAGATGTCGACCAGCAGGCGGACCTGCGGATGGTCCACCCGGTGCACGCAACGGACGCCCTCGGCGATGGTGGTGATGAAATTGCATTCGCCGCGGTTCAGCGGCTCCAAGGCCAGGACCACGCCTTGCGCCCGGGCGATCTCGCCGAGGCGTGCCAGCAGGACGCAGA
>Ga0302314_10019701_pt1 | contig 11192 bp, 9 predicted proteins | sample III_Palsa_N2_3_FD_200533 | JGI IMG/M metagenome (GOLD analysis project Ga0302314, IMG submission 200533) | Peat permafrost microbial communities from Stordalen Mire near Abisko, Sweden - III_Palsa_N2_3 | ecosystem: Environmental > Terrestrial > Soil > Palsa > Peat permafrost | place: Sweden... | reverse complement strand
GGGCGAACCCCGGCAAGCGGAAATATGATGAATTCGGGCCTTGCCGTGAGTCGCGTTCGGGTCGGCCTCCCGACAAGGCGAGGCAGCTCGGAGGGCCTAGCTATGACCCGGCGCCATACCCATCGACCCACCAGGGCCGACGACCTGCTGACCGAACTCGGGCGGCTGACCGCCCAGGCGCTGGAGCGGGCCGAGCTCCAGCAGGCCCGGGTGGAGCTGGCCGAGGCGCTCCAGCACGAGCTGCTGCCGACCGCTCTGCCGGCGCTGCCGGGCCTGCGGACCGCCGCCCGGTACGCCCCGGCCCGGCACGGCCTGGACATCGGCGGCGACTGGTACGACGGCTTCTGGCTGCCGGACGGCTCCCTCGGCTTCTCCATCGGCGACGTCCAGGGGCACGACGTGGAGGCGGCCGCGTTCATGGGCCAGGTACGGATCGGCCTGCGCGCGGTCGCCGCCGCGTCCGCCGACCCCGGGGTGGTGCTGAGCCGGGCCAACGACCTGCTGGTGTCGATGGACTCCGGCCTCTTCGCCACCTGTAGCTACCTCCGCTTCGACCCGGCCACCGGGGAGCTGACCAGCGCCCGGGCCGGGCACACCCCGGCGGTCTGGGCCACCGCCGACGGCCGCTCCGGGATCGCGGTGGACGACGGCGGGCTGCCGCTCGGCATCCTGCCCGGCGAGACGTACCCGGTGACCCGCCGCCGACTGCCGACGGCCGGGGCGCTGGTGCTGCTCACCGACGGCGTGGTCGAGGGGCCGTCGTTCCCGGTCGAGGCCGGTCTGGCCGAGGTCGCCCGGGTGACCGGGGCCCGGGTGACCGCCGCGGCCGGTTACGGCGGCACGGACCCCGGCGAGCTGGCCGCCGAGGTGATCCGGGTGGCCGACCTGACCGGGCACACCGACGACGCCGCCGTACTGGTCCTGTGCCACGAGCCCCAGCCCGCCGACCCCTGGCCTGACCCCCGGCCCGCCGCGCGGCGCTGACCGCGCGGCGCGGGCGGAACGGGTCCGGACTGCGCGTGTCACGGCCGCCGTCCGACCGGGACCGTTGTCTGATGGCTGCTGTGGCGCACACCAAGGCAGTCCGGCGGTTCGACGACACGGGTCCGCTCGGCACCGGACTCCTCTGCCTCGCCGTCGCGGCCGGCTACTACCTGTCCGGTCGGCTGGGCCTGCTGGAGCAGGTGATGATCGCCGGCGCCAAGGTCACCCCGCTGTGGCCGCCCACCGGTATCGCCCTCACCTCGCTGCTGCTGCTGGGCATCCGGGTCTGGCCGGGGATCGCCCTCGGCGCTTTCCTGGTGATCGCGTCGATCGGTCCGCTGAGCCCGGCCACGCTCGGGGTCACCGCGGGCAACACGCTCGCCCCGGTGTGCGCCGCCCTGCTGCTGCGCCGGGTGGACTTCCGGGTCGAACTGGACCGGCTGCGGGACGGCGTGGCGCTGGTGTTCCTGGGCGCGCTCGCCGGGATGCTGATCAGCGCGACCGTGGGCAGCTGCACCCTGGTGCTCGACGGCACGCTGCCGACCGGCGGATTCTGGGCGACCTGGTCGGCCTGGTGGACCGGCGACGCGATGGGCGTCCTGGTGGTCACGCCGCTGCTGCTGGGCCTGCGCACGGCTCGGCTGCCGCGCTACCCGAGCCGTCCGCCGTGGCTCGAACCGGCGCTGCTGCTGATCGGCACGGTGGCGGTGGCGCTGCTGGTCACCATGAGCTCGGTCAGCCTGCTGTTCCTGGTCTTCCCGCTGCTGATCTGGGCGGCGCTGCGGTTCCAGCTGGCCGGTGCCGCGCCCTGTGTGCTGCTGGTCTCGGTGTTCAGCGTGGTGGCGGCCGGTGAGCACCGAGGGCCCTTCGCCCACCACGGGATCTTCGCGACGATGGTCACCTTGCAGGCCCTCAACGGCAGTGCCGCGCTGACCACGCTGCTGCTGGCGGCGGTCGTGGCCGAGCGGGAGAACACCTACCGGAAGATCGAGGAAGCCTGCGCCGACCTGTCCGAGGTGGTCTCCCGCCTGGCCCAGAGCCCGCCCCCACCTGGCTGACCCGACTCCCCCCGTCCAGCGTCAGTGCTGGCTGAACGCGGCGACGGCGCAGACCAGCCCCGCCAACAGCAGCACGGCGGTACCCAGCAGGGCGTGGACGGAGGTGTGGCCGAGCGGGCGGCGGTGGCGCATCCGCTGCTGGCGGCTCCGCCACTGGTAGTAGCCGGTGAGGGTGACGCCCACCGAGATCGCGATCAGGTAGCAGGCCAGCGCCAGCCGCAGCTCGAACGGGGCGACGTGGACCAGTTGGAGCACGGCGAGCGAACCGGCCAGCAGTGCCAGCGCGGTACGGCTCCAGGCCAGGAAGGTGCGCTCGTTGGCCAGCGTGGCCCGGTAGTCGGGCTCCTCGCCCTGCTCCCACCACGGCCGGTCGTCGTCCACAGAGTCACGCCCAGCGTCACGCCCGTCGCCGTGCCCGGCAGCCGGGTCCGGGCCGCCCTCACCCGCCGCCATTCAGACCGCGTCCGGTTGAACGTCCATGCCCCGACGCTACGGTCGGCCCGGCCACCCCGCACCCCCACCCGGTCCGAGCTCCGCACGCCCGCCCCGTTCGGGCCCCCGCCGCAGCTCACCCGTGCGGCCGGTCCGCGTTGCCGGTCCGCGCGGTTCGGGAAAGCCTGGCATCCGGACGTCGGCCGCACCGCTGTCCAGCCGCACCGCGTCCAGCCGCACCGCTGTCCAGCGAAGTGCACAGCCCTCAGGAGAGGTCGTCTTGACCTACACGCCCAAGGACGCCACGCCCGCCACCGCCGCCGCCAACCGCGCCGCGGTCGAGCAGCTCGACCTGGACGACCGGCAGGACTTCGCCGACGCCGACCGCGACCTGATCGCGCCGTTCCCGGCCAAGCTCTACGCGCGGGACGGCCGGGTGATCTTCGACCCGGCCCGGTTCGACTACCTGGCCGACGACGCCCCGGCGCCGGACAGCGTCCACCCGAGCCTGTGGCGGCAGTCGCAGCTGATCCGCAAGGGCGGCCTGTACAAGGTCGTGGACGGCCTCTACCAGGTGCGCAACAACGACATCGCCAACCTCACCGTGGTCGAGGGCGACGACGGCCTGGTGGTGGTCGACTGCATGGCCTCGGTCGAGGCCGCGCGGCAGGGCATGGCCATGGTCCGCGAGCACGTCAGCGACAAGCCGGTGGTCGCGGTCATCTACACGCACACCCACATCGACCACTACGGCGGCGTCAAGGGCGTGGTCGATCCCGCGGACGTGGCCTCGGGCAAGGTGCCGATCATCGCGCCGGGCACGATCGCGTCCTTCGACAAGCACGCGCTGGGCGAGAACGTCATCGCCGGGAACGCCATGTCGCGCCGCGCCTCCTACGCCTTCGGCAGCCTGCTCGACCTGAGCCCCACCGGCCATGTCAGCTGCGGCATCGGCATCACCTCGGTCCCGGGCGTGACCATCTCCTACATCTCGCCCACCGACTCGATCACCGAGACCGGCACCAGGCGCGACCTGGCCGGCCTGGAGTTCGAGTTCCTCTACGCCCCGGACACCGAGGCCCCGGAGGAGATGCACCTCTGGATCCCCCAGTTGGGCGCGCTGACCTGCGCCGAGAACGCCAACCACGCGTTGCACAACGTGCAGACGCTGCGCGGCGCGCGCACCCGCGACGCCCGCAACTTCGCCCGCTACCTGGACGAGACGCTCCAGCGCTGGGGCGACCAGGCGCAGGTCCACTACGGCCCGCACACCTGGCCGGTGTGGGGCAACAACGGCGTGGTCACCCTGCTGGAGTCGCAGCGGGACACCTACAAGTACATCCACGACCAGGCGCTGCGGCTGGCCAACAAGGGCCGTACCCCGCTGGAGGCCGCCGAGGCGATCGAACTGCCCGAGGCGCTGGGCCGCAAGTGGTTCAACCGGGGCTACCACGGGACGCTGCACCACGACGTGCGCGCGGTGTTCGCCAAGGAGCTGGGCCTGTGGGACGGCGACCCGGTGTCGCTGCACCCGCACCCGCCGGTGCCGACCGCCCGGCGGTTCGTCGAGCTGATCGGCACGGAGCAGATCATGGCCGAGGGGCGGCGCGCGTTCGACGCCGCCGACTACCGCTGGGTGGCGCAACTGCTGCACACCCTGGTCTTCGCCCAGCCGGAGCACCAGGCCGCCCGCGAACTCCAGGCCGACGCCTACGAGCAGATGGGCTACCAGGCCGAGGGCCCGCAGTGGCGCGGCATCCTGCTGACCGCCGCCAAGGAGCTGCGCGAGGGCGTCCAGCCGGTCACCTTCACCACCGCCAGCCAGGACACCGTGCTGGCCATGCCGATCGACATCCTCTTCGACTTCGCCGCCGTCCATGTCATCGGCGAACGCGCGGCCGACGCCGACCTGCGGATCGACTTCGCCTTCACCGACCTGGACGAGACCTGGACGATGCGGGTCGCCCGGGGCGTCCTCAACGCCCGGCGCGGCGCGTCCCCGAACGCCCGGCTCACCGTCTCCGGCCCCAAGGCCGCCCTGGTGAGCGTCCTGCTGCAACCGGCGACGGCCGATGGGCTGGCCCAGGACGGCAAGGTCCGGCTGGACGGCGACGAGGCGACGCTGCGGGACTTCGCGGACCTGCTCGACGCCTTCGACCCCGACTTCCCCATCGTCACCCCCTGACCGTCACCCCCTGACCGTCACCCCCTGACGGAACCGAGAACGGGAGCACGACATGGGAGCACGACATGGGTGATGCCATCGGCCAGATGCTGGCCTCGGCGGTCGGTATCGCGATCAGCCCGATCCCGATCATCGCCATCGTGCTGATGCTGGCCACCCCGCGCGGACGCGCCAACGGCACGGCCTTCGCGCTGGCCTGGCTGGTCACCCTGGGCGTGGTCACCGCCGCCGTGGTCCTGGCCGGGTCCGGCGGCGACGCGCACGGCAGTAGCGGACCGGCGACCTGGACCTCCTGGGTGAAACTCGGGCTCGGCGTGCTGTTCCTGCTGCTCGGCGGCAAGCAGTGGGCCGGACGCCCCAAGGAGGGCGAAACGGCGCGGCTGCCGGGGTGGATGACGACCATCGACGGCTTCACCCCCGGCCGGTCCGCCGGGCTCGCCGCCGTACTGGCCGGCCTGAACCCGAAGAACCTGGTGCTGGCGGTCGGCGGGGCGCTGTCCATCGCCTCCAGCTCGGCCGGAGTCGACGGCAAGACGGTGGCCGCGGTGCTGTTCGTGCTGATCGGCTCGCTGTGCGTGCTGCTGCCGCTGGGCGTGTACTGGCTGGGCGGCGACCGGGCGACGGACACCCTGCGGTCCTGGAAGGCCTGGATGGCCGCCCACAACGGGGCGATCATGACCGTGCTGCTGCTGGTCCTGGGCGCCAAGTACCTGGGCGACGCGGTCACCGGCCTGACCACATGACACCTGACCACATGACACCTGACCGCATGACAGCTGACCGGTCGGCGAGGACATGGCCGGTGGCGTCATGGCTGCCGGGCTACCGCCGGGCCGCGCTGGGCAAGGACACGGTCGGGGCGCTGACCGCGTGGGCCCTGATCGTGCCCGAGTGCGTGGCCTACGCGCAGATCGCCGGGGTGCCGCCGCAGAACGCCTTCTACGCCGCGCCGGTCGCCCTGGTGGCCTATGCGCTGTTCGGCACCTCGCGGTTCCTGATCGTCGGCGCGACCTCCGCCGCCGCCGTCCTCTCGGCCGCCACCGTGTCGGCGATCTCGGCGGACCCCAGGACCGTCACCGTGCTCTCGGCGGCGCTGGCGATCGTGGCGGGCGTGATCCTGGTGGTGGCCGGGCTGGCCCGGCTGGGGTTCCTGGCCGACTTCCTGTCCGAGCCCGCGCTGACCGGGTTCCTGTTCGGGATGGCGCTGACCATCATCGTCCGCCAGGCCGCGAAGCTGGTCGGGGTCTCCAGCGGCGACGGCGACTTCTTCCAGCGGCTGGCGCACCTGCTGGGCCACGCGAACCAGTGGAGCGCCGCCACGATCGCGGTGGGCGCGGTGGCGCTGGCCGCGCTGCTGGCCCTGGAGCGGCTGGTGCCCCGGCTCCCCGCGTCGCTGATCGTGCTGGCCGGCTCCATCGTGGTCTCCGCCGCCTTCCAGCTGGACCAGCACGGCATCGAGACCGTGGGCAGGATCCCCAGCGCGATCCCGGTGCCGGGCTGGCCCCGGCTGGCCTGGCACCAGTGGACGGCGCTGCTGGGCGGCGCGTTCGGACTGGCACTGGTGGTCTTCGCCGAAAGCTTCTCCATCTCCGGACGCTTCGCCCGGGAGCACGGCGACGAGGTGGACGCCAGCCGGGAGATGACCGCGATGGGCGCGGCCAACCTGGCCGCCGGGCTGTTCAAGGGCTTCGCGGTGTCCGGCAGCGCCTCGCGCTCGGCCGCCGCCGAGGCCTCCGGCGCCAGCAGCCCGATGACCTCACTGGTCGCCGCCGTCTTCGTGCTGATCACCGGCGCGCTGCTGACCCCGCTGTTCACCGACCTGCCGGAGGCGGTCCTGGGCGCGATCGTCATCGTCGCGGTCCGCAGTTTCCTCAAGACCGCCGAGTTGCGCCGGTACTGGCGGCTGGACCGCGCCAACTTCGCGGTCGCCGCCAGCGCCCTGCTCGGCGTGCTGCTCTTCGACCTGCTCCCGGGGCTGCTCATCGCCGCCGGGCTGTCGCTGATCCTGTTCATCGCCGCCGCCAGCCGCCCGCGCGTCGCCGTCCTCGGCCGCCTTCCCGGCACCACCCGGTACGGGGACGTCCAGGAGAACCCGGACGCCGTCGGCACCCCGGGGGTGCTGCTCCTGCGCCCCGACGCCGCGCTGTTCTTCGGCAACACCAACCGCCTCAAACACGCCGTGCTCGACCTGGTCGCCACCGCCGACCCGCCCGCGCACACGGTCGTCCTCAACCTGGTCTCCAGCTACCGCCTGGGCGTGCCGGCCCTGGACGCGCTGGAGCAGCTGCGCGCCGAACTCGCCCACCGCGACTGCGGCCTGCGGCTGGCCCGGGTGCACGCGCAACTGGTCGACCGGCTGGCCGAGAGCCCGGTCGGCCGGGCCATCGGCCCGGACCACCTCCACCCCACCGTCGCCGACGCCCTGTCCGCCCCTGAGGCCTGACCGCGGCACGCTCGTCCTGACCGCGGCGCGCTCTCGTCCTGCCCGCGGCACGTTCTCGTCCTGACCGCGGCGGCGGACGTCAAGCGCGCGGGCCCACCCGCGGTGAGCAGCTCCCGCATCATGGTGGCGTGGCGGTGGCGGCCTACTGCATGGAACCGTCGCCGCGGCTATGTGAGCCGGTCGTGGGGGACGCGTGGGTGAGGAAGCCGTCGACGATCGTGTTGAACACCTTGGCGGCCGTCACCGGCATCAGGTGTCCGGTATGGGGAACGACGACGAGGCGCGCGCGTGGGATGGCGTCGACCATGGGTTGCGCGTCCGGCAGAGCCTCCTTGTCGCGTGCGCCGCACAGGACGAGCGTCGGGGCGGCGATGCGCGGAAGGAGGTCCGTGATGTCAGCCTCCTCCACCGCGTCGACCAGGGCCAGCAGGGTCGGGCGGTCGTGCAGGTCGGAGACGGCCTTCAGGTACCACCAGCCGGGCCTGGAGCGATAGCAGCGGATGACGTCTCGACCGCGCTCCGCCGGGCGGATCGAAGCGCCTTGCAGGATCAGCCGGGACACGCTCGCGGGGCGTTCGGCGGCGACCTGCGCGGCGACGAGGGCTCCCATCGACATGCCGCACAGCTGGACGGGCTGGGACTCGCCGATCAGGTCGGCGACCGCGTCAGCGCAGGCTCGGAGGGAGAACGGCCCCGGGGACCTGCCGAAGCCGGGCAGGTCCGGAGCGATGACGTGATACCGCTCGGACAGGCCGGCCAACTGCTTCTTCCACATGCGGGACGCCGCGCCGGCACCGTGGACCAGTATCAGTGCCGGGTTCGCGGGATCGCCGGCTCTCCGCGCGTACAGAGTCCCTGCCATGGGTTCAGTCTGCCAGCGCGGCCAGTGCCGGTGCCGGCCCCAGCCCTTGTCGAGGGAGCCGCCGTCGACGTAGCGGCTGCCGACGACGAAGCCGGCGCCGGTGGACAGCGCGGTGCCCAGTTCATGGGGCGGGCAGCACATGGCGTTCGAGTCGCAGGGTGCAGGCGATCGCTGCGATGTTGAGGGCTCCAAGAGCGAGGAACGGAATGGCGTGCCCGACGCCGAAGAGGTTGGTGAAGAAGACGGGGGCGATGATCTCGGCGAAGACAAAGGAGTACTGGAAGCCTGCGAGGTAGCGTCCGCGGGCGCGGGGTGGTGCGCCGTCAGCGGCGAGGGCCATCGAGGCGGGGGCGTGGATGACCTCGGCGAGGGTGAACATGAGCGTCGCCGCGATCAGGGCCGCCGGTGCTGCCCAGGTGACGCGACCGTAGGCGATGCCACCCAGAGCCAGGCTCCAGCAGGCCCATAGCCCGCCCGCCGCGCAGATGACTCGTGTTCGGCGCAGATGGGCCAAACGGCGAGTGACGGAGTTTCCGAGGAGTGCGATGAGGACAGCGTTGCCGACCAGGACCGCAGAGGTCAGCCAGGCTGAACGGTGCAAGACCACCCTTACGAACGTCGGCAACGCAAGTCCGAGCATCAGGGTGGACAGGGCATAAAGGGTGTTGACGCTGGTGAGTGCCAGGAAGGGCCGATCCTTGAGCAGGTCGCGGTAGCCGGACAGCGGGATGGACTCCATCACGGGACGGTGGCTCGGCATGCGCAGGAAGGCTGCGAGAGTGGCTGCCGCGACGGCGAAGCAGGCGCAGGAGACGTAGGCGATCGCACGGTAGGAGTCGACTCCTCCGTTGACGATGAGGAGTCCGGCAGCAAGCCCTCCGGCTCCGATGCCGACGGTCCGGGCGATATTGGCCCGGGCGTACCAGAGTTCTTGGCGGGCGTGCGCCTGGTCCGTGTAGTCCGCGATCAGGGTGAAGATCGAGGACCAGAAGAACCTGACGCCGACTGCGCCCACCGCCGCCGCCAGGAAGACCATGACGGGGCTGCGCACCCATACGTAGCAGAGGAAAGAGGCGGCTTGCAGCGCCTGAGCGCCGATCACCACGGATCGTGCGCCGAACCGGTCGGCCAGTGCCCCGGCGCACAGAGGAACCGGGAGGGTGATCGTGTTGGCGGCACCGAGCAGGGTTCCCAGCAGGGCGAGCGGGATCTCCGTGAGCGCGGTGAAGTAGATGAGTGACAGCGGCAGGAACAGGCCGCTGCCGAGGGAGGCGAGGAGCAGGGAGCCGACGAGCGCGGCCCCGCCCCGGCGGTTCGGGGTGGAAGCGGACATGGGTATGGCCTCACGTTCAGCGCAGGAGGGACCCGGGGCCGGTGCGCGTACGCCAGTGAGACGGCTTGGTCACAGCTGACGCCGAGGCAACGAGCGTCCGCTGGTGCGTCCAGTGCAGTGCGCACAGCCACCAGGGGCTGGTGACTGATGGGCGACAACATGCCGACCTGCATGCCAGTGGCGACGCCGTCGAGGGCCGAGGACCCGTACGTCACCGTGTCGGCGCAAGCGCCCGCGTCCAGCCGCGCTAGACATCCATGAGCTGCATGGCGCGATGCTAGCCGGACTGCCGCTCTGCGCGCCCGGCATTTCTGCTGCCCCCGCGCTTCGCCGTGCGGCGGGCGCTCAGTACAAGGAGCCGGTGGGGAAGGCACACAGCAGGGCCCCGGCTACTACTCATCCGATGCGGTGCCGAGCCATGAGTCGATCCGGGCGAGGGCCGCCGCGACCAGATCGGCAGGGGCCGCCGACGCTTCCACCGAGGTGCTTGCGATGCCTGCGAGTTGGAGGTCCGTCAGACCCAACTGCTCGCGGCACCGCTGGTACTCGGTGAGCAGGTCGGTGTCGAACAACAGTGGGTCGTCGGCGTTGACAGTGCACCGGACTCCGGCTGCGAGCAGTGCGGGCAGCGGGTGCTCCGGCAAGGAGGGGACCACGGACAGCAGGAGGTTGCTGGTCGGACAGATGTCCAGCACTGTTCCCGAGTCGGCGAGCCGGGCCACCAACTGTGGATCCTCGACGCAGCGGACACCGTGCATCACGCGGCGTGCCCGCAGCACGTCAACCGCGTCGGCGACGCTGCCGGGGCCGAGCAGTTCTCCCGCGTGCGGTACCGCGGCCAGCCCCACCGCGCTTGCCGCGGCGCAGGCTTGCGCGAACAGCGCAGGCGGGAATCGGGACTCGTCCCCGTCCAACCCAAGACCCACGACGCCGTCGCCAGCGAACTCGCCGGCCAGGCGGGCGACTTGCAGGGCCTGCTCCGGCCCGAGGTCGCGGTTCGCGGCCAGGACCAGCCCGCACCCCACACCGTGGGCGCTCCCGGCACGGTGAAGGCATTCGAGGACCGTGCGGACCACATCGGCGTGGGAGCCGAGCCGACCCGCGAACAGCCCCGGCCACATCGATACCTCGACCCATACCGCGCCCCCGGCGCGGGCGTCCTCCACGATTTCATCCACAACCCGCACGACGTCGTCGGCCGTACGCATGCATGCGGCCGCAGCAGCGATCGTGGCGGAGAACTCCGCGAACGAGCCGTACCCGGTCGGCCTCGGCGCAGCGATCCCGGCCCTGGCCGCCAGTTCGGCCACCGTCGAGGGGCGCAAGGAGCCGTCCAGGTGCAGATGCAGATGTGCCTTCGGCAACAGCGCGAGATCACGGGACACGGGAAGAGCCTGCTGGGGGCGACGGATCCTGACAACAGATTTTCCTCGGCGGTCCCTCCGGTCGTCTCCAGTCGCCTCCGGTCCCTCCGGTCCCTGCCGCGTTCGCATGATGCCGACGATCAAATGACCACGGCTGTGCGCACGCTGTGCCACGGAAGCCGATTCGGGCCGCTCCTGGAACGCCGTCGTCGTTCACGGGTGGCCTGCCGCAGGACACCCTCGGGGCAGGGCAGGGCGGACGGTCGGCCGACCACCTGTGTTCCGCTGTTCCAGGAGTTCGGCGTGGCGGATCTCAGCGGAGACCGCTCCCACGGCTGCACCCAGTGCCGAGCCCGCGAAGCCTTCACTGCCTGGCACAAGTACCTGCCCGACTCGGAGAAGAACTAGTACTCCAGTTCTACTTCGTGATCTAGGTGGGCGAGCTGGTGGTGAGGCGTCGTCGGTAGTGGCAGCGCCTTGCTTGTGCTTGGTGGCGTCTGCGCCAGTTTGACCAGGCCAGCAGCGTGGTCA
>Ga0302314_10019699_pt1 | contig 11193 bp, 11 predicted proteins | sample III_Palsa_N2_3_FD_200533 | JGI IMG/M metagenome (GOLD analysis project Ga0302314, IMG submission 200533) | Peat permafrost microbial communities from Stordalen Mire near Abisko, Sweden - III_Palsa_N2_3 | ecosystem: Environmental > Terrestrial > Soil > Palsa > Peat permafrost | place: Sweden... | reverse complement strand
GCGGGCGCCCGGCCGGACAGCCGGACGATCTCGTCGACGGGCACCGGCGACGGCCCGAGCAGATCGACGACCGCGCGGCGATCCGCATCCGAGGCGTCGGCGGGAACGGGCGGCCCGCCATAGCCGGGCTCCGAGAGCCTGGCGCGCGGATCGATCGGGCGCAGCGCCTCCATCACATCGTCGGCGGTCTGGACGAGCGTCGCACCCTCGCGGATCAGCGCATTGCAACCCTGCGCACGCTGGTCGAGCGGCGAGCCCGGCACCGCGAGCACCTCGCGGCCATAATCGCCGGCGTAGCGCGCCGTGATCAGCGAGCCCGATTTGGGCGCCGCCTCGATCACGATGACTGCCTGTGCGAGGCCCGCGATGATGCGATTGCGATAGGGGAAATGGCGCGCGCGGGGCTCGATGCCGGGAGGTTGTTCGGCGATCAGCAGGCCGCTGGTCGCGATCTCCTCCTGCAACTCGGCATTTTCGGGCGGATAGGCGATGTCGATACCGCCCGCGATCACGGCGATCGTGCCGGTGGCGAGCGATCCTCGATGCGCCGCGGTATCGATGCCCCGTGCGAGTCCCGAGGCGACCGTAACCTCCCGCTCGCCCAGTTCGGCGGCGAGGCCGCGCGCGAAGCGGCAGGCCGAGGCCGAGGCGTTGCGCGCGCCGACCATGCCGACCACCAGCCGATCCGCGATCGCGCGCCGCCCGCGCACGATCAGCACGGGCGGCGCACCCGTCACGGTCGCCAGCAGCGCAGGATAGCCGGGCAGTCCGGCGAACAGATAGCGCGCACCCGCCGCCTCGACCGCGGCGACCTCGGCCTCGACGCTGGCGCGCGACGGGATTGCGGGCGTCTTGCCGCCGCCCCGCCCGGCGAGATCGGGTATCGCCTCCAGCGCCGCCGCGGCGGTGCCGAAACGGAGCAGCAGCTGCGCATAGGTGATCGGGCCGACCGTCGGCGTGCGGATCAGCCGCAGCCGCGCGATGCGATCCTCGCGTACCGCCTTGCGCGATGCGAAGGCGTTTTCGGGAGATCCCGACCCGTCGACATCGTCGTCGATCGCGCCGGGCATGGCGGCGTCAGACGGCGCCGCTGCCGCCGCCGAAGCGCGGCTCGGTGCCGTCGAGCAGGCGCTCGACGTTCAGCCGATGCTTCCACAGCACGACCAGCGCGAGCAGCAGGAAGACCAGCGTCAGATCCGATCGGTTGAGGATGGCGGCGGTTACCGGGGTCACGATCACCGCGCTCATGCCGCCCACCGACGAGTGCCGCGTCGCCGCGAACGCCGCCAGCCACACGACCGCGAAGACGAGCCCGCAGGGCCAGGACAGCGCCAGCGCGACGCCCAGGAAGGTCGCGACCCCCTTGCCCCCCCTGAAGCGCAGCCAGACGGGATAGACATGGCCCAGGAAGGCGAAGGCCCCGGCGATGATCGCGGGCAGCGAAGGCGGCGTCGGATCGGGCCAGATCGAGCCGACGATCACCACCGCGAGCGCGCCCTTGGCCGCATCCAGCAGCAGCGTGAGGATCGCCAGGTCCTTGCGGCCGGTGCGCAGCACGTTGGTCGCGCCGATATTGCCCGAGCCGATGGTACGCGGATCGGCCGCGCCGCCGAGGCGCGTCACCAGCAGGCCGAAGGGAATGGATCCCAGTAGATAGCCGATCAGGGCGGCAGCGCCCAGCTCCAGCCAGTTGGTTGCGGTCACCGATGCGTCCCCTGCATGGCGCGCAACATAAAGATTGTGACCGCCTGCGCAACAAGATGGATTAGTATCCCCGTGACGAGCGCGCCGGTTGCGGGATCGGCGCCGCACGCCTAGATCGCCACGCGATGGATGCCGCCCGCCCGCTGCTCGTCTTCGATTCCGGCGTCGGCGGCCTGTCCGTGCTCGGCGCGATCCGGCGGGCGCTGCCGCCGGCGCCGATCGTCTATGTCGCGGATTCGGGCGGATTTCCCTACGGGACCAAGAGCGAGGCGGAGATCGCCGCGCGCGTACCCGCGCTGCTCGGCCGACTGGTCGAGCGCTATCGGCCGCGGCTGGTGGTGATCGCCTGCAACACCGCCTCGACGATCGCGCTGGCGGCGGTGCGTGCGGCGCTCGACCTTCCGATCGTCGGCACCGTCCCCGCGATCAAGCCCGCCGCCCTGGCATCGAAGATGCGCACGATCGGGGTGCTCGGCACCGACGCGACCGTCCGCCAACCTTATGTCGATCGCCTCGCCGCCGAATTCGCCGCCGATTGCACGGTGATCCGTCACGGTTCGGCCAGACTCGTCGATCTCGCCGAGGCGGCGCTGCGCGGCGACGACGGCGCGCCGGCGGACTATGCGGCGGTGATGGCCGGCCTGTTCGCGCAGCCGGGCGGCGGCGCGATCGACACGGTGGTGCTCGCCTGCACGCATTTCCCGCTGGTGGCAGAGCAGCTCGCCGCCGCCGGCCCGCACCCGCTGACCTTCGTCGACGGCGCCGAGGGGATCGCGCGGCGCGTCACCGTGCTGACCAAGGGCCAGGCCTGGCCCGAAGCCGCGCCCGAAGGCATCGCGGTGTTCACCTCGGACGCCGATGTCGGCGCGCTGATGCCGACGCTCGCGCGTTACGGGCTTTCCCGGATCGAGCGTCTGTAGCGCATTCGATCGCGGTGATCGCAATTCCTCCGCCTGGGGGAGTGGAAGTTCATGATACGACGCGCTATTGGCGTTCCGCCCGCAGGGCCAGGAGGATGGACTTTTGGACTATAGCCGCGTGTTCGCCCAGGCGATCGACCGCCTCCACGCCGAAGGCCGCTATCGCGTGTTCATCGATATCCTGCGCAACAAGGGCAATTTCCCCAATGCGCGCTGCTTCGCGGGCCATAACGGGCCGAAGCCGATCACGGTCTGGTGCTCGAACGACTATCTCGCGATGGGGCAGCACCCCAAGGTGATCGCCGCGATGGAGGAAGCGCTCCACGATGTCGGCGCGGGCTCGGGCGGCACGCGCAACATCGGCGGCAACACGCACTATCATGTCGATCTCGAGGCCGAGCTTGCCGATCTGCACGGCAAGGAGGGCGCGCTGCTCTTCACCAGCGGCTATGTCTCGAACGAGGCGACGCTGGCGACGCTGGCCAAGGTGCTGCCCGGCTGCGTGATCTTCTCGGACGAGCTCAACCACGCCTCGATGATCGCGGGCATCCGCAATTCGGGCTGCGAGCGCCGCATCTTCCGGCACAACGATCTCGTCCATCTCGAGGAATTGCTGGCCGCCGAGGATCCCGAGACCCCCAGGCTGATCGCCTTCGAGAGCGTCTATTCGATGGACGGCGACGTCGCGCCGATCGCCGCGATCTGCGATCTCGCCGACACCTATAATGCGCTGACCTATTGCGACGAGGTCCATGCGGTGGGCATGTACGGCGCGCGCGGCGGCGGCATCTCCGAACGCGACCAGGTCGCCGACCGGATCACGATCATCGAGGGGACGCTGGGCAAGGCGTTCGGCGTGATGGGCGGCTATATCGCCTGCGACAGCCAGATCATCGACGTGATCCGCAGCTATGCGCCGGGTTTCATCTTCACCACCTCGCTGTCGCCGGTCCTGGTCGCCGGCGTGCTGGCGAGCGTGCAGCACCTGAAATCGAGCAGCGTCGAGCGCGAGGGCCAGCAGGCCGCCGCGGCGATGCTGAAAGGTCTGTTCGCCGAAGCCGGTCTTCCGGTGATGCCGTCGACCACGCACATCGTGCCGCTGCACGTCGGCGATCCGGTCAAGGCCAAGAAGATCAGCGACATCCTGCTCGCCGAATATGGCGTCTACGTCCAGCCGATCAACTATCCGACCGTGCCGCGGGGCACCGAACGACTCCGCTTCACGCCGGGCCCGAGCCACACCGAAGAGATGATGCGCGAACTGACCGGCGCGCTCGCCGAGATCTGGGACCGCATGGCGCTGCGGGCGGCGGCTTAGGAACGATACAAAACCGTTCGTCCTGAGTAGCCATTGAGCCTGTCGAAATGGCGTATCGAAGGACGGTGGCCTGGCGGGGCAATCCTTCGATACGCGCCTTCGACTTTGCTCGGTCGCTACTCGGGACGAACGGTTTTGATGGTTATGCCGTCCCGAGCACGTCCCGGCAGACGGCCGCCGCATCGCTCGCCGGACATACCTGCCCCATCCGCGTTCCCAGCCGGGCGATGACCGCCCCACCGTCGTGCGCCTTGCTCCAATCCCGCATCTTCTTGCCCCAGTCCGCCGCCTTCTTGGCGGTGCGCTGGGCATAATTGCCGCTGTCCTGCCCGAGCGCGTCGATCACCATCCCCGCGCTCTGCTCGACCGCGCCCTTGTCGTCGGGCGTCAGCCGCAGCACGGTATCGGAATACATCACCGCCCACTGGATACGCGTCGCCGGACCCTGCGCGGTCTCGGCCGCCTTGCGTGCCCAGGCGATCGCGCCGGCCTTGTCCTTCTGCTCCTCGGCGATGCCCGACAGGTCGATCATGTAATAATAAGGCGCGATGGCGTTGGGCAGCTGCGCCTCAAGCAATTTCGCGGCGCCCGCATGATCGCCCGCATCGTCGAGCGCCGTGCCCGCATCGGGCATCACCGCCTGGCGCATCATCGGTTCGGTCGCGGCACGATCGACGAAGGCGACGCGCGCGCGGACCTTGGCCAGCACCGCGGGCGCGACCTTGCCGCCGTTCGCCGCCTTGGACAGCGCGACCTCCGCATTGATGGCCGAAAGCCGATCGCCGAGCGGCACGCTGCCATCCGCCGCCACCTTGTCCATCGCCGCGACCAGTTGCGCGGACAGCGCCGTCTTCTCGGCCGGATCGGGCAGAGCGAGGATCAGCGGCGTGGTGCCATAGCTCAGCTCCTGCCGATTGGCCTTCACCTCGGCATAATCCGAAAGAATCGCCGGCAGGATCGCGCGCACTTGCGCAAGCTGCCCGGGCGTGAGCTTGGCGACATCCTTGCCGCCGCCGGCCATGAACAGGCTGGTCAGCGCAAAATGGCGCTTCATCGCCGGATCGGGCGCCGCCTCCGCCAGCGTGGCGACGAACGCGGTCTCCTTCTTCGGATCGCCGAAATGCTTGGGATCGTCGAGCCAGTCGAAGCTCGACAGCAGCCGCCAGTCGTCGGCCGAAAGATGCGACGGATCGTTGGCGCGTTTGAGCAGGTCTTCGGTCGATGTCGTGCGCGTCGCCGCGACGCGCAGCACGTCGGCGAGCGTCGAGGCGGTCGATCCGCCGGCCAGCCGCGTGATCTCGGTGTGATCCGGGCGGAGCAGGATGACGGTCGGGTAGCCCTGGATCCCGAATTTCTCGCCCCATAGCTGCGCGCCCGTCGCGTCGCCGTCGAGATGGACCGGGATGAAGGCGCGGGTCTGCGCGATGAACGCCGGGTCCTTGAACAGCGTCGATTTCATCAGATTGCACGGCGGGCACCATTTGGCGCCCCAATAGAGCAGCACCGGCTTGTTGCTTTCCTTCGCCTCGGCGAAGGCATCGTCGACGTCGCCCTCGCGCCACGCGATCTGCTGCGCGGCGCCGGCCGCCTGCGGCGTCGCGGCCTGCCGATCCACCTTGTGACAGCCGCCCGCCGCCAGCGCGACACCCACGATCATGCCACCGATCAGACGCCGCATCCTTGCCCCCATCATGAGCCGTGCTGCGGTTCTAGCCACGACGACGGCGATCAGGCGAGCGAAAATCCCAGCCCCAGTGTCAGCGCGGCGAGCGCCAGCGACAGCGGCAGCCGGAGCTTCATCCACCATATCGGCACGAGCCCGCGCTGCAGCAGCCAGCGATCGACCAGCGGGGTGAGCCCGATCGTCACGCCGAGCGTGGTCGAGGCGGTCGCGGGGAAATTCCACGCGATCGCCACCACCAGCCAGGCGATCAGCGACGGCGCGACGGCGAGTCCCATCAGCCGGGCGCCCTGCTCGGGCGTCGCGCGCGCCGCCGCCACGCCCCACCAGATGCCGCCGATGAAGCTCAGGATCAGCGCCGAATAGCTGAGCGCGAGGCCGCCGAGCACGATCGGGATCGGGGTGTCGGGATAGACCCCCGCCGCCAGCCGCACGAACAGCGCGAGGATCAGCGGCAGCAGCCCGGCCGCGCCCAGCAGCATCGCCGCGATCGGCACGCGGGTGTCGTCCACGCGATCCTCGTCGCTGATGTCGTTCATCGTCGTTCCTCATCCTCGGCCTGCCGCCGGCCATGCCAGCTTTCCGTCAACGACTGGCTAAGACGCGATCCGCGCCGGCTCAATCGCGGCAATAGCCCTCGCCGGATTTGACGGTCAGGCAATCGGTCTTGTCGGCGAGATATTTGAGCCCGGTCGCCTTGCCGTCGGTGGCGCGCAGCACCTGCGGCCCGTCGGGGCGCGTGAAGAGGATCGTGTCGCCCTTGCCGACGCCGTCGAACACGCCATGATCGTCGAGCGTGTAGCGATCGGTCAGCCGATAGTGGCCGGGGCGCTTGGCGGGGTCCGCGGCGATCGTGAGCGTCAGCCCCTCGACTCCCTTCCAGCGCCCGATCCAGCCCGCGGCCGCCGGCGGATCGACGATGCCGGCCATGCGATTGTCGAGCCCGGCGATGCGCCCCTGCGTGGTGTTGCCGGCCGCGTCGAGGCTGTTCGACGCCGTGTCGCCCCAATTATCCAGCGAGTCGGCGAGATGATCGGATGCGTTGGAGAGATCGTTGGTGGTCGATTGCGTGCCGTGGCATCCGCCCAGCAAGGCGAGCGCGGCGGCGGCGATGATCAGATGGCGCATGCGGTTCGTCCTATCCCGGCCCATTTCTTCCGGCCAATTTATTCCAGCCTAGCCTATCTGCGGCCACGCCCTTAGAGAGACGCCGATCCGACTCAACAGGTTCCCGTCCATGGCCCAGCGCATCGCGATTGCTTCCGATCATGCCGCCTTCGCGATGAAGGCGGAGCTGGCCGACTGGCTGCGCGCCGAGGGCCATGACGTGCTCGATCTCGGCCCGGCGAGCGACGCGCGCGTCGATTATCCCGATTTCGGCTACGCCCTCGCCGCAGCCGTGGCGCGCGGCGAGGCGGCGCGCGGCATCGCGCTGTGCGGATCGGGGATCGGCATTTCGATCGCGGTCAATCGCAACCCGGGCTTGCGCTGCGCGCTCGTCTCCGAACCGCTCTCCGCCCGGCTCGCGCGCGAACATAATGATGCGAACGCCATCGCCATGGGCGCGCGGCTGATCGGCATCGAGCAGGCCAAGGCGTGCATCGAGGCCTTCCTCGCCACGCCGTTCGCCGGCGGCCGCCATGCCGGCCGCATCGACAAACTCTCGCATCCGCATTTCGAGAAGGAGCCCGCATGAGCACGGCAGCCAACAGCGTTTCGGACATTCGCAAGGACGGCTTCTTCACCCAGGATCTCGCCGCCTCCGATCCGGCGGTGTTCGCGGGCGTCGAGCAGGAGCTCGACCGCGAGCGCCACCAGATCGAGCTGATCGCGTCCGAGAACATCGTCTCCAAGGCGGTGCTCGAGGCGCAGGGTTCGGTGTTCACCAACAAATATGCCGAGGGCTATCCGGGCAAGCGCTACTATCAGGGCTGCGCGCCGTCCGACGTCGTCGAGCAGCTCGCGATCGATCGCGCCAAGCAATTGTTCGGCTGCGGCTTCGTCAACGTCCAGCCGCATTCGGGCGCGCAGGCCAATGGCGCGGTGATGCTCGCGCTGACCAAGCCCGGCGACACGATCATGGGGCTCAGCCTCGACGCCGGCGGCCATCTGACGCACGGCGCGCGCGCCGCGCTGTCGGGCAAATGGTACAATGCGGTGCAATATGGCGTGCGGCCGGATACGCAGCTGATCGATTACGATCAGGTCGAGGCGCTCGCCCGCGAACACAGGCCGACGCTGATCATCACCGGCGGCTCCGCCTATCCGCGCCACATCGATTTCGCGCGCTTCCGCGCCATCGCCGACGAAGTGGGCGCGATCTTCATGGTCGACATGGCGCATTTCGCGGGGCTGGTCGCGGGCGGCGTCCACCCGACCCCGTTCGGCCACGCGCATGTCGTCACCACCACCACGCACAAGACGCTGCGCGGCCCGCGCGGCGGCATGATCCTCACCGACGACGAGGCGATCGCCAAGAAGATCAATTCGGCGGTGTTCCCCGGCCTCCAGGGCGGCCCGCTGATGCACGTCATCGCCGCAAAGGCGGTCGCCTTCGGCGAGGCGCTGAACCCCGAGTTCAAGACCTACGCCAAGGCGGTGATCGACAATGCCAAGGCGCTTGCCAGCCGGCTCGAGGAGCGCGGCGCGGCGGTCGTATCGGGCGGCACCGACACGCATCTCGCGCTGATCGACCTGCGTCCGCTCGGGATCACCGGCAAGGATGCCGACGAGGCGCTCGAGCGGTCGGGCATCACCTGCAACAAGAACGGCATCCCGTTCGATCCGCTGCCGCCGGTCAAGACGTCGGGTATTCGCGTGGGGTCGCCCGCGGGCACCACGCGGGGTTTCGGCATCGCCGAATTCCGCGACATCGCCGACATGATCGCCGACGTGCTCGAGGGGCTGCGGTCGAAGGGCGAGCAGGGCGATCCCGCGGTCGAGGCCGATGTCCGCACCCGCGTGCGCGCGCTGTGCGAGCGTTTCCCGATCTATTGATGATCCCTCCCCGTTCGTGCCGAATAGCCATTGAACTCGTCGAAATGGCGTATCGCGGCATTTGGCGGGGGCGACCCTTCGATACCGGCCTTCGCCGGGCTCAATCCCTCCTCGGGGCGAACGGAGTTATGTCGTAATGCGCTGCCCGTTCTGCGGCCACGAAGACAGCCAGGTGAAGGACAGTCGCCCGTCCGAGGACGCCGCCTCGATCCGCAGGCGGCGCCAGTGCGAGGGTTGCGGCGGCCGCTTCACCACGTTCGAGCGGGTACAGTTGCGCGAGGTGACGGTGGTCAAGTCGGGCGGCGCCAAGCGCGAGCCGTTCGAGCGGAGCAAGCTGGAGCGCTCGATCGAGATCGCCTGCCGCAAGCGCGGGATCGACGCCGAACGCATCGACCGCCTCGTCTCGGGCATCCAGCGCCAATTGGAGACATCGGGCGACAGCGAGGTCGAGGCGGCGCGGATCGGCGAGCTGGTGATGGACGGGCTCAAGGGCCTCGATCCGGTCGCCTACATCCGCTTCGCCAGCGTCTACAAGGACTTCACCGAGGCGCGCGACTTCGAGGAGTTCGCGGGCAATGTGAGCGAGGTAGGGAAAGGGTGATGACGATGAATCACATCCCTACTCTCTTCATCACCCCGTCCTCCCGGCCCCCGCTTGTTTCACCGCGCCTCCCCTCCCCGTTCGTCCTGAGCGCAGTCGAAGGACAGCCATGACGTTCGCCGCCTACATGCTCCGCTGCTCGGACGGCAGTTATTATCTCGGTCACACCGACGATCTCGAAACGCGCATCGCGCAGCATCACGCGGGTAGTCTTCCCGGTTACACGCACGATCGTCGCCCGCTCGAGCTCGTCTGGTCCGAGACCTTCGGATCGCGCGACGAGGCATTGATGGCAGAGCGGCAGATCAAAGGCTGGTCGAGGATCAAGAAGGAGGCGCTGATCCGCAGCGATTGGGCCAGCATCAGCGCCGCCGCGATCCCGCCGGGCGAACGGGAGGCGCGTGCCCTTCGACTGCGCTCAGGGCGAACGGAGGGCGAGGGTGCTCGCCGGTCAGACGACAGTCCTACCCCCGTTCGTGCTGAGCGCAGTCGAAGCACAGCCGCAACGCCGCCCCCCCTCATCGTCCTCGTCCGCCCGCAACTCGGGCAGAACATCGGCAAGGCGGCGCGGGCGATGCTCAATTTCGGGCTGACCGAGCTGCGCATCGTCGCCCCGCGCGACGGCTGGCCCAATCCGGAGGCCGCGCCCGCCGCCTCGGGCGCCGATCGCGTGCTCGACGAGGCGACGATCTACGACAGCGTCGCCGAGGCGGTCGCGGATTGCAGCCATGTCTATGCGACCACGGTGCGCCGCCGCGGCGTCACCAAGTCGGTGGTGACGCCGGAAGAGGCCGCCGCCGAAATCCACGCCGCGACCGGCCGCTCGGCGATCCTGTTCGGCCCCGAGCGCGCCGGGCTCGAGACCGACGACGTCGCGCTCGCGCGCAAGATCGTGACGGTGCCGATCAATCCCGAATTCGGCTCGCTCAACCTCGCGCAGGCGGTGATCCTCGTCGCATACGAATGGTCGAAGCGGCAGGCGCTGGTGCAGCCCTCGGTGACCGAGATCGAGCCGCCCGCCTCGCAGTTCGAGCTCGACGGCATGATCGCGCAGCTCGATGCCATGCTCGATGCGGCGGGCTATTTCTTCCCGCCCGACCGGCGCGTGACGACGACTCGCATGCTGCGCACGCTGCTCACCAAGCCGAGCTGGTCGAGTCAGGAGGTCCGCACCGTGCGCGGCGTGCTGACCACGCTCGCCAAGCCGCACCCGCGGGATTGAGCGCAGCTCTCGTGCTCCTGCGCAGGCAGGAGCGCAGGGTTGCAGGTGCCGCGCTCGCTTCATCTGGGCTCCCGCCTACGCGGGAGCACAGCGCCACTCAGCCCTTGGCGTCGAAATGCGCCATCTCGTAGGCGATCGAGGCCTCGACCAGCGACTCCCACAGCGCGGCGGCGGCGGCTTCCGGCCAATCGGCCGCGCGCGCATCGGCGACGGCATTGGCGATCACCGCGGCCTTGCGCGCCTCGTCGCGGACATGGCCGCGCTCCGGCTTGATCCGCGCGGCGGCGCGCATGTAGCCGAAGCGTGTCGCCAGCAAGGCGCCGATCGCGCGGTCGGTCGCGTCCACGCCGGCGCGGACTTCGGTCATCGTCATGCAATCGTCGGGCGCGAGCTGTTCGGTCATGCGATCCCCTTAGCCGCCGATCGCGCCGCACGACTAGCCGGTTTCGCTTGCCTTTCGCGCATGGGACGCTAAGGGAGCCGCTTCGCAATTGGCCCCGCACGCTCGGTGAAGCGGGTGCCCTGCCGGTCTGATCCCAAAATCACGATCGCGCCAGAGCGGTTCCGGGCATTCACGATCTTCGAGATCGCCACGCAATTGAAGGACTTTCTATGTCGAAGCGCCAGAGCGCCAAGTACAAGCTCGATCGCCGCATGGGCGAGAACATCTGGGGTCGCCCCAAGTCGCCGGTCAACAAGCGCGAATACGGCCCCGGCCAGCACGGCCAGCGCCGCAAGGGCAAGGCCACC
>Ga0302314_10019698_pt1 | contig 11193 bp, 11 predicted proteins | sample III_Palsa_N2_3_FD_200533 | JGI IMG/M metagenome (GOLD analysis project Ga0302314, IMG submission 200533) | Peat permafrost microbial communities from Stordalen Mire near Abisko, Sweden - III_Palsa_N2_3 | ecosystem: Environmental > Terrestrial > Soil > Palsa > Peat permafrost | place: Sweden... | reverse complement strand
CCGGCCTGCAGGTCCGAGATCGCGCCCATGACGAACCCGGTCGCCTCGTCCACCCGGCGGAAGTGGTGGGTGAAGAGCACCGGGACCTTCACCGCCTTCAACATCCGCGCGTGGTCGCAGCTGGCCGCCACGGTTCCGGTCCAGAACGCGCGCCCCCACTCGGGGTCGTACTCCTTCAGGTTCTGGGGCGGCTCTGCAGGCGGGCTGAAGCCGGCGATCCATGGCGGCAGTTCGCTGGCGGCGTTGGCGGCCATGCCGGACCAGTTCCCGATACTCCACTGGTCGCCGAGATACTTCGACCACATCGCGAACATCGGCCCGATCGATTGCTTGATCGAGTGTCCGTAAGCCGGGGTGGTCTCGGAGCCGAAGAGCGGCGGGTCCTCGTAGTGGGCGGCGCGCACGAGCCCTGGCGGCGCATAGGCCGACAGCCAGGCCGACAGCACCCCGCCTGACGAGAGGCCGCTGACGAGGGTCGGCCGGCCGACCACGCCCTGGATCAGCCGCACCAGGTCGCCGCCCATGTTGTCGAGCGTGTAGCGCCCCGGCGTGCGGCCTGACCGGCCCTGGCCGCGCAGGTCGACCGCGAAGATCTGGAACCTGTCCTTCAGCAAGTCCATCGCCGCTTCGTAGCCCCACCAGGACTCGGTCTGGCCGGGCACGAGCAGCAGGGCTGGCTTCGAGGCGTCGCCGGCCGTCGCATAGTTCAGCTGCAGCTCGCCGGTGTCGAACAGCTGCTCCGGGAATTTGTGCGCGACGTAGGTCTCGTCGGGATTGTGGGGTCCGTAGCGGCCAACCATCACACGGCTCCTTCTGCCCACGCCAACCGGGGAAACACGCGCTCTGCGTTCTCGCGGGCAATGGCGCGGGCCTCATCCTCGCTGAGGCCGTTCGCCTGCGTGAGCTGGTGGATGTTCCGCGCGACGCCGGCCTCGGGCGTGAACGGCCAGTCGCTGCCGAACAGGATCTGGGTAATCGGGGCGATGCGCCGGAGCGCGGCGAACGGCACGGGGTGCGCGGAGAGCGCGACGTCGTAGTAGAGCCGCTCCAGCGTCTCGAACACTTCCGCCTCCGAGGCGGGACGCGGCTCGATGATCGGCAGGTTGGCGAAGGCGGCGATGCGCGCGACCAGCGCCGGCAGCGCGGCCCCGCCGTGCGGGACGATCACCTTGATGTCGGGATTAGTCTGCAGCGAACGCGTGTAGAGCAGGTCGACGATGGTGCGCGTGGTGTCGAGCGGGAACTCCAGCAGCGGCGCCGGACGCCCGAGGCCCAGAGCCTCGAAGCAGGCCGGGCTGGTGGGATGCAGGAACAGCGTCGCCTTGCGACGGTTCAGCTCCGCCAGGACCGGGGCGAACGCGGGCGAGCCAAGGTAGATCCCATCGGTGTTGGTCTGCAGCACGACGCCGTCGGCGCCGAGGTCGTCGAACGCGCGCCTCAGCTCGGCCAGCGAGGCCGGGATATCGGGCATCGGCAGGGTGGCGAAGTAGCCGAACCGGCCTGGATGGGCCCGCGTCAACTCGGCGCCGACGTCGTTCACCGCGCGGACGAGGGCGGGACGCTCGGCGAGCGGAAGGAAGTGCGCCGACGGCGAGGAGAGCGAGACCATCGCGGTCGCGATCTCATGGCGGTCCATCACGTCGAGCGCCGCCGCGGCGCTCCATTTGGGGATCGGAAATCCGCCGTCCAGCGTCGTCAGTCCGGCGCCGGCCAGCGCTCGCGCATAGACGTCGGGCAGGAAGTGCGCATGCACGTCAATCCGCCCGCAGGCGCATCCCCCGCCGCCATCGCCTTCGGTCATGGACCCGCCCTTCTGACGATTACGTCATCTATCGTTGATCTCGATGAGGCGTCAACAAGCCTTGTTTTTCGGCCGTCGAAGGCTCACAATCTGACTAAATCGTCAGGAAGAACCATGGGCATCCTCAAGATCGAAGACGTCGCATATGTCCGCTTCCGCGCCCCGGACCTCGCCGAGATGCGCGGCTTCCTGGAAGACTTCGGCCTGGCGGTGGTCGAGGCGACGCCGACGCGGCTGGTGGCGCGCGGGGCCGGATCCTCGCCGGTCGCTCACGTCACCGAACTCGGCGACGCCGGCTTCGAGGGCGTGGCGTTCCGGGCGGAGAGCCTGGCCGACCTCGAGCGGCTGGCGGCGGCGGAGGGCGTCCCGGTCGAGAGCCTCGACCTTCCAGGCGGAGGCAGCGTGGTCACGCTGTCGGATCCCGACGGACACCGCGTCGACGTGGTTGCCGGACAGGCGCCCGCGGCGCCGCTCGCCGTCGCCAAGGCACAGGCCTGGAACCGTCTGGGAGCACACGAGCGGCTGCGGGCGACCAAGCGAATCCACGCCGGGGCGGCGAACGTGGTCCGCCTCGGCCACGTGGTGCTGAACGTCTCCAACTTCCGCGCGTCCGAGCAGTGGTACAAAGAGCGCCTCGGCTTCATCACCTCGGATGAGATCAGGCTCTCGCCGGACTTCGCGCTGGGCGCGTTCCTGCGGTGCGACCGCGGCGAGGCGCCGACCGATCACCACACTCTGTTCCTGATGCAAGGCCGCTCGGGGCCGGGGTTCAACCACGCGGCCTACGAGGTGGCGGACCTAGACGACCTGATGCGCGGTCACCAGCGGCTGAGGGATGCGGGCCGCCATGCGGAGTGGGGCGTCGGGCGGCATATCCTGGGCAGCCAGGTGTTCGACTACTGGCGCGATCCCTGGGGCCACACGCTGGAGCACTGGACCGACGGCGATCTCTTCACCGCGGCCGATGGCTCGAACATCGCCTCCGTGCAGGACCTGCTGGGCGTGCAGTGGGGTCCCAAGCCGCCGCCGACGATGGGCTGAGAGGAAAATCACCATGAAGCTCGCGACTTTCGACGCCGGCGCCGGCCCGCAGCTGGGCGCCGTGACCGGGGACCGGATCGTGCCGCTCCGCGATACCGCGCCAGGGCTGCCCGGCGACATGATCGGGCTCATTGCGGCGTGGCAGGCGGCGGAAGGCGACGTGCGCCGCATCGCCGAAGCTGGCGCTGGCGCCTTGCCGCTCGACCAGGTCCGGCTGCTGGCCCCGATCCGGCGGCCCGGGAAGATCATGGCGATCGGGCTCAACTACGCCGACCACATCGCCGAGAGCAACATGGGCACGCCGGAGAACCAGATCTGGTTCTCCAAGGCGCCGACCGCCGCCAACGGGCCGAACGATACGATCCAGGTGCCGAAGGTCTCGCAGGCGCTGGACTACGAGGCCGAGCTGGTCGCGGTGGTGGGCAAGGGCGGGCGCCATATCGCCAAGGCGGACGCGGCGGGCGCCCTGTTCGGCTACTGCTGCGGCAACGACGCGACCGAGCGCGCCTGGCAGAGCCGCACGTCGCAGTGGGTGCTCGGCAAGTCGTTCGACACCCACGCCCCGTTCGGTCCGTGGATCACCACAGCCGACGAGGTCGCCGACCCGCACGCCCTCGCCATTCGCTGCATGGTGAACGGCGAGGTCCGGCAGAACTCCAACACGCGCCACCTGGTGTTCAACGTCTGGGACCAGATCGAACAGCTCAGCCAGGTCATGACGCTGGAGCCCGGCGACCTGATCTTCACCGGCACGCCGGGCGGCGTCGGTGCGGCGATGACGCCGCGGCGGTTCCTCAAGCACGGCGACCGCGTGCGGGTCGAAATCGAGGGTCTGGGCGCGCTGGACAATCCCTGCGCCAACGAAGCCTGACGTGAGCGCCTTCGACTGCGACGTCCTGGTCGTCGGCCTGGGGCCGACCGGCGCGGTGCTGACGGCGCTGCTCGCCCAGCGCGGCGCGCGGGTGGTCGCCATCGAGAAGGATATCGAGCCTTACCCGCTGCCACGCGCGGTCCACTTCGACCACGAGATCATGCGGACGTTCCAACAACTGGGCGTCGCCGATCGGATGCGGGGGCACGCCCGCGATCTGCCCGACTACGAGTTCCGCGCGGCCGACGGCCAGGTGCTGATGAAACTGCGGCCGCCGCTCGAGACCCCTTCGGGTTGGGGCGGCGGCTACATGTTTCACCAGCCGAGCCTGGAAGCGGCGCTGCGCGAGCGGCTGAACGCTTTGCCCAGCGCCGACGTGCGCCTGGGCCAGCGGCTCGACAGCCTGGTCCAGGACGCGGACGGCGTGACGGCGCGGGTGACGACGCCGGCCGGCGCCGCCGATATCCGCGCGCGCTGTCTGGTCGGTTGCGACGGTGCGTCGAGCCCGGTGCGCGAGGCGATCGGCGGCGGCCTGTTCGACTACCAGTTCGACGAACCCTGGCTCGTGGTCGACGTAAAGGTTGGCGCGGACTGCCATGTGCCGGACGTCAACATCCAGCTCTGCGATCCCGCCCGCCCGACCACCTGCGTGCTGAGCGGCCCCGGGCGACATCGATGGGAGTTCATGCTGCTCCCCGGGGAGACGGCCGAGGCGATGGTGGACGACGCCGTCGTCCACCGCCTCATCCGTCCCTGGGACTGCGGCCAGGTGGAGATCGAGCGCCGTCTATCGCTTTCACGGCCTGGTCGCGAACCGCTGGCGCGCCGGCCGGGTGATGATCGCCGGCGACGCCGCGCATCAGACGCCGCCCTTCGCCGGGCAGGGCATGTGCTCGGGCATCCGCGACGCCGCCAACCTGGCCTGGAAGTTGGACGCCGTCCTGCGCGGCGCGGCGTCGGCCGCATTGCTCGACAGCTACCAGGCCGAGCGCGAACCGCACGTCCGCGCGGCGATCGAGCTGGCGATCGGCATGGGTCGGGTGGTCTGCACCCTAGACCCCAACGCCGCGGCCCAGCGCGACGCCGGCATGCTGGCGGCGCAGGCCGGCGGCGCGCCGACGCTGCCGCCGATGCGACCCACGGCGTTTGCGTCCGACTGCGTGTTGGCGGGAAGCCCTGGCGCCGGCGAGCTGTTCCCGCAGCCGACGGCGGGCGAGGCGCCAGCGCGGCTGCGAATGGACGACCGGCTTGGCGACAGCGCCTGCCTCATCGCTCGCACCCCCGTCGGCGGGACGGTGGCCGGGGTGCGCCTGCTGGACGTGGACGCGGACGAGCTCGCTCCGTTCCGCCCGGCGCTGCTGGCGTGGCTCGATCGGCACGCGGCCGACTGCGTGCTCGTGCGTCCGGATCGCTACGTGTTCGGCTCGGGCGCGCCGCGCGTGCTGCTCGACGCCTGGGCGCAAAGCCTCAATCCAGCTACGCCGGCGCAGGGATGACGACGGCGGCGCCCGCCAACCCCAGGGCCGCGCGGACCAAGGCGGCGCTGATGGCCGCGGGCCAGCGGCTGTTCAGCCTGAGCCCGATCGACGCGGTCACCGTCGACGACATCGTGCAGGCGGCCGAGGTGGGGAAGGGTAGCTTCTACAACCACTTTACCGATCGCGAGGCGCTGGCTCGGGCGATCGCGAGCCAGATCCGGGCGAGCATCGAAGGCGCGGTTACTCTGGCGAATGCCGGCGTCGATGATCCCGCGCGCCGACTGGCGCGGGCGGTCTGCTCCTATTTGCGCTACGCGCTGGACGAGCCGGAGCAAGCCGGCGTCCTGGTCCATATCCACTCGGGCCACACGTCGCTGACCGCGCCCTTAAACCATGGCCTGGTCGACGACCTCGAAACCGGCCTGGCGACCGGCCGGTTCGACATCGCCACGGTGGAGTCGGGCGTGCTCTACGTGCTCGGGGTCACGCAGCTCGCGCTGGTGCGAATCGTCCAGGCGCCGAGCCAGCCGTTCGCGATCTCGCTGTCGCAGCAGATGTGCGCGTTGGTGCTGAAGGGCCTCGGACTCCCGGCGGCAGAGGCGGACCTGATCGCCGCCCAGGCCAGCGACGCGATCGTTCGCAAGGACCCGCGATCGAACCAACCTTGATTTTCGCCCGACCGCCACGAACTGTGATTTTGGCGGTCGCCCGCTCGGCGGGCCGCCGGCATGAAGGAAGACATGATGCTCGAAGGTCGGACGGTCGTGGTGACCGGCGCGCTGGGCGCGCTTGGTTCGGTGGTCGCCGATGTGGCGGAGGCCGCCGGGGCCAAGGTGGCGCGGCTCGACCACGCGAAGGCGAGCGCCCGGCGCGAGTTGCTGTTCGACGGCCTCGACCTCACCGACGAGCCGGCGACGACCGCGGCGATGGCGCAGATTGCCGAACGTTGCGGCGGCATCGACGGCCTGGTGAACATCGCCGGCGGCTTCGCCTGGCACACCTTGGCCGACGCGCCCGCCTCGGTGTGGGAACAGATGTTCCGCCTCAACCTGCTGACGGCGGTCACCGCCACACGGGCGGCGCTCAGCGCGCTCTCCGCCGGCGGCTCGGGCAGCATCGTCAACATCGGCGCGGGCGCCGCCGCCAAGGCCGCCGCGGGCATGGGCCCTTACACCGCCTCGAAGGCGGGTGTCGCCAAGCTGACCGAGAGCCTGGCGGAGGAACTGGCCGGCGCGGGCGTGCGGGTCAACGCCATCCTGCCCAGCACCATCGACACCACGGCCAACCGGCGCGACATGCCGAGCGCAGACTTTTCCACCTGGGTGCAGCCGCAGGACATCGCCAAAGTGATCGTGTTCCTGCTGTCGGACCAGTCGGCGGCGATCACCGGCGCGCAAATCCCGGTCACCGCCGGACGGCGCGGCGCGTAGCCGCTACTCGCGTCAAGTTGAGCGCCGACGACGGTTGACGAACCTAGCGTCAGCGCGCCGTTCCTGGGCGCATGACCTACGAAAAGCTCAAGATCGCATCAGAAGACGGCGTCGCCGTCATCACCCTGTCCGACCCGGCCACCATGAACGCGGCAGGCGTCGACATGGCCGAGCAGCTTCACGACGCGCTGAAGCAGCTGACCGCGCCGGGCGCTTCGGCCCGGGCGATCGTGCTCACCGGGGAGGGGCGCGGCTTCTGTTCCGGCGCCAACCTACAATCCGGGCCTGCGACGCGGGCGCCCGGCAGCGACGGCAGGCCGGACGCCGGGTCGGCGCTGGAGACCGTCTACAACCCGCTGGTCACCTTCGTGAAGGAGATGGCCGTCCCGCTGGTGACGGCCGTCAACGGTCCCGCCGCGGGCGTCGGCTGCTCGCTGGCGCTGCTAGGCGACATCGTCGTCGCGGCCGAAAGCGCCTACTTCCTGCAGGCGTTCCGCCGCATCGGGCTGATCCCGGACGGCGGCTCGACCTACATGCTGCCCCGCGCGATCGGCAAGGCGCGGGCGATGGAGATGGCGCTGCTGGGCGAGCGGGTTCCGGCGGCCAAGGCGCTCGAGTGGGGCCTGATCAATCGCTGCGTGCCTGACGCGGAGCTGATGCCGACCGCGCTGGCGATCGCCGGCGAGCTCGCCAAGGGGCCCGCGTCGCTTGGCCTGATCCGCCAGACGATCTGGGCTTCGCTCGACAGCGAGTGGGCCGAGCAGCTCGACCGCGAACGCAAGGGCCAGGCCATCGCCGGCAAGACCGCGGATTTCGCCGAGGGCGTCAGCGCGTTCCTGCAGAAGCGCCCGGCAAACTTCCAGGGCCGCTAGCGGGACGGCGGGTTGGCCTTATCGACGCGGTCGGCGAGATCGCGGACCTTCTGGTCGCTGGCGCGCGGCAGCACCAGCACCCGCTCTGGCGTGGCGACGATCGCCAGGCCGGAAACGCCGTGGACGGCGACGCTCACGCTTTCGGCGAAGACCAGGCAGTCGCCCACCGCGTCGAGCACGACCTTGCCCAGCGTCGCGTTGCCCGCGGCGTCGCGGGCGCTGACCTCCCAGACAGCCGACCACGAGCCGATGTCGCTCCAGGCGAAGTCGGCGGCGACCACAGCGGCATTGGCGGTCTTCTCGAACACCGCGTGGTCGATGGAGATCGGCGGCGCGGCCGCGAAGGCTTCTGGGTCGAGGCGAACGAAGTCGGCGTCCCTCACCGCGCCCGCCACGGCGGCCCGCGCCGCCGCCAGCACGCCCGGCGCATGCACCCTGAGTTCGGCGACCAGAGCGGCGGCCCGCATCAGGAAGATGCCGCTGTTCCAGAGACAGCCCTCCGCCAGCAGAGTCTGCGCCCTGACGGCGTCGGGCTTTTCGATGAACTGGGCGACTTCCGAGGCCGATCCGCCGAGCGGGGCGCCTTGGCGGATGTAGCCGTAGCCGGTCGCCGGAAAGCTCGGCTTGAGGCCGAACAGCACCAGCCGCCCGGCTTGGGCCGCCGGGACGCCGGTGGCGACGGCGGCGCGGAACCCGGCGGTGTCCGGGATGGCGTGGTCGGCGTGTGCGGAGAGGATCAGCGCGTCCGGGTCCGCCGCCAGCGCCAGCAGGGCGGCGACCGCCAAGGCAGGGGCTGTATTGCGCCCGATCGGCTCCAGCACGATCTGCGCGCCCTCCAGCCCGGCGGCCCGCAGTTGCTCGGCGATCAGGAAGCGCTGCGTGAGGCCGCCGACGATGATCGGCCGGCCGAACACGCCGGGCTCGGTGAGCCGCCGCACCGTCTGCTGCAGCAGGGTCCCGTCCCCGGCTAGGCTGAGGAACTGCTTGGGCCGGTCCGGGGACGAGAGCGGCCAAAGCCGTCGCCCTTCGCCGCCTGAGAGGATCACCGGCACAATCATCCGGGAGGCCTAGGCAGGGCGGTCTGATTGGTCAAGCCGCCGCGGTCGCCTCGTGCTGCGCCAGCCAGCGGTAGGTCTCGGCGATCCCGTCCGCCAGGCCGATCGACGGTCGCCAACCCAGATCGCGCAGCCGGGTCACGTCCAGCAGCTTGCGCGGCATGCCGTCGGGCTTGGTGCGGTCGTAGCGGATCTCGCCGGCGAACCCGACCGCGCCCCGGACCAGCTCGACCAGCTCGGCGATCGAGACATCCTCGCCGACGCCGACGTTGACCGGCTCAGACCCAGAGTAGCGCTGCAGCAGGAACACCAGGGCATCGACGCAGTCGTCCACGTGCAGGAACTCCCGCCGCGGCGCGCCCGTGCCCCAGACGGTGATCGCCGCATCGCCGCGCTGCTTGGCGTCGTGCGTCTTGCGCAGCAGCGCCGGCAGGACGTGGCTCGACTCCAGGTCGAAGTTGTCGGCCGGGCCGTAAAGGTTGGTCGGCATCGCCGAGATGAAGTCGCAGCCGTACTGGGCGCGGCAGGCCTGGGCCAGCTTCAGGCCGGCGATCTTGGCGATCGCATAGGCTTCGTTGGTGGGCTCGAGCGGGCCGGTGAGAAGGGCGTCCTCGGCGATCGGCTGGGCGGCGGCGCGTGGGTAGATGCAGCTGGAGCCGAGGAACAGCAGCTTCTCGACCTGGGTGCGGCGGGCGGCCTCGATCACGTTCGCCGCGATCATCAGGTTGTCGTAGAGAAACTGGGTCGGTTGGGTCGAGTTCGCCAGGATGCCGCCCACGGTTCCAGCTGCGAGCACGATGGCGTCGGGCCTGGCGGCCTCCATCCATCGCTCGGTCTCGGCCTGGCGGCGCAGATCGACCTCGGCGCGGCTGACGGTGAGCAACTCGCAGTGCTCGCGGGCAAGCCGCCGCAGCAGCGCCTGGCCGACCAGCCCGCCATGGCCGGAGACCCACACGCGCTTGCCCGCGAGTGGATAGATGATGTCATTCACCACAGCGCCGCTCCGTGGCCGTCCATCTCAGCCATGCTCAGCCCGCTGCCTTGTTCAATTCGCGCGCCCAAGACAAGCTGCCCGCCCCGCGGGCGGCTTGCAATGGCCCAGCGGTTTGCCCACGCTTTGCCGCGAATGACGAGGAAGCTCCGAGATCTGGTGGTGGAACGCCGTGGGCCCGACGCGCTGCTGATCGTCGGGCCGAGCTGGCTGGGCGATGCGGTGATGATGGGCGCGCTGGCAGCCCGCCTGAAGGCGGCGCGGCCGCAGCGCCGCGTCATCGTGCTGACGCCGGCGCATCTGGAGAGCCTGGTCCGGCGCCTGCCCGGCGTCGATGACGCCTTGATCAACCCGTTCGCCCATGGCGCGCTGAAGCTAGGGGCGCGGGCGCGGTTCGGCTGGAACCTGCGCGGGCATTTCAGCGAGGCGATCGTGCTGCCGCATTCCTGGAAGTCGGCGCTGGTTCCGTTGTTCGCCGGCATTCCGCGCCGCACCGGCTTCGTCGGCGAGGCGCGCTACGGGGTGCTGAACGACGCCCGGCCGCTGGACGAAGCGGCCCTGCCGCGGATGGTCGATCGCTTCTGCCGGCTGGCCGACCCGCCGGGCGTCGCGACAACGGTCCAGACGCCCGCGCCGCAACTGACCGCCGAGCCGGCTTCGGTGGCGGCGACGCTCGCGCGGTTCGGCCTGGCGGATGGCGCGCGGGCGGTGGCGCTGTGTGTCGGCGCCGAGTACGGCCCCGCCAAACGCTGGCCGCCCGCGCACTTCGCGGCTCTGGGACAGCGCCTGGCGGTGGAAGGCTACGCAGCCTGGGTGCTCGGCGGACCCGGTGATGCGGCGATCGGCGACCAGGTCGCGGCGCTCGCGCCGGACATCGTCAACCTGGCCGGCCGCACCACGCTGGCCGAGGCGATCGACCTGATCGCGGCGACGGCGGCGGTGGTCAGCAACGACTCCGGCCTGATGCACGTGGCCGCCGCGCTGGGGCGACCGGTGATCGGCCTCTACGGCGCCACCTCGCCAGAGTTCACCCCGCCGCTGGGTCGGAATGCGGTGATCCTGCGCGAGGACCTGCCGTGCAGCCCGTGCGGCAAGCGCGTCTGCCCGCTCGGCCACTTCAAATGCCTGAACGACCTTGCGCCGGAGCGGGTGCTGGCGGCGCTGAGACCGCTGCTAGCCGCAGTCGCCTGATCGATGCCGCCGCGCGCTTGCGGAGGGCCCATGCCCGCGCTCTAACGCCCTCGATGGCCAACGCCCCGACCTCCGCCATGCTGCTGCGCGCCGACGTGCGCCTGTTTGGCGACATCCTGGGCCGGGTGCTGAAGGCCGAGGAAGGCGAGGCGGTGTTCGAGGCGATCGAACGGATCCGCCAGGCCTCGGTCGCCTACCATCGCGACGGCGCTCCCGAGCGCAGCCTGAAGCTCGACAGCCTGCTGCGGGCGCTGGCGCTGCCCGACGCCCTGCGCTTCGCCCACAGCTTTGTCTGCTTCTCCCAGCTCATCAACATCGCCGAGGACCAGGAGGCGCGGCGACGCCTGCGCACGGGTCCGGACGGCGACCGCTCGCTGGTTGGCGCCGTGGAGCGGCTGGCTCGCGACGGCGTCGACGCCGCCGCGATCGCCGAGGCGCTCGGCCGCGCGCTGATCATGCCGGT
>Ga0302314_10019697_pt1 | contig 11193 bp, 6 predicted proteins | sample III_Palsa_N2_3_FD_200533 | JGI IMG/M metagenome (GOLD analysis project Ga0302314, IMG submission 200533) | Peat permafrost microbial communities from Stordalen Mire near Abisko, Sweden - III_Palsa_N2_3 | ecosystem: Environmental > Terrestrial > Soil > Palsa > Peat permafrost | place: Sweden... | reverse complement strand
TCGCACCGCGCGTCTCGCTGGTGATCCTGGTCGAGATGGTGCTGGTGGCCTCGGTGATCAGCCGCCCGTGGTTCCTGCGCGAGGTCATCGACCACGGCCTAGTGCGCTCGGGCCATGGCTGGGCGCTGGACCTGCCGGTGCTGATGCTGTCGCTGCTCGGCCTGGCCGGGGTGTGGCTGGTGCGCTTCGTGCTGGGCGGCCTGGGCCAGTACCTCGCCGGCACCGTCGCGGTGCACGTGCTCAATGACCTGCGCGCGCGGGTCTTCAGCCATGTCCAGGCGCTGTCGGTGCGCTACTTCGACCGCACCAAGGCGGGTCGCATCATCGCCCGCGCCGATCGCGACGTGGACAGCCTGGAACCGGCGGTCATCAACGGCCCCCCGGAGCTGCTCGGCATGGCGCTGCGCTGCCTGGGCGCGGGCTGGCTCCTGTACCTGACCAGCTCGCGGCTGTTCTGGGTCCTCTTCCCGCTGCTGCCCGCCCTCGGGCTGGCCATGGGCCTGTTCCAGCGGGCCGGCTCGCGCGTCTGGGCCAAGGTCGCCGAGAACAAGAGCCGGGTCACGGCTCACCTCTGCGAATCGATCAGCGGCGTGCGGGTCCTGCAGCAGCACGGCTTCGAAGCCCGCAACCAGGCCCTCTACGACCACCTCCTCACCCAGCTCGACTGCTCCTCGGTCAACGGCACCTGGGCCTGGGGCTGGTTCGGCCCGTTCTCGGCCGTGCTCTTCACGGTCGGGATGGCGCTGCTTGCCGTCGAAGGCGGCATCGAGGTGACCTCCGGGCGCATCACCCCGGGCCAGCTCGCGCAGGCGCTGTTCTACCTCAACATCTTCCTCGGCCCCCTGCAGGAGCTCGGCGACCTCTATGAGAAGATCGCCACCGCCACCGCCGCGGCGCAGCGCATCTTCCTGCTCCTGGACACGCCGATCGAGATCGCCAACGCCCCAGGTGCCCGCACCCTCGAAACCACCAGCGGCGCGGTCCGCTTCGAGGACCTGAGCTTCTCCTACAACCCGGACGACCCCTTCGTCATCACGCATCTCGACCTCGCGATCCCCGCTGGCCAGGTCCTCGCCATCGTCGGTCCGACCGGCCATGGCAAGAGCACGCTGGTGCAGCTGCTGACGCGCTTCTATGAGCCGACCGGAGGGCGGATCACGCTCGATGGCGTGGACATCCGCACCATCACCCAGGAGAGCCTGCGCCGGCAGGTCGCGGTGGTCCTGCAGGACAACATCCTCTTCTCCGGCTCGATCCTCGACAACCTGCGCCTCGCCCGTCCAGAGGCCACCGATGCGGAGCTGTCCGCCGCGATCAGCGACCTCGGCGCCGATGAGATCCTCTTGCGCCTGCCACGCGGCTACCAGACGCTGGTCGGGCCGAGCGGGCTGAACCTGAGCCATGGTCAGCGCCAGCTGGTCTGCCTGGTGCGCGCCTACCTCGCCGACCCGCGCGTGCTGGTCCTCGACGAGGCCACCTCATCGGTCGACGTCCACACCGAGCAGCGCCTGCAGAAGGCCCTGCGGCGGCTGTGCGTCGGACGCACCGCGATCATCATCGCACACCGCCTGGCGACGATCCGCGATGCCGACCGCATCGTCGTCATCAGGCATGGCGCGCTGATCGAGGACGGCACGCATCAGCAGCTGATGGCGGCCGATGGCGCCTATGCATCGCTCTACCAGGCCTATGCCCGCGAGGCCGGCTGACCGCGCGTGGATGCGCCGGCCGTCCGGGATGTGATTGCCCATTGTCCGTCCAGAAGCCAGCCCTAAGAACCAGCCTCGCGCCACCCCCCGGAATCCGGAGAGAACATGCCGCAATTCGCCAAAGCACAGGACATTTCCGTCGCCGTCGTCGGCTATGGCGGAGCTTTCAACATGGGCAGGTCGCATCTTGAGCAGATGCGCGATGCGGGCATGACCCCGAAGGCCGTGGTCGAGCTCGATCCGGCCCGTCTCGAGGTCGCCAAGAAGGACTTCCCCGGCATCGAGACCTATGCGACCGTCGAGGAGATGCTCAAGACATCATCGGTCAACCTCGTCACCATCATCACCCCGCACAACACCCATGCGCCCCTGGCGCTCGCCTGCCTGAACGCCGGCAAGCACGTGGTCTGCGAGAAGCCCTTCGCGATCACCACCGACGAGTGCGACCAGATGATCGCCGCCGCGAAGAAGCATGGCCTGACGCTCTCGACCTTCCACAACCGCCACTGGGACGGCTGCGTGCTCAAGGCCGTGGAACTGGTCAACGCCGGCGTCATCGGGGACGTCGTGCGCATCGACTGCCACATGGGCGGGCATGGCAAGCCGGGCGACTGGTGGCGCACCAGCAAGACGATCTCCGGCGGCATCCTCTACGACTGGGGCGTCCACCTGCTCGAGTACTCGCTGCAGCTGATCCGCTCCGACATCACCGAGGTCTGCGGCTTCGCCAAGAAGGGCTTCTGGAAGAAGCAGTCGAAGTGGGGCGAGGACACCAATGAGGACGAGGGCTTCGCGGTGGTGCGCTTCGCCAATGGCGCCTGGATCACGCTGATCATCAGCTCGATCGACTCCAATCCGCGCCGCGGCCTGCTCGACATCGTCGGCACCAAGGGCTCGCTGCTGCTCGACTGGGGCGGCTACGAGCTGACCATCCCGGGCACCGACACCGTGGTCACCAAGGGCAAGTACCCCGATGGCCGTGGCGACCTGTACTACAAGAACGTCGCCGAGCACATGGTCAGCGGCGTGCCCCTGATCATCACCCCGGAATGGGCGCGCCGCCCGATCCATGTCCTGGACCTGGCCTCGCAGAGCGCCACGACGGGCCGCAGCCTGCCGACCAGGTATGCCTGATGCCCCTGCGGAGGCTTCGCTTCTCCACGACCCTGGCGGGATCCGCCAGGGTCGTTCCGACGAGGTCCCCAACCAAGCCCGTTCCAGCTGATGCGCGGGATGCGTCCGTGGTGACGTCCGGATGGCGCGGTCCTGCGCATCGCGGCGGCGCGCCGCATCCGCTTCTCCTTCTGGCACGGCTCGCACAGTAGGGGACGGATGGTCTTCAGCTCGCTCGCCTTCCTGTATGGGTTCCTGCCCGTCGCGCTGGCAGGGCACCTGCTCATGCCGCGCAGGTTCCGCAACCTGTGGCTGCTCCTGTGCAGCCTCGCTTTCTATGCCTGGGGCGAGGGCCGGCTGGTCATCGTCCTGCTCGGCAGCATCGTCTTCAACTACGGCGCTGCCCGCTGCCTGACCAGCGTCTCCGATCGGCCACGGGCCCGCTCCCTGGTCCTCGGCGCGGCCATCGGCCTCAACCTGCTTCCGCTGCTCTTCTTCAAATACACGGCGTTCATCCTCGCCCTCCTGACACCGCTGCTGAGCTCCCTGGGGATGCCCGCAGGCGGCATCGTCATCCCCCTCCCCCTGGGCATATCCTTCTTCACCTTCCAGGCCATCTCCTACCTCATCGATGTCGCCAGGGGCGACATCGCCGCCGAGGCGAACCTCATCCGCTACGGCGCCTACAAGTCGATGTTTCCGCAGCTGATCGCCGGTCCGATCGTCCGCTACCGCGACATCGCACATGACCTCCTGGAGGCGACGGCGTCGACCGCCCTGATCGTGGAGGGCATCGAACGATTCACCATCGGCCTGGCCAAGAAGCTGCTCCTGGCCGACATCCTGGCGATCCCAGCCGACCGCGCCTTCTCGCTCGCACCCGATCTCCTGACCACCCCGATGGCATGGGCCGGGCTGATCTGCTACACCCTGCAGATCTATTTCGACTTCAGCGCCTATTCGGACATGGCGATCGGGATCGGCCGGATCCTGGGCCTTCGCATCCTCGAGAACTTCAACCTGCCCTACAGCGCGCGTTCGGTGCGCGACTTCTGGCGTCGCTGGCACATCTCGCTGTCGACCTGGTTTAGGGACTACCTGTACATCCCCCTGGGCGGGAGCCGCCGCGGCCCGTTGCGGACCGCGTTCAATCTCGGCACCGTCTTCCTGCTGTGCGGATTATGGCATGGCGCCAGCTGGACCTTCGTCCTCTGGGGCTGCCTGCACGGCGCCTGCATGGGCATCGAGCACTTCAGCACCGTCAGGACCTCCCATTGGATCACCTCCAACCGGATCCTGGGCAGCGGCTACGCGCTGAGCGTGATCGTCCTGACCTGGGTGCTGTTCCGGTCCCCCTCCCTGGCATACGCCGGGCATTTCTACCTGGCGCTGAGCGGGCATGGAGCCGCATTCGATGGGCAGGCCTGGTCGGAAACCATGGGCAGCGACACCCTCACCGCCATCGCCATCGGCTCGTTCCTGTCCGTGGGCGGATGGCCGTGGCTGTCACGCCGGCTGGCCCCCTCGGGCGCGCGCGTCGCGGCCCTGGCACCCTGGCTGCGCCTGGTGCGCCTCTGGGCCATCCTGGTCCTGTGCACCATGACCCTGCTCGGCAACGCCTACAGCCCCTTCATCTACTTCCGGTTCTGATTGGCACGACCCATGCAACGGTCCCGAGTCATCGATCTGGCGATCATCATCTCCTTCGGGCTGATCATCACCGCTCCGCTGCTGCTCTCCCGCCACTTCGGCTCCGTGCTGGCCACCGCCGCCCGGTCGCAGTCGGATCTGCCAAGCATCGACCGGCAGTTGAACAGCGCCTTCCCCGCCAGCCACCTCCTGACCAAGCTCTACTACGAGATCAGGTGGGAGGTCTTCCATCGCATCCACGACTCGGTGCAGCTGGGCAAGGACCGGTGGCTGTTCTTCAAATATGACATCTGGCACCAGTCGTCGTTCCAGGACGTCCTGGGCACCAATCGCGCGACGGCGCAGGACCGGCTGCGCTGGCGCAAGACCGATCTCAGGCGTCTGGCCTGGGCTCAAGCGCTGCACCTGCGCTTGCTGACCCTCATCCCGCCCAACAAGGAGGACGTCTACCAGGAATTCCTCCCGGACGAGATCCAGGCGCGCGCGGGCGGCGAGACGCGCATGGATGCGATGCTCCAGACCCTCTGCGCCGTCGATCCGCAGTCGGCACTGGATCTTCGTCCCGCCCTGGCGCAGGCGAAGGCGCAGGGCCAGGCCTATGAGCGGACGGACACCCACTGGACGCAATGGGGCGCGTACTGCGCCTACCGGGCCATCCTCGAGCGGCTCGGTCCGGACTTCCCGGGCATGGTCCCCATCCCCCCTGATGCCCTCATGCGGACGTCGGTGGTCTTCGCCGGCGATCTGTCCCGCCTGGCCTGGCTGGAGGACGTCTATACCGAGCGGTCCCCGCGGCTGGTGGCCGTCCGGCGCTTCCCCGCCGTCTTCGCCTCGGGAGCCGCGACGCTCGGCCCGGATGCCGCCGTCGGCCAATGGCCCAAGGATCGTCCGCGCATCGTCATCACCACCACGCCCGACCCGTCGCTGCCGACCGCGGTCATCTGCCATGACTCGTTCGCCATCCGTCTGCTGCCCTACCTGTCGCAGCATTTCCGCCGCATCGTCTGGAACTGGGGCCCGCTGGACCGAGACCTCGTGGAACGCGAGCATCCCGATCTCGTCATCCTGGAGAGCACGGAACGGTACCTGGACAAGCTCGATCGCGAGTAGGCCGGCGGATGCGTGCCCGTGCGGCCAGGCCGGGCGGATCCCGGCGGATGCGCCCGCCGGATGGGGCTGCCTGACGGCGTTGCGGCACGACCCCGGCGGGATCCGCCAGGGTCGTGTCGCGATTCATCTCGAGCGTGGCCGCCGCGAGGCGCCCGGGTCGTTTAATTCCCGAAACGGCGCGAGGAGAAGCCGCGGTTCTGGCCGCTGCGCTGCGCATTGGAACGGCGCTGGAAGCCGCCACCGTTGCCATTGCCGCCGCCCTGGCCGCCAAAGGAGCGCGTCGCGGGGGCCGCCGGCACGTGCCGGCGCGCGGTATTATGGAAGGGATGGTCGGCATCGACCGCCACCGCGCGCCTCATGACGCGCTCGATCGAACGCAGGAAGGGCATCTCCTCCGGATCGCAGAGCGAGAACGCGACACCGGTCGCACCGGCCCGCCCGGTGCGACCGATGCGGTGCACGTAGGTCTCAGGCTCGTTGGGCACGTCGAAGTTCACGACATGCGAGATGCCGTCGACGTCGAGGCCGCGGGCCGCGATGTCGGAGGCGACCAGCACGCGCACGTGCCCCGATTTGAAGCCGGCCAGGGCCCGGGTGCGGGCGTTCTGCGACTTGTTGCCGTGGATCGCGTCGGCGGTGATGCCGGACATGGTCAGCACCTTGGCGACCTTGTCGGCGCCATGCTTGGTGCGGGTGAAGACCAGCACGCGCTTGGCCTCGGGGTTGCTGAGCAGGTGCTTGAGCAGGGCGGGCTTGTCCGGCCTCGCGACCATGTACACCGACTGCTCGACGGTCTCGGCGGCCGAGGACACCGGCGCCACCTCGACGGTCACCGGATCGGTGAGGATCTGGCTGGAGAGCTGGCGGATCTCATTGGGCATCGTCGCCGAGAAGAACAGCGTCTGGCGGCGCGCCGGCACCTCGCGCAGGATCTTGCGGATGTCGTTGATGAAGCCCATGTCGAGCATGCGGTCGGCCTCATCGAGGACCAGGATCTCGACGTCGCCGAGGCGCACCAGGCCCTGGTGCATGAGGTCGAGCAGCCGGCCGGGGGTCGCGATGACCACGCCGGGGCCGCGGCGCAGCGCCTGCTCCTGCGGAAACTGTCCGACGCCGCCGTAGATCACCACGTTGCCGATGTTCAGACCCTTTGAATAGGTCGTGAAGCAGGCGCCGATCTGCGCCGCGAGCTCGCGCGTCGGGCTGAGCACCAGGGCGCGGATCGGGCGCGGGTTGCGCGAGGCCGAGGGCGCCAGGGACAGACGGTGCAGGATCGGCAGCGCGAAGGCCGCGGTCTTGCCGGTGCCGGTCTGCGCGGCACCGAGCAGATCGCGTCCGGTGAGGATGTGCGGGATCGACTGCAGCTGGATCGGGGTCGGGACCACGTAGCCAGCGAGCTTGACCGCCTGCTGGATGGTCGGTGAGAGGCCTAATGTTGAGAAATCCATGAAGGAATTGTCCTGATATCTGTGGGGGCCATTGCGCACCGACAGAAGGATCAGGCGAAGCGCAAATATGGGTGAAGGAGGGACTCTAGCACCAGGGGCACCGTCTCAAGGCAAATCGCGCTGAAATTTCCGCTCTCCGACTGCCACAGTGCCGGCCGCAGGCCGCGGTGACGCGCTATTCGTAGCTTTTTGCCGCCGTCAGGGCCTGCGCCAGGACGCCCCATCCGGGCGGCTGCGGGATCGTCTCGCCGCGTGCGGCGAAGTGCCCAGGCGCATCCTGGAGCCACGCAGCGAGCGCCTCCAGGAACGACTCCAGGTCGGCATTCTCCCAGGTCTCCGGATGGTTGCGCAACTCGTCACGCAGCTCGTCGAGCCGCGCCACCAGCGCCAGCCGCCCGTCCATCACCTCCCGGTCCTCGTCAGTCATGCACCCATTGTCCATGGCGAGGCGCCCGACACCTACGACCACTTGGGCATCTTCCTGCAGCGCGGCGCGGTGCCAGCCCGGTGCGGCCCACCGGCCGCCCCGGGCTGGCCGCTCAGCACTTGCCTTGAGGATGCGCCTCTTGTAAATGGGTCCGAAACGACCTATTCCCATGCCGCCGCCCTCCCCGCTCGCCTCGCCCAAGCCCAACCAGCAGCAAATCCTTGCCCTGAAAGCACTTGGGGATTCCACATCAGACCAGCGCCAGGCCCAGCTGGTGGCGCTGGGCCGCGCCCTGCGGGTGGCGCTGGCGGAGTGGACGGTGCCGCTGCTGGTCGTGCAGACCACCAGCAGCCTGCTGCGCGGCACCGCCTCGGTCGAGGACTGGGGCATCGTCCTGGGCGCCCTGTGGGGCGAGACGGTGCCGGGCAGCCGCGACCGGCGCGGCGCCAACCATCCGGCCTGGGGCGGGGCGGGCGGGGCGGTGCATGCCTCGGTCACCGCCCTGAGCGCGCCCCCGGTCGCGCCGGCCGCGCCATCGCCGCCATCGCCGCCGCCCGCAGCGTCGGCCGCCCAGCCCTGGGCGCTGCTCGCCGACCACCAGGACCTGCTCGGGTTGCCGCGCGCACTCGACCAGTGGGGACCTACGCATGTCGCGGTCGGCGCGACGCTCACGCTCGGCGCCGAGACGCTGGTGCTGGCGGCGCCCACCCGCCAGGCCTATGCCCGGCTGTGCCGCGTGCTGTCCTGGCATCTCGAGGAGCCGGGCGCCTGGCAGGAGTGGCTCGATCGCCGCCACCCCGGGCCCGACCTCGGCGACCTGGTGTGCCTGGTCGACAGCGACGAGCTCGGCGACCGGCTGCGCGACCTGGGAGCGGAGGTCTTCCGCCGCAGCGGCGCCCGGCCCCTGCAGGCGACCTCGCGCCATCCGATCCTCGCCGCGCCGGTGCTCAGCCATATCGACCACCAGGACCGCGCCGCCGGCCCGGTCCTGCATGCCATCCGCGGCCGCGACACGGTGCGCAGCGCGGACCAACCGGCGGGACACGACCTGGCCCTGGCGGATCTGCCCCAGCTGCGCGAGGCCTACCGCGGCTACGAGGCGCAGCTCATGGCCGGGGCGCGGCTGCTGGCGCGCTGCCGCTACGCTCCGGGCCGCGCGACGCCCGACCAGCTGGCCGTCCAGCACCTGCCGCCGCGCCTGCCCGACGCGCACAGCGATGATCCGCTCATGCGGCTGCGCAGCGAGGCGCTGCTCGGGGTGGAGCGGCGCTATGGCACGCCGGCGCCGCCGGCGGCGCTGGAGCGCCTGGAGCGCGAGCTGCAGATCATCGCCGACAAGCGTTTCGCCGGCTACATGCTCGCGGTGTGGAGCCTCGCCCGCGGCAAGCGCACCTGCGGGCGCGGCTCCGCCGCCTCGTCGATCGTCTGCTACTGCCTGGGCCTGACCAATGTCGACCCCCTGCGCTACCACCTGCTCTTCGAGCGCTTCCTCGCCCCTGAGCGCATCGATCCGCCCGACATCGACATCGACTTCCCCTGGGACGAGCGCGATGACGTCCTGGCCGAGACCATCATGCAGTACGGCTGGGAGCACGTGGCGATGGTCGCCACCCACCAGACCCTGCACCGCTGGTCGGCGCTGCGCGAGGCGGCGCGCGCCTATGGCCTGCCCGACCACGCCATCACCCAGGTGCGCGACCGCATCCAGGCCCATGAGCGCTACGGCACGCCCCTGGGCGAGGCCCTCGAGCATCCCTGGCCGGCGGTCTTCCAGGCCATGGCGACGATGTCCGGCGCGCCGCGCCACCTCGGCGTGCACTGCGGCGGGGTGGTGATTACCGGCATCCCGATCCGCGAGCTGGCCGTGGTCCATCCCGCGGCCAAGACCGTGCCGCTGCCCGGGCACGAGGCGACGACGCAGGACGTCCATGTGCCGACGGTGAGCTGGGAGAAGGACGGCTGCGAGGACCTCGGGCTGGTGAAGATCGACTTCCTGAGCAACCGCAGCCTGGCGGTGATCCGCGACTGCCTCGACGACCTCGCGGCCGAGGGCACGCCCCTGGAGGAGGTCGGCTGGCATGCCGAGCAGGACGATGCGACCCGCGCGCTGGTCGCCAGCGGCCACACCATGGGCTGCTTCTACATCGAGAGCCCGGCGATGCGCCAGCTCCAGGCCAAGATCGGCAGCGGGGACTTCGACCGCCTAGTGGTCCACTCCTCGATCATCCGCCCCGCCGCCAACGCCTGGATCACCACCTACATCGGCCGCTACCACCGCTTCCAGGCCTGCGGCGGCGCGCTCACCGCCGCGGAGGAGGCGGAGTGGTATCCCCATCCCGCGCTCAAGGGCCTGCTCAGCGAAAGCTTCGGCATCCTCTCCTACCAGGAGGACGTGATGCTGGTGACCCAGGAGCTCGCCGGCTTCGGCAGCCGCGAGGCCAACCAGCTGCGCAAGGCCCTGGGGCGGGCCGACACGCCGCTGCGGCTGCGCGGCCTGGTCGGGCGCTTCCAGGAGGGCTGCCGCGCGCGCGCGGTGGCCGAGCCGGTGATCGAGCTGGTGTGGAGCATGATCGCCTCGTTCGCCGGCTACAGCTTCTGCAAGGCGCACTCCGCCAGCTACGCGATGGTCAGCTTCCAGTGCGCCTTCCTCAAGGCCCACCATCCGGCCGCCTTCCTGGCCCGGGTCATCGCCAACGAGGGCGGCTACTACAGCACCGGCGCCTACGTCGAGGAGGCGCGACGACTGCATGTCGCGATCCGCGGCCCGTGCGTCCTGGAGAGCGTCTGGAAGACCGCGCCCGCGGGGCGCGGCGCGCTGCGCCTGGGACTGCACCTGGTGCGCGGGCTGTCGCGCGCCACCGCCGAGGCCCTGGTGCGCGAGCGCGCGCTGCGGCCCTTCCTCGGGCTGCGCGATCTCAAGCACCGCGCGCGCGTCGCCACCGACGAGCTGCTCGCGCTGGAGGCCGCCGGCGCCTTCGATGCGCTGCTCGTCCACGCCTCGGTCAGCCAGCGCTCCTTCCTGGTCGCGCTGGTGGCGCGTGAGGTCGACGCCTTCATCGAGCCGCCCAGCCAGCACGGCCAGATGCTGCTCGATCTCATGGCCCGGGACCAGCGCGATCCGCCGCTGCCGGTTTTGCGCGATCCGCCGCTGCCCGGCCAGCGCAGCCGGCGCTTCGCCGCCCTGGGCCTGCTGCCGGAAGCCCATCCCCTGATCCTGTGGCGCCTGCCGCGGCGCGTGGTCCTGTGCCGCGACATCACCCCGGCCCTGGCCCAGCAGAAGGTCGCGGTCATCGCCTGGTCGATCACCCGCAAGCAGGTCGCCGCGACCTACTTCCGCGACGAGGCGGGCCAGGCGCTCGAGGCGCCGCGCTTCGAATCGATGGCCTTCGTCACCATGGAGGACGAGAGCGCGCTGCTCGAGACGATCTGGTTCCCGGACTGCTACCGGCGCTTCGGCGCGCTTCTGGAGCGCAGCGAGCCGCTGCGCCTGGTCGGGCGCGTGACCGTCGAGCACGACGTCGCGACCCTCACCGTCGAGCGCGTCGAGCGCCTCGACAGCGTGCTGCGCGACGCCGCCGCGGCCGGCCCGCCGCTCAGTGGCCGGGGGTGACGGGGGCCAGTCCGCTGCCGGGAACGCCGCCCACCGCGGTGGCGGTGGCGTGCGCCGGCGCCGGGGCGGCGGGGATGGCGTAGGGCGGCGCCAACGCGCCCGGCCGCGACGGCGACGGCTGCGCCT
>Ga0302314_10019695_pt1 | contig 11193 bp, 7 predicted proteins | sample III_Palsa_N2_3_FD_200533 | JGI IMG/M metagenome (GOLD analysis project Ga0302314, IMG submission 200533) | Peat permafrost microbial communities from Stordalen Mire near Abisko, Sweden - III_Palsa_N2_3 | ecosystem: Environmental > Terrestrial > Soil > Palsa > Peat permafrost | place: Sweden... | reverse complement strand
CACCAGATGAGAATATTCGCAACACCGACCAGCACTCCGACCAACGGGAAATAGCGCGTCGACTGTGAGAGCCAGCTCGGATCGAACTCGCGCAGCCGCGGCACCGGCAGACGCGTGAGAAACTGGATCGCCACGCATAACAACCGCAATTGGTGGCTCACGTTATTTTCTCGCTCACGCCCGCGCCCTCGAACGTGGCCATCTCCGTGAACAGCGCGACGGCCGCGCGCACCACGGACAGGGCGAGCGCCGCGCCGCTCCCTTCGCCGAGCCGCATGTCGAGATCGAGCAGCGGCTTCACGCCGAGATGGGCGAGCAATTGTCTGTGTGCGTGCTCCTGCGAGCAGTGTCCGAAGATGCAATAGTCGAGCACGGCGGGGGATATGCGCGCGGCAAGCGCCGCGGCTACCGTCACGGTGAAGCCGTCGATGATCACGAGGTGCCGCCGCTGCGCCGCGCCGAGCATCGCGCCTACCAGCATGGCGATCTCGCAGCCGCCGAATTCGGTAAGCAACTCGATGGGGTCCCCGGGCGGGGCGCGCCGATCACAGGCCGCGTGCAGAATGGCGTGCTTGCGCTCGAGGCCCGCAGCGTCGAGCCCTGTGCCGCGGCCGATACACTCGCGGAGCGGCAGGCCCGTGAGTCCGTGCATCAAGAGCGCCGCGGCAGCCGTATTGCCGATGCCCATCTCGCCGAGCACGAGCGTATTGCCGTCCGGCGGTACGATGCGTTCCGCGACCCTGCGACCTTGATCGAGCGCCGCGCGACACTCGATTTCGCTCAATGCGGCCTCGACGGTGAAGTCACGCGTACCGCGACGCACTTTCGCCTGAATGAGACGTGGATGCGCTTCGCAATCGGCATCGACGCCGGCGTCCACGACCCACAGATCCATACCCTGCAGGCGCGCGAGCACGTTGATGGCGGCGCCGCCGGTCAGGAAGTTCTTGACCATCTGTTCGGTCACGGCGCGCGGGTAAGCGCTCACACCGCGGTCCGCGACGCCGTGGTCGGCGGCGAACACCACCGCGACGGGCTGCGCTATCGTCGGCGTCAGCGTCTTTTGCGCGGCGCAGATCTGTGCCGCGAGAGTCTCGAGCCGGCCGAGCGCGCCCAACGGCTTCGTGAGCATGTCGAGACGACGATACGCCGCGGCGAGAACCGCCGCGTCGGCCTTCGGAATTGCCACCAACATGCCCCACCTCGCGTGCACCCGCCGTGCACCAATAGGAATCGGGTCGAGGTGGAATCGCGCGGGGAACGGCGGCTTCGAGGCCGCTGATTCCGCAGTCGCCCACCGCAACCTGTGCAGACGCGTCGCAGGTCGGTCTACGGGCTCGTGAACTCTAGTACCGGCCGAGTCGCCTTCCCACGCCAAAGCGCAGTGGCACGAAGACTCGCCCTATTCACTCACCGTTGCGGGGGCAGCGCCGGATTTCTCTGTTAAATAGAGTCACCGACTTCCCGTTTCACCCGTCGCCGCTCGGCGGACGGACTCCTGCGCGCAGCGCAAGTCTGCTCGCGAACGGTAGGTGCCGTCAAACGGCCGGGTCGTCGGAGTCCGCGGGTCCCAATCCGGTTGGTCGGCGGCGCCGTAACGTGCAATGATTCGCACCGCTTGGCATAACGCCTGTCCCGGGCGCCGTCGAGCGCAGCACATTGGAACCCCCATGGCCGACTTTACGCGCGAAGAGATCGAGGCTCTTTACAAGGTGATGGCCGCACGGCGCGACATGCGGCATTTCTCGAGCGAGCCGCTCCCTGCCGAATTACTGCAGCGACTCCTGGCCGCGGCGCACCTCGCGCCGAGCGTAGGCTTGATGCAGCCTTGGCGCTTCATTCACATCCGCGATCGGCATCTACGCGAGCGGATCCATGCTCTGGTGGACGAGGAGCGCTCGAGGACCGCCGCCGTTCTGGGCGAGCGCGCAGAGGAATTCATGCGCCTCAAGGTGGAAGGCATCCTCGAGTGCGGCGAGGTCCTGGTGGCGGGTCTCGCGCCGGACCGCGACAAGCACGTATTCGGGCGACGCACGATGCCCGAGATGGATCTCGCATCCGTCGCGTGCGCGATTCAGAACATGTGGCTGGCCGCGCGCGCGGAGAGTGTCGGCATGGGCTGGGTGTCCCTGTTCGATCCGGAAGCCTTGGGCGAGCTCTTACGCATGCCCGCCGGATCCAAACCCGTGGCTGTCCTGTGTCTCGGCCGCGTGCCGGATTTCTACCCGCGGCCGATGCTCGAGACGAACCAATGGGCGCTTGGCGGCAGTCTCGAGAGCGTGTTGCACACCGATTACTGGGGCGGCAATTGACCTGCCGCAGGATTTGCGGCAACGTAGCCGCGCACGACAAGTTCCCCGGACGGGGATTGAAAGGGAACTCGGGTTCAATGCCCGGGCTGCCCCCGCAACTGTAAGCGGTGCGCCCGCATCGATAGGCCACTGAATCACACGATTCGGGAAGGCGATGCAGGACTCCAAACCGCGAGCCAGGAGACCTGCTTGCCGTGGTCGCCCTTCGATCAGCCGGGGTTGTGCTGAGCGAACGGACTTTCCCGAGTGGCGACTGGAAGACTGCGCGTGCGCGCGGGTCGACGGGCGCGTTCGGGGTGCGAATGCGGCGGACGATCTTCGACACGACGCGGATTTGAAGTCGCTTGTCGTCAGGGAGCCGTCGTGAAACAACATATCTTGCGTTATGCGTGCGCCGCCGCGCTGTGCGCGCCCGTATCTCTAACCGCCGTCGCGCAGGACGCCTCGCCGGCATCGCCGGTGCCCGCGGACGACTCATTGAACGAGATCGTCGTGGTTGCAAACCGCGCACCGGAGCCGCTGTCCAAGGTCGGCAACTCGGTCACTGTGCTGACCGATGCAGACATCAAGGCCAGTCAGCTGCCGGTGCTGTCCGATTTGCTGGCGCAGACTCCCGGGCTCGCCGTCGCACGCTCCGGCGGCGTGGGTCAGCCGACCTCGATCTTTATCCGCGGCGCGGAAAGCGATCAGACGGTCGTGCTGATCGACGGCGTACAGATCTACGACCCTTCATCGACGTCCGCGTATTTCGATTTCCAGAACTTGCTGTCGAATGACATCACGCGCGTCGAGATCTTGCGCGGTGCTCAATCCACACTCTACGGCAGTCAGGCCATGGGCGGTGTCATCGCCATTACCACCGGGGAGGCGACGACCCCGTTGGAGGGCAGCTTCAACGCCGAGGGCGGATCGCACGATTCCGGAGATGTGGGAGGCTCCATCGGGGGCAAGACCGATACGCTGATGTGGCATGTCTCGGGTACATGGCTCGGCACCAGCGGCATCCCGGCGTTCGACGAGAAGCTCGGCGGCACGCGGTTGTGCGCGAGCCAAATGGGCGGCGCGACCGGGCGACTGGTATACAACATCACGCCCGATCTCGACCTCGATCTGCGAGGCTATTACGTACAGTCGCGCACCGACTTCGACGGCTACGACACGCCGCCCGATTACGATACGTTCGGAAACGACAATGAGTACGGCAAGAACTCGCAATTGCTCGGCTACGCCGGGTTGACGCTGCGCTCGCCGGATCACACGCTCACGAACCGCATCGCCTATCACTATATTTACACGGATACCCGCGATTACGACCCGGACGCGACGGGCGGCGAGGGCCTTGTGAGCACCGAGACGTTCTACGGTATCGGTCACATCGAGCGCGAGGAGTATCAAGGCACCTGGCAATTCGTACCCGGCTATCAGGCTGTGTTCGGCGCCCAGCACGAGCGCTCCTCCATCGACAGCGACACCCCTGCGTACGACTTCGGCGGTCCGATGCCGATCGATGCCTACCAGACCATCGACAGCGGCTATGTGCAGTTGCAAGGCGAGGTCGTGCGGGGCCTGACCCTGACGGCCGGTGAGCGGTATGATCGACAAAACGAGTTTGGTTCTCACACTGACGGTTCGGTCGCCGCCGCTTGGGCGCTCAACGAGGGGCAGACGATCTTGCGCTCGAGCTTCGGACAAGGGTTCAAGTCCCCTTCGCTCTATCAGCTCTACAGCAATTACGGCACCCGCACTCTGCGCCCGGAGGCGGGCGAGACCTGGGACGCCGGCGTCGAGCAGCATGCCCTCGGTGGGCGACTCGATCTTTCGGCCACCTACTTTCAGCGCTACAACCGCGACCTCATCGAGTTCTACGATTGCGAGAGCTTGATCGGGTGCCCTAATCCGTCGGGAGGCTACTACGCCAACATTGCGCGCGCGGCGGCGCATGGCGTGGAGCTGCAGGCAGCCTTGAACGCGACGGACCAATGGACATTTACCGCGAATTACACGCTGACCGAGACGGCGGACCGCTCGCCCGGCTCTTCCACCTACGGCAACGAGCTGCCCCGCCGTCCGGAGGATGCGGCCAACGCGTCGGCGGCGTATCGGTGGAGCGTGCCGCTCACGACGAGCGTGACGCTGCGCTACGCCGGTCCAAGCTATGACGATCCCGCCAACGACATCAAGCTCGGCGGTTATGTGCTCGCCGATGTGCGCGCATCTTATACCGTCAGCCACAGCCTCGAGATCTACGCGCGTGTGGAGAATCTGACCGGCAAGCACTACGAGACAGAATATCAATACGGAACGCTGAGCCGGTCAGCGTACGCAGGAGTGCGGGCGAGCTTCTAGCCGAAGACCCTGCGGCCCAGGCGGAACAATGGCCATCCGGTGAGCAGGATCGCAATCCCCGCGAGCCCGCTGCCGGGAGCCACGGCGAATGCCCGCGCGGCGACGGCCAGCAGAACGACGATGTACAACGCGGGCAGCAGGGGAAATCCGCGCATCGAATAGCCGCCTTCTCCGGTGCGCCGGCGCCTGAGCACGAATAGCGTCGACGCAACCGCCGCGATGGTGAGCAAATCGATGAAAATGATGTACACCACCAGCCGGTCGAACGAGGTGAGCATGAATGCGGGCACGAGCATGGTCACGGCGAAGAACCCGAGCCCGGCCTCCTGCACTTGCGTGCGGCGATTGATGCGTAGAAAAGCGCGCGGCAGGACTCCGTCCTCGGCCATCGCATAATAAATACGCGGCATTTGCAGAATCGTCGCATTGACGAAGCCGGCCGCCGACAGAAACACCGCGATCGAGATCAGGATCTCGCCCGTCCGGCCGAAGAGCGCGCGCGCGAGCGCGGCGGCCGCCAGGTCCGAACGGGCGATGCCGTCGATGCCGAGCGTGTGCTGATAGGCGACGTTGAGCAGCAAGTACATTGCGATCACGGTCAGCATTCCGCCGGCGATTGCGATGGGAAAGCGTCTTTGGGCATTTTTCAAATCGGCGCCGAGATTCATGGTGAGCTGATAGCCGCCGTAACAGTAAAAGCACGGAATGAGCGCCGAGGCCAGCCGCAATGCCAAGGGTGTGGCGGGCGCGGCCCTCGCCACTGCGGCGGCGTGCGGTGCGAGCGCGAGCGCGGTGACTGCGAGGCCGACGATCATCAGGATTTTCATGCCGGACAAGAGATTCTGCGCGCGTGCGCCCGGCTTTATGCCGCAGTAGTTCAGCGCGAGCAGCACGATCATGGTGCCGAACGCCACGCTAAAAGTGGCTTGCGGCGTCTGCGCCTGCGGCGGCAGCACGACGGGCACGAGAAAGTCGGCGCCGATGAACGCGACCGCCGCGGCGCCCGCGCCCTGCATGAGGGTCTGCGCCCAGTTCAGCATGAACGCGGGCGTCGCTCCGTAGCAATCAGCCACCACACGGTAATAGCCGCCCGCCCGCGGGTAGCGTGAGCCGATCTCGGCGAAGGTCAGAGCGCCGATGAGGCTGATGAGCCCGGCCGCGATCCAGGCCGCATAGAAAACGGAAACATCGCCGGCCGCGCGCGCGACGCTCGCGGGCGTGCGAAAGATTCCGATGCCGACCACGAGACTGAACACCACCATGGACACATCGAACGCGGAGAGCCGCGCCTCGATCGAGGTCGGTTCAGGGACGGCATTCACGCAGTGCTTCCTCGAGCAGCACCGCGAGATGCCGGAATTGATCGAGACGGTTGTAGAGCTGCGCCGACACGCGCACGAGCGGCACGGGATGAGGATGGAGCCACGCTTCGACGCCGCGGGCACGCAGCCAGTCGTGCAAGCGTTGAGTATCGCGAGGCGCGCCCGCGGCGTCCATGGGCAACGGAATGGCGGCCATCGAGCCGATCATGCCGTCCGGCGCGGGCGCGGGCAGCGCGAGGTGCTCCAACAGCACGTCGCGGGCGCGGAGCGCGAGCTCGTGGTTCGTCTGCATCACCTTGGGCCATCCGCCGGACAACAAGCCGGCCATGTGGCGCAAAGCCGCCGGAATGCACAGCCAGGGTGTCGGGTCGAGCGTGCCGGTCCAGTCGAACTCCGCGTGAAACCCCGTGCTATAGCCGTGGCTGATCACATTCGGGTGCACGCCGGCCTGTCGGTCCCGGCGCACGTGCAGGAAGGCCGCGCCCTTGGGCGCGCACAGCCATTTGTGTGCATTGCCCGTGTAATACGCGGCGCCGAGAGCGGAGAGGCCGAGCGGCACCATTCCGGGTGCGTGAGCGCCGTCGATGAGCGTGTCGATGCCGCGGGCGGCGAGTGCCTCGACCAAGCGGCGCACCGGCAGGACCAAGGCCGTCGGACTCGTGACGTGATCGATGAGCGCCACGCGTGTCCGGGCGGAGGCGGCGCGCAACACGGCCTCGACCACCGAATCCTCGTCGGGACACGGAAACGGCAGCGCGGCGGTGACCACACGAGCCCCCGAGCGCCGCGCGACGAAATCCACGGTTTTGCGACAGGCCGCGTAAGTGTGGGTCGTGACCAGAATCTCATCGGAAGAGTTGAGCTCGAGGGACCGCAAGACCGCGTTCACGCCCGACGTCGCGTTGGGAACGAAGGCCAAGTCAGCGGCATCGGCGCCCAAGAATTGCGCCAACTCCTCGCGCGCGGCATCGAGGCGCATCGCCAGGCTTCCGACTAGGAAATCGAACGGCTCGCGCTCCATTTCCGCGCGCAGCGCTGCCTGCTCGGCGAGGACCGCCGTCGGGCAGGCGCCGAAGGAGCCGTGGTTGAGATACTCGACCGTGGGATCGAGGCCCCACAGAGAGGCGAAATTCGTTACGATTTCAGGCAAGCGACACGTCTCCCGCGAAAGCCCTTCGCTGCGGCGGGATTCTCCCATAACCTGGAGGAACCAGATGAATTACGAGCTCTATTATTGGCCGACCATTCAAGGTCGCGGTGAGTTCGTCCGGCTGGGGCTCGAGGAGGGAGGCGCCCGCTATCGAGACCTCGCGCGCGAGTCCGGGCGCGGTGCCGGCGTTCCTGCGATGCTTGCACTGATGCAAGGGAGGCGTCTCTCGCGGCCGCCGTTCGCACCGCCTTTTTTGAAGGCGGGCCGGCTGGTCATCGGGCAGACGGCCAATATCTTGCAGTTTCTCGGTCCGCGGCACGGCCTCGTTCCGCGCTATGCGGGCGCGCGGCTGTGGGTGCATCAGCTGCAGCTCACCGTCACCGACTTCATGGTCGAGGTCCACGATACGCATCACCCGATATCGGGAAATCTTTACTTTCAACAGCAACGCAAGGAAGCCCGGCGCCGCAGCGCCGAGTTTCTGAAGAGCCGCGTGCCGAAATTCATGGACTATTTCGACGACGTTCTACGGCGCAGCGGCCGGCAGGCGCGTTTTCTTTTGGGCGCGCGGCTCTGCTATGCGGACCTGTCGGTGTTCCAAGTGATTGCCGGCTTGAGCTATGCGTTTCCGCACGCAAGCGCGAAGCTCGCACGCAAATATCGGCGGCTGTTCGCATTGCACGAGCGGGTGCAGGAGCGCCCGCGCATCGCGGCTTATCTCGCTTCGCCGCGCCGTATCGCGTTCAACAACGATGGCATTTTTCGACATTACCCGGAGCTCGACGCATGACCCAGAAGATAAATTGCACACTGCGCGGCGGCTCGATGCCGCTCATCTCCCGGCGCGATGTGCTCACGCTCGGCGTGGGGTCGGCGGCGGCCGGTGTCCTGCCGTTCGGGTGGGCGGGCGCGGCTCCGGTGCCGCAGGCGTCGCGCGCCCGCGCGCTCGCCGGCCTGGATCGGTTCATCGCAGGCTACCGCGAGGCAATGAATGCGCCCGGATTGACCTTGGGCCTCGCCGATCGGGATGGGTTGGTCCGCGTCTCCGCGTACGGCTATACGCATCTCGATGCACGCGTGCCGGTGTCGACGTCCGATCTGTTCCAGATCGGATCCATCAGCAAGTCGTTCGTTGCGCTCGTACTTTTGCAGCTGCGCGACGAGGGCAAGCTCGATGTGCAGGCGCCGGTGCGGCACTACTTGCCGTGGCTCGTCGCGGAGACCACCTACGGCGAAATACTCGTGCATCACTTGCTCACGCACTCGAGCGGCATGCCGGAGGATGAGCCCGTGTTTCCGCGCGCACCGGAACGCCGTCCGCGGCAAGCCTACCCGCCGGGCTCGCGGTTTCACTACAGTAACTGGGGCTACGGCGTGCTCGGCTACCTGATCGAGTCGCTCGACGGGCGACCGTGGCCGATTGCCGTCAAGGCGCGCATCTTGGAGCCCTTGGGGATGCGCGACACGGTTCCCGCGATCACCAGCGAGAGCCGCGGCCGCATCGCGCAAAGCTACACGCCCCTGCACGACGATCGACCCTATCCGCGCCACGGACCGTTAGCCGTCGCCGGAAATCTCGAGGTCGAGGAAGCCTCCGGGTCGATCGCGTCGACTGCTGCGGACATGGCAGTCTACATGCGCATGATCCTCAACGGCGGCGCCCATCCCGGCGGTCGCATCGTCTCGGCGCAAGGCTTCACGCTGTTCTCGACGCCTTTCATCGCCGCGCCCGATTTCGGTCCGACGGCTTCTTATGGATACGGTATCGCGGTCGATGAGCTCGATGGGCATCGCCGCTTGCGGCACACGGGCGGCATGGTGTCGTTCATGTCGGCCATACATCTCGATCTCGACGCGGGATTCGGCGCCTTTGCCTCGATCAATGCGCAGCTCGGCTATCGGCCCAATCCGGTGGCCCAGTTCGCCTTGCGGATGCTGCGTTCGGCGCAAGACAACAGTCCCCCGCCGCCGATGCCGCCTTTCGATGAATCGGCCGAGATTCACGACGCGGCGAGCTATCAGGGCAGCTACGTCTCTGCCGACGGGCGCCGGCTCGAGGTCATCGCCGCCGGTGGGCGACTCATTCTCGAGCGCGCTCCCGAGCGGATCGCCTTGCAGCATGCCGAGGACGATAACTTCATCGCCGATCACGCCGATTTCGCTCTGTATCCACTGGTGTTCGAACGCGACACCGCGAGGGAATCGAGCGCCGGCGCCGGCGCTGATGCGGGTGCCGGCGCCGGCCGGCCGGTGGTCGCGCTCGCGCACGGGTCGGACTGGTATGCGCGTCCCGAAAGCCACGCGCGAGCGATCGAGTCCTCTGCCGAGCTCGCTCGATATACGGGCGCTTACTATTCGCCGGATCCGTGGGTCGGCTGGGTTCGCGTAGTGCAGCGTCAGGGCCGCTTGTGGATCGGCGGCACGGATCCGCTCACATCCATCGGCGATCACTTGTTCCGCGTCGGTGAGAAGCAGACGAGCCCGGAGGTGGCAGAGTTTCTGGACTTCGTCGACGGCACCCCGCGCCGCCTGCGATTCGACGGCGGAGAGCTCGAGCGCATCGAGGCGGCCTGAGCGCCGTCCGGCATCTCAGGACAAGTCGAGCTCGAACTGGCGCGCATCGCCGATCACGCGCTCGAAATTCAGTCCGAGCGTATCCAGTACGGGCTCCGCCACCGGCTTGACCTGCTTTTCCACATAGTGCTCGCGATCGAGCGGATGGGACAGGTTGTCGAGCGGTTCGGCGCCCGCCGTGGTCACGACGTAGCGGATGGATCTGCCTGCGCCCGACAGGGATTTGCGCGCGGCGGCGACGTGCGGCGGCGTCGTCGCGGTGTACTCGCCCGTTTGCTTGCGCAGATTCTTGTGATAGACGAGTTCCTCGTCGAGCTCACCACGGCGCACACGGGCGACGATTTCGGCGAGGTACGCATCCACCGGCCGATTGGAGAACAGGCGTTCGTAGAGCTCGCGCTGCACCCGTTTCGCGAGCGCCGTCGCGTCTCGCCGGATGACCTCCATGCCGACGAACTCGACCGCTCCCGTGCCGCCGGCCGCGTAGACGAGACCGGCATAGCGCTTGCTCGCGCCGCGTGTGCTATGACGTGCGCGCGGTAAGAACAGTTTCAGATACAGCTTCTCGAACTCGAGCTCGAGACGGCTTTGCACGCGCCAGCGCGCCTCGATGTGCCGCTCGAGGTCGAGATTGAGCTCGGCGGCGAGCCGGCAGGCCTCGACGCTCGCTCGCTCCGGGTCACTCGCGCCGGAGCGCACGAACAGGCTGTCGGTGTCGCCGTACAGCACGCTGAATCCACGCGACTCGAACCATTGCTTCGACCAGAGCAGCAGGTGCTTGCCCATGCCGGTGATGGAATTGGCGAGCGCGGGGTTGAAGAAGCGGCATGCGGAAGTGCCGAGCACGCCGTAGAACGAATTCATCAGGATCTTGATCGCGTGCGCGGCCACATCGTCGCCGCGGCGCTTCGCCGCCTCGCGCCGCGGGAACAGCTCATCGAGGAGCCGCGGCAGGATCGCCGGTTCGCGCTGAAACGCCCCCTCGGGCGTGCGAATCAGATCGACATGCGGCTGAGGCTCCAGGACGTAACTCACAGGGTCGATGTTGAAGGTCCGAATGATGCTCGGGTACAGACTCTTGAAATCGAACACCCAGACGCCGCCCTGCAGGCCCGTCTCGGACTCGAGCACGTGGCCGCCTTGCTGCGCGACGTGCACGCGCGAATCGCCGCCCCGCACGCTCGGCGCGACGATGTGAACGCGCTCGAGTTCCGAAAGATAGAGGAAGTCGAAAGAGGCGATGCTCGCGGCGACCCGATCGGGTGTCATGCCGGTGAGCTGGCTGCGGGCGAAGGCGAGCTCGACCAGGCGCAATTTCTCCACGATGCCCAACGCGAGGCGCGCGTCAGTACGGGCGTAGAGCGCGAAGGCCGGCAGATCGTGCTGGTAGTTGTGAAGAATCTCGGCCAGGCGGTCACGCGCGGGGCCCGCCACCGCCTTGCCTTCTCCGAGCACTTCGCGCGCCACCGCATCGAGCGAATAATCATCC